>JAEEGL013511699.1_pt1 | contig 15705 bp, 18 predicted proteins | sample 9134231 | NCBI WGS metagenome assembly JAEEGL01 (sample SAMN16246548, study PRJNA631951) | gut metagenome | biome: gut microbiome; feature: rumen; material: fiber-attached | host: Bos | place: Iran: Karaj | collected 2018-10
ACATGTTACATTTATATTATATAATGAATTTATTTCTGGTCGTACAGGGTCCGACCCCTAAAATTTATTATAATCCCATTATAATTTGAAATATAAATATTTCGTTATTGGGCAGGGGTGTAACCCTGCCCCTACAGATAATATAATTTTTAAAAGAAAACGTAGGGGAACCGTTTGTGGGAATACATCGCAGGTATTGCACCACTGTGCCCTTTTTTATATATTTTGAAAAGTAATCTATAAATAATGATTTTTGGCGTCTGCCACTAATATTTAATAAAAGCCCTATGCACGCAAAATTTGTTATAAGAGAACTTCCTCCATAACTTACAAATGGAAGTGGCACTCCTGTAATTGGTAGTAGTCCAATTGTCATTCCTATATTTTCAGTCATATGGAACATAAATATTCCTGCTATTCCTATTGCTATATATGAACCGGAGGTCATCTTTCGCCGTCTTTGCTATATATATTGATTTAACTATTAACAAAACATATACAGCAACTAGTGTTCCAGTTATTAAAAATCCCATCTCTTCTCCTATTACTGAAAATATAAAATCTGTTGTTTTAGGATGTAAGAAACCTAATTGTGTTTGATTTCCTTTTAATATTCCCATTCCTACTAATTCTCCTGCACCTATCGCAAGTTTAGATTGAGTTATGTTATATCCTGAACCTCTTGGATCAATACTAGGATTTAAATATACATCTATTCTTTTTTTAGCATGATCTGGAAGCACATATAAATATGCTAAAGGAACTGTTATTACTATTATTGCTAATGCGGAAATTATATACCTTTTCCCTATTCCAGAAGCAAATAGCATAAACACTGTCGCTATTATGAATGCTATTGCTGTTCCATAGTCTGGTTGCTTTATTATTAATGCAACAGGCACTGCTGTTATTAAAAGCAATAATAACAATTTCCAAGGTTTGTTTATTTCTTTTCTTTTTCTCTCTTGAATTTTAGTTATTGCAAATGCCAAGAAAATTATTACAAATATTTTAGCAAATTCGGCTGGTTGAAATTGAAAAAAGCCCAAATCATACCAGCTTCTTGCTCCATTTATTGGGTCTGTGAATAGCACTCCTATTAAGAGTGCTATAAATATTGCATATAAAATTGGAGAGGCTTTCGCTATTAATTCATAATCTATTAATACCACAATTATTAGTGCTGGTATACTAACTAAAAACCAGATTGTTTGTTTTGTAAATTCTTCATGTCCGAGAATTTTGCGTTGCAGACATTAAAGCTACTAACCCTATTACTACTAATGCAATACTACATATTAGTATTCCATAGTCCATATTCTTTAATAATCTTCTTTTCATTAAAATACCTCAATTAATCTTTAGAAGTACTTTCTACTACTGTATCCTCTTCCTTTTCTTTTTCAATTTTTCCTTTTTGTACTTCTTTATTTACCTCTGCTTGATCTTTATTTTTCTCTATTTTTTCTACTTTTTCTGTTTCTTCTATTTCTTCCTCTTTTATCTCCTCTTTTGTAAGTTCTTTTTCTTCTTTTATTTCCTCCATAATTTCTTCTTTTGGTTCTGTAACTTTTTCTTCTTTGTTTTCTTGCTCCTTTTCATTTTCCTCGTTTACAGGTTCTTTACCCATTTCATGTTTTATATTCATTATAGGTATATTAGCATATAACGCTGGTGCTCCTGTTGTTCCATCTTCGTTAGCTTTGTTCGTCAATCTAACATCAATTGCAGATTCATCAACTTCGATATATTTCTTTATTACATCAATTATTTCTTGTTTCATAAGCTCAAGGAAATCCGCTGATACATTTGCTCTATCTTGCATTAACACTAAATGTAATCTTTCTTTTGCTGTATCCTTTGAAGAAGTTCCTGTTCCATCTTGCTTTTCTTTTTTTGATATTCCTTTTAGAAAATTAATCACCTTTTCCAACATCCTATATACCCTCCATATTATTTACTTTTTATTTTTTCTTTGAAAAAATGCTTTTTAGTTTACTCATAAATCCTTTTTCTCTACCTGGAATAGTCACTTCAACATTTTCTCCTAGTATTCTTCTTGCTATTTCCATATATGATTTCCCTGAAGGTGCTTTCTTATTAGATACAACTGGTTCTCCTTTGTTAGTCTGTGTAATTATGAATTCATCATCTGGAACTACACCAATTAAATCTATTGATAATAAATCTACTATATCATCAACATCCATCATTTCGCCTTTTTTTACCATATTAGGTCTTAATCTGTTTACTATAAGCTCTGGATTTTTAATCTCAGAAGCTTCTAATAATCCTATTATTCTATCTGCATCTCTTATGGAAGATATTTCTGCTGTTGATACAACAATTGCTCTTGTTGCTCCTGCAATTGCATTTTTGAATCCTTGCTCAATTCCAGCTGGGCAATCTATAAGGATGTAATCAAATTCTTCTTTTAACTTTCCTGTTAAATCTCTCATTTGTTCTTCGTTTACTGCACTTTTGTCTCTCGTTTGCGCAGCAGGAAGTAAGAAAAGTTCATCAAAACGCTTGTCCTTTATTAATGCTTGTCTTAATTTACACTTTTCTTCAACAACATCTACTATATCATAAACTATTCTATTTTCTAATCCCATGACAACATCAAGATTTCTAAGTCCAATGTCTGTATCTATTAAAACTACCTTCTTGCCTTGTAATGCTAGTGCAGCTCCAAGGTTAGCTGTTGTAGTTGTTTTTCCTACTCCTCCTTTTCCTGATGTTATAACTATAACTTCTCCCATAATTTTCCTCCTTAATCTATTCGTTTTAAATAGATTTATTTTAATTATGTTTTTCTATCTATATATCTTATTATTTTTTTAGTCAAAAGTCAATGAAATATTACAAAAATATTACAAGTTTTTTTCAATTTCTTTACAAGAAACTATTCAATTTAGAATTTATATAAAAAGATGGTAAGATTTGCTTACCATCTTTTTTATTCTTTTTCATTCCATAAGTGCTCTATTTTTCCTATAGATTCTATTATTTCTTCTGCATGATTTTTAGCTATTCCTTTTCCTATTGCCTTTCCTCCTACTGTTATAGATGCTACAACTGCACTTATTATAAATTGTATATTAAATTCTAATCCCATTTTCTCTGTAATCTTCATCGATATTATTGCACTTATTGCACCACTAAGTACTCCACATATATCTCCAATAACATCAGCACATATATTAGCTACCTTGCTAGAATTTCTAATAAGCTTTAATGATGTTTTGGCACCTACAATTTTTTTACTTGCTTGTGCATGAAATCCTTCTTCTTTTGCTACTGTTACGGCCACTCCAATTATATCAAACACAATACCTATAAATATTACTATAATTAAAACAATCAAACCTGGCAATATCTCTATATCATTAATTGCTAATGTTGATACATATGAAAAAATTATTGATAATATAAATGTTGTTATAAATATTACTACAAACCACGATGCATCTGTTTTTTCTTTATTTGTTTTTTTCAATTTTAATTCCCCTTTATTGCATGAAAAGCGAGCTATGCTCGCCAATATTAAAAATATTTTGTGGTAAAAACCTAAGTAAACTTTACGGTATAGGTCTAGTTGACTTTCTCTATTTTCTACTAAGCATTACTGCTTAGCTGTTTCCATTCAAAGAAAATACTCTTGAATTAACAAGAAAACCAGATTGCCACTTAAATCCGCACCTTAATCCTTAGGTTTCCATACCCATATGGGTAAACACTCTAGAAGTTTTCCTTAATATACTATTTATTATTACTAGTCTCTTTTGCAATTAATAATTTCATAACCCGAATTTTTAATCATCTAGCTATCACAATTAAAATTTCATATTGTTAATTCCAAATCAACCACTCAAGACAGGCTACACTATATATTGTGTCTTGGCACGCTATATAGGTTATACTTAAAAGATTTTTTCTCTTAAGCCTCCACGAAGCAAGGAGAATCATATGTATGCCGTTACATATTTTCCTGACTTCTTACTCCCTACCCACACGCAAAACTGGCATTTCGCGCACAAGCAAGGAACTTCATCGATGCGCCCTTTAACGGATTTTTAGCCCCGTCCTCGTAATAGATAGTATAACTAGAATAATGCACCACAAATTTATTATAACATATATTATTATTTTTTTCAAAATATTATGTTTAAATTTTATTATTATTCTTATTAGAATTTTATTGCACAAAATGTTGATTTTTTATGTAAATTATGGTAAAATTTTTTCAAATTGTTGTATCAATTTTGTATATAAATATCTCGTAAATAAATTTATTAAGGAGGTTATCTACTATGGAAATTACTGTTGATTTAGAAAAATTATCTGTTGATACACGGAAACATCTTGCCTGTGATTTAACAGACTCTGCCTCATTGCTGCTTTTAGCAATTGACTCAGACAAATCAGTTAGGGCTACTGTTGCCAAAAATGCCTCAATAAGCATAGATATTATTTACATTCTTTCAAGAGATGAAGAAAATAGTGTGATTTTAGCTTTACTTAAAAGTCATCAACTTGAAGAAGCAAATATATCATTTCTTGCTGAACATTTTAAGTCTATTAATTGTTCTTGCGGCTCAGAGGTTAGATTAATAAAAACATATCTGATTAAACAAGAAAATATTTCTTCTGAATCTTTGGCAACAATTTTGGTGAATGATCCTTATCCTTCTCTTCTGTATGAAGCAACATTTAAGGATCAAGCTTCAAGCGATACTCTTAAATTTATATTAAAAGCAAATGATTGTGGTCTAACCATTTCAAGGGCTTTAAAGCATAAGAATACAAGATTTGAAGATATTGAGGAATATGTGTTTTCACATAAATATAATTTTGATTATGATTTTTATGATGCAAAATTATATTTATCCCATCCTCAAACATCTCCAAAATCTATATGTCTTTTTGCTAAGTACATAGTAAAGCAATACATGAATTCTAATAGGAAAGGTCAAACTTCTTTCGAATATTTATTGATTGAAATTGCTTCCAATCCTAAAACAAGTACAAAAACACTTGATTGGCTGGTAAAAAAAATCTGTAAAAAACACTTATTATGTAATGATACCATGTTAAAAAGGTTTAAGAAAGCTCTTGAGAGTAACCCCAATGTAACAGAAAATATACTTTTTGAAGCATCTGAGGATTAATCACTAACAGTAATTTAGTATTTCGTTTAAGGCTATAAAAGTATTAATATTTTTATAGCCTTATTTCTTTTTCTCTTATTGACATATTTTAAATAAAAGAATATACTTTAATCAATTAAATATAGGAGGTTTTCTAAAGTGAAAGATTTGATTGAAATTAGATGGCATGGCCGTGGTGGACAAGGTGCAAAAACAGCTTCTTTACTACTTGCTGATGCCGCATTTAACACTGGAAAATTTATTCAAGGTTTCCCTGAATATGGTCCAGAAAGAATGGGAGCTCCTATAACAGCTTATAATAGAATTAGCAATAATCCTATTCATATTCATAGTAATATTTATTATCCTGATTATGTTGCTGTTGTGGATGATTCTCTTCTTGAAAGTGTAGATGTTACTTCAGGTCTAAAAGAAGATGGTGCAATTATTATAAATACTACAAAAGATGCAGATTATTTAAGGCAACATTTAAATGGCTACAATGGTAATGTTTACACAATTGATGCAAGGAAAATATCTGTAGACTGTCTTGGGAAGTATTTTCCAAATATGCCTATGCTTGCAGCTGTAGTTAAGGTAACTGGTATTATGTCTGATGAAGAATTCTTAGAAGATATGGTTGGTTCTTTTAACCACAAATTTGCAAAAAAGCCAGAGGTTATTGAAGGAAATATGCAAGCATTAAGAATTGCATTAAATGATGTTAAAAAAATTTAAAGGAGTGATTATAAGTGTCTGACAATAAAAAAATAGATTCAAATATTTCATGGCAAGATATTACTATTGGTGGTAATATTTATACTGCTGGAAATGCTAAAGAGTTTAAAACAGGTTCATGGCGTAGTGTTAAGCCAGTTTATTTAAGTGAAAAATGCACTCAATGTGGTCTTTGCTTCCCTGTATGTCCTGATGATGCAATTCCTGTTAACCATGAACAAAAAAGAGAAGATTTTAATTATGATGCATGTAAAGGGTGTGGCGTTTGTGCAAAGGTTTGCCCTTTTGGTGCAATTGAAATGAAAGACAATTAATAATAACAATTGAAATAATTATAGAAAGGATGTAAAAATATGAAAATTAGAGAAAGATTAAGTGGAAATGAAGCTGCTGCAACAGCTATGAAACAAATAAATCCAGATGTTGTTGCTGCATTTCCTATTACTCCTTCAACAGAAATTCCTCAATATTTTTCTAGCTTTGTAAGCAATGGAAAAGTTGACACAGAATTTGTCGCTGTTGAGAGTGAACATAGTGCTATGAGTGCCTGTATAGGTGCTGAAGCAGCTGGTGCAAGAGCTATGACTGCTACATCTGCAAATGGAATGTCTTTAATGTGGGAAATGCTATATATAGCTTCTAGTTTAAGGCTTCCAATAGTTATGTCTTTAGTAAACAGAGCTGTATCAGGTCCATTAAATATTCATAATGACCACTCAGATGCAATGGGTGCTAGAGATGCTGGTTGGATTCAAATTTTTTCTGAAACTAACCAAGAAGCATATGATAATTTATTAATGGCACACAGAATAGCAGAACACAAAGATGTTTTATTACCTATAATGATATGCCAAGATGGATTCATTACTTCACATGCTATAGAAAATATAGAGCTTGAGGATGATGAAACTGTAAAAAAATTTGTTGGTGAATATCACCCAGAACATTATTTGTTAAATGATAAGGAACCAATGGCAATTGGTCCATTAGATTTACAAGCATATTTATTTGAACATAAGAGACAACAAAGTAAAGCAATGGAAAATGCAAAGCAAGTAATCCTTGATGTTGCAAAAGAATTTGAAGAATTAACAGGTAGAAAATATGGATTTATAGAAGAATACAATATGGAAGATGCAGAAATTGCAGTTGTATGTATGAATTCAACAGCTGGTACTGCAAAACACACAGCTGATAATTTAAGAAAGCAAGGTATTAAGGCTGGTGTAATCAAAGTTAGAGTATTTAGACCATTCCCTGCTGAAACTATAGCAAATGCTGTTAAAAATCTAAAAGCAGTTGCCGTTTTAGATAAAGCTGATGGATTAAATGCAGTAGGTGGACCACTATTTACAGATATTACTTCTGGAATGTTAACAAATGGTGTACATGTTCCAGCTGTTAGCTATATATATGGTATAGGTGGTCGTGATACAACTGAAGCAGATATTACAAAAGCTTTTACAGATTTACAGGAAATTGCAAATTCTGGTAAGGTTGAAAGACCTTATAGATATTTAGGTGTAAGGGGTGAAGAATAATGGCATATAATATGAAAGAAATAATGGCTGAAAAGCCTTCAAGATTTACTTCTGGTCATAGAATGTGTGCTGGATGTGGAGCTCCTCCAATAGTAAGGATGGTTTTAAGAGCTCTTAAGCCAGAAGATCATGCAGTTATATGTAATGCTACAGGTTGTTTAGAAGTTTCAAGTTTTATTTATCCTTATACAGCATGGACAGATTCATTTATACACACTGCATTTGAATGTGCAGCAGCAACTGAATCTGGTGTTGAAGCAGCATATAAGTCTTTAAAAAGGCAAGGAAAATTACCAGAAGATAAACACACAAAGTTTATTACTTTTGGTGGAGATGGTGGAACTTATGATATAGGTATTCAAAGTTTGTCTGGCGCTATGGAAAGAGGTCATGACATGGTATATGTTTGTTATGACAATGGTGCATATATGAATACAGGTATTCAACGTTCATCTGCAACACCTAGATTTGCAGATACAACAACAACTCCTGTTGGTTCAGTTGTTCCAGGTAAAATGCAGTCTCGTAAAGATTTAACTGAAATTCTAGTTTCACATCATATTCCTTATGCAGCTCAAACATTAGCAATTAATAACTTTAAGGATTTATATGAAAAAGCTGAAAAAGCTATTTACACTGAAGGACCTACATTCTTAAATGTACTAAGTCCATGTCCAAGAGGTTGGGGATATCCAACAGATGAGTTGATGAATATTAATAAACTAGCAATGGAAACTTGCTACTGGCCTTTATATGAAGTTGAAAATGGAAAATATCATATAAACTACAAACCAACTGAGAAAAAGCCTATTGAAGATTTTTTAAAACCACAAAAAAGATTTAAACATATGTTTAAACCTGGAAATGAGTGGATGATAGAAGAATTCCAAAAAGAAGTTGATTCTAGATGGGAAGCTCTTCTAAGACTAGAAGAAATGACTAATAGAGAATAATAATTAAAATAAAAAAGACTGAGTATATAGTAAGATACTTGGTCTTTTTTATTTTTCAATCATTGCTTTTTAATTGTTTATTAATTTCTTTCATTTTAATAATTCTCTCTTCTCTTAGCTTTTCTTTTAGTTTTTTCCAATCTTCAATATGGTATTTTTGTTTAATGTATTCCCCATCTATTTCTTCTAATATTGGTTTTTTTAAATCTAAAAAATGTTTCTCTTTAAAATCTTTTTTGTCACAGTTAACTACAATTTGTAATCCTTCTAATCCCAGTATAGATTTATTAACTCTTTCTAAAAAGTCTACTTGTTTTGCTGGTGTCATGTTCCAGAAAAAACCACCAAGCATATGCTCTCTACTAGATATAACTCCGCATTTATTCCATGAACTTGGTACACCAATTCTATTACTAAACCTTTTAACAATTTCTATTCCTCTTATATCATGTCCATGATGATGAGGATATTCTTCTTTTGGTGTAACTCCTTTTCCCAAATCATGTACTAGAGCAGAATATCTTATTTCTAACCTATCTGTTACCTTGCTTGCTCTATCTACTACTTCCATTGTATGAATAAATGAATCACCTTCAGGATGATACTTTACTGGTTGCTCTGCTCCTATTAAATCTGCTATTTCCTTAAAATATACTTCTAATACATCAGCTTTTTTTAATACATCAAAAAAAATTGATGGTTTTTCTGTTTTTAATGCTTTTCTAAATTCTGTAAAAACTCTTTCTTTTGAAATCGTACTTAGTTCAGCTTTTAAACTATTCATTAGTTTTAATGTGTTTTCTTCAACTTCAAATTCAAGTTGTGCAGCAAATCTAGCCACCCTATATACTCTAAGTGGGTCTTCTGAAAAGCTATCTGTTGTTGCCCTTATTAATTTGTTTTTTATATCTTTTACTCCATTAAATGGGTCTATTATCTTATTTGTTAAAATATCTATTGCTATTGAATTAATTGTTATATCTCTTCTTGCTAAATCTTGTTCTATTGATATTTTCTTGTCTGTTTTTATTTCAAATCCTTTATGTCCTTTGCTTGTTTTCCTTTCCGTTCTTGCAAGAGCAATTTCATTTTTATCTATATCATATACAGGAAAATCCTTTCCTCTTAAATGAGCTTCTGGAAATAAATTTTTAAACTCAGCTTGACTTATTCCTGTGACACAATAATCTCTATCATGTATAGTTTTTTCTAAAAACATATCTCTAACTGCTCCACCAACTAAATACATTCTACCTCCTGCATTTTCTATTCTTTTAGCAATTTCTATTATTACAATTTCCATTAACTGTCTCCTTTTTTGTATATTATTAATAATATACTACATATTAAATAATAATACAATCATTTGACTTTTGTATTGTTTTAATATATAACAATTGTGGTGATTTAATGGAAGAAAACAATGAAATATTAGAAACTGAAAAAGTTGTTAAGCCAGCTGATAAAAAAATTACAATAATAAATTTTATTATTGTGGCTATAATTTTTATTGGCTTATTTATATATATGCTTACTGTTGATGGAGTTGAAAACATTATTGCCTTATTAAAAAGTGTTGATATAAAATGGGTTTTAGGTGGAGTAGTTTGTATACTATTTTTTTGGTTTTGTGAAGGGCTTACTTTACATTTGCCTTTAAAGAAGTTATATCCTAACCATAAGTTTTTAGAATCACTTCGAGTTTCAATGGTAGGTCAATTATTCAATAACATCACACCCTTTTGCTCTGGTGGGCAACCTATGCAAGCTTATGAGCTTAGCTTGACAGATAAAAAAGTTAGTGATTCTCTTTCAATGCTTGCAATGAAATTTGTAGTATATCAAATGGCTCTTGTACTTTTTACTTTTGCTATTGTAATTTTTCAATTTGATTTTTTTGTAAGCCTTATGGATAACTTTTTATGGATAGCAATATTAAGCTTTGCAGTTAATATTTTTGCAATTATTATTGTTATAATTGCAGGATTAAATCCTAAAATCATACAATTATTAGCACATCCTATTGTTAGATTTTTAGCTAGAATTAAAATTATAAAAAACGCAGATAAAACAAATAAAAAATTAGATAAAAGTATTGCTAATTTCAATAATCAATTTAAATATATGAAAAGCCAAAAAGTCTTAGTTACTAAAATGTTTGTTATTTCTATATTTCAATGTCTTTCTTATTACACAATAACATACATGGTATATAGGGCATTTGGAAATAGTGGTTTATCTGTATTCCAAATAATACCTGCACAAGCATTTTTATTATTAGTAATGACATTCATACCAACTCCTGGCGCTGGAATAGGTGCAGAAGGCGGATTTTTATTAATCTTTAATTCAATATTTAAGCAAGGAACTATAAACATGTCGATATTATTTTGGAGATTATATACATTCTATGCTCCGATTATTGTAGGAGCATTATGCCTAATATTTTCAAAAAAGATAAGTACAACAAAAAAACAAGAGCAATAGAAAATCTATTGTTCTTGTTTTAATTTTTTTCCTTAAATTACGACTTATTCTAACTCTGGTGCATCAACTGGGCAAACTCCAGCACATGTTCCACATTCTATGCACATTCCTGGATCTATTTCATATCTTTCTTCACCCTCTGATATACAACTTACAGGACATGATGCAGCGCAAGAACCACATTTAATGCATTTTTCTGTTATTTTATATGCCACTTAAATCACCTCCCTATACTTCTTCTGAATTTGCTTTTTCTATAGCATCTAATTTTTCCATTTTTTCTAATTCTTTTATATCTTCTGAATTTTCATCTTCTTGCTGCTCATTTTCAACATTTTTAATTATTTTTATATCTTTTAAATCATACCTTTTAAAAAATATATCTTCTCCATCTTTAAACTTAACTTTTATTCTTTCTTTTAAAGTCTCTATCCCACAAACCTCTCCCTGTCCATCTGACGTTTCTACTATTGCTCCTATTCCAGGTAATCTTGATAATTTGTCTTCATATGCGTCTTGTTCATATTTTAAGCAACACATTAATCTACCACAATTTCCTGATATTTTAGAAGGATTTAAAGATAAATTTTGCTCTTTCGCCATCTTTATAGATACTGTCTCAAAATTATCTAAAAATGAGCAACAGCATAGTTCTCTTCCACAAACTCCATTCCCTCCAATTCTTTTTATCTCATCTCTAACTCCTATTTGTCTTAATTCAATTCTTACTTTAAATACTGCTGCTAAATCTTTTACTAATTCTCTAAAATCTATTCTTCCATCTGCAGTAAAATAGAATAATATTTTTGAATTGTCAAATTTGTATTCAACATCTATTAGTTTCATATCTAAGTTATGCTTTTTTATTTTTTCTAAGCATACCTTTATTGCTTCTTTTTCTTTTGCTTTATTTTCTTCATTATGCTTAATATCTTTATATGTTGCTATTCTAATTACAGGTTTTAGCGGTTCTACAATTTTTTCTTCTGGTATTACCCTATTAACAATTACTGCTTCTCCAAAAGCAACTCCATTTGCTGTATCAACTATTACAAAAGAATTTTGTTGTATTTTCAGATTTTTTGGATCGAAAAAGTATATTTTACCTGGTTTCTTAAATCTAACGCCTACTATATTCTTCATTTAATTCCTCCCATATTTGCATTAACAAACTATCTATTGTCATGTTATAATTACTATTTGCACTTAATCTTTTTTTTGCTTCCTCTACTATTTTTATGCAGTTTAAGAATCTAATATCTTTTTTGCCTTTTTCAAAAAAATATATATTGATATAGTTTAATATTTCTTGAATATCTTCTGTATTTTTATATAAAGCTTCCGCTTCTGAAAAAACTAAAGCTTTTGGAATCTCTTCAACCCTATTTAAAAATCTATATATATCATCATATATATTACCCTTTTCTTTTAATAAAAATGCTTTTCCTATACTTCCTTCTGATAATTCTAATATATTACTCTCTATTTCTTTTCCTGTTTCCTCTATTATATATTTTTTTAATTCATAATCTTTAATAGGATTAAAATTAATTTTTGTACATCTTGATTTAATTGTATTAAGCATTTTTGATTCATTATTAGATATAAGTATTATTACTGCATACTGTGGTGGTTCTTCTAGAGTTTTTAATAAGCAATTCTGTGCATCTACAGTCATTTTTTGGGAATCATTTATTATATATACTTTTTTTGATGATGTTATAGGTTTTTCATATACTTTTGAATTCATATATCTTATTTGCTCTATTTTTATTGAGTTCCCATCCGGCTCTATAATTTGAAAATCTGGATTATTATTACCTTGCATTTCTACACATGATTTACATTTATTGCAAGGTTTTTTTTCTCCCATACATAATAGCATTTTTGCAAACTCTATTGCAAATAGCTTTTTACCTATCCCTTCTATTCCAACAAACATATATCCATGTACAACATTATTTTTTTCTACTATTTTAACTAGCGTGTCTTTAATTTGGGAATTTCCAATCATATCTTCAAAAGCCATTAATTCCTCCTACTTTACACTTCCAAAAACACTTAAAGGCCAAAATCTTAATACTACTCTGCTCTCTATTTTTTCAAAAGGTATACATCCAAAGCATCTACTGTCTGTGCTGTTTGGTCTATTATCTCCCATCAAGAAATAACATCCTTCTGGTACTACAACATCTAAGAAAGGAGTATCCGCATTTCTTAATTTTTCTGTAACTACTGTATCTTGTAGATAATCTTCTTCTAGTAATTTATCATTTATATAAACTCTTCCTTCTGCTATTCTTATGTGCTCTCCTGGTAAACCTATTACTCTTTTTATATAACTTGTTTTATTTGTTTCTAATACATAGTATACAAACTTGTCAAACCATCCTACTGGTTCATTTTCGTATTTAGCTATTGGATTATTTAAGTCTGCTTCATATGATGTAATACTAGTTTTACTTGGAGATTCAAATGTTACTATATCTCCTCTTTTTAATTCTTTATTAAGTGTTCTAACTGTTCTATCTAATATCAATCTATTACCTTCTATAAGTGTTGGTTTCATTGATACCTGCATCACTACTGTTGGTATTCCTATATAAAACTTAACTAATAAAGCTATTATTACTGCTACTATAATACAATATGTCCATTCTAGTGCCTCTTTTAATCTTGGATCAATACTCATAATCTACCCTTCCTAAATTTACATGTATATATTATTATACATTACAATCTTCAGTTTATCAAGTCTACTCTTCGTTTTTCTGTTCTTCATTTTTTTGTCTTGCTTCTGCATTTTTTGTAGGAACTCTTATTACCACTTCTGTACCTTTTTCAGGTATACTTTTTATATCAATACTACCACCATTTTGATCTAATATTTCTTTGGCAATTGATAACCCTAAACCTGTTCCTCCCATTGCTCTTGTTCTTGCTTTATCAACTCTATAGAATCTCTCAAATATTCTTGATAAATCCTTTTCTGGTATTCCAATCCCATTATCAATTATTTTTATATATGCATCATTATATACAAATCCAACATATATCTTTATATTACCACCTTCAGGTGTATATTTTATGCTATTTGTAAGAATATTTATTACAACTCTTTCTATTCCATATTTGTCTGCATAAACCATTGGAACATCTGCTGTAACATAGCATTCTACATTGTGTTTTTTCTTTTGAATTTCTAAAGAAAGGTTCTCTTGTGTTTGTTTTACCAATTCACCTAAATCAAATTCAGTTTTCTCACATTTATTTTGCTTATTATCATATTTTGAAAGTGTTAATAAGTCACTAACTAATCTCGCCATTCTTTTTGCTTCAGAAGAAATTACCCCTAAAAATCTATCTTGTATGTCTTTTTCATATTCTCCTTCTAACAAAGTATCCGCATATCCCATTATTGAAGTTATTGGTGTTTTTAATTCATGTGAAACATCTGCAACAAATTCTTTTCTCATGTTATCTAGTCTAACATGTTCTGTTATATCTTGGATTACTGCTATTACTCCACTTGGTCTATCATTTTCATCTTTAAAAGATACAAATAATATATTTACATATCTATCATTTATATTTATTTTTTGTTCTGTTGATGTCCAATTTTCAAGATATATTATTTTTTCAATATTCATATTTAGTTCAAATTTATCAAATATTTTATCAAATGTATTCTCCTCATCACTTAATTCAAGCATATTTTTAGCAGCTAGATTTATATGTATTATATTTCCATTTATATCAAAAGCAATTAATCCATCTGTCATATGTAACAATATTGTCTCTATTTGTTTCTTTTGTCTAGTTGCTTCATTAAATCTTTCATTTAATTCGTTATTCATTAAACAAAATGCTTGTACTAATTCATCTATATCTGTTCTATTTCTCTGTGGTATCATGTTGTTCATATCTATAATCTTTCCTTCAGCTATTTCTGTTGCATTTTTAGTTAGCTTATCTATAGGTTTTATTATTAGTTTTCTTACAAATATAGTTATGATTGTAGCAATAACTATAAAAATAATTACAGCATATATTGTTATTATTTTTATTTGTTGCATTTCATCATTTACCACTGAAATTGTATCTTCATTTGCTATAATATTTGTTTGTATACTTTGCAATTGATATGTATAAAAAATTCCTAATCCAACTAATATGGCAATACCTAAAATTGTAAATATTAATATTATTTGCGTTTGTATATTTTTCACTTTTAAAACCTCTTCTTAAAAATATTTTAGGGTAGCCTTAGCCACCCTAAATTTATTACTATTTAACTATGTTGCTATATAATATCCTACCGCTCTTTTTGTCATAAGAATTTTTGGGTTTGACGTATCTTTTTCAATTTTTTCTCTTATTCTTCTTACTGTAACATCAACTGTTCTTATGTCTCCATAATATTCATATCCCCAAACTTTTTCAAGTAAAACTTCTCTTGTTACAACCTGCCCAGGTTGTCCTGCAAGATATTTTAAAACTTCAAATTCCCTTAATGTTAAGTCTACTGCTTGTCCCTTTACTTTAACTTCGAATTTATCTAAGTTTAAAGTTAAATCACCTACTTGAATTATATTTCCATTTCCATCATTTTTCACATCATCTGCTAAATTATTTGCTTCAATTTTTCTTAAATTAGCTTTGATTCTAGCCATTAATTCTCTTACACTAAATGGCTTTGTTATATAGTCATCTGCACCCAATTCTAATCCTAAAATCTTATCTATTTCTTCTGCTTTAGCTGTAAGCATTAAAATTGGTACATTTGGAAGAGAATGTCTAATTTTTTTGCATACTGTTAACCCATCCATTTTTGGT
>JAEEGL013538101.1_pt1 | contig 15705 bp, 15 predicted proteins | sample 9134231 | NCBI WGS metagenome assembly JAEEGL01 (sample SAMN16246548, study PRJNA631951) | gut metagenome | biome: gut microbiome; feature: rumen; material: fiber-attached | host: Bos | place: Iran: Karaj | collected 2018-10
GTGGATGGGCATTCGTAATATTGCTAGCGCCATGAGTCGACCAGCGAGTGTGCCCCACCCCAGTTGTACCAAAAAAAGTCATATTTTCTACCTTTTCTACTAGGTTTACAAGCTTACCTTCTGCCTTAACCACAACAGGATCTTCAGTATGATTCCTAACTGCTATACCAGCTGAATCATACCCTCTATATTCCAGCTTAGCCAATCCATTTAAGAGAATTGGTGTAGCATTTTCTTTACCAACGTATCCTACTATTCCACACATGTTATTTTATCCTCCATTGCGTAAAAATTATTATAAAGGAAATATTCAAAATCATGTGACAAAATTGAATAGTTTTTATATATTATTTACTCATTTGGTGACTCATCTAAAAGGTATGTCACATTACCATGAGTTGCCCATCTTGTATGACCTATTCCACAATTTGAATGTAGCTTTTTACCATCATCCGTTTTTTCTATTAAATTTTCTAGCTTACCCTCTGCCTTTACGACAACTGGTTCGCCTGTATCGTATCTAACAGCAATTCCTGCTGAATCATAACCTCTATATTCTAGCTTTTGTAAACCGTGAAGCAATATAGGTGCTGCTTCATCACTGCCTACATATCCTACTATTCCACACATGTTTTTTAATCTCCTTATAATCTAAATATTTTTTTGAGTTATAAGGCTAGAATTAACATCTATACACAAAAGCTAAGCTTGATCTATTTATTTTTCTAACATACACATACTGAATGTTAGTTGAAATCTTATTAAATGCAATTTTAATATTTTGGATAAAGCACTTGAAATCTGTTTTAGCTAAATCAATGAATAAATCCAATGTCAATTTGTTAGTTAAGATTAATTTTAGCATTTCATCACTTTCAAGCAATGTAACTACAAGTGATAAAACTGATTTATTTTCAATTAGCTGATTTTGAGCTAATTCAATATATCTTGTAACAAAATAGAATACTCTTTGGAATAATGAGTAGAAAGACTGTAAACCATAACCTAGTGCCTTATGGATTATCGCAAGTATTAATGAAACAGTACCAGTGATTAATCCTCCAAACATTACCCTTCTAAAGTGCTTAAAGGCAAGTGAAAGTAAAATAACTGATACTAGTATAGCAATTATCATGAAAATATTATTTTGAATGAAATCTATAAAATATCCTATCATATGTACTTTCAACTCCTTCCCCTTAAGAATTTTGCGTATATTTTAGGATTTATATAATTTATAATTATATCTTGATTAAATTTTAGTGTTCACACTAATCTAATCTACACCATTTTATCACAAACGGCTACCCATATCAAACAAATTAGCACTTTTTATACTATTTTTAGTAATAATATTAATATATTATATTAATTTATACGTAAATATTAGTATATTTTATAAAAATATAAAACGCGCGCAATTCAATAAAAACAAATACCTACAAAATAGGCACCAAATTATTGGCACCTACCTTATAGGTAGAGTTATTTCTATTATTTGTTTTTCCAAGGACGCTTTTTACCTAACCATCCTTCTGCCTTCCAGTAGTTCTCATCTGCAGGGTTCCATGCATATTTTTTTTGTACCATACGCATAATACCAAACATGAATTTTAGCTTAAATGTTGGCTTAACCTTACCACATCTTTTACTGACAGCTTTAGCGATTTTGGTTTGTTTCTTCTCTATCTTTTTCTTTCTACTTTCCTTTACACCATTCCAGTCTGTTGCCTGTACTGCAAAGCCTAATTTGTAGATTCTTGCAACACCCCAATAGAATAAGCTATCAGCCATATCCTTCATCGCCGATTTCATACCGGCACCTGCTGCTGTAGATACTACAATACCCTGCTTTTTAAACATAATACCCTTTGGTCTATGGGCCATCCACATATAGCCATAATGGTCAAGTAATGCCTTCATTTGGCCTGAAGCATGATATACATAGGTTGGACTTGAGAGAATTATAACATCTGCCCATTCTAAGGCTTCTGTAATAGGCTTTAGCTTCTCATAATGTGGGCACTTCTTCTCACTATCCTTAAAGCAAGGCATACAGCCATTACAAAATTCATTAAAATCTTTAGGTAAGAAAAACTCTTTGATTTCTCCATTTATTTTATCTGCAATACTTCTTGCAATATGATAGGTAGAGCCCTTATGATTTGTTCCATTAATAATCGTTATTTTGATTTTATTTTCCATATAATCCCCCGATATTTTGAATAGCTCTTAACAATATCAATTATAATCTTTTTCTTTTACTTATTCAATTAGTTGAATACTAATCCTGGATTATCAAAAAAAAGCTTTAGGAACGAATCCTAAAGCTTTGTATATTTATGTTCTAATTAGAATGAAACTGGAACGAAGAAATATACTAAGAATAATGCTGTTATTACTAATGCAACAACTGAAATATTCCAAACAGGCTTTTCTTCAATCTTACCAGCCTTGTATAAGCAGAACTTAACTACATATGCAATGCAGTTGATTAATACATATGTAATGATACCCATACCAATACCATTAGTGATTGAATATGCAAGTGGCATCATAATAATTGTTACGAATGCAGGAACAGCGTTAAGTGGATCTTTGAAGTCAATGTCCTTAACATTACCCATCATTAATACACCAACATATAATAATGCACTAGCACAAGCTGCACTTGGGATAAATGCGAATAATGGTAATAAGAAGATTGCTAAGAAGAATAGGCATGCAGTAGATAATGCTGTTAAACCAGTCTTACCACCAGCAGCGATACCAGCACCAGACTCAACGAATGTAGTTACTGTTGATGTACCAAGTAAAGCACCTGAAACAGTAGCGATAGAGTCAGAAATCATAATCTTGTTATAATTATGAGGCTTACCATTCTTATCAACTAAACCAGCATTTGTAGCACAACCAACAACAGTACCCATTGTATCGAACATATCAATCATACAGAATGTGATAATAACCATTACAACTGACATAAATGTACCTTCAGGGAAATTAACATCTCTGAATGCTGCGAAGAATACACCGCCATCTTTTGGATCACTAAAGTAGTGTGCGAAATTCTCCCAGAACTTCCAAGAAACACCAGCATTTTTACCAGCTAGAACGTCAATAGATGTAACACCTAAAGGCCATGCTAGTAATGTAGCTGCTATCATACCAATAATAATAGCACCCTTTACCTTGAAATGAGATAATACAGCGATTACAATGAAACCAAATAATGCAACAATAGCACCTAATGCAGGACCTGTATTTGCAATATTAGCATAATCAATATTCCAGCTAGCTGGGTTATTGAATTCAACTAATGTAACCTTTGTAAATGGACTTGCAGCTATAACGCCAGCATTCTGTAAACCGATAAATGCGATAAATAGACCGATACCTACAGAAATTGCCTTTCTAACAGCTACAGGCATACCATCAAAAATCTTCTCTCTTAATGTAATGTACTTTCCTGTTTCCTTATCCTTTCCGATTGGAACTAGTGAAATAATTAAGAATAAAACACCAGAGATAAGCACCATCAACATTGTAGTACCAAATGAGAAAAACTTACCCGATACAGTGACACCAATCATCAATGTAAAGATCATAGAGTTTAAACCTAAACCTGATGCTTGTGCAAATGGCATCTTGGCAACGAAAGCCATTAATAATGTACCAATAATAGCACCGAAAGCTGTTGCGATAAAAATACTTGCCCAAGTATAAGCTGCAACACCATCTAAACCGGCAATATTACCGATAATGTTGTTTGGATTTACAGTTAAGATATAACACATTGCTAAAAATGTTACTAAACCAGCAATGATTTCAGTCCTAATAGTAGATCCATACTTTGTTACACCGAAGAACTTATCAATTTTAGAAGCGTTAGAATCGTCAAATTCAAGGATTCCTTCCTCATCTACATGAGCGCCTTCTGGAGCTTTTACTTCTTCAGCGTTCTCAACAGGAGCTTTCTTTTCATCTGAGCCATCAGAATAGCCATCTAAAGCCTTAGCTTCTGCTTGAGAATTCTCTTTTTTAAGATCATCCATAAAAAACTTTTTCCTCCTCAATGAATAATACAATTTATTATAACTTATGGATAAGTTAAAAACAAGAATTTTACCGACTAAATAAAACAAAATAGGTATAAATGTTTTTTATGAAAACAGAAATACCTATTATTTTTCATTCACGATTTTTATGGCTGTTTTTAAGCCATCTAAGGCGCTAGATGTGATACCACCAGCGTATCCTGCACCCTCTCCAATTGGGTAAATTATAGGGTTTGATGATACTCTATTCTCATCCCTTAATATCCTAACAGGACTAGATGAACGTGACTCGATACCAATTAGTATCGCATCAGAATTATTGAAGCCTTTAAGCTTTTTATCGAATTCAATGATTCCGTACTTTAAGCCACTAACTACATAATCTGGTAGAGCCTTAGATAAATCAGTAAAAACTAATCCGTGTGGATATGATGTTTTAATTGAACGTTCGCATTCTGCTACAGTATCAGTTAGGAACTCCCCAACCAAATTTGCTGGTGCCTTATAATCACCTGAAATACTGTATGCTAATCTCTCATACTTCTCCTGGTAATCTATTCCATCAAGTGGTGATGATTTAAAATAATCTGACACTCTTACATCTACAAGTAGAGCACTATTAGAATTATCACCCATTCTATCGTTATTACTCATACCATTAGTAACTATTGTATTATCATCTGATTGTGATGCCATTACAAATCCACCAGGACACATACAGAAGGTGTATACTCCTCTTCCATCACCATTGTGTGCCGCAAGCTTATAATAGGCACTTGGCAGGTATTTTGCGAATTTACCGTACTGGCTATAATTGATAGCCTCTCTCTTGTGTTCTATTCTTACACCCATAGAAAAGGCCTTAGGCTCCATATTGATATTGATATCATTATATAGGTATCTAATGGTATCCTTAGCTGAATGGCCTATACCTAGTATTAAATGATTTGTTTCAAATGATAATTTCTTATCATTTATTAAATCTATTGCGGAAACATGGGTGCCCTCTACACTCACAAATTTAGTATCGAAATAGAATTCGCCACCAAGTGATATTATTTCCTCTCTAATATTCTTTACTATTATTTCTAAATAATCAGTACCGATATGTGGATGAGATTCATATAATATTTCTTCCTTAGCTCCATGCTTATAAAATTCATACATGATGAAATTTATAAGCTTATCCTTTACATTAGTTGTAAGCTTTCCATCAGAAAATGTACCGGCACCACCCTCACCGAACTGGACATTAGAATTATTGTTTAATACCTTATTGTTTAGAAAATCACCGATTTTCTTTTTTCTTTCCTCTACTCTACTTCCACGCTCAATTATTATTGGTCTAGCACCACATCTAGCTAAATAAAGTCCCGCAAACATACCAGATGGCCCAAACCCAACTACGATTGGTCTATCCTCATGTGGATACTTGGGATACTCTAGCTCATAATCCTTTGGAGTGTAGGAAGTAATGTTTTTACCAGCAAGCTTCTTATCTGTCTCTACCATTACATTATACAAATAAAAAACATCATTTTTATTTCTAGCATCAATTGATTTTAATAATATCTTATATTTAAAAACATCGATATTATATTTATTTTTTAGATATCCATAAATATCATCATTTTTAGGATTAATTTTTATACCATTAATTTGATATCTCATTTTGTTAACCCCTCAAATACCTTAATTGCTGATAAACACGCAAAGAATAGATTGTAGCCGCCACATACACCATCTACATCTATTACCTCACCCATGAAATAAATATTATCATCACTCTTTAATGATAAATCATCGTTTAGTGATGATATATCAACTCCACCTACTGACACCTGTGAGTTCTTAAAGCCATAGGTGTCAATAATATTTAATATCATATTACCTGGATTAATTTTATTATCAGTAATATATTTTAATAGCTTAGGGTGTAATACTGATTCTAAGCTATTAAATTTATTACCCTTTAATAAATCTAATTTGATATATGGATTAGATAATTTATCAAGGTGCTGATAATAGCTTGATAAATTCATAATACATATACCACTAATACCATCATCCTTAAATATTACCTCGCCATCCTCAGAATGTATTAATGTATTATCGTTATATAATGATACATTACATTTTGATCTAACACCTGAGATTGGCTTTATTTTATTTTTTAATTTAAAGCCTACAAGTGATGGCTTAAATTTATTAAATTTTAAATCTAATGAATTTAATAAATTATGAGTATTATCATCATCTATAGATGAGATACTACCTATTGCGATAATAACCTTATCATAATCACCATATTTATTATTGATGATATATTTATTGTTTTTCTTAGTTATTGTATCTACCTTTAAATCAATAATATTATTATTAATATTTTTAGTTAAAATATTTAGTATTGATTGGCTTGATTCTGATATAGGGTATAATCTTCCCTCATCATCCTCCTTAGTGTAAATATCTAATTTATTAAATAAATCAAATACCTTATTCTTGTTTGCTAGTAGCTTTTCTACTAGCTTATTATCGTGGTATTTTGATTTATCTATATTAGTATTTGCGATATTACATCTACCATTACCTGATGCGAGGATTTTTCTTCCTATTTTACCATTATTAAAAATAGTAAAGCTAATGTTACTATCATGTAGTAGGTTGGCTAAATATAAGCCTGATGCCCCACCACCAATTATCGCTACATTCATCAATTCTCACCTCGCTGGTAATTATTATTTATGTAATTAATTAGTGTATTTCTATCATTCTTTAGTCTACCATTAATTACCTCATCAAGTAAATTATTTAATATCTCACCTATTGATTTGCCGCTAAAGCCCAGCTTCATTAAATCATTACCATTTAATTTAAGCTGCTTAATGCTATAGCATTCATCCTTATCATTTTTGATTTTATAATAATTTGTTCTTATTATATTAAAATCAAAAATATCTACATTATTGTGATCGGATGAATCGGCAAATTTTAGTGATATTAAATAATCAATTAGTAGGTCCATATCATGAGTAGGCATTTTAGCCATAAATTTTCTCATAGACTTAAGCTTATCAGAAAATTTATAATCATGATATTCTACTAGAAATGATATCTTTTCTATTTCATCATTTGAGTATTTTAGATTCTTTAGGGTGGATACTGCAATTTCCTTAGATACTAGCTCATGGCCGATGAAATGGTAGATTTCTCTTCCGTCTCTATTATCTATCTGATAGCATTTAGTTTTACCTAAATCATGGAATAGGGCAGAAAGCTTTAGAATGTGATTATTTTCTACCTTATCTACTACATTTAATGTATGAGTATATAGATCATTAGGGTGATATTTACTTTTTTGGTCAAAATCAAATGATAGCCTAATATCAGGTATAATAGCCGCGAATATTTCCCTAACCTTAGTATTTCTCATTAGCTTGGTAAATGATATTCCACATATCATTTTATCAAGCTCAATTTTGATTCTTTCCTTGGATACATATGATAATGTATCCCTTAGGTCATACATGGCATTTAGTGTTGATTCCTCTATCTCAAACCCAAGCACTGATGAAAACCTAAGCGCACGTAAAATTCTTAGGGCATCCTCAGTAAACCTTTTGTGTGGATCTCCTACTGCCCTAACTATTTTATTCTCTAGATCACTAACACCACCGAAATAATCAAATACCTTACCATTAATATCTGATGCCATCGCGTTAATTGTAAAATCACGGCGTTCTAAATCATCCCTTAGGTTAGTTGTGAATCTAACCTCATCAGGGTGGCGGTGATCTAAATAATTACCATCATATCTAAATGTGGTAATTTCGATATTCTCGTGGTTATAGCGAACTGTGATGGTTCCGTGCTTTTCTCCATTATTGTTTATGATTTTACAATCAGAAAAGACCTTCTTGATTTCATCAGGAAGGGCATTAGTTGTAATATCATAATCATAAGGTGTTTTGTTAAGAAGATTATCTCTTACACAGCCACCAACAATATATGATTCATAATTATGATTATTTAATTTTTCTAATACGTATTTTATGTTATCAGGAATAATCATAATAATATATCACCGAATGTATTATATCATAATTTAATTAAACCTTATATTCATTATTACAATTTGAGCACATATTACATTTCTTTTTACTCTCTATTCCAAAATAGGATAATATTTCATTGTGTAGGCATTTGGAGCTTAAGGCGAATTTAACTACTGAATCAAGTTTTTGATATCTATTCTCCTTAATCTCCTTTATATCCTTTTTATTCTCGATGCTTTCGATGAAATATTCTACTGTTTTGATATCATTCTTGTTAAAGAATAATATTCCCTCACCATATTTGTTATCCCTTGATGCTCTACCTGTTTGTTGTAAGAAATCCTCTAGGGATTGTGGTAAATCGTATTCTATCACATATCTGATGTCAGGCACGTCAACTCCCATTCCAAAGGCATTAGTGCATACTATGATATCAGTGATATTATTCTTGTAATTATTTAATACTAGGGATTTATAGCTACTATCTAATGAGCCATAATATTTATCCACATTAAACCCTTTTGATTTCAGGAATTCATATACATGATTTACACATTTTATTGTTAGACAGTAAATTGCTACATGAATTCCTTTTTTATTTCTTAGAAAAAAATATAAATCTCTATCCTTATTAGAGGTATTAATTACTCTATAGAATATATTGTCCCTATCACAATTAATAGTGATAATATTTGGATTCTTTAGATTCAAAATATTAATTATCTTATCTACTGTTTTATCTGTCGCAGTTGCAGTTAAAGCAAGCATCCTGGGTCTTGGCTTTAGCTTAGATACAAATTTATCTATCTCACCTAATGCCTCTCTGAAATCCTCACTCCAAAGTAGGGTATGTGCCTCATCACATACGAACAAATCAATTTTAATATTTCTCATCATATACTGAAATTTATTTGTGAGTAGCCTTTCAGCTGAAACATATAATATCTTTACTCTACCAGCCTTTAGCCTCTCGTATACCTGGTTTTGTTCATCTAAGGTTTGAAGTGAATTGATATATTCAGAATCAATGTTCTTCTTTCTTAAATTAATTACCTGATCCTGCATAAGTGCAATTAATGGACTAACTACTATTGTTATACCATCTAGTAGCATCGCAGGAAGCTGAAACGTAATTGATTTACCAAACCCAGTAGGCAGCAAACCAATAGTATCAGAACCCGATAAAACACTACTAACTACCCTCTCCTGTTCAGGCTTTAATTTGTCATAACCAAAATATTTCTTTAAAGCATAATTCAAATCCACAGCAATTCACCCAAAATACCATTTTAGTGAATAACATATTATTGTCAAATTGGCACCTAGTAAATATACGGCAAATAACACCTTATTAACGACAATATCAGTGCCTATCCATACCATTATTGATAAATAAATGTCATTTAATAACAATAAATGGCAAAAATAGCATTAATTAAAAAAAGTGTTGCAACAGCACTGACATTATTTTAATTTGTCAGTGTCATCACAACAATCTTTATGACAATTATAATATTAAATTAATTAGTCCAATTTCTTGGGTACACTACATTCCTAGTTCTCTTTTTATTTTAATATTCCTTTTTCTTTCATTAAATTAATTGCAAAAGCACACTTATTAAAAGCTTCAAAATGATTTTTCTTTTGAAAATTGATTTTGTTATAATCAACATTTTTAATTAGTGGTTGCTCAGCAATGACGATATCAAAAGCATTAGTGTCAGTTAGTATACAAGCACAAAGCAAAATGACATTTGCAGCATCGTCAACAGCTTTTTCACTAGAATATTTTTGTCCATAGACATGATTACTTACAGCTGTAATTCCTTCCACTAACAAGTAATAATCAGCTTTATTATATGCACCTCTAGAAACAATAGCTAAAGCTGTATTAAATGAATCTAAAAGACATTCTCTATATGTTATATTTAAGTTTCGATATCTTATCTCTTCGTTGCATACAGAAATATAATTGATCTTAACAGAAGCAAAATCTCTAGCCTTTTCGAACAATGAGGATATATCTAATAGTTGCTTGATTACTTCTAATCTCTTATCGTTACTAAAACTTTCATTATGAAACTTAATTCCGACAGTGTGAGGCGCAAACGCGGTTAGTTTATCGCCGAGCAAGGCCTCAATAGTTGGAGTATATACATAACTATCTTCACAGTTGCTTATTAACATTTCATTTTTAATTGATGTTTTTATCATCATACTATATGGTGCCTTTTCGAATAAAACATCTAACAATATTTGTGTTTCTTTTTCATCTCTTAAAATAGATTTGTAATTGAATCGATAATGCTTCTTACTAATATTTTTATTTGTTTTTCTTACTGACTCCTCACAACTTGTAAACGGATATATTTTTGCTGTTTCCCTAACAAGTGCATCAATATCAAAATCAGGTTCAACAATAATATCAATATCAGTACTTAACCTTCTTGGCTCTTTAGTAAGTATCATCAGAGAACTACCACCTTTGAAGCAAAATGCATTAGATACCTTTGATAGTGCCTCCAATAAGCCTAATGCATATATTGCTCTTTCTATTAATTGTGGATCAGTCTTATACTTACTAAATAGATATAATATATGTTTCTTCGTATAAGTTTTTTTATCAATCATTAATAATTCCTTCTAAGTTATTACTTTTTAAAAAATCGTAAAATTTTTCTTTTATTTTTCTCCTAGTTAAATATGCATTCAACGAAAGCTCGTTAATAGCGTATGTTTCAAATATTTGTCTATAAATTTCTGACAATTCTGATGTTGAAAAGTATTTCCTTAAAATATTATCTGACATTAAATCACAAATTACTTTTTCTATTTTGAATGACTTTTCTTTCCTATCAATAGGTGATCTAGTAAATAAAGGCTTAATAATTATTAAATCACTTGACGAATATTTATCTATTTCCTCTATAGATGGATTTAATAAAATATTCTTATATTCATTATCCACTAACAATTCATATATTGAATTCATATATTTCTTATCTGCCTCTATAAATATGGTGTTTTTACCAATCAATTGATTTAACCACTCATTTAAGAAAGTAATGTTGTAAACAATATAGTCAAATTTAATATCTTTAAACAATTCAATAAACTTAATAGTATAATCATATTCTCTAAAAGTATGATATTTCTTTTTATTTACTAATTTGTATTTATTATTCTCGGTTTTAGCTATAACACCAGCTTCGCTCAATCGACTAATTAACATATCTTTTGCTCTAGGACTAGCATCAATCTTGTTATATTGATTATATAAATCAATTTTAGATAAATATGTACTCAAGTCAATCACTTCCTTTTGCATTTCTGCCACTTTTTCACTTTTTTGGCAGTTTCGCAACATTATTATAGCATAGTAATTAACAAAAATGCAATTTTTTTATATAAAACGAATTATAGATACTGAAATACCACATTAGCTATCTTTTTTTATTTTTCTTACATAAACCCACTTCTTCATATTATGGCTTGTATCATAAGCTTCAATAAATTCGCTATCTTCATTGCCAATACATTTTCTAACCAACTCTATTTTTAAGTTATAAGTAACATATGCATTAGCATATTCCTTTGCTCTATCTAAATTTATAAACTGGGATAGAATTTTATCTCCTTCTACCACTTCGTAAGCTGCTACTTTTTCTCCATATCTTTCCCTATATCTTGGGGTTTTAACTTTTGGAAACGGTCTAACATTAACACCATGATTATTGAAAGAGTTTCCTCCATTATACTGATCATAAACTAAATTAATTTGTGCCTTCACCTTATCTGTATTAATGTTTGGTGAATATTTATCTATTCCTAAAATGAAATTAACTATATTACACCTCCAGGTAGATGAATCCCATTCATCGCCATTTATAGGTCTTTCATTTTCATCTTTTTTTAGTTTCCCATGATATTGTAAATATATTCTAGAATCTTTAGAAATATGATTATCGAAAGGAGAACCTGTAAATGCAATATCTGTAATTCCTTTTAAATTATAAAACCAATACCTATAGGAATAGTTTTTATAATACCATTCCGGTAAATCGTCTGCCGTTATTTTGGTTTTTCTAAATGTAATTCTGTTTCTTAAATATGTTTCATCATCTTCTTTTGTTAATAAAACATAATTTATATTCTTTTTTACAACCTTATATGATTGTATTTTCAAAATATCATTATAAAAACATCTAAAGTTTTTATATGATTTATCCAAATGGTAGTGACCAAAATACCAATGCTTAAACTCGCAAATGCTTTCCAATTTAGTTAATTGTTCTGTGTCAGAATCTATTTTGAATCCAAACATTTTAGTAACATATTTACTTGGAGCACAATGAGTCAATACATAATCTACCTTGTTGGAGTATTTATCTAAATTTGTTTTTGCGTTTTGAATGTCTAAATCAGTAATATTTTCATCCTTCCACCAAGAGATCCCTTCTTCTCTATATAACTTATCTATTGATGTTGCACCACCAACACATAAAAATAAAAGATTGTTCAAATTAATTATTTCACCACGAAGTATATGATAAACATTTGATTCTAATCTATGACATTTTGCTCCATTATAATTAACAATTGGAAATTTATTTAACAAATCAAAGTTTTCATGATTTCCATCTATAAAGAATACTGTTAAACCCAAATTAGAATAATCCCTCAGATAGAATTCATATTCTCCCCAAATAATGCCGGCATCACCTAGTATAATTAAATAATCCTCATTAGTAACATATGAATCAGAAAAATATCTTTTAAGCTTTTGAAAATCAATATTCCCATGTGTATCTCCAGTTACATATATCATTGTTCATCCTCCATTATTTTGTATGAATCAAGCATATCTTTAGTAAAGCTATCCTCAATAAAATTTTTAACAACTTCACTTAATTCAAGATTCAACTCGGATTCATCAACCACATAATAATTCTTTATAGTTTTTAAAAATATGCCATAATCAATGTTTAAAAAGGATTTATAATAGGTTACTGCACAATTGAATAATTTTGACATTTTATCATTTAAATGAACAATATATTTATCATATTTATCTGAAAACTCGATTAAAAAAGTTGGTTTATATTTATCTATATCCCTTAATTCAAAATCATTTATATTTCTTCTGCCAGTTTCTTTTTGTGCAGTTAATATAGCAATATTAGTAGCTACCATCCAATCAGTAAGACCCTTTTTTAACTCATCAGATAACTTCGTACTAGGTTTATTAAATATTTTAGAGTACAATACAGCCTTCCATGATTCAGAAATATAATACGAACAAGAATCATATTTAAACTTATTCTTTATTGGAAAATTCCACTTCCCACTTATTGTCAATAAAAAATAATAAACGATGTCTTGGAATAAGAAAAAATTATGTTCACCCTCAACTAGTATTTTCATCTTTTGCATCCTTCCTTATATGTATTTATTGCTATCTTAATTATAATATGTAAATTACAAATATTCAATGCTCATAATGTATTTTTTGCGAAAAATCTTTGTAAAATTATAAAATGCATAGTAAAATGGAATTGAGGTGGAGAAAAATGAGTTTCAACAAACAACTAGCAAAACTGCGTAAAAGAAATAATATTACACAAATTGAATTGGCTGACAAAATGGGTGTTAAACAATATGTAGTTTCTTCATGGGAAACAGGTAGATCAGAGCCTAACATTTCGCAAATAGTAAAGCTTTGCGATATATTATCTGTACCAGCTGATTATTTGCTCGATAGACAAATAATTAGTGTATCTTCCGAGGAAGATTTCCAAAAGATTGTAAAAAACATAGATAAAGACATAAAAGAAGACTTCTTAAAGGATGTTAAAGAAATCTGTAAAGACTTTACAGATACTAAAAAACAAAAGGTAGTTAACATCATTAAGGAATTATCAGATTTTTAATTCTAATCAAAAAAGCAATACCGATAAAACTATCTTATCAGTATTGCTTTTTTATTCACTCTTAATTTTAAAGTGTAGTAATCATTCAAATACATATTACATTTTGTTATTTAATAAATAAAAGTGCTGTTATATTATTACCTCTACCCTTCTCAAAGCCTAGCTTTTCATATAATCTAATAGCTTTGTCATTATCAATATCAACAAGTAGGGCTCATTAGAGGAACCCATAATTAATAAAAGATTAAAATAAAAGTCTACTTTCAAGTAATTTTTTTGAAGTCTTAGAAGGATAATAAGTAATCAAATCTAAGATAACATTTTTATTTAAATTATTATCTTTAATATATTTTTTAAGTACATCTACATTATCGCTTAAATCATTAGAATTAGCATTGTTTATAAAATCTAAAAATTGATTTTCTAAATAGTTGTTCTTATTAATTTTAACATATGGCTTTCTCAATATTATTTTTTGATTTTTCAAAGTTATTTCTCTTACTCTACTTTTTTCTTTATTTGTAACTATTTCATAAACAAAAGGAACTTGTGTAGATATACCAAGCTTATTATAAAATGATAATCCTGAGTAAAACCCATATATATCATTATCATTTGTGATATATTTTCTATTAATAACATCATCAATTGATAATGTACTTCTACCTAGTATTGTCTCTTTAGGAATATAATAAACACCTTGTGAATACTTTTCTAAGATTCCTTGACTATTATATCTAGACAATTGCTTTCTGAGATTATCATATGAAATTTCAGGAACCACAAGTTCTTCTGTTATAATTGGTTTATTAGTTCCATACTTTTTTAATAAATAATCAATTAGAATCATAAAAATCACCACCATCTATAGTTTACAATTATAAATTATTTTTGTCAATATTTGTGACATATTTTAAGATAATAAAGGTCCCAAAATTAATTGGGACTTGGATTTTTAAACTGGTGAACCATAGACATCATTAGAGGAAAACATGATGCATAATATAAATATTATTCTATTGAATTCTTATCAGATTGCATCTGAATTTTTAATTTATACCATACTTCTTTTTTTGTATAAAATTTTATTGCATAATATCCACATAGTATTATACACAATAATTCACGTAATGGTTCACAACCAACCTTAAAACCATACTTTGGATAATATATTACATAAAAATAGAAAATTATAGATGGATATAATCCTAAAACAAAATAACCAATTAATGTAAATACTAACCAAAAGATCCAATTGCTTACATCATCAGCATGATATGCGAAAAGAACATATAGAGCTATGGCATATATAATTATTAAAATAGCTAAACTAATTATAAATGTTTTTAAACAATATTTATTCATTTTACTCATTTAAATACAACCTCTAATTATTTAAATATCTTTGAACTATTAGTTTCCATTTTAACACAAATGTGTCATATTACAACACTTTTGTGAGTGTTTGGCTAATAGAAAAGTAATATACCACGTTTGCGATATCTTTTCAACAACGTTTTATCACGTTTGCGAATATATTTTGACTATGATATTTCACGTTTGCGATAATTATCATATTAACATTAAGAATAATATTTTAATAAAAAAAAATAGACGAACATAAGTTCGTCTAAATAATTTTAAGATGGTGAACCATAGGCA
>JAEEGL013593393.1_pt1 | contig 15704 bp, 15 predicted proteins | sample 9134231 | NCBI WGS metagenome assembly JAEEGL01 (sample SAMN16246548, study PRJNA631951) | gut metagenome | biome: gut microbiome; feature: rumen; material: fiber-attached | host: Bos | place: Iran: Karaj | collected 2018-10
AAGAGTATAGAAGAGACAGTTCCAATCATCCAGGCTCAGGCAGACTGCGATATCGTTGGACTTATGGTTTCTCTCAACAGACAGGAAAAGGGTCAGGACAGCGATGGCAGCGCTCTTGAGGAGATCAAGGAGAGATATGGCTTTAGCGCACATGCCATTGTAACAATGGATGATGTTGTAAGCTACCTCTATAACAGACCTATCGACGGTGAGGTTATTCTTGGCAAGGACATCAAGAAGGCTATTGACGAATATTACGCAGAGTACGGCGCAAAATAAGGAGGTATTTTTTGATGGATGAGCATACATACAAGGTACTTGGAAGCACCGGCGGACTTAATATCGCATTTGGTGTAATTTCTATAATCGCAGGAGTGGCAGCAGGCGTTCTTCTGATTATCAGTGGAGCCAAGCTTCTTGGAAGCCGCAAGAAGATCATAATCTGATGAAAGATACAAAGACTAAGCTTAAACTTAAATTAAAAAGAAAATTTGAGCCTGTAATGGACAAGTACATGTTCACTGATAACAGACACCCGGAGAAGGGCATAATGTCCACCATTCTGGGTGTTATATCGGTGACTTCGCTTGGAATTTCTGTCTTTTTAACCTTTAAGGCAGGGGGAGAGGCTACCTTGAAATATGCCGCAGCGGCTTTTGTTGCGGCGATTTTTTCTGTAGTGGGATTGGTTCTCGGTATTAAGTCAAGATTTGAACGGGATATTTTTAAGGTTTTTCCGAATATCGGAATCATTCTCAACTTTCTGGCATTAGCTTTCATAGTGTTTATCCTGATATTGGGCCTTGGATAAATTCTATTTTCTGTGCAAAATAAACATGGCACAATATCTTGTGGTATGGTATGATACGTAAGACGAAATAGTGTTATTATTTAGGAGGAGTGAAATGGCAAAGGTAGGAATAGTAATGGGCAGTGATTCAGATATGCCTGTTATGGCTAAGGCCGCAGAGATACTGGATCAGTTCGGTATTTCCTATGAGATGAGGATTATTTCAGCTCACAGGGAGCCGGAGGAGTTTTTTGAATTTGCTAATACCGCTGAGGAGAAGGGCTTCAAGGTAATCATAGCAGGTGCCGGTATGGCAGCTCATCTTCCCGGTATGTGCGCAGCTATATTCCCAATGCCGGTTATCGGTATTCCGATGCACACCACCTCACTCGGAGGTAGGGATTCCCTCTATAGTATAGTACAGATGCCAAGTGGTATACCCGTTGCCACAGTGGCGATCAACGGAGGCGCCAACGCAGGTATTCTGGCAGCCAAGATCCTGGCAACCTCCGATAATGAACTTTTACAGAAATTAAAAGAATACAAGGCTTCTTTGAAGGACAGCGTAGTGGCAAAGGACGCCAGATTACAGGAAACAGGTTACAAAAATTATTGATGTAAATAATCAGCCTGCTTTCATGTAAGGCTGTTAATAGAAAAGGAGTAGATATGGCACTGGATTACAAGAAGGCCGGCGTAGACATCGAGGCCGGATACAAGTCTGTGGAACTGATGAAGGGATATGTTAAGGAAACAATGAGACCTGAGGTTTTGGGTGGTCTCGGCGGATTCTCGGGAGCCTTTTCCCTTAAGGACATTAAGAACATGGAAGACCCTGTTCTGTTATCGGGAACCGATGGAGTCGGAACCAAGATCAAGCTTGCATTCCTTCTTGATAAACATGATACCATCGGTATCGATGCGGTTGCCATGTGTGTTAACGATGTGGCCTGCGCAGGCGGAGAGCCTTTGTTCTTCCTTGATTACATTGCCTGTGGCAAGAACATTCCCGAGAAGATCGCAGCTATCGTTAAGGGAGTAGCAGAGGGCTGTAAGCAGTCAGAGGCAGCACTTATCGGCGGTGAGACAGCTGAGCATCCCGGACTTATGCCTGAGGATGAATACGATGTTGCAGGTTTTGCTGTTGGAGTTGTTGATCGCAAGGACATGATCGATGGCAGCACCATCAAGGCCGGAGATACTCTTATCGGTGTAGCTTCCAGCGGCGTTCACAGCAACGGTTTTTCACTTGTCCGCAAGGTATTTGAGGTAAACAAAGAGAACCTCGAGACCTACATAGATGAACTTGGAGCAACTCTCGGAGAGACACTTCTTACTCCCACCAGAATATATGTAAAGATGATGAAATCCATCAAGAATGCAGGCGTTAAGGTTAAGGGCTGCAGCCACATCACAGGCGGCGGTTTCTATGAGAATATTCCGAGAATGCTTCCTGATGGAATTAAGGCTGTAGTTAAGAAAGACAGCTATGATATACCGCCTATTTTCCCGCTTATGCAGAAGACGGGCGAGATTGAAGATAAGATGATGTACAACACCTTTAACATGGGCCTTGGAATGGTACTTGCCGTTGATCCTGCTGATGCAGAGGCTACCCTTAAGGCTATTGAGGCATCCGGTGAGAAGGCATGGATTGTCGGAAACACCGAGGCCGGAGAGAAGGGTGTAGAGCTGGTATGAAGATCGCGGTAATGGTGTCCGGCGGAGGAACCAATCTGCAGGCAATCATCGACAGTATAGCTGATGGCAGAATTACTAATACAGAGATCTGCCTGGTATACAGCAACAACCCCAATGCCTATGCCATAGAGAGAGCCAGGAAGGCAGGCATTCCCTATGTGGTCAGGAGTCCCAAGGAGTTTGAGAACAGGAGCGATTTCAACGATGCTCTTTTGCAGATCCTGCAGGATGCAGCCCCTGACCTTATTGTTCTTGCGGGATGTCTTGTGGTAATCCCTGAGCAGGTAGTTAAGGCATTTCCCAATAGGATCATCAATATACATCCGTCACTTATTCCGTCCTTCTGCGGAACCGGCTATTACGGCCTCAAGGTTCATGAGAAGGCTCTGGAGAGAGGTGTCAGAGTATCCGGTGCTACGGTGCATTTTGTGGACGAGGGAACGGATACGGGACCTATCATTTTGCAGAAGCCTGTCATGATAAGACAGGATGATACACCGGAGGTTCTGCAGAAGAGGATCATGGAACAGGCTGAGTGGAAGATTCTTCCCATGGCCATTGATTTTATCGCAAACAACAGGGTTACGGTCAAGGATCACCGTGTTATAATAGAAGGCTACGACCCTGATGCTTTATTCTGATTGTATGGAGAGGGTATTTAGATGAAGGTTTTAATTGTTGGAGGAGGCGGAAGGGAGCACGCCATCGCCGAGGCAGTTTCCAGAAGTAAACAGGTAGACAAGATCTACTGCGCCCCCGGTAACGGCGGAATTGCTGAGCTTGCGGAATGTGTACCGATCACTCCCATGGAGTTTGACAAGCTTGTAGCTTTTGCTAAGGAAAAAGAGATCGATCTTACCGTTGTAGGTATGGATGATCCTTTGGTAGGCGGTATCGTTGATGCTTTCGAGGCAGAGGGCCTCAGAGTATTCGGACCACGTAAGAATGCAGCTATCCTTGAGGGAAGCAAGGCTTTTTCCAAGGATCTTATGAAGAAGTACAATATTCCCACAGCTGCCTATGAGAACTTTGACAACGCTGAGGATGCCCTTAAATATCTTGAGACAGCTAAGTTCCCGATAGTTCTTAAGGCAGACGGACTTGCTCTTGGTAAGGGAGTTCTTATCTGTCAGAATCTTGATGAGGCCAAGGCCGGAGTCAAGGAGATCATGCAGGATAAGAAGTTCGGAGATGCCGGCAATCACATGGTTATCGAAGAGTTCATGACCGGCAGAGAGGTTTCTGTTTTATCATTTGTTGACGGTAAGACCTACAAGCTCATGTCTTCAGCTCAGGATCACAAGAGAGCGGGAGACGGAGATACGGGACTTAATACAGGAGGAATGGGTAATTTCTCACCCAGCCCCTTCTATACAGAGGAAGTAGACAAGTTCTGCAGAGAGAATATCTACGGAAGAACGGTTGAGGCCATGGCTAAGGAAGGCAGAGAGTTCAAGGGAGTTATTTTCTTCGGACTTATGCTTACACCGAATGGACCAAGAGTCCTTGAGTACAATGCAAGATTTGGTGATCCCGAGGCTCAGGTTGTACTTCCAAGACTTAAGACTGATATTATAGATGTTTTCAATGCCTGCATTGATGGAAGGCTTGCAGAGACAGAGCTTGAATTTGAAGATAAGGCTGCTGTCTGCGTTGTTCTTGCCAGCGAGGGCTACCCTGTAAGCTATGAGAAGGGCAAGCTCATCAAGGGCCTTGAGAACTTCAAGGGGAAAGATGGCTACTACTGTTTCCATGCGGGAACCAAAGCTACTGCTGAGGGAATAGTTACCAGCGGCGGACGTGTTCTTGGCATTACCGCTAAAGGGGATACATTACAGGAAGCCAGGACCAAAGCTTACGAGGCCACAGAATGGGTAAGCTTTGATAATAAATATATGCGTCATGATATTGGAAAGGCTATCGATGATGCGAAGGAGGTAAAATGAATAAAAAGTTGGGAAAGAGATTAGTTACTTTTGCGCTTTCACTTGTTGTTGCATCCACTGTTTTTGTGGGCGCATCCTTCAGTGCAGCAGCTTACACACAGACTACGGGAGTGGTATCATCCGATAATGTCAAGGTGAGATCCTCCGCAAGCACCACAGCTTCACAGGTGTCCAGTCTCAAGAAGGGAGATAAGATCGACATCGTTGACGAGTCAACTGATGCGTCAGGTTATGTATGGTACAAGATCTTCGTTAATAAGAGCGAGTACGGATACGTAAGAAGCGATCTGGTTACCAAGTCAGGTGATTCAGCTCCCAAGACATCCACATCAACAAACAGCAGCACACAGACAGAGAACAAAGCAGCACCGGACCTTCCGGCCACCACTGTTACAGCTACAGAGCAGAAGACAGCTACAGTTACTTCAGAGAGCGTTAACGTAAGAGGCGGCGCAGGCACTGGTTATGATTCCGTTGGTAAGGTCACCAAGGGAGAGAATGTTACTATTACAGGCGAAGCTTCCGACAAGGATGGCAAGACCTGGTATCAGGTAACCTTTGGTTCTAACGGCAAAACAGGTTTCGTAAGAAGCGATCTCGTTGCAATATCTGAGGCAGCACCTGCCGAGGGCGGAGATGGTGCAGCTCCTGCAGAAGGCAGCGAGGGTGAGAACCCTGAGGCTACAGAAGCCGGCGAAGGCGGCGAAGGCGAGAACGGTTCAGAGTCAGAGCAGCCACAGGCTACAGCTTCAGACGTAGGTGACGGAACATATTCACTTGTTTATACAGCAGACGAAGAGGGAACCAATACCTGGTATCTCTATGACAATGTTGAAGGTTACAGAGTTAAGGTTAAGAAGCTTATAGAGGCAGCTCAGAGCACAGAAGCTCTTGGTAAACTCTCCGCAGCCAACAAGAAATATAAGACAGTTGTTGTTATCCTTGCACTTGTTGCAGCAGCACTTGCTGTAGCGGTTGTACTTCTTGTTCTCAAGCTCAGAGACGCTATGTACTATGAGGATGAGGAAGAAGAGGAAGAGTACGATCGTTATGCTCCTAAGAAGAGACCTGCAAGAGAAGAGGAGCCTGAAGAGGAGAGACCTGTCAGAAGAAGGGAAAGAACCGTAAGACCCGAAGAGGATGACGAGGAATCCTATGCTTCTGCAAGAGGAGCTGAGAGAAGAGGCGGCAGAGAAGTTCGTGATGCGAATCCCGCAAGAAGACCTGCTCCCGAGGCAACTTCCTACAGAAGAAGCGATGAGAGAACTGTAAGACCTGAGAGAAATGCAGAGGATGATCGTCCTTCAAGAAGAGCTCCCGAGCCCGAGAGACCTGTAAGAAATGCAGCTCCCAAGAGAAAGACCAGGAACTTCATCGGTGATGATGACGATTTTGAGTTTGAGTTCCTTGATCTTGATGATGAGAAATAATATCTGAATAAGGTTAGATTACGATCCCCGGATGCAAATCCGGGGATTATCTTGTATTTACGGGGCTTTCCGCCGGGACTTTCAATTTATTGTAATATCTGTTATACTAAACATATCACAATCGTGAAAATATTGTTTTATCGGGAAACGAAGGTGACGGATATGATCATTGAGATTGATTTTAACAGTGATGAAGCGATATATGTGCAGCTCTGCAATCAGATAATCCTTGGTATTGCAACTTCACAGTTTCATGAGGGAGAACAGCTCCCAAGTGTCAGACAGCTGGCTGAGACCATAGGCATCAATATGCATACTGTCAACAAGGCCTATTCCATCCTGCAGCAGGACGGATTTGTCAAGATCGACAGGAGAAGAGGGGCTATCATAGCCCTTGATATCAACAAGCTCAAGGCTCTTACCGAGGCCAAACAGGAACTGGCCGTGGTTCTGGCAAGAGCTATTTGCAAGGGAATAGACAGAGATGAGATTCACAGTCTTGTGGATCAGCTGTATGACAATTTTATCGATAAGATTCAGTAAGGAAAGGAAGGCAATATATGGATTCCAAGTTTACAGTAATGGCTTCAGATGCCCTTAAACTGGCCAAGAAGACAGCCAGAAGCCTCAAGCTTAATTATGTCGGCACCGAACATATTCTTATGGGCCTTATCCTGGAGGACGGTAGTGTCGCATCCAGGATACTTATAGACAACGGCATTGATGAGAATCGCATGATGGATATGATAAGAGACCTTATCGTTCCTGACAGCAGCGTAAGAACCCTTGATAAGGACGGTTTCTCTCCCAGAGCTGAGAAGGTCCTTGAAGAGGCTCACAGAATGGCCGAGAGATTTCGTGCGGACAAGACAGGTACAGAGCATATTCTGCTTGCTCTTATCAAGGAGGGAGAGAATGTTGCGGTAAGACTCATCAGCACTCTCAATGTACCTGTACAGAAGATATACGCTGAGACCCTTGCAGCCATGGGAGAGGATCCCAATCTGGTCAAGGAGGATCTTGGCAGGAAGGCTGCGCCTAAGACAGGCAAGAAGGCTTCCATTCTGGCTCAGTACAGCCGTGATATGACAGCTCTTGCTCTTGAGAACAAGCTTGATCCCGTCATCGGAAGAGAGAGGGAGATCAAGAGAGTTATTCAGATCCTCAGCAGAAGGACCAAGAACAATCCCTGCCTTATAGGCGAACCCGGTGTAGGTAAGACCGCAGTTGTGGAGGGACTTGCCCAGAGAATAGCTGCAGGAAATGTTCCTCTTACAGTTCAGAACAAGAGGCTTGTTACCCTTGATCTTTCCGGAATGATCGCAGGCTCCAAGTACAGAGGCGAATTTGAGGAGAGGATCAAGAAGGTTATCAAAGAGGTTGCCGAGGACGGCAATATCATTCTTTTCGTAGATGAGATGCACACTCTTATCGGTGCCGGCGGCGCGGAGGGAGCCATTGATGCTTCCAATATTCTCAAGCCCTCTCTCGCCAGAGGTGAGATACAGATGATAGGTGCCACCACCATCACAGAGTATAGGAAATATGTTGAAAAAGATGCTGCGCTTGAGCGTAGATTCCAGCCTGTCAACGTGGATGAACCCACCAAGGAAGAGGCTACAGATATCCTCAAGGGTATCGTTAGCAAGTACGAGGAGCATCACAAGGTAAGTGTTACTCCTGAAGCTATCAAGGCTGCCGTTGATCTCTCCGAGAGATACATCAACGACAGAAATCTTCCCGACAAGGCAATTGACCTTATAGATGAGGCAGCTTCTGCCGTAAGGCTTCGCACAATGGGAGTATCTCCCAAGATCAAGGAGCTGGAGGATAAGATAAGTTCTCTTGACGGCGAGATCGAGGCAGCCCTCAAGGAATCTGATTTCAAGAAGGCGGGAGAACTCAACAAAGAGCAGAACCTTCTTATGGGCAAGCTCTCAAGAGCTAAGTCTGCCGACAAGAAGAAACAGCAGTCCTCAGCCTATGTTGTTACAGAGAACGATATCGCAGAGGTTGTAGCGGAGTGGACCAGAATCCCCGTTAAGAAGATTGCGGAGAAGGAATCAGAGAAGCTCCTTAAGCTTGAATCAGTACTTCACAAGAGAGTTATCGGCCAGGAGGACGCTGTTAAGGCTGTATCCAAGGCAATCAGAAGAGGAAGAGTAGGACTCCAGGATCCCAACAGACCCATCGGTTCCTTCCTGTTCCTTGGCCCTACCGGTGTAGGTAAGACTGAGCTGTCCAAGGCTCTTGCCGAGGCAATGTTCGGAGATGAGAATGCTCTTATCAGAGTTGATATGTCAGAGTATATGGAAGGCCATTCGGTATCCAAGATGATCGGTTCACCTCCGGGATATGTAGGCTATGACGAGGGTGGTCAGCTCTCCGAGAAGGTAAGAAGACACCCCTATTCCGTTATTCTTTTTGATGAGATAGAGAAGGCTCATCCCGATATATTCAACGTCCTTCTTCAGGTACTGGATGATGGTCACATCACAGATGCCAAGGGAAGAAAGGTCAGCTTCAAGAATACCATCCTTATCATGACCTCCAATGTAGGTGCTCAGAGGATAGTAGATCCCAAGAAGCTTGGCTTTGGCGCCGGAGCAGATGCCAAGAAGGACTATGAGGACATGAAGTCGGGAGTTATGGACGAGGTCAAGAAACTCTTTAAGCCTGAGTTCATTAACCGTATAGATGAGATCATGGTATTCCATACCCTCAATGAGAAGGAGATGATGGATATCGTAACCCTTCTTTCACAGAACCTTTCCAAGAGATGCAAGGCTCAGATGGATATCAACCTTACCATCTCACCTGCTGTTAAGAAGTATCTCGTAACCAAGCATTCCGATGCCAAGATGGGAGCAAGACCTCTTAAGAGAGCTATTCAGTCCACTATCGAGGATGCCATGGCAGAGGAACTCCTTAAGGGCAATATCAAGGCAGGAATGGACGTTACCGTAGCTCTCAAGGACGACAAGATTGTCTTTGTAGGGAAGGACGGCAAGGATGCTTCCGTCAAAAAGGTCTCGGTGAAAACCACCAAAACAGCTAAGACCTCTAAGGTTAAGCGCACCGTAAATACAAGGAAACCAACCTCAAAAAATAAGAAAAAATTAATTTGATAATAGACGGGCATCATTTATAATGATATTAACATTTAAGCTTTACCTATAACATATTTTTAGGAGGGTCATCATGGCTGTTGTAGAACAGTTGATTAGAGCTGAGGAGAACGGAAGTATCAGCTTTGGTAACTACAAGCTTCCGGAGAAGACTAAACTTGAGAACTTTGAGCACAACGGAGATATTCTCAAGGTCAAGACCTACAAGGATATTACCAAGCTCGAGTGCAATGAAAACTTCATATATGAATCCGTACCCGGAACAACGGTTACGGAGTTTAAGGAAACAGATAACGGTGTTGAATTCAGTGTAGAAGGAGACAATGATGCACAGATTACGCTGGGACTTCTGGAGAACACAGAATACAGCGTATATGTAAACGGTAGCAGTATTGGTAAGATGACCACCAATCTGGGAGGCAAACTTAATCTTAGCGTAGAGCTCTCCGGAGAGGGCCTCGTATCTGTTAAAGTTGAGAAATAAGATGTAAATCATGAGAGCTTTCCGATTCGTTCGGGAAGCTCTTTCTTTAAAAACTATTGTTTGGGGAGAATAAAATGGCAGTTAAAATGAAAACGGTATTCTTTTGCCAGGAGTGCGGCTACGAATCCTCCAAGTGGATGGGACAGTGCCCCGGGTGCAAGCAGTGGAATACCATGGTAGAAGAAACTGTTAAGCCTGCGGGCAAGGCGCCCAAGGGGATTGGTACGGCACCGGATACCAAATATGTTAGTCCCAAGACCCTTAATGAAATTGTCATGGAGGATGAGGAGAGGGCAGATACCCACATTGGAGAACTTAACAGAGTTCTGGGAGGGGGCCTTGTAAGAGGATCCCTTATTCTTGTGGGAGGAGATCCCGGTATCGGCAAGTCAACACTTCTTCTTCAGGTTGCGGGTTTTTTATCCGGCGACAAAAAAGAAGTTCTGTATATCTCAGGTGAGGAATCCCTTAGGCAGATCAAGCTTCGTGCCAACAGGATCGGAGATTTTTCCGATACTCTCAAATTCATGTGCGAGACCAATCTGTCTAATATAGAGGAGGCTGTGATCCGCACTAAGCCTGAGGTCATCATAATAGATTCCATTCAGACAATGTACAATGAGAATGTTTCGTCCGCTCCGGGCAGTGTATCCCAGGTCAGGGAGTCCACGTCCGTTCTTTTGCGTATCGCCAAGAGCATGAATATTACGGTATTTATCGTGGGACATGTCACTAAGGAAGGCCAGGTGGCAGGCCCCAGGGTTCTTGAGCATATGGTGGACACTGTTCTTTACTTTGAAGGGGACAGACATGCCTCATATCGCATTTTAAGGGCGGTAAAAAACCGTTTTGGCTCCACTAATGAGATAGGAGTCTTTGAGATGAGAGAGAGGGGCCTTCAGGAGGTTCTGAACCCTTCTGAGTTCATGCTGGAGGGAAGGCCGGAGAATGCCAGTGGTTCCATTGTTACCTGCTCAGTGGAGGGGACAAGGCCTATTCTGCTTGAGATACAGGCCCTTGTGTGCCACACCAATTTCGGATTCCCAAGGCGTCAGGCCAACGGAACGGACTATAACAGGGTGAATCTTCTTATGGCCGTTCTGGAGAAGAGAATAGGGCTGTCTCTCGGTGATTTTGATGCCTATGTCAATCTGGCGGGAGGAATGAAGATAGCTGAGCCGTCGCTTGATCTGGCGATATGTCTTGCGCTTATTTCCAGCTTTAAGAACAGACCGATCGCCGACGATATTATCGCCTTCGGAGAGGTGGGACTCTCGGGAGAGGTAAGGAGCGTCAGCATGGCGGAGAACAGGGTTCAGGAAGCAGCCAAGCTTGGCTTCAAGACCTGCATTGTTCCTAAGGCACTGGCAGGGAAGCTTAAGACCTGCGCTTCGAATATTGAGATCATCGGAGTGTCCTCTGTAGCTGATGCGATGGACATATTGAAATAAATAATCAGAAAAACTGACCACGTATACAAAAATAATTTCCAATATGATTGAATCTGTGATTTAGCATCTGATATTATATAACGGTATGTTGATTATATATTTTTATAACCTTGTGGGAGAAAATGTGGGATGAAAAAGTTTTCGCGGAGAGTACTTGTGCTGGTTTTGATGCCGCTAATACTACTTACTGCTATGGGGAGCAGAGGTATCAGCTTTACGTCTTATGCCGCAGAATCCGCAGAAACAACCAAGGTTGTAAATGGACTGCACGACGCCGTGTATGAAAATAATGGGGAAAAAAGTGATGTGTGCTTCTATATCAGAGGCAATGGTGTAGGCGGAGATATTCCGGTGGAACCCGGAAGCTATCCCAGAACGGATTATTCGGATCCTATAAGGATAAATGGGATAGCTTCGCACACTGATCTTGTGTCGGAAGGCGGAAGCGAGGATAATCTGCTTCAGGATGGATTTACCGCCGCTAATGAAGTCACCGCCTCTCTCGACAGAGTTCCTACCGCTGATGAGATCAAGAGCGTCGTTGGCGAGTTTGATTCGGATCAGCATTATGTCATTTGGTATGTTATCAAAACTGCTTCTACATTGGCACCTAATCAGGATGTCAAAATTCACGTTGATGGAGTAATAAGAATAAAAGAAAAATCGGAGCCTGCGAATCCGGAAGAACCGGAGCCGTCGGAACCGTCGGAACCTACTGAACCATCGGAACCGGCGCCTTCAGAACCGGAGCCGTCGGAACCTACTGAGCCATCGGAACCGGCGCCTTCAGAACCGGTGCCTTCAGAGCCGGCACCTACAGACCCTGAACCAACGGATCCCGAGCCTTCAGACCCGGCACCTACAGATCCGGAGAAGCCGGAGCCTGAGCAGCCGGTGGAGCCTGAAGTTGTTTTCTCGATTCAGACAGTGGCACCCAGCGCCGAGCTGCAATATGATGGCAAGGAGCATGTTGTCGGAGGCTATGTTATCAGACTTGAGAACCTCAAGAATCCTGGGGAGTCCCTGGTGAGATATTATGGTCCCTATGGAGATCCGATTTCCGAGGACAAGAGTAGCAGTGATGAAGCAGGGCTTATGGCCGGCGACGGCGATGCAGCAAGGCAGGCCCGTGAACAGACGGTTATCAGCTTTTTGGGCACCACCTATACAGTAAATGTGGGCGGCGCATATACGACAGTTAAGGAACCTTTAAACTACACTATTCCCTTTATGTCCGGTTCCAATGTTGTAGCCCCTGGGGATATCGTTCTCTATGATTCCAATGGCAAAAAAATAGGCGGAGAAGTTAAGACCTTAAGCAGCAACGGAAACGTCAAGGTTACACAGCGCAAGATCACCATCAAGGCCGGCTCCACGGTCAAAAATGACGATGGCAGCACCATAACCAACAATGAGGTGACCATAACAAAGGGAAGCCTTCTTAAGGGACACAAGCTTACGGATGTGGTGTTTAACGGAAGTCAGACAGGAGTGGGCAGTAGCGTCAACGAGATCACTTCCTTCAGGATTGTGGATGAGAAGGGCAAGGATGTATCCGGCTACTACAGCGTGACCAGGATCAATGGCAAACTGGTGCTGGTGGACGGAAGTTCCGGCAGGAAAGACTCTGAATCTCCTCTTCCGGGAACTACCGGCAAGGCAGAGCCCTCTGCAGATAGGACTCTTGGCAAGAGAGGAACTGTTTCAGGCACTATTTTGCCGGAAAAGCTGGGAGCAGGTAATGAAATAGATGCTACTCCGCAGGTTTTGGGAGCAAGGCGCTCTGAAACTTCAGATGACAGCAGGCTTTACATGAGGGGTCTCATGATAATCCTTGCGGCTTGTATCATTGCAGCCGGTGTGCCCCGCAGGAAAAAATCCATTGAAAAATAAATTCATAAATTATTAAAGTCGTGATATAAAATGCCGATAAGATTAATGATAAGTTCTTATCGGCGTTTTTTGTTGCGCCCGAAAATAAAAAAAGATGTGGGGTAAGAAGGTTATGAAGCGCATTCTGAAGAGATCTGTATGCATGTTTCTTTCTGTGTTTATGATGTTATGTCTGGCGATGCCTATAGGAGCAGGCAAAACTGTTGCCCTGGCCAAGGATGATCCCTATACGCAGCTTGCAAAGGGGACAACAGTTTATAACGGGGTAGATTATAAGAATCAGTACAACCCGCTTTTTTACTACCTCAATTATGAAGATTTAAGACAGGCATACGGGCCGGATGCCAACAAGCTTATTGAACACTATGTTATCTTCGGAATAAAGGAAAAAAGGGTCGCTAACAGGCTTATCGGTGACAGCATTGATTATGTTGTTCCAACCGGCAAAGAGGACGTGGTAGTTGTTCAGAAGACAACTCATGATAACGGCGGAATGACCTATGCCCAGGAGATTCAGGCAAGGAGCATAGCCAAGCAGATTGCCGACCATATCAATTCCAGAGCCGCTGCCATAGACGCTGAGAAGCAGGCAGAGGCTGATGAAAAGAATAAAGGCAAGGAAGGCAAGGAAAACAGCAAAAAGAGTAGCAGCAAGAAAACCAAAGAAGTAGAGAAGGTCAAGGATATCGAGAAGGTTGCATATGCCAGCGGTATAGTTCAGGCGTATTGTGCACTTGGAACATATACAACTGAAGGAAAGATATACAGAACTGCCTACGGAGTATTTATCGGAAGAGAGTACTCCTGCGCAGGAGCCACAAGGGCTCTTGGACTTGTTCTGGATTACATGGGCATTACCTGGTATCACAAGAATATTAATCAATGGGCAGATCAATGGTGTCAGGTTATAGTTGATGGCCAGGAGGGGTTTGCGGACCCCACTTATCCTTTGGCGGGCTATGGCAAGCACCCCAGTGAGGGCGGCGATGCCAAGAAGGGCTATTCCTACGCTTCAGTAAGAGAAAAATTCGGAGTATACACACCAATTTATAGATAATTAACCATAAGGAGCCCGGCGGATGAAGAGAGCCTTCTGCCTATACAAAAGAATAATTGCGGCTGTATCAGCTTGTATCGTGGGATGTGTTCTCCTTTTATCCCTGCCCTGCAAGGCTGACAACCTTACTGTGATAGACTCTGCGACCTTTGCCGCTAATACCGGCATAACGACGGTTCATATAGGAAGTGATGTGACGGAGATAACTTCGTCTGCCTTCAGAAATCTGATCAACCTTAGGTCCATAACCGTAAGCGAGAACAATCCTTATTACGCATCCTACAGCAACTGCCTGTATGACAAGGAGATGACTGAGCTACTGTGTTTTCCGGCAGCGCTTACCGGAGCGGCTATACCTCAGACGGTGGTTTCCATCAGAGAGAACGCACTCCATGGCGTGGGAGATGCCCTGAGGAAGCAGATAAGGGCCGTTGTTGAGACGCAGGCTATGGATGGAGCTCTTTTGGAAGAGGTTCCCGGAGAACATTTTGTTCATACACAGGCTGGCCTCATGTGGAGAAAGGCCGACGGCACTCTTATCAAGCCCGAGACGGATGTCATGAAGCAGGCAGCAGCGCTTATAGAGGCCTGTACCAATGGAAATATGAGCCAGAAGCAGCAGCTCAAGCGAAGCTTTGATTTTCTGGTAAAGGCAGCAGCCTATGAACGAAGCTATGAAACGCCCACAGGGAACTGGCCTCTGACCTACGCCGTTAACTTGTTTGATACCGGAAAAGGCAATTGCTATAACTATGCGGCGGCTTTTGGCTATATCGCAAGAGGCCTTGGTTATGAGACCAAGATCTGCACCGGCACCGTAACCTCATCCCTGGGCGGCAGAACGCCCCATGCCTGGACAGAGGTCAAAATGGGTGATGAATGGTTTATCTTCGATGCGGAAATGCAGGATGCCAAGGGAGATGGTTATTACAAGCAGACCTATAGTTCCTATCCTGCCAAGCCTTTAGAGAAATCTGCTACTTATACAGTTAACTACTAAATGAATGATTAAGGAGAATGAGTCTATGAAGCGAATGCTGGGGATAGCTTTGGTTATATCGGGCGCGGTGTTTAGCGTATTTGTTCTGAATCTTATGCTGTACAGCTTTGTACCTGCATACAGAGCAGCACTTCTCATATCTGCAGCCGGCAAAGACAGCAGCATACCTGTGATAGAAGTGGAGACAGAAGTGAACCCGGATATGAAATCAGAAGCTATAGCAGAAATGAAAGAAAATGAGGATGCGGCTATTACAACTCTTCAGGACCAAACCACCCCTTTGGCCCCCATTTTTGAAGAAACTTCTTCAAAAGAAGAAAAAAATTCAAAAAAAATTGAAGAAAATAAGCCCCAAATCATTGAAAGAACCTACTATGAAGACTGCGGAACAGGGCATGGTTACTGGGTTCTGAAGTACTCCGACGGAAGTTTTGGAATTGAATAAAAAAAGTGTTGCATTTTGTTTTGGACCGTGATATTATAAAACACGTCGTCGGGGTGTGGCTCAGTTGGTAGAGCACTATCTTAGGGAGGTAGGGGCCGCGTGTTCGAATCACGTCACTCCGATTTGATCAAAACCGCTCAACAGATTGAGCGGTTTTTTCTTTATTAGTTACTGATTGGTACTCATTGATACTTTATGGCTGGATTATCCGGTTAAATTACGTATCATCTAGAGTTTTTATCTAAACAGACGTAGTCCTTTCCGGGCATTACGTCTAAAATCCCATTTTTATTTAGTAGAAGTAGCGTGCTAAGTTTTTTATTACGTCTATATTGGGGAAAAATGTTTAAATATGTAAAGCTACTTTGGAAGTGAAAAA
>JAEEGL014073724.1_pt1 | contig 15704 bp, 8 predicted proteins | sample 9134231 | NCBI WGS metagenome assembly JAEEGL01 (sample SAMN16246548, study PRJNA631951) | gut metagenome | biome: gut microbiome; feature: rumen; material: fiber-attached | host: Bos | place: Iran: Karaj | collected 2018-10
AATACTAATATAATCAATGTTGATGCTTTTGCTGCAAAAATGAATGAACTACTTCCAGATTATAAGACAGATGTTAAAGCCAAAATAACCACTGCAAACTATGTTATTTCCGTGAATAAAAACGGAACGATATCCAGAACAACGCCGCCTGCAGATGTGGATGATTAATAATTTGCCATGCCTCTCATCTACACCTACATTTTTCTCCTCGGCCTTATAGTCGGGAGTTTTCTGAACGTGGTGATACTTCGTATCCCGGTTCGTGAGTCATTAATGAAAAGATCACATTGTACCGGCTGTGGGCATGCCCTCAGCTGGTACGATATGTTCCCACTCTTTTCGTTTTTGATACTTCGCGGCAGATGCCGCTATTGTCATAAAAAGATATCATGGCAGTACCCTGTGGTCGAGTTTCTGAACGGCGCATTGTGGGTACTGATGTTTGTATTTTTGGGGCCTGAACTCAGGACCATACTCGCCTGCTTCATTGCATCGGCGCTTTTATCCCTTTCCGTTATCGATGAGAGAACTCATGAGATACCGGTGGGATTCAACATTTTTATCGGCGTGATTGGACTCATTAACCTCGCGCTTGACCGGTCAAACTGGCTTTCGTACATTCTTGGCGCACTTTCCGTTTCTCTTTTTCTCTACCTTCTCTTTATCTTTTCAAAGGGCAGAGCCATGGGAGGGGGAGACGTGAAGCTTATGGCTGCGGCAGGGTTGTTCCTGGGACTTAAACTCACAGTTCTCGCATTTTTCTTAAGCCTCGTTTTCGCAACCTTTATCCACATCCCGAGAATGAAGATCCAAAAGAAAGATAACGAGCTCGCCATGGGCCCGTACCTCTCCGCCGGGATCATATTTTCACTTTGGTTCGGGGAGAGCATACTCAAATGGTATTTTTCCTTCATTTTGTAACCCTTTAGGAGCATTTTATGGCTGTCAAAAAAGTACTAACGATCGAGATATCCGATTACATTACCCGTGCGGCTGTCCTCTCTTACAACAAGAAGAAGACGAAGATCTTTAAGACCCTCTCGTTTTTAAACCCCGAGGGCACAGTTGATGACGGTTTCGTTGTAGACCGTACCATTTACGGACCATACTTAAAAAAGCAGCTTGCGAATGCAAAGATAAAGGTCAAGGACATTGTATTCGTAATACAGAGTTCCAAGATCATGACAAAGGAGACCATCGTCACAGGTCTCAAAGAATCGGATGTGGACTCCTACATCGAGGAGAACAGGGACGATTTCTTCCCCACCGATACATCCGAGTTCACTTTTAAATATCGTATACTTGAAAAAAATAAGGGCGAGAAGAACATGCGTATCATGATATATGCCGCGCATGACATGCTCCTTCGAAGCTACCAGTCACTGGCCAGGGAATACGGTTTCAGGATCCAGGCCATGGATGCTTACGGAAGCGCCCTCTGCAGATGGCAGAAGGCAAAAGATCACGAGCCCATTAAGATATATCTTCAGATAAACGACACATCGTCCACACTCACCACCCTGGACGGCGGCGTGCTGTCACTCAGACGAAACACCACCTTCGGTGCGGACGCCCTTGCGACACCCATCATTCAGTCAGGCTTCTTCGGCGATCTTGATTATCTTGACGCTCTTAAGAAGCTGTCCGAAGAAGAACTCATCTTCCCGTCCTACGAGGAAATGAACAACTTTGAACAGACTGACGAGAATTATCAGCTGTATAACCTGCGCAGCACCCTTTCGGGCTATGTGCGCCCCCTAATCGAGAGAATCACACGAAACCTTGAATTCTACAATACAAAGCACAGGGATGCTGTGGTAGAAAAGATCTACGTCGGAGGTCCCGGATCACGTATCATAAATCTTGTTAACCTCATCCAGTCGGAGCTCCCGGGCCTCACCTTTGAAGTGCTGACTGGCCTTCCCGGCATAAAGCCCGCAAACAAGCACGTGGACCTTTCCGTATACGGTACGGACTACGCAGCCCACGCCGGAGCGGCCCATGAGAGCCTTAACTTCTACACCGGAAATCAGAGAAAGAAGATCGGTCTGTTCTTCGTATTCTCCATCATAATGCTGGCCATAGTCATCATGGCATCCGGCATGATCGTAATAAACGGTAAAGTGGTTTACGACAAAGCGGTAGACGAACTCAACACCGCAAAGGTGAAATTACTTGCCGCACAGGTGGATTACTCCGATGCCGCGGAAAAGGAAGCAAATTCCATAATGGCGGAGCTTGAGGATCTGAAAGACTTCGACAAAGACACCTTCAGATTCAACGAATATTTCACGGATGTTTTAAAGCAACTTGAGGACTATTCCGTACAGGATGTTCTTGTAAGCTCCGTAACCTCATCGGAAGCGGGCCTCACAATGAACGTTACCGTTAACTCCAAGGAAGAGGCGGCAAAGCTCATACAGCAGCTTCGTGAGATCAAGTATTTCGACGAAGTTCAGGTTTATTCCATATCCGAGAGCACGGACGGCGACACCGGAATGAAGGCAGTAAACTTCTCTGTAAGATGTTCTTACAAGGTTCCGGAAGAAAATTAGGGAGGAGCGGAAGATGGACGAAAGACAACATAAAAATCTTGAATATGCTCTGCTCATCCTTGTCATAGCCCTTGCGGGCATTGCCTACTATTTCGGATATTTAAGGTATCTCGGGGAAGCCGAACAGGCAGATAAAGAAAGACAGCAGATAGAAGCACAGATCGAAGAGATAGCGGAAAAGAAGCGCCTCCAGGAGTTCTTTAAGGATGAGATAACCGAGTCCAAGGAAGCCATCGCTGAGATAGCATCCAAGTACGGCACAGGCAATTCCGCCGAAAAGAACATCATGTTCGTTAAGAGCATAGAAGACCTTACGGATTCCACCATTGCATCCCTTTCCTTTACGGATGATGAGGCAGTTTACATCTCATCCCGCAAGGGCGCAAACGGCGGACCGGAGATCGCGGCATACAAGAGTTCCATGGTCATTAACTATGAGCTTTCCTATGAGGAATTAAAGGAAACCCTGGATTACATCCACAGCTACCCTGAGCGCATGAACGTTGAGAGCCTTACCGCTTCCTACAATTCGGAGACAAGGCTGCTCAGCGGTTCCATGACCATAAATCTCTATGCCGTAACGGGGGATGACAGAGAGTACGAAGCTCCCGACATTCCCGGCATCAAGATCGGTACCGATAACATCTTCGGAACCTACAGGTAAAAGTATTGAAGAAGATGCTTAAAATCATAATAACCGACAATAGGGGACTTACGCTGATCGAGGTCATCGTGAGCCTTCTTATTATCATGGTCATTTTTACGCCCCTTATGATGTCCTTTGTTCAGGCGGCAAAGATAAACAACATGACAAGCGAGACGGTCCACGCCGACGATGCAGCTTCAAACCTTATGGAGACCGTGAAAGGATTGGGACTTAAGCAATTCATAAACTACTGCGACAGCACGAGAAGCAGGTATTCCCTGGAGAACAGGGATGATCTTTATGCAGACGAGACCACTCTTAAAGAGACCATCATGGAAGCCGGATGCGACGTAAGGATATCCGGGGTAAGAGTCGGGACAAAGGAGTTTGACGCTGTCATCACATTCTCAAAGAGCAATGCCGGCGACGGAACAGTGGACGAGTTGGGAAACGAGAACAAGATAAATGATTACCAATTCGCCAATTTCTCGGCTTTTGCGGATGACAACGCCATCATAGTGTTCCCCAGGACCGGTGACACCTACGCTCCCTCCGACACCGACGGAACGGAGCTGATAACGGGCTTTGACGACAGAGCGGTCCACTATTTCTCCGTACTTAACAACCAAAAGGCCGAGTCTGAATATGCCGTTGCGGTTTCGGAGACGGAGAGCCTGAATTACGAGATAATCGAAGCAAACGCCAATCTCCCGGCGGGAACACCTCCCACACCCACCCTTGCGGTTCCCGCAAGATCGGGTATCGCTGATGCGGCAACCATAAGAAAGTCCATCAAGCGTAACATCGTGATAGAGATAAAGAGAAACGCCACCAACAAGGCGACAACAGGACAGATCGCGGGGGTTGGTTTCGAGATAAATTCCTATGTTGTCTATGAGGCACAGAACTCTCCCGACGACGATCATTCCACCCTTCTCTATGACAGCGAAGCGGAATGGAATGCGACACAGGAGATCGCATACGAGGGCTACTGCACCAACGTATATCAGAGAACTCCCGAATCACTGTTCCTCATCTACATGCCCCCTAAGGGAGATTCCGAGACTGAGTGGAGGGATTCTGTAGTAACCATCGACTGCTCCGACATACCGGATGATATGAGGAGATCCATGAAGGTGTTCGTTGTACATCAAAAGACGGAAAACAACGGTTATTATCTTGTATCTCCAACCATAAACCTTGATTATGACGAGCACGGAACCATCAGTTTTGTTTTCAAATCAAACGCGGCGCTCCATATCAGTAACACCGGTGCGGAGATCGCGGCAGAGCCTTTGATCGATAAAGAAGATGCGGTAAACAGACTTTTTGATGTTACGGTCGAAGTATACGAAAAGGCAGATGCAAGTGCCGGAATAGCGGCATTTACCAACAAGGTGGCAGTTTTAAGCTCCACATTTTTAAACGGAGAATAACAAAGTGAGAAAAAGAGCGATGAAAAGCATGAATAACAGAGGATCCTCTCTGGTGATGATAGTCATCATCATGCTTTTTGTTGCGGTCATTTCGTCTCTCATCCTTACCGTTACCGTGCGGTCCTTCCTTACCGCAAAGGTCAAGGCAAAAGCGGAAAAGTCCTTCTATACCGCAGAGGAAGCCATGGATACGGTTAAGGCAAGACTTGAGCAGTATGCGGATGAGGCCGCAGCACTGGCTTATACCGAGTGGCTTGAGGAATACAGTCTCACAAGCGATACCGCAGATAGAAAAGCATCTTTCTACGCGCATTTTGAAAGGGAACTTAACAACCTTGTAGAGACGCGTTTTATGAACGGTACAAACTCCGAATATTACGGGAGCATGTTTTCTTCCATAGGAACGGAAACAACAGTAAGGTGGCTCAGTGGAAACAAGGATCCAAACGACACCTATGACGGAGACGGAGACGACGACATTTACGTGGATGCCGGTACTCTTAACGATGACGGTGTCGTAACAGTAAAAAACCTCGGCATTCGTTTTACCAATTCCGACGGCACAAGCACGGATATCACCACAAGCGTGCGGCTTACGATCGCTTATCCAGATTTTAAGATAAAGCTTCCCGGAAGGGAAAACCCCGCCAATGACTTTGTTATGATCGCCGACGGAAACATAAGAAACGAGCTGTCCGGCGGCACGACAAACATAACCGGTAACGTTTATGCGGGAGGAGAAGGTGATGTAACAACCGGAGCCCAAGGAATATGCTTCCTCGGTAACGGCACAAAGGTCATCCTCACAGCTGACAGGGTCATCACGAGAAAAGCGCTTTCTGCTTATGACGGCGCAACATTTACCATAAAGGGTAACCACAACGCTTTCTCCTTTGACTATGGCTATAAGTCAAGCATCTGGGCGGGAAATGTATTGCTGGACCTTTCCAACAACGTTTCGGGAAGCCTCGTGAACAAGATGGACATTACGGGTGATATATATCTTTCCGACGACCTCACCTTAAATTCCGACGGCGCTTCCTTTAAGCTTAAAGGTAACTATTACGGCTATTCCGTAAACAACGCCACCGCAGATGACGCCAACAGGAACGGAACTCCCGAAGGAAGCTCTGCGATACTCATAAACGGCAAAGACGCCGAGCTTGACATGACAAACTGTGACGTGATCTGGGTTGCGGGTAAAGCGTTCCTGACAGTTCCGGGGAACAGCACAGCCCTTTCCTTTGTGGAAGGTGAATCACTTACGGTGCGAGGACTCCAGACATCATATCTTGTTCCGGGAGAACTCTTGTTCCTGACGACCACGGAAGGCGGGAACACCGTAAAGAACCCCATAGGCCATAACCCCATGGACTCGAGCGAGATCAGTGATATAAATGACGTTACGGTTGATTTCAATGTTTACAGGGAAGCTACCGGTGTGGATGTGGCAAAATACCTTGACGTGAACGAACCCGTAAAACACTTGAGCGTGATCTACAGGGTAAACAACAAGGTCCATGAGCTTACCTATTTCTTTTACAATTTCAGAAACCACGACAATGCGAGAGAGTATTTCTCACATTTTTACGATACGAACGAAAGCCTTGTAAAGTCAAGGATGAACATGCTTGGAAACGGAAAGATACTTGTAAATGCGGATGCCCTTTCAAATACGGGTAACGTCATCACTTACGAGAAGACAGGATCCGTTAAGCATGTGGACATGATAGACGGTGAGGACGATTACGCCTCATCAAAATACGTAAGTGAAGAGAGCAAGCTGAGCTCAAAGTTTGAAGCACTCTGCACTACACTTACGGAAACGGGCACAGGAGCGGCGCCTCAGGCAAAGCTTACGGAATCACTGGTTTATTTCGACCGCATTCCTTACGATGGCGAAGAGCTTGAATTTACCTGGACCGACGAGGAAGGAAGTCACAAATACAGACTTATAACATGCGACGGTGATCTTGCGATCTCCGGTTCCCTTGGTTCCTATAACGGAGAGATCGTGATCGCCACAGGTAACGTGACTGTGGGCACGGCACCTTTTAAAGGTCTCATAATAGCCGGGGGCGACATTATATTAAACGGCTCAAGCAACATAGTTTACGATCCGGACAGCGTTGGATATCTTGTATCGACTTACAGCGAGGTCGGAAAATATTTTGTAAACACGGGAGTGGGAACCAGCGGATCTTCCGTTACGGCAAGCGATATAATCTCGGTGCAGTATGAAGGATTTAAGAAGAATTAAACCGAATAACGAAGGCATTACGCTTGTGGAGCTCATTGTGGTGATACTCATAATGAGCATAGTTTCCGCGGGCGCGGTCATCGGCATAAGCACCGTCTACAACGCAAGGGTGGATAATGCCGCAAAGAGGCTTGAAACAATGATCCTCTATGCCAGGGAGACCGCCATGGCAAACGCCGGACGTGAGACAAAGCTTACGGTATCTGTTGAAAGCGGGGATCTTGTGGCAAAGGTGTATGTTGGAGACGCGGCGGAACCCGTTGAAACGGAAAAGCTTGGAAGCGATGCCATACTTGTGGATTTCTATCTTACCGCAGACGGCAGAGATCCTTCAGAAGGCGCAGCTGCCAAAACTTCTGTGCATGTCACCGAAGTTAATGATGTGACATTAAGGTTTGACCAGTCCAGCGGCGGCATAAAAGCCGAAGCTACGGGTACATATACGGATGTAAACTTAAGAGGATCCGAGAGCATAAATCTGATCCTTATCCCCGAAAACGGCAGAGTAGTGAGAAGTGAGTGATAATATGGGAAGACCCGTAAAAAAACTGAATAACGCGGGAATTTCCCTTATGGAGATCGTTGTGTCTCTTCTGATGGTGGGCTTTATCAGCACGATGCTGGTAATGTTTGTTTCCATATCACAGAACAGTTATCGTATGGTAAAGACCGAGTCCACACTTCAGGATGAGGCGGCATTTGCCATGGGTTACATCGGGAAGGTGGCCATTGAAGCATGCGAAGTGGGATGCACCGAAGAAGACGAGGAGCCTGCGGGATATGACGGAGCCTTTTATTTTAAGGCCATCGATACCATGCAGCAGGAACTGGCCAACCGTTCGGATGACCTTTTTTACCATATCTTCTGGCTTGACGAAGATGTGCTGTATTACATCAAGGTCGCGGAAGACGGCGGTATCTATCTTAACGATTCCGATAACTGGTTAAACACCGTCGGAGGCCGCACAGTATTAAATTTCGGTAATACACTCTCGGCTCTTAAGTCAAAAGGATACATCGGAACGGAAGCAAAGGACGCACGGCATGTTCTTGCGAAGTGTGTCAAAGGATTTTCAGTAAAGAACGAAGCATCGCTCATAGTTGTAACGCTGGACCTTGAGCTTATGGGCGAACAGTATAAGGCCGAAAAGGTCGTAACGGCAAGAAACTATACAAGATAACAGGTGTTTAGGCAGGTAGCTATGAAGGCACTGAAAAAGATCACAGCAGGAATGATCACGTTTGCTATGGCTGTCGCTTTATTTTCCGGAGCGGGACAGATCTTCGGAATTAAAGGCGAAGAGCCTGTATTTGCGTCGGTCTGGAACGACAGCGGCAACTATGATGGTTCCATCACGTCTACCGGTGAAAAGGGGAGTGCAACGAACCCCTTTGTTTTGCTTGAGATAGTTCCCGGTTATTCCCTTGCTCAGGCAGGCTACCTTGTTAAAGGTCAGGAACCCATTAACATGGCAAGCCTTTCCGCGCTTCCGGAAGGCTCCGCAAAAACTGCGGCGTGGAATGCGTTAAGCGAATGGTTTCTTAAGGAGAAGGGCACAAAGGCTTTTTCCGGATTCAGGAGCCAGTGGACTGACGAGGAGTTTGTTGCACTCCAAAACAACTATTACGAGGTTAAAGTATCGGACTATTCCACAAGATATTCGGAATATGTAAAAAGGGATTCCGCAGGCGGAGAGTATAAGCTTAACGATGAAGTCGTTGCGGTTCCCAAAGAAGGGGATTTTGTTGACGGAAGGACATATTATGTAAAGTATGATGAGGTCGATCATTTGTATGTGAAAGCCTCGAATTTTTCGTATAAGGTTCCGTCTGTATATTTTAGGTTTAATGGTAAGCCTTTGGCCGGAAGGTTTGTTTATAACAGTGCTAATCAGACTTTTGAGTTGTCTACATCAACATATAATGGTGTGACATTTAATGACGGATTTAACAGAGAAAGCCTGGAAAAGATTAGAGAAGACTGGTATGACGACCTAATTTTGGTTGTTCCGGTAGCTAAAAGTGACTACACATGGAGACAAGCTTGCGGAACCCATCTTGACATTAAGGATACAACAAATAGCGGTAATAGAAATACTCCCGAGATTGGTCAGAACTTTACCGTATACACCGGTAAAGAACCCGTTGCGGCTCTTGTTGAGTTAAACGGTGGCAGTAACAATTCAGGCTTTTTAAGAACGATTGACGGTGAGCTTTATGTAAAAGCCAATGATGCTACACTTGGGAACCACAGCCCCGAGACGGATCATGAAGGAAATTCGATAACTTATTACACCATAGAGCACAGATACACGATCACTCATGTGGATGACAATTCAGGATGGTATGACAGGGCATATAAGAGTCTTTCCCAGAGTAATACCATTGCGGAGGGAGCAGATGCGGCAACATACACCGGAACGATCACGCTGACCGACGAAGCGGTTTCCGCAAGCGGCGAACCTACAGTTATCAAGGCACTTCCCGAAGATAATGTTCCGGTTTACAGCGGATATCACTGGAGCTTTAAGAGTAAAGACCTTTTCAGAAAATATACCCTTGGTCTTATTTACGAAGACAACGATTATACAAAGGACGAGGATGTTACATCCTACGAGTTTAAAGGATGGTACTATGAAGAAGAGTGCGTAAATCCCTTTAACTCTTCTATGCCCATAAAGAGTAATACCGTTCTTTACGCAAAGTGGACACCCATATACAGTTCAAGCTTAAAGAACACAAGGTATACGGTTAACTTCGATCCAAACGTTGCGGATACATCAGAACTTGAAGGAACATTTGATTTTACAAGGTCCATCACGAATGTCCTTAAAAACAGCGAGGTAGTGGCTCCTTCGGGCACACCTTACAGAAAGGCTACGGACGATAACTGGTATATCTTTAAGGGATGGTATCTTGACCCTGAGTGCACCGAAGAAAACAAAGTATTTTTCCCTTATACCGTAACGGGAAACGTTACTATGTATGCAGGCTGGGAAGAGCATTCAAAGACAACCGATCCCACCACCTGCACCATCAGATTTTATAAGAACGCCCCTGCGGAAGAAGTTGTAACGGGCATGCCGGCCGAAACTCCCCATGTCTACAGAAATAACAGAACGGAAGCAGGGGGGAGTGCCATATCGGGCTATTCAGACCCTGTGCGTGAAGGCTACGTATTCGGAGGCTGGTACTGGGATTCCGCATCAAACGTCCGTTACGATTTTGATGCATCCATACCGGGCGCTTACGCATACGGTACCATAAACCTCTATGCTTATTGGATACCGAATAATGCCCTTCCGATCTATACCGTGAGCTTTGACAAGAACGAGCCCGATGTCGCAAGGGCAGAGGCTGTCGGAACAACTCCGACTTACACCGTCACCTACGGCGGCCGCCTTACGGCAGAGCTTCCGAACAACCTTTCCATCGAGGGAAATACCGATGCAAAGCTTGAAGCAAGTAATGTGACGGTAGTTACGGTGACACCTGCGGATCTGACCGCAGAAAACTTCTCTCTTCTTAAGAGAGCGGATATGATCATCATTTCCGAGCCTGTTTTGGCAGACAGAAATAAAAACTCAAGGCTCAGGGAGTATTTCGGAACATACAGAAACACCGATCTTTTCCCTGATGTGACGGGAAGAGATTATGCTTCGGGTCATGACAGCTTTACGGGAAACGATATATCGTTTGAAACCGCAAAATATCTGCTCTGCAAGGGCGCGGGTGTAGATACCGCCACTTACGGCGCGGTTTCACCCATTCTCTTTGATTACAATATCGTCGAAAATGTTGTTTCCGGTACGGGAAATACAGCAACCTATATCGGAAAGCTGTCCGACGGAACGGCGCTCAGTTTAAGCAATGCCGAAAAGAAGGGCTTTAACAGCAACTTCTACAAGCTGTATCTTATGACACAGCAGATGAACCCCGTGACCCTTTACAATGCTTATCTTAATACCGAGAGCAGCATCGCAAACTACGGCATAGATAACAGCGGAAACTTTAAGGTCACAAGCCCTTCGGCTTCCTATTCCTACTGGAACAAGTATACGCTTATCCCGTGGTATACCGTGTCTCCTGTGGATTATGCCGCATATACGTCGGTGGATCATCTCACCACGGGCTTTGACCTTGTGGGCGTCACAATCGATGCGGAGCTTCCTTCGGATTATACGAGAAGTAAGGTAAACAACGGCATCCTGATATACAATAACCCGGATAATAACAGTTTCGCGGATTCCTTTAACAACCATACCGTAAACAACGGCACGATCGCGACAGACGATAATCCGGCCATGTACGAGGCTTTTGAAGGAAAAGCGGCGGGCGGTGTATATTCTGTTGCAGACGGTCTGCATTACCTTTTGAAGAGTGCATCCGCAAGCACGAATTTCCACAGAGACCTTTCCATACTTGAGCTTGAGCCTACGGAAAAGTATACGGCAAGCGGAATAGCGCCGTCTTACAAGGATGACGCTTACTGGTTCTGGATGATCGCGCGTTACATTCCTGATTATACCGGAAAAACGACGGTCACAAGAATGAACTCTTCCGAGTTTATCGGAAATATCGATGACGTCAACAGTAAATACGATGTCATCTATATCGGCGGAGACGGAGACGGCATGGTGACCGAATTTATGCCGGATGCGGGAACTTCCGCAGTATTTTCCGCGGGAACGATCGACGGAATAAATGCAACGAACATCATTACGATAGGCGAAAAAGCGGGCGTGCAGGAGATAAGCGTTCCGTTCTACGTTTGGAGCGAGAACGTCGCTCCCGTAAGGCAGGATGCCGCGCCCGGATATATAGAGATTCCGGAACACTATCTCAATATCCGTTATGACAGGGGTGAAGACAGGCTTAAGGCCAATACGACCGAAGGCGTGGATGTTTATCTGGAGTTTACGTATAACATACATAAAACCATAAGCAATGATACACTGGTGCGCAAATCGTATGCTTGGTATGACCTGTCGACCATGTTTACCGCGCTTCTTGGAACGTGGAGAGTCGATTACGACGATGAATATTATATTTACCTTGATAATTTCAATAAAAACAGCTATGCGTACAGATATACCGATAAGGACGGAATGGAAAGGACTGTAACCCTTTCGGGAGATGCAGTTCAAAACCCGTCCAGCAACAGTACCCTTCAGGACAGCTCCGGAGCGGGCGAAGTGCAGTATAACCCGGCAGATCTGTTCATAAACACCTACTATGTTCTCTCAAGTTCCGGTGCATGGGTTGAAAAGCCCGCAGGCACTTCGGTCCAGAACGGCGACAGGATAGTGCTTAAAGAAGATGCGGCGCTTCAGCTCGTGTCCGGTAAATACCCGGTATATGTTTACTCGCATACGGGAAGAGTCGTTAATCCCCAGAAAAAGAACGACGGCTCGAACGGTAACAGAGACGGAAACGTTCAATACGTTAAGAAAGCCACATCCGGCTATCTCTTAAAGGGCAATACGACCACGGACGTTGTTGATACCGCATATTCGGGAAATGACCTCACAAAGGTAAAATACGATGCTTTAAAGAGATTCGTAGATGCGGGTTATCCCGTGATAATCGGAAACGACCTGCTCACAACGGATAAGAGGGTTAATACCGCAATCGTTGACACGGCTTCTTACCTTTACAAGTTCCTTTCCGAAGTAATGGGAACTACTTATGAAAACCGCTGTTTCTACGAGTATACATCGGGAGTTTCCGGCAGGGACAACTTCAGAAATGCCTTGAACAATAAGACCTTCTCTCTTGATCTTGTGGCATCGCCGAAGATCTACCGCGATAAGACCTCGCCCGAGTTTTCGGGGCTTTCCTTAAGAGATTCCGATATTTACGTTAACGGAGCGGATATTGAGAACACCACGTTAAAGTACGTTATCAGGATCGACGGAAACACGAGCGATCAGTATACGCTGAATATCTTCATCGATACAAACGCCGACGGACGTTATACTGAAGAGACAGAAAAGGTCGATTCCGCGGAGATCGTGGAAGTACGGGCCAGAGGAAACGAGACCGCAAGGCTTTCGGATCCCGAGTATTACGTAAAGGTGAACCAGGCTAATACAATAAGGTCCACAAGGCTTCGCGCAGGCAAGACCTATCTGGTAAGCGTTTACACAAAGGGGATCGTCGGAGCGCTTCCCTGGAAGCTCACTGTCGTAAGCAACTCGCGCAGTGTTATTACGGATGAAGTTGTGGGCCTTTCCGCCATAAAGACCAATGAAAAGGCTAAAGCACTGGCTCTGCAGATCCTGCCTTTCGAGAATAATAAGAATGATTACACGGAATCCGTTGTATTTCCCGACAACACAGAAGTGGCGGCGGCGGAAGGCAACGGCGGCGTGCTCCGAAATGTTACCGGAAACAAAGTCCATACGAGTGATGCTGTTTATAAGACTGCCCAGAAGATATACAATTACATGAAGGACTTAAACGAGTTTGAGGTTGAGTTCTTTAAACTTAAGACCTCTGAATTTGAATCCTTTATACAGGGCAGAAACGCTGCGATAGCGGCGGGTACGGTCACAAAGAACGATCCTTACTGGGAGAGCGTCAGCGGAAAAGATGAGATAGGCTATGTTGACAATGTTCTTGTCTGCCGGACAAGGAGCGGCGATATCGCCGAGATCAATATGCTTATCCTTGGATTTGCGGATACTTACGGCGGAGCGGAAAAGAGCTCGGGCGCTGTGGAACTGTCCGATGACGCGTGCCACGCAATAAACGATTACGTTTCTTCAGGAAAAGCAACGCTGTTCACACACGATACCACGTCATATTATGCAACGGCGCAGAATACCACGGGTAACAAAAAAGCATATTCGATGAGTACAAACAAATACTTCCGTGAAACATTAAGGATGGACAGATATGATGTCCTCAAATACGGAAGCAATACAGAGTACAACTGGGAATATGACAGGATCTATTCCGAAGCCGAAGACTGGCCTTTTAAGACCGGAGGCACCCAGAGCCTTGCCAGATCGAATATGGCTGTGTCGCGTATCTGGCTTAACGGCCGTTATCTTCCGAATGATGACGCACTGCTCCTTCAGGGCTTTACAAATACCTGTATTTACCAGCAGGTGGGAAGCACAAGAACAAACAGGGCTACCAAAACGAACGAAGGCCAGCTCACGGAATACCCGTATTATATTCCCGATGTGCTGTCGGTGGCGGAGACCCATACCCAGTACTGGCAGCTCGATCTCGAGGATGACGATGTGGTCGTATGGTATTCTCTCGGATACGGCACCATCGGATCTGATATAGCCAAAAGCTGTTATCAGACTGTCAACGATGTAAGAAACAACTATTACATTTATAACGCCGGAAATATCACATACACCGGCGTGGGACATTCCTACAACAAGGAACTCACCAACGATGAGGCAAAGCTTTTCGTGAACACCATGGTTGCCGCTTACAGGACCGTGGGTTCGGCTGCAAAGCCCCTTGTATTAAATACCGATAAGGGTACACTCGGCGAGAGCAGGGAATATGTTTACGTGGATTACGACGGAACGGTGGATAACGGCGAGCCTATGGACCCGCTTGTATACGAGGTTTCGGAGAACAATTACGTTAAGAGGATATACTTCTCCGTAAGAAGCAACTCCATCGTGTTCAACAAGTCCATGACCGTGCATTTCTACCCTGTTTATAACGGAAAGGTCTACAATGAGTTCCCGATGGATCTGACGGTCACCGAATGTGATTCCGACTATCCGGATGATGAGTCGCTGTGGGAAGATCCGGAGACCACTGATTTTACTTATGTTTTCGCGGATTCCAACGGAACAAACGTCAAGGCCAACTTCGAAGGCTATGTGGTGAGCGCGGGAAGAATGTACTTTGTGGATATCCCCATATCCGACGAATACTACAGACAGCTGTTTGCAAACGGCCCCATAAGTTCGATAGAACGTGTCGACGGCTTACCGTATACACAGTGCACTTTCCCGGATATCACCTTTGATACCGAGATAAACGGTGAGAGCGGAACAGTCACAACAACCGTAGATAAGGCATTTGCTCTTGATTCCAATTCAAGTTTCACAGTGAGGATCGATATACTCATGCGCTACGGCAAAGACCAGAGCCGTAACAACGCACTTTCCGATTGTGTGGACGTAGTATTCACCAGAAGAAACCTGTTCACACTGGATTAGACAAAGGAACATTTGATTGACTCGTGCCACTGGTTGTGGTAAGATAAGAACAGAAAAAGGGTGTCACCGATAGACGGTTAGCCCTCAGAAATATTGTACTAAAAACTAGTCGTTATCCTTTGGTCTGGGGCGGCTAGTTCTTTCTTTTGCGAGAATTACTTCCCAATCTGATTTTTGACAACAGAACATTTGATTGACTCGTGCCACGGGTTGTGGTAAGATAAGGACAGAAAAAGGGCGTCACCGATAGACGGTTAGCCCTCAGAGTTTAGTGCAAAATAGCCGCTAAATCTTGTGGCGACAAGGGGCGGCTATTTTTGTGTCTTGCTGTTACGTCCGAAGACATATCCGATACTAAAACAGGCCAAGCCGAAGCTGAGTACTGTAATGAGTCCTTCAATAGTCAACATAGTACATCCCTCCCTTCATGATCGTCATAAGACGAAAAGTATCCGGAGGGTCACACTCACCCTCCGGGTTCGGAGGGCTAACCGTCCACCATCTTTCAGGGATAAATCCCATAGGTGACACCCGTGGGCGGATTATAGCATCCCGGTATATTCTTGTAAATGCGTTATATGTAGAAAAACAGGGGTCGAAATTGTG
>JAEEGL014547825.1_pt1 | contig 15704 bp, 7 predicted proteins | sample 9134231 | NCBI WGS metagenome assembly JAEEGL01 (sample SAMN16246548, study PRJNA631951) | gut metagenome | biome: gut microbiome; feature: rumen; material: fiber-attached | host: Bos | place: Iran: Karaj | collected 2018-10
GATCCCGGCACTATCACCGAGGCCGAAGAGGACGCCAAGAAGCTCGCCCGCATCTACATCGGCGGCGCCGGCACGTACGTGCAGGGCTTCAAGGAGCTCATCGAGAATGAGTTCAACGGCATCGAGGTAGTCGTATTAGATTCGTTACCCGGTTTAAATATCGCAAAGGATAACCCCGTGGCTGAGAACCACAGCACCGAGCTCATCGCATGTATCGGCGCGGCCTACCCTTCGATCAATTTCTTCCGCAAGAGCGCGAAGGAAGCCCTGTCGAAGACACTGATCCTGAGCATTGTGGCGCTGGCGATAGTTATCGCGGCGGCGGTAATCATCATACTCAATGGTAAGATGGAGTATGATAAGGCACTGGATGCACAGAAGAGCCTGACAGCGCAGAGGGATGCGCTGGAAGCTGCAGGGATAGAGCAGCTGGAGCAGGAGTACGCAGCGGCACAGGCGAGAGTTGGTTCGATAAAGGCTGTAGATGAGGGAACCTTTAACCATAATGAAAACTGGAATGAAATTATTGGGTATTTAGAGACTGAAAGTGTTTCAAGTATGATAATTTCATCTATTACTTCATCAGCAGATTCTCTTACCGTTAACTTGGTTGTAGCCAACAAGGAAGAGGCAGCTAAGCTGATACTTCAGTTCCAGAAGATACCGTATTTTGAAACTGTTTCGGTTTCGTCGATAACAGAGAGTATCGATGACGAATCAGGAAAGAAATCCGTAAGTTTTTCAATGGTATGCACTTATAAAGTACCTGATGAGCAAAATGAAGAAGGGAAGGGGGAGTAAAGAATCATGAAGATATCACAGAAGCATATTCAGTACGTTTTACTCTTTCTTATAGTTGTTATCGCATTTTGCGCTTATCAGTTTGGCTATGTAGGATTTATCGAAAAGGCAGATGCTGTTAAGGCCGCCAATAAATCGATAGAGGCCAGAATTAATGAACTTAACGAAAAAGAAACTCACAGAGCAGAGTGGGAAGAGGCTGTTACAAAGTCAGATACGGATATTAAAGACATTCTTGCAAAATATGGCCCCGGCAATACACCTGAGAAGAGCATTCTTTTTGTAAAAGCACTTGAAGAGAATGCCGGTATGCAGGTTTCAAGTATTAGTTTTAATCCGGAGAGTAGTATTTATGTTTCCGAGGAGATCGATGAAAACGGAAATCCGGTTGTAGAGTTTGATTCTTCTTATATTTCGATCAATTATAAAACTAGTTATGATGGCCTGAAGAAGTGCATGGATTTCATCAACGGGTATAAGGAACGCATGAATGTTAATGGCTTCACAGCCAGCCCCGATCAGGAAAGCGGGCAGATCAACGGGAACATGGTCATTAACCTGTTCGGCGTTAAGGACGCGAACCACAACTATGAGGAACCTGTTGTTGCGGGTATCCAGCTCGGAACAGAGAACATTTTCGGCTCTGGTACTGGAGAGGGAACGTTTGATACTGATACTGTCGATAATGTCGGTGAGGGACAGAGTGAAAATAATGAACCGGAGGGCGGCGAGCCAGTAGATAATAATACAGGTGAAACTGATAATACCGGCGAGAACAACGGATAAGAAATTATTATTCAGGAGAAAGCATCATGATGAAGTCACGCAGATCAGAGAAAGGGCATAATCCTAAAAGAGGATATGCTATTAGAAAACTGAATAACGATGGTCTTTCTCTGGTAGAACTGATAGTGGCTATCCTGATTCTTGCCATAGTTTCGGCTTCAATCACGCAGGTCTTTTTGGCAGTGTTAAAAGCGAATCAGGTTAACAAGAGTTTGGTCGGTGCAGATGCTGTTGCGGAGAACATCTTGGAAGCTGTTAAGGTCAGAGGACTAAAGGGAACACAGGACGATGTCTATGACTGGCAGCACAGCCTTTCTTCCGATAAGACTATTTTCGGTCTGACAGTATCAAGATTATTCAGCAGTACTCCGGGTACAAACAAATATCAGTTTATAATGGATGATGTAACTGACGGAACCGAAAAGTATCGTGTTGAGTTGGATTTTAATGCAGAATATACATATACAAAAAAAGTAGACGGCGCAGATACAACTGTGAACGCCAATGAAAGAACGGATTACAACTACGATGCGTTCGCTGTTAATGAATATACATTGATCAACATGATTAAATCCGGGCAGTACTATGATGATCTGGCAATTAAAGCTTTTACAGATGCATACCATGATCATGTTCGCGCAGAGTATGAGGCAGATAAATCCGAGAAAGAGCGCTATAATGCTGCAATATGGGATGATTACTACAGAAGAAAAGCGGCAGGAGAGGATCCGACGCTTCCCGGATCGGAAGGCGGACCCGAACTTAAAGATATTCCGCCTGAACCTACCACATTTCCCAAGGATGATGATATCCCTGATGCAATTGTGAGGTCGATGGAGATTAACGTCGGTTATGCCACTGGTGACGGGTCAGGAGACAGATATGTTGTATCTGCGGAGATGAATTATTCTTTACCGGATGAGGACATCGTGCCGAAAGTAATAAACGATGCAGGTGTGCTTGATTACATGTCCTATCCCGGAATGTATTTTGAAACGACTATGGGTACTGAAATGAAGGGGCTGTATTTGTTCTATGTTCCATACCCGTACATTTCGAAGGACTATTTCGATGGTGACGGATATACTGATTTGGATGAAATATGGCTGAGCGATGATGCAGCCAGTCCTCGAAATCAGATTGTACGGTTGATCAATTCAACAGCCCTTGCTGATCTGAAATTTTATCTGGTAGTGCAGGGACAGGAAGAGGCAAGCTTTAAAAATGCCCTGAAGACTGAAATAATCGGTGACGCTTATGTATACAGCAATGTTTTAACCAACCAGCTGACAGACTGGGGAAAGACACAGAATACGCAAAAGGGTAAAGTTGTGCTCAGCTCGGGAGATGAATATGTTGAAAGCATTGTTGATGTAACTGTTAAGGTGTCAAAGCTGATTGACGATAATGGTAGTGAAGATGATGTATCTGATGATGAGACAGAGTTGATCACAACTCTGAAATCGACTATCAGACAGTAAGAAAAAGGAAGGCATGGATATGGTTTACGGAAGATTGAGAAAGGATAACAAAGGATCAGCTTTAGTAGTTGTAATCGTTTGTGTTCTTTTTTTAGGAATTATTACCGGTATTGTTCTCTCGATATCGCATGCCAACCTTGAAAACACTAAAACCGCAAGGGCTGCGTCAGAGAATTTTTATGGCGGAGAAGTTGCGCTGGATGAACTGAAGACCAGCCTTATGGAAAAGGCAGAGCAGGCAACTGTTGAAGCATATGCAAAATGGCTTAAGGAATACTCGACTTTGGATGGCGAGCAGTCGGCAGAGTTTTTCAGATTGTTCAGAGAATCATTTGAAGATAAAATTAAAGATTACATAAAAGTAGCTGGGAAGACTCCACTCGGTGACGGTGGCACTTACGTAGATTATAAGGATCTGATGTATCAGCAGAAAAAAAATACGAATCTGACTACCGGCTCTACGCCTAAATATGCTTTTGATGCAGACGTAAACAGGATCATTATCACCGGAATTGAGATAACCAAGAGAGATCCGGTTACAAATAATCTGACAACCATCACGACAAGTCTGGAGATACAGGTGGATCCTCCTACAACGGTACTTGAGACTGGCGGTGGACTGAATACAAGAGTTAAGGATTACATCCTTATTGCCGACGGAAAGGTTAAGTACGTCGGCGGTGAGCCGACAATCTCGGGTAATGTTTACGGCGGAGAAATACTTGTAAACAACAATGCCAAAGTTACGATGTACTCGGATTATGTAATTGCAAAGAGTCAGATACATACCGAGAAAGGTGAACTTGAGATTTACGGAGAGGAAGAACAGTTCTTTGGTAATCCCAGTAATAGGTATTACTCAAATGTCTGGGCTAACAATATACTGATGGACGGCGGACTAAATCCTAACAAAGTAGCAATTCAGGGGTATTGCAGCATTGCGGATGATCTATCTATTAATTCCGATTATGCTAATTTTAGTCTGCTGAATGATAGTACTTATTACGGATATAACTATTCTGCGGAAAAGGATAAAGCGTCAACCAGTTCATCCATAGTTGTGAACGGAGAAAACGTTACACTGGATCTGTCGAGTGCTGCTATGCTGTGGCTGGCCGGTAAGAGTTATGTCGAGGTTCCTTCAATATGGGGCTACGACGAAAATGCGGCAGATTATAAGACTGATACATTTATGCAGGGCGAGTCGATCTCTTACAGAGCTCTTCAGGCTTCGTACCTTCTTCCGGGAGACTGTATAGTAGGCATTTATCATAATCCGATGACTCAAGATGAGTATAACTCGATTGTAACTGTTTCGAACCCAGATGATGCCGAAGCAAATGCAGGCAAAAATTACGTGGATATTTCGAGAAGTGCTTATACCACCGGTATAAATCTGAAGGGATATTTGGATGCTACAAAACCCTATTATGTGAGTAGCGTACGATTTGGCTCAGACAGACTGGTTTATTTATACCTGAATTTTAAGAATCCTGAACTAGCAGCTTCGTATTTCCAAAACTATAACACTCTCGAAGGTGATATTGTTGCGTCAAGAGTTAAGATTGCGCAAAGCGGAACAAGCCTTCAGGTAAATGATTCACTTACCACTACGGATGCACTTACCGGAGCAACGTTGCTTAATTCTTCCAAAGTGGTCAATACGGGAAATATCTTGGCTTATGATGGCAGCAACTACACTCTGTACGGAGCCAATACGGGCGAATACGAGTATAAGATCAAGAATGAACAGACCAGAAGGACCAGACAGTTCCACGGACTTTGCACTACGCTGAATAAGTCTATGGAAGGTAATTTCGAACAGGACCTTACCCCTAATCTGGTAGTATACAATTATTTTAGAACCAATGCTGACAAGAAAAATAAATCATTCCCTATAACCATTAACGGAGAACTGCAGCAGTTTGGCGTCAATGTCGGCGCTGCTGATGATAAGGATGCATTTATAATCGGTGCGGACGGTGATGTATGGCTGACAGAATCCGGAGTTTACTATGGATCGAGCGGTGTTGGTGAATCGGCAGCTCCTGATTTGACCAATAAGGATCCTAATTTTGTTAGTAAAAATCTCGAGGCCGGAATTGTAATTGCAGCGGGTGATGTGCATGTTAGAAAGAACTTCCGCGGACTGATCATTGCATCAGGCGATATTTATGTTCACGGTGGTTACCAGCTGAACAGTTCGCCATTGTCAGTAATGAAAGTTTTGCAGAATAGTGTTGATGTAGTTCAGCCATATTTCACAAAGAACCCGACCGGAGACGACGGTGGACTCGGCGATCCGAGCAAGTTCATCAAGATTATATATAAGGATTGGAAGAAAGACTGATAGAACAGATCATTAACGCAGAAAGGTTTGCAGAGATGAAAGTACGTGATACCGCTTGCAACAGAGGTTTTTCCCTTGTTGAACTGATAGTGGTGATCCTGATCATGGGTGTGCTGACTGCCGGCGCTGCAGTGGGATTCTCCGCAGTATATAACGCTGATGCAGAAAGAGCCGCAAACAGAGCGATGTCGCTTTATTCGGTAGCCAGGTCAAAAGCTGTTGCACTCGAGGACTCAGGCAATATCAGGTTCAAGTTGTATAAGGATACCGATCAGAATTATTACGCCGAGGTATACGGACATGACGGAACACTTATCGAGCCGAAACAGATCATATCAAACCGCAGGCTGACAGTCTCTGTTGCCAAGAAGAATAAGACGGTGGGATTGACGCACCTTTCAAATGTGGGTGATTATCTGGAAGTCAGATTTGAAAAGTCCACCGGCGGCATTAAATCTGTCAATGTAAACGGAACGGAGTATAACCGTAAGGTTGATGGAGAAGAGGAAATGTATAAGGATCTGATCTTTTCGGGTTCTGAGGAATATTGGATGATCATGGTTCCCTCCACGGGAAAAGGATATCTTAAGTAGAAGTAACTAGAAGGAGAAGCTGCAGTGAAAAACAGGAATTATGCGGTTTATGATAACAAAGGATTTTCGCTTGTGGAACTGATAGTATCTATTCTGATAATGTCGGTTATTACAGGTATTGTTGTTATTCTGCTGTCTTCTTCCACCAGAACATACAGGATTGTAAGTACCGATGCTATAGTACAGAACGAGGCTGAGCTGGTTAGGAACTTTATCAATGAGATCGCAATTGAGGCTGTTGCTATAGGAAGCAGCGAAGTCGGTGATGACGGAGACCACTGTATATGGTTTCTGGCCCCGGATAATGAGGCGGATGATAACACAAAGTATTCTTACTATTTTATCTTTCATGAGGCGGACAGTAATGTCCTCAGATACGGAAAGTATGAATGTGATACTGCGAACGCTTCAACCGGTATAAAAGTAAAGATCAAGAAAGACGACAACACAGCGGAAATAACAAAAGTTGTAGGAGAAGACGAATACACGCTGGAAAAGTTGCTTATTACGGGTCTGCCCGGTTATACGACACAGATTAAGGATGATGATTACAAACTCTTGGCTGAAAATGTCACATCTATTGCATTTAAGCCGTCATCAGCGAAGCTTATTACGCTGGAACTCCATCTCAGTTTCGGCGATATTCCGGACTATACAAAGACATTCATTTTTGCCGGAAGAAATATGGGAATGTAACATTGAATGTAGAACTCAAAGAATAAGGAAAGTAAGATAAGTAGTGCATACTGCCGGGAGGAATATCTATGGCAAGAATCAGTAACGGGAAATTGAAAGTGTTCACAGGCTTCATCATGACGATAGTCATGGTGATTTCGCTGTTCGCCGGAATCGGAGCTATCTTTGTGGCGGAAGAGACCACGGCTGCGTCTGCAGTCGGAACAGGTTATAAGGACGGGAAGTATGATATTCCTACTTCAGCATCAGGAGTAAATAAGGGCGAGAGCGGAAACCCGTATGTAGTTCTGGAAATCGTTCCGGACGCAAACAGATCTCAGTTTGGGTATCTGGTCAAGGGGCAGGAGCCTGTTGACATGCTTGGAGTTGCTCTTGATCCTCATGCGTCTGATTATGCCGCGATGCTTGAGCGGTATCTTGATCTCGATGTAGCGGACAAAGATATCAATGTTTCTGAATTTAACAGCGTTTATAAGACCGGAGATCTGCTTAGCTATACAGTAAATGAGGGCGGCACTCCGGTTAACAAGACTGTCAAATTAGGTGACAGCGGATTTATATGGAAAACCAATATGGCTGCCACTCAGTACGGTGAGTATACACTTAATTCTTCTGACAACGGTTCATACGCTCTTGTCGAGGAAAGAAAACTGGAAAAAGTGGGATACGCTGTGTATGAGCAGACCGACCTGACCGAGGAAATCCCCACCAGCTATAAACAGAGTGATCCGGGAGCGGCTGTATATTATCCTTCTGTGGAAGAAGCTCAGGAATCTGTTGCCGATAAGCTTCATGTTTCACTGGATGATTGCATAACTAACGGCTATGATCTTTTTGCACCCGTAGGCGATAAAAACGGTCTGTACAGTAGCAGACTCTATACCTATGTTGGTGAGAATAAGGGACCATACAGCTTACTGAAAAAGTATGTAGGAGCCGGCGGAGATTTAGATATTAAGGAAACCCTTGGGCAGGTAGATGCATTTACTACGACAAACAACATAATAAACGAACTTAACAATTTTGCCAGACCAAACAGATATGAAGATCGCGCATATCATGGTTCTTCCCGAGGATTTGGTGATCAGGGAAATAAGCGCCAATTTAAAGTTTTTAAAAGAATAACAGATGAAGCAGCTGATGTTGCGACCTACAGCATTAAAGCGTATTCAAATAACGTATATAATTCTAATAGTAGCAGTAATACACAATACTATAAGTATTATAAGGCCGTGCCCGTCAACGGCGATGATTATGATTTCTCTGAAAACAAGAATGCAAGAGTAGCTATTTCAGAGATTATTAAGCAAAATGCAGAAACTGAATTCGAAACAAACGGATATATTAAGAATCTTGATAGCGTTTTTTACTCTATTAGTGTTGGTGGCTATACTTTCTCTGTTTCATCTCAAACCATTAGCCGACTTCCTGGAGGCGTAACTGAATTATGGTCTGATAAAGACTGGGAGCGGGATGATTATTATATTTGGTATAATGATGATAATTTCTTCTATTATGACGAATGGCGAGACACTATATATAAATATGAGTATACGTATAACCGTAGAAATGCGAAGAACTATAATATAACGATTAAATATCAGTTTGAATATGACAATGGTAATTATACACAATCAGCAGGAGATAATCACTATGTGGTAATATTCACTTATGACCCCGATGGAAAGTTTGTTGTAGATCCAACAAAAACCGGGACATTTTATACTAATTATAACTACCATATGGCCTATACACCTACTGTCGTTGATTCTGGTGAAGAGGCCAAGTGGGAGTGGATACCCAAGAATAGCTCTACTCCAGGCGAATATAAAGATATTGCCGGCACAGTAGAAATCCCTCAGCCGGTATTTAACCCTGCCAAGCCGTCCGAAAAAATCAACGGTAGAGAAATGGTCAAATTGGGTATCTCTGTTCATCTCGGAGAATACACTGAATACAATTACATTGAAAATGGGCAGCCTCTTTCGTCAGAAAATGATGACGGCACAAAGAAGATTTATTCCAAGGATTATCAGCGTTTTGTTATTGTGCCCGTTTATAAGAATTCTGATACGTTTTCATACAAGATTGAAGAAACATCTAAAGTTACTCCCAGTACAGGCGTGATCACTATTCTTGGGACATATGACTGGACAGGGTATAATCTGGCTGATAGCAATACTATCAGCGCCGATACAAGTAAGCTTGATTCAAACATCAATGGAATAAAGGATGAATATGAGCCCCTGCTCACTTTGAAGGTCTCCGGAGATCCACAGCAGTTTGAGGACAGCGTTCCCGGTCTTATTCTTGGATATAAAGAAAACCAGAGTTATTTTATAGGTTATCTGGGTGGATATAAAAACTACGACCTGTTTAAGAAGTTTTCCGTAGGACTGGCTTTCAACGGTAATGACAGAACCAAAGACAGTGATGTAGATTCATATGAGTTTGTCGAGTGGTGTACTGATGAAAACGGTATGAATCCGTTTACTGAGTCAATGGCTGTAAATGGAGATATAACGCTTTATGCAAAGTGGCTGATAAAATACCCGGAGGATCTTTCTGAAATCGGAGAGTCGCGTTGGAGCGGCTATACGATCAAGTTTGAGCCGAATGCTCCTGAAGGTGAAACAGTCAGTCATATGCCCGGTATTGCAACAGAAAAAACTGTCGGAGAAGGCGAAGACGCGACCGAAATTACGGAATATCTGGTAACCGGGATCAGCAGAAATGCGAAAATTTCTGCACCGGACTATAAACCGGTACGTGAAAAGTATCTGTTTACCGGCTGGTATATTGATGCTGCGTGCAGCACTCCTTTTGATTACTCAAAAGAACTTACTGATGAATATCTCAGAAGTCTTACACCCGGTGCGGATGAGTCGACTATTTGCAGAACATTAACTCTTTATGCGGGTTGGGAACCTATCGGAACATTCGATACGATCACTAAGTACAGCTTTTCGCTCAACTCGAATACTGTACTCCTTCCTAACGGAACAAAGGTTACGATGCCTGCAGATACTACGATCACTGATATTGCGGTTAATGGCAAGCAGTATGCCATGGTTGAACGGGATAAGCTTGATGAAGATGGCAATCCTGTTATGAATCCCGAAACAGGTGAACCTGTGAAGGAAAACGTACTGGCAGGCAGTGATGTGACTATTACTGATCCCGTGGCAGACAGAGATAATTATTCGTTTGCCGGATGGTATCTGGATCGTGCATGCAAGCACAGATTTGATTTTGTTCCGGAGGTTATTGAAACTCTGGATAGCACAAAGACCACTGTCCTTTACGCAAAGTGGATATTTAAAGATCCGGCGGATCCCGCTACAAGGCCTCAATATACGGTTACTTATAACGGCAATAAGCCTAAAGGAGCGGTAGCTGCAGTACAGAACCTGACTCCCAGTTTTGTATATTGCGGAGATACTCTTTCGTATTCGGCTCGTCCGGAAGCTTCTTTAGCTGGAAATATTGATGCTAAACTGGATGCTTATAATATTCAGGTCGTAACAGTTACCCCTGATGATTTTGTGGGAGCAAACAAAGATAATAATTTAAAACTCATTGATCGTGCCGATCTCATAGTTATCAATGAGACCTGTGAAGAAAACGACGATCCAAACATACCAGACATGCTGGATCTTTATGAACTTTATCATAGCAGTTCAGACGCATGGTATAACACTCATCATTCTTCCGGCGTAAAGTCCTTTGCAGATAAGGATCTGAGCTGGGAAGCTGTAATGAGGATCTTATCGAGGATAACAGGCGTAGTATATGATTCCGTTCAGCGAAAGAATGTGAAAACCGACTACGGAACCTGCCCTGTTTTGTTTGATGAGAAGATCTGTGACAACTGTCTGAAATCCACTACTCTTTCCAAGAACATTTCCTTTGACGGAAAGAATGCCGATAAAGTTGGGCTGTCTACAGGAAGTCAAAAGAGCAGTAAGGCAAATATATATAAGCTCTATCTTATGACGCAGGTCGCAAGCCCTGTTACTATTTATAATGCTTTCTTTGCTGGCCGGACAGGTCTGGAGGTGACGGAAGTTAGCGGGACCGGTAAGATTTCATCAAGCGATGCTTCAAAGTATACGTTCCCTATCAGCGGAAATGATGATGCGGCAGTTTATTGGAATCCATATACGCTTGTGCCTTATAGTGTAATCGATATTTCTGAAGATGACTGGGATGATGCCGGGGATGATAAAACAAATGCATTATCACTGGTTGGTTTTGATCTGGGAGTTAAACCGGATTCGGGTAAGAGCAGGATCAGGAACCGTATGTTCATTTATAACAGCTATTCCGGCGGCGATCCTAAAAAGAACCTGATAAGCGATTATCTTTCTTTAGTTACACTTGAACTTCAAAACACGAAAGATTTGAAGTATTTCAAGGAGATCATTGATAACAATAAATCAGTAAGCGATAGCGAACCGCTTGTTCAGACCGGGTATACTGCAAGTGAAATCTTTTACTTTATGATCCACGGTGATACTCTGTATAACAACCTTGAGCGCGATATCAATATTCTTGAGATCCAGCCGGCATCATACAGCCATACAGATGAATACTGGTTCTGGTATATCAGTAATTTTGCGCCCAATGTAACTGGTAAGATCACCGGACATCCCATGAGTTCTTCGGAATTCCAGTGCAACATTGATGATCTTAACAGTAAGTATGATGTTATCTTCATGGGTACTCAGACAGAGATCAAGGATCTGGATGGAAATAAAATAAACGTTTCTATGGATGCGGTTATTCCTAATGGTCCTTCGGGTCATGATCTTGCTTATTATCATACAGGAAATACTGCGACCTATTCATATTATTCTGTTGGGTCGTTCAATAGTGTCTCCGAAGGTACAGTGACCAATGATGATATGACAACTACCGCAGCATACAGCGGTAATGATTTTACCTTTGCAAAGTACCAGGCTGTAGCTGAATTCCTGACTGCAAAGTATCCTATTATCTTCGATAAAGGCTTCTTTGCAGGCGATACTGACACGATTAATGTGAATAAGATCGATTCGGCGTCGTGGATATATAAAATGGCTAATGAGGTCGTTACAAAGAAAGACGATGATGGCGGCTATACATATAAATGGTTTAAGGAGGGAACCGATCAAAAAGATGAATTCCTTGAGGCTCTCCTGCATAAGACATTTAAACTGGAAGTTGTAGAGAAACCGGTAGAGTATCATGACAGGACAAGAGCTGAATACAGTACATATCCTGATGACAGGGTATATATTAACGGCGGAGATATTACGAACAAGAACAAGCGAGTATTGGAATATAAGATCAAGATTAATTCTGTAAAGACTGATGAAAAATACAAGGTTAAGCTGATCATAGATACAAACGGTGACGGTAAGTATAATCTCTCTACCGAGCAGTTAGACAGCATCGAAATATATGATACAGTCAGCGGACATTCCGGTACATCGAACAATATGAAACTGCAGTCAGGAAGAACATATAAGATCTCCAGAAGACTGACAGAGGATTATGCGGGTCTTATTCCCTGGAAACTGCAAATAGTCGCGTTGGATTCTGCAGGAAAAGAGACTGCTGTACGTGATGAGGTCACCGGACTCAGTGCAATCCAGATTGAGAACCGGGCAAAGATTTACGTATTACAAATTATTTCTGAGAGCGCTAATACAGGTACTATGATGTCAGGGGGCACTAATTACGGATACAGGAATTACCCTTATGGTTCGCCTACGATATATCTTCCTGAGGATGCGGAGATATATGAAGCATATACAAAGCGCGGCAATAAAACAATAAATCAGTTTTCAACTGCTCCTACGCAGAACGGTAAGGCCAATGAAACCGCGCAGAATGATTACTTTAATTATTCTGAAGGTAGTGGCTATTCGTATACTAAAAGCAAGTTTAGGACTAATACAGGTACTGATGACACTGATATATTGTCAAATGCGGCATGGTTCCACTATTATACCAATGATCTGCAGGAGTTTGAGGTTCACTTTGTCAGAGCTACAGCAGCTGAAGTAAATGCAATAGCTGCGGCTAAGAAGCTGGATAAAAATGCCAAAGGAGATTCGCTGGGAAAGGTTTATTCTGTTGTATATTATAAAGATGGCGATGAGACTGGCTATAGATTAACTAACGGAACTGATCTGAATCCTTTAGTTGACAGCTATGATCCCAATGATGTACATGCACCTGTTGATGTATATTGGGATGATATCGATATGCTGATCCTTGGATTTGCGGATCACTATAACTCTAAACTGGAGGAGAATGAAGATGGTCGTAAACTGGTTCAGGATTTCATTGAAGCAGGAAAGACCACACTCTTTACTTTCGATACCACAACAGATGTCAGATGGAGCGATAAGTCCACATATAAGAGATTGTCATATATGACATCCCTTAACTATCCTTACGTGGGATATAATATGGCGACGACCTTTGCGGATCTATTGGGTCAGGATAAATTTGGCGTATATCAGAATCACGGAATTCAGAGCAAAGTTAAAAACCCGACAAAAAAGGGCGGTGATGGAACAACATATAGTATAAGCAGTATTAATTTGGCTGACGCTTCAAAGTATGAATTAAAGTACGATATTCCGTTTGCTGCCAATGGTGAAATGAAATTATCTAATCTGTTGACTACCGAAAAGATTACGACAAACGGTACAGAAACAAAATATATTAACCGAACATGGGGATACCAGACGGTGTATAAAACCAAAAGAACAGGCGTACAATACGCGCTGACTCAAGGTTTTTCAAAGAACGCTCTGAGAACGACAGGTTATTCTGCTGTATTTACTGCTACTCAGACCAATGAAGGACAGATTGTTCGTTACCCTTATGAAGTTGGTCAGATTGCCGGTAACGGGAAGAATACATTCATCAACATTGCAAAAACGCATGCTCAGTGGCTGCAATTGAACATGGAAGATGATGATATAGTTGTCTGGTTCTCGCTGTTCAGTAAGTACAGAACGGATAATGATGGTAATTGGTATCATAAGGATAATGATGATACGACTACGACGGATCCTAACAAAGCTGCGTTGGATAAGACTCAGAACATTATCAATGATGGTACCAATAACTACTATATCTACAACAAGGGTAATGTAACATTCTCAGGAGTAGGTATGGCAGATACCAAGCTGTCTGATGATGAGTACAGACTGTTTGTTAATACGATGCTGGCTTCATTCCGTGCACGTGCAAAAGCGACGGAGCCCAGAATCCAGAACCCCGACAGATCAGAATCTACAGAGGATATGAAGTATTATCTGTACGTTGATTATGATGCTACGTCATCATTGGGTTCGCCGGAAAGCAAAGCGGCTATTCCCGGAAGCGAAATCGTTACGATGGAATATGTAAATGCAGCCGGTGAAACGGAAACGTGCACTGCGAAGCGTGTATTCTTTACTCTGTATAACGATAGCATAGTAGAACAAAAGTCGATGACTGTGCATTATTATCCAGTAATATATGATACAGCCACAGGAACAAAAGTAATATTGTATGATGTGCCAATGGATGCTGATTTGCAAACAAAGCGCATGGAAGGAGAGAAGCCCAATCCTGCAACGGATCCTGAGATAAAGAGTATCAAGCAAGAAACAGCATACACATATGATATGCCTGATGATAAGCCCAAGACAGATCCTCCGATCATGTATGATGGTGTTGAAATAAAATATCACAACATCAAAAATGATATACTTGTTCCGGAAGGCGCTGGAGCGATGGATTCAGGAGACAACTTCTATGTTGATATTCCGATCGAGTTGAAATACTACGAAGATCTGTTGGCAAAAAAGAAGAATGCACCTGGGAATGCGAGTGCGCTGGAATTTGATCATACGGCAGAACGTACAAATGCTGCTGGAGTTTCAAGAACGGTAAACTTCTATAAATACACCTATACGTATAAAAATGATGCCGGAGCAAAGCCTACCACATCTATCATCTTTGCAGCAGAGGACAGACTTGGTCTGGATGCTATGAGTAAATTTGAAATTGATATTCAGGTAGTAATGCGTTATGGAAGAGACAAGTCAAAGAATCCTGTTCTTGTCGGCACCAGAGGCGTAGTATTCATGCGCAGAGGTATGTTCACACTGGATTAAGCAGTAATTGAATATGATCTAAACAAATACGCACAGAGGCTTCGGCCCCTGTGCGTATGGTATTAAAAAAGGTAAAGTACATATCGAACAACGAACAAATGTTTGAAAATGATGGCCTTTTATGCTATAATAATCTATAGGAAGAGCCACAAGGCAAGGCGGCTGCGCCCTCGCAGGTTTTACAGCGGAGGGCGGTAGCCCTCCGTGATTTTTCCTGAGAGCTCCGGGTTTTTATTGTAAAGCAAAAGCCCTGCGATTCTCGAGGGAGAAAGGAGGGCGATGCTTATGGAAATAATGAAATTCATTGTTTCTGTGTTGACGTTATTAGTCAACACTGGCAGGTTAGTGATCTGCTACTGTCAGTATAAAAAGCGAGCCGCCACTACTAGCGATAGTGACGGCTCTGCTACCGGCAAGTAGCAAAGCAAAAACTATAGGACGTAGCCACTCTTGCGGCCCTTCCGTTGCTATTATAATAGCACAAAACGGGCTTTTTTTCAAGAGCTTTCAGTATTAAGGAAGGAGTCTTTATATGGAGGAATTATACAATAAGCTAAATTCTATCCCCGATACATATTTGGGGTTTGTTGCAGAGCAGCCGGATTTTCACGAGTTCGGGCTGGGGCAGCAGGAGCTGGCGATGTAGAACTCAGATTCGTAATAATTGGAGGTGCCAATATGATCCCTCGAATCAAGCAACTCAATGCAATGCCTGATTATCGGCTTAGAGCCGTATTCGATGGTGGAGAAGAGGTAGTTTATGACGTTAAGGACGATATTGCGACTATTCCTGACTTTTCTGTTCTGAGGACGGAGACGGGGCTGTTTGAGA
>JAEEGL014798622.1_pt1 | contig 15704 bp, 17 predicted proteins | sample 9134231 | NCBI WGS metagenome assembly JAEEGL01 (sample SAMN16246548, study PRJNA631951) | gut metagenome | biome: gut microbiome; feature: rumen; material: fiber-attached | host: Bos | place: Iran: Karaj | collected 2018-10
CAATCCGGCAATCGGGAGCTGGCTGACAGAAGAGTTCACATCGAATGAGTACACTACGATGAGCCCGGATGGTTTCGCCCGTGAAAGACTGGGGTGGTGGACGCCTGTATCAGAAAGAAAAACAGAGCTTGCGATAGATAAGGAATTATGGGATGAATGCGCATCCAGTGAAGGGAAACCGGAAGGGAAAACCGCTTACGGTATAAAGTTCAGCATAGATGGATCAGAAGTATGTCTATGCGGAGCTGTAATTTCAGCAGATGGAAAGGCCAGAATTTCCATGATAGAGCGTAAAGCTACATCAAAGGGAATACGCTGGCTGGCGGAATGGCTGAATGCCAGATACAAACAAGCCTCATGCGTGGTCATAGACGGACGCAACGGAGTGGATGTGCTCATAGACAGAATAGCAGATACCTGGAAAGCCAAGGGATCGATCATAAAACCCAACACAAGAGATATAGTGGCATCTGTGGGAATGATAATAGATGGGCTGAATGAGAGGTCTCTTACATGGTACAGCTTGCAGGAACCGCTCAGGGACAGTGCTGTATCAGTTACTAAAAGACCTATAGGCAGAGATGGCGGATGGGGATTCGGAGGCGAGGATTCGATACCGATTGAAGCATGCGCTCTCGCATTATGGGGAGCAAAGACAAGTAAAAGGGATCCGGCCAAAAAGATGCGGATCGGATGAGGTGTGCGATGTTAGATATCAAAGTAGTTCCAAGCGAGGTGAAAAACCTGCCGCCAAGAGAGCGGGACATGCTTGCAGAACTCATAAAAGTATACGATAGACATAGCAGCAAAAATAACACCAAGGACCGTTATTACGAGGGAAGAATAAGCTTATCAGAGGTCAATCTTGGGATCGCTCTTCCTACAGGAATGGCAGGGCTTGAAATAGGATGTGCGTGGGGAGCAAAGACAGTAGATGTGCTTGCTTCCCGTTCCATGTTTGATGGTTTTGTCGGCGAGCACGGAGAAAGAACTGAGGAGCTGGAACGCATAACAACCGGGAATAACCTGATAGCGGAATACATGAAGGCTTGCAGGGATGAGCTGAAATATGGCTGCACCTTTGCCACGCTGTCAGCTGATAGCACAATAGGATGCAAGATCAGGTTCCACTCACCAAAATCAGCGGCTGCAACCTGGGACGGAGAGAAGGGGCGCATAGGCTACGGCATGGCCGTAATAGATACTGTACCGGATAACGACGAGTCAAATTGGACACCTTCGCTTATAAATCTGCATACAGATGAAGCTATATGGATCCTAAAAAAAGAAGGATATATATGGACTGCGAAAAAATATCCGCATAAAATGGGCCGGCCTCTTATGGAAGCGCTGATATGGAACTCCACCACTAACAAACCTTTCGGAAGGTCAAGGATTAAGGAACCTATAAGGAGGCTTATTCAGGGATATGTGCGTACTATAGCAAACGCTACCATAGGGCTTGAATTCGCCACTTCCCCGCAGAAATACCTTATGGGTGTGACCGACGATCAGTACGACGCCGTAGTGAGCGATAAATTCAAGCAGTACGTAGGCAGCATTATTACTTCTACGGCAAATCCGGAGACAGGAACTAACCCGACGTTCGGGCAGCTTCCGCAGGGATCCATACAGCCGCATGTTGAGATGCTGAGGGTACTGGCGACACAGTTCAGCGCTGCCACAGGCCTGACGGTGACAGATACGGGTGTGGTTAATGATGCCAATCCTACAAGCGCTGATGCCGTACTGGCTCAAAGCCAGACACTCGTATCAATGGCAGAACAGCTGAATACCGGAAACGGCCACTCACTTAGAACAATAGCCTTGATGGCTCTTGCTATAGTAAATCAGGTATCACTTGATTCACTCACAGATGAACAGAAGGACATAGTGGCGCATTTTAAGAATCCGGCCATGCCGAGCGTATCTGTAACAGCTGACGCAGCAATCAAGATTGCCTCAGCTCGCCAGGAATTTGCGCAGACAGATGTTTTCATGGAGATGATCGGGTTTGATCAGGCTGACATCCGGAGGATAAAAGCCCAGGAACAGAGAGCAAGGGGACTTGCGCTGATAACCCAGATGGAGAATGAAGAGGCTGAAGAAGAGGTATCCGCTGAAGAAACAAAAGGGGAAACTCCGGAAGCGACAGAATAAAGCATGTATATCTCGTCTGAAAACTGGAAGAATTATATAAATAAACTATCAGCATGCAGTAAGACAGCTGCAGCAAAAATGAAAGCGTGGATCCTGAAGAATGGTTTTTCCGATACCGAAGCTCTGATAGATTACGCTTATGCACTGGTTACAAAATACGGTGAGGGAACAGCTGCATTATCTGCTGAAATGTATGATGCGACAGCTGAAATGGCAGGAATGATGTACGCTCCGGCAGAAGTTGCACCGACTCCGGATTACAATGAGGTCGGGAAGGCAATCAATGGAGTGCTGAAGCATTCACGGAATGCCGATGCGGTATCAGCGCCTGTTGACAGGCTTGTAAAAAGGACTGGAGCTGATACGACACTGAAAAACGCAAAAAGGGACGGTGCACAGTTTGCGTGGGTACCCATGGGGGATACATGCGCATTTTGCCTGACACTTGCATCACGTGGGTGGCAATACATGAGCGAAAAAGCTCTGAAGAACGGCCACGCTGAGCATATACATGCCCATTGCGACTGCACTTATGCAATCCGGTTTGATGATAAGAGCGGAGTACAGGGTTATGATCCCGATAAATACAAAGCCATGTACGATGCAGCTGAGGGAGAGACTTCGAAAGATAAGATCAATTCCATGCGTAGAGCTGCTTATGTTCAGAATAAGGATGAGATCAATGCTCAGAAGAGAGCGGCCTATGCTTTGAGAAACGGTCAGAATAGTGGTAGCATTGCCCTCATGAAGACACGCGATATAACGGAGGAATACAATCAAAACAGCAGGCCCGGCATTGGGACGATAACCAAACAGGCCGGCTTTATCGACAAGGATCACATTGATGAGATCGAGACAGCAAAGTGGATATTGAATACATTTGGCGGTGATATCACACTGTTGAAAGAGGATAATATAAACCTAACAGCAGATTATGAGTGGAACGGGAGACTCTGGGATTTAAAGGTTCCAACAAAGGCCAACAAGAATACATTTGAAAAAAGAATCAAACATGGACTCGAACAGATCAGCGCAAACCCAGGAGGAATCATAGTAGATTCATCCCAGATGCATTTCGACAGCCTAGAGAATGCAGAAAAGTTTATAACGAATGGAATTGAAAAGAAGGCAAAGACTACGACTGACTGTATAATCAAAAGGAATGATGAATACAAAGTGATAAGAATAATAAAAGAGTAGCTCTGCACCCCCGCACTTAAGCACCAGACTACAAAACCACTCTATGATTATTATATAACACAAAATGGAGATAAAAGCAAATTTAATGCTTATAGCACCGAGAATATCCCCGGTGCTTTTTTAATGCATAAAAGGCAACTCGTGCCAAAAACGAGGAAAAGCACTCAATGGAGGAAAAGAAAATGTCAGAAACTGTGAATCAGGGAAACAACAATGCAACCGGAAACGACGCAAAGCCGAAACTCTTTACCCAGGCAGAAGTTGATGCCATAGTCAGCGACCGGCTCAAAAGGGCAGGAGAAAAGTATAAGGACTATGACGACTTGAAAGCCAAGGCCGACAAGTTTGACGAGCTGGAAGCAGAAGGCAAGACCGAACTTGAAAAGGCCACAAAGAAAGCAGCCGACCTACAGGCCAAACTCGACAAGATTGAAAAGGAGCAGGCGGCAGCGGCTATACGCGCAAAGGTGGCAAAGGAAAACAACATCAGCGCCGATCTTCTGACAGGAGATACAGAGGAGGACTGTAAAGCGCAGGCAAAGGCTATGCTTGAATATTTCAAGCCTGATGGCTATCCCGATGTAAAAGACGGCGGTGAGCCAGCGACACATGGAGCAGGAGGCAAAACAAGAGATCAGTTTGCCGAATTCTTCGAACAAGCAATGACATAAGGAGGATATGAAAATGTCAGGAATTAACACAAACAGATCAAATATCTCACTTCCCACTGAAGTATCAGCGGAAATCATGCAGAAAGCACAGGAGCAGTCGGCTGTAATGAAGCTGGCTAAGAAAATACCTCTTCCCGGAAAAGGCCTTACCATCCCGGTAATAACCGGAGATCCCCAGGCTGCATGGGTAGGAGAAACGAATAAGAAGCCTGTATCAGATCCCGGGATCACTCAGAAGATCATGCAGGGCTATACCGTGGCGGTAATCGTCCCTTTCTCAAATCAGTTCAAGCGTGATGCGAGGGCTCTTTACGACGCACTTGTAGAAAGGCTGCCTCTCGCACTCGGCCAGAAGTTTGATAACACCGTATTCGGCGGATGTGATGCGCCAGGATCAAACTTTGACACCTTTTCATCAGTTACGGCGCAGTCGATAGACAACGACGCTGTATACGATGCCCTGGTTGCAGCTGATACAGACATCGCCGTACACGGAGGCATCCTTAACGGATATGCCTTGTCTCCTCAGGCTAAGGGCGTGCTGCTTGGAGCGAAAGATACTACAAAGAGGCCGCTCTTTATCAACAGCGCAGCAGAGGGAGCTGTACCGATGCTTCTCGGAGCAAAGGTTACATACAGCAAGGCGGCATATATTGCCGGCACGAGCGGCAGCGGATCAGTAGCTCCTCAGGGCGGAGCAACCCCTGATGTTCTCGGAGTCGCAGGCGACTGGACACAGGCACTCTACGGCATCGTGGAAAATGTTCAGGTGAGTTTGTCAGATCAGGCCACTCTTACTATCGACGGTGAGCTCGTATCACTTTTCGAGAGAAACATGTTTGCAGTAAGGGCAGAGATGGAGGTCGGTTTCCGCGCTGACACTACCGTCTTCAACAGGATCACAAGGACGCACTCGGCATGATGATGAAATTCATCAATTCCATTACCGGCAATACCATGTGGGTTGCGGATAACCGGGCAGGGGAATACATAGCGGCAGGCCATAGACCTGCCGCTTCTTTCACTCCGGTAAAACCGGCGCTTGCCGAAAAGATGGAAGAACTGACAGCGGCAATCAGAAAAGTGGATCCTGAGAAGGTTTCGACGAAGGAGCCTGCGAAGAAACCGTCTGTCAAGAAGACGACAAAGAAGATAACAAAGAAATGAGGAAATGACATGTCAGCCTATGCCACTATCGAAGACGTACAAGCAAGGATGCTGAAAGAGCTGTCCAAAGACGAACAGAATGTATGCAGCACATTGCTCGAAGACGCAGCAGTCCGCATAGATGCATTTAATGCTGATGCATCGGCTGATGCGAAAAAGGCAGTCTCGTGCCGGATGGTTATACGGGTATTCGGGAATTCAGATGATGGCTGTATACCCATAGGCGCGTCCCAGGGCACGCAGTCAGCTCTTGGCTACTCGAACTCATGGACTATGAGCGGTGCGTCAGGAGAGCTTTACCTTAGCAAGGAAGACAGGAAAATCCTCGGAGAAAAAAGCCGTATTGGATCATACAGTCCTACACAGGCACTTGTGCCAGAGGTGGAGCCATGAAGACCGTTACAGTCCAGCTTGTAACAAAGACAGAGACCGGCGTTGATGCCGTCAACAGTCCGACATACAAGGAAGATATCGTGGAAGTTAGCGGAGTGCTTGTGGGAGAACCGAGCGCCGATGACGTGACCAGTTCCGTTTCTTTGTATGGGAAAAAGGTTAAGTACGTACTGGCCATTCCTAAAGGAGATGAAAACGACTGGACAGACACAGAAGTGATACTTCCTGCCCCGTTTGACGGCAAGTACAGAACTATCGGGTACCCTACAGCCGGTATTGAAGAAAATATACCGCTGAAGTGGAATAAGAAAGTGATGGTGGAACGCTATGGGTAAAGTTGAATTTGAGATGGACTCTGCAGGCGTGATAGCGCTCATGAAATCATCAGAGATGCTTGATGGGTGCACCCAGATTGCGAACGGCATAGTCTCACGGTTAGGTGATGGCTATGAGGCGGATCCTTACCCGGGCGGAAAAACAAGGATAAACGTCGGGATCAAAACAAACACCAAGAAGGCATATTACCAGACACTTAAAAACAATACTATTTTGAAAGCGTTACAGGGATGATAGAAGTTGAGGTCATTGATTACTTACGAGGGAAAACATCTGCAGGATCACACGTTTATACAGAGAAACCTGCAAGAAATGTTCCTGCAAAGTATATCATAATCGAGAAAACCGGAAGCAGCACCGAGAATATGATCACCACGTCTACTATAGCAGTTAGATCCACAACGGACCGGCTGAAGGGCGGGAGGCTGCTCGATGCAATACAGCTCAATGAAGAGGTCAAGGAAACCATGGCCGGAATCGTAGAAAGAGGCAGCATATCCGGATGCTATCTCAATTCAGACTACAATTTCACAGACGACAGTACGCAGGAATACCGGTATCAGGCGGTGTTTCAGATTACACATTACTAAGGAGGAAAAGCAAAAATGAGTAATGCACAGAATATCACAGCAGGAAAGCCCAAGGTAGGAGGTGCAATTTTCCGTGCTCCGCTTGGCACAACGTTGCCTACCAGTGCGAGCGATACCCTTGACTCTGCATTCAAGCAGATGGGATATGTAACGGAGGATGGTGTTACAAACTCGAACTCACCCTCATCTGAGAATATAAAAGCATGGGGCGGGGATATAGTCCTCACATCTCAGACAGAAAAGCCCGACACGTTCCAGTTTTCGCTTATGGAAGCCATGAACGCCGAGGTGCTTAAGGCCGTTTATGGTGACAGCAACGTATCGGTTGACGAAAACACCGGAGAAATTACGGTTCACGCGAACTCTACCCAGCAGCCCAACTGTGCATGGGTAATAGATCAGGTGTTAAGGGATAACGGGGCGAAAAGGATCGTCATTCCCGATGCCGGAGTGTCAGCTGTCGGAGATGTCGTATACAAGGATGGCGCGGCCATAGTATACCCTACGACCATATCAGCAATGCCTGACGGAAGTGGAAATACTCATCATGAGTATATCAAGCCCGTCATATCATCGAGCATTTTACCTATAGGAGGTTGATAAATGACAGTTACCACTATAAGCGGCTTCACGTTTGACGTGGATGAGGAAAAGCTGGATGACTGGAGGGTTGTCGAAGCAATAGCTGACGCATCAAATGAAGATGACAAGGCTGCGCAGCTAAGAGGCGTAGCTGCCCTTGTGAGATATATATTCGGGGAGAAAAAGAAAGCCTTTTTTAAGCACTTGGCATCGAAACACGAAGGGCGCATACCTGCTGAGGCAGTGAATGACGATGTTAGAAACATCATGGATCAGCTGGCAGCGGTAAAAAACTGATAGACCTCGCAGGGATGATAGTCCTTGACGAGGCTGCACTGATCTGCGATCTTGCAGAGACATACAATATATATGACTACAGAGAGCTCCGGCCGTTAAAGGTCGGAGTTCTTGCATGTGGTTTAAGGGATAACAGCAGGATCAAGATGAAATTGGCAGGTATATCTGCACCGATTGAGACCATGCTGCTTGCTCTGATAGCAGACAGACAGGAAGAACAGCTATATCAATATGCGCAAGCTCATGGAAAGAATATGGGAACACCCCCTTCCATTTTGGAAAAAATGATACAGAAACCTGATGAGCCCGGAGAAAATGCCGTATTTGACAGCGGAGAAGATTTCATGAAGACCTGGGCAATTATAACTGGAGCATAAACATGTCAGAAGGAATCAATGTAGGAAAAGCGTATGTGCAGATTGTACCGTCAGCGAAAGGCCTGGGCGGATCCATAAGCAAGATGCTTGACGGTGAAGCTGACAGCGCCGGAAAGAGCGCCGGCGGAAAGATTTCTGGCGCACTTGGCGGAGCTCTTAAAGTAGGTCTAGGAGCGGCGACAGCAGCAGTAGGAGCTGCATCTGCAGCTGTCGGAAAATTTGCATCAGAAGCCGTGTCCAGCTATGCGAATTATGAGCAGCTGGTCGGAGGAGTGGATAAGCTTTATGGAAGCGCATCTGAGAAGCTGCAGGGCTTTGCAGATCAGGCTTATAAGACAGCCGGAATGTCCGCAAATGCATATATGGAAACAGCAACCAGCTTCTCTGCTTCACTGATCAATTCCCTGGGCAGAGATGTGGATAAAGCTGCTGACATGACGGATGTTGCCATGAGAGCGATATCTGACAATGTAAATGTCTTCGGCTCGGATATGGGATCCGTGACCAATGCCTTCCAGGGCTTTGCCAAACAGAATTACACAATGCTGGACAACCTGAAGCTCGGATACGGCGGCACAAAGAGCGAAATGGAACGTCTTATAGAAGACGCCAATGAATACGCGGCATCTATAGGCGAAGCGTCTGACATGTCAATAGACAGCTTTGCAGATGTAGTGAATGCCATAGAACTTATACAGGAAAAGCAGAATATAGCAGGAACTACCGGAAAAGAAGCAATGAATACCATAGAAGGCGCCGCGAATGCGACAAAAGCCGCATGGAGTAATGTCATTACTGCAATAGGACGCGGCGAAGGAATGCAAGAAGCCTTCGACGGATTAGTATCTGCCATATTTGGAGAGAAAGAAGGGGAGGGCCTTCTGAATCAGATCATACCGAGGATACAGACTACTATGGAGGGCATCGGGGATTTCATTTCCCAGGCAGCTCCTATGCTGACCGATAAGCTGCCGGAATTATTAGATTCTGTTGTACCGCAGATGATGGAATCCGGAGGGAAGCTCCTTGGCGCTATAGGAGAAGGGATCCTTAATACGATACCATCACTGCTGTCTGCGCTATCCGAGGTATTCCATCAGATTGTAGACGGTCTCACAAGCAACATATCACAAGTCACCGAAGTTGCGAATCAGATAATCAGCACCCTGGCTTCTGCACTCATCGACGCAGCACCGATGATGATTTCAGGGGCGACACAGCTTGTAGCCGGGCTTGCTGAGGGATTAGGACAGATGCTGCCTACACTTATACCTGCAGCAGCACAGATGGTAGTCTCCATAGCCGAAGGTCTCATAGAAAACATACCCATGCTCATAGATGGGGCGACGCAGCTTATATACGGGCTGACAGAGGGAATAACGCAGGCTGCGCCGATTTTGGCAGAAAAAATCCCTGAGCTGATGACATCGCTGACTCAGGCACTGATCGATAATTTTCCGACAATAGCGTCTGCGCTGGTTCAGTGCATACCGCTTATCCTGGAAGCACTGGTACAAATCCACTTAGCTATCCTGCAGGGGATATTCGAAAGCGCCGGAATGCTTTTAGAGGCGCTCGGTGAAGTGATCATGGAGATGATAAACAAAATCGGGGAATCTGCCGGGGAATTTGCAGGCAGTGTAGCAAGAACCGGATCACAGGTACTTTCGGCATTTGGGTCGTGGTTATCACAGCTTCCCGGAACCTTAGCATATTGGGCGGGTTATGCCATCGGCCAGTTCCTGAAATTCTTCATAGACCTTCCCCAGAACCTGCAAAAGATATGGGGAGATATCAAACAAGGAGTTTCGGATTTTGCTACAGAATTTGGACGGAAGGCAGTTGATATGGCACGGAACTTCTTTAATTCCCTGATAAACGGGATAAGGTCCCTGCCATCAAAGATACAGGATATCGGAAAAGAGTTGATTGGAGCCGTGAAGGAGCTTCCGGAAAAATTTTACAACATCGGGGCAGATATTGTCAGTGGTCTCTGGAACGGAATAAAAGAAGGTTGGAAATGGCTCACGGAAAAAGTATCCGAGCTGGCTGACAAACTCGTACAAGGGGTAAAAGACGGCCTTGGCATAGAGTCACCCTCGAAAGTATTTCGGGATCAGGTCGGAAAATGGATACCGGCAGGAATTGCAGTAGGAATCCGGCAAAACCTCGGAGTACTTGACTCTGCAATGAAAGAGATGTCAGACGAGATGCTTGGAAGCAGCATGATGAAAAGCATACAGGATATAAGCCAGACTTCGTTTCTTTCTTCAGGACTTGAGGGCGCAGCAGGTATGGCCGGATATAATCAGACTATTAATATCTATAGCCCAGAGCCTCTTTCCGCTTCAGAAATTGCAAGACAGACAAGAAACAGCACGAGAAACATGGTACTGGCTCTCAGAGGTGTCTAATGGATCAAAGGATAATCAGATGCGCGAATAATGAAGGAATGGTGGTGAATTTTTCAAGTAAGTTCCTTCCATTCCTATTGGCAGATTGTGATGGCCTATATGGTATCAAGAACAGGCTTACCATATCGGACAATACAATGACCGATGGAGGAACTTATCAGGGATCAGTGGCACAAAAAAGGAACATAGTGCTCACCCTGAAAACAAAAGAAGAACACCGTCTAAGAAGGTATGAGCTCTATCAGCTTTTTCCACAGGACACCAAAGGAACTCTAACGTACATAGAGGACGGCGTTGAACGGAATATAGACTATTACGTGGAGAATGTCGTACCTGATTCTGAGAAGAATGTCCGTACAGCGACAGTATCCCTTATTTGCCCGGATCCATATTTTAAGGCAGCGACTGACACAGTGCTGACCATGGCAGGATGGGAAATGGGTTTTAAGTTTATACACGCCTTTAAGAGTGAAGGGGAAAGCTTTGGCGGCCGTATTAATGAAAGGCTCATAACCATAGAGAATAATTCAGGAGCAAAGGGAATAGGACTGACTTTTGAGATATATGCGAACGGTGAGGTATTAAACCCGTCAGTTACACATGTCGAGACAGGCCAGTTCATAAAAGTAGGCACTCTGGCACATCCCTTGACAATGGTGAATGGAGACAAGCTGGTAATAACAACGGGAACAAATAATAAAAAAGTCAGACTGACCCACAACGGAAGCACTGCAGAAATAAATGAGTATCTTGATGAAGATTCTGAATTCATACAGCTTCAGGCCGGAGTGAATACCATAGGATACAGCGCAGGCTCAGGTGAAAACAATATGACCGTCAAGCTCTCATACAGAGAGAAATATCTGGGGGCATGATTATGGAAGTACGTATCTATGATTCCGATCTTGACTTACAGGGGATAATAGAAAATCAGACATCTTTGATCTGGACAAGGAAGTATGCCGAGGCTGGTGAATTCGAGATGCATGCTCCGATAACAAAGGACAACATATCACTCCTCAAAACCGGAAACCTCATATATAAAAAAGGGTTCAATGAAGCGGGAGTGATTGAAAAATTTGTAATGGAGGAGTCGGCGCAGAAGAATGAGATCATATGCTCCGGACGTTTCCTTACCGGATATATGGATGGCAGGATCACGAAAGCGACCAAGACATACACAGGTTATGCTGAAGTGATCATGAGGACGCTTTTGTCGGAAGATACGGTTGCAATCCCTCGCGTAGTATTGGGAGAGCTGCAGGGATTTGATGAAGAACTGTCCTTCCAGATGACATACAAAAACCTCCTCACCTATGAATCGAAGATTGCAAAAGCCTGCAACTTTGGATTCAGGTTTCGCCCGGATTTTAATACCAAACGGATTATATTCGAGATATACAAAGGCGTGGATAGGAGCATATCGCAAGGGGTTGTAAACAGGGTTATATTTTCAGAAATGTATGAAAACCTCAACAGCGTGACCTATACCGAGAGCTCACAATTACAAAAAACGAAAGCATTTGTCGGCGGACAGGGCGAAGGAGCGGAACGGACGATAGTAGAAGTCGGAGGCGGAACCGGACTTGGACTGAAAGAGGTTTTTGTGTCTGCGACGGACATATCAAAGGATGGCCTTACCACAGCTCAATACCAAGAAGCACTAAGAGCCAGGGGTACGGAATACCTCGAAAGCAATGCTTACGTGCAGTCATTCGAATATGACACGGATCCGAATATCAATTTCACATACAGACAAGATTACGATCTGGGGGATATCGTCACGGCAAAAAAAGCATCATGGGATATAGCCGTAGATATGAGGATCACGGAGGTGCAGGAAGTATACGAAAACGGGATTATGAAAGTGACACCGACACTCGGGAACCCGTTGCCCGAAACAATAGACTGGGAGGATAAATAAGTGAGCGAAACAAGCGGAAAAGATTATGGCTTTTTTTGGGACAGCGAAGGAGATGACCGTCTTTATAATGCAGACTCATTTTCAGACTGGCTGAAAAAATTCTTTACAACAGGTGTGTTCTATGGGGATCTGCAGGTCACGGCTGATGAAGGGATGGAGGTTGCTGTCGGAGCAGGATATGCGAATATCTCCGGGAAGGTGAGATGTTTTGACCAAACAGGAGGGCTTGTGATCGAGACAGCTCATGCCACCTACGACCGGATAGATACAGTAGTGGTCGAACGCAACGATTCCGACAGAGAGATAATCATCAAAATTGTAAAAGGCGGGTATTCCTCAAATCCGTCTCCGGTAGCACCTGTGAGGGCGGATGGTGTATATCAGCTGGTGCTTGCTGAGGTATATGTGGCAGCGGGCGCGACATCCATCACGCAGGGCGTGATCACGGACAAGAGAGCAGATACAGATGTATGCGGATATGTGACCTGTCCGGTGGATACTTTCGACTTTGGCCAGTTTGCGACCCAGTTTGATGCATACCTTGCAGAATTCAAAGCCGAATCTGCGGCAGACTGGACAACCTGGGCGGCAGCAGAAAAAGCTGCCTTTGAAGCATGGGAAGCCGGAGAAAAGAGCGATTATGAGTCATGGGAGGCGGTAAGGCAGGCAGCCTTCGATACATGGTTTGCTTCGATACAGGATGTGCTTGATGAAGATACGGCCGGGCATCTCCTAAACATGATCAACGATATCCGGGACGGAATATCCGGAATAAACCAGGGAAAGACCATATCCTTCCAGTCCGACGGATCCATAGTAGAAGAGCTGATAGACGGCAGGAAGGTTATCACGACATTCCCAGCAAATGGGGATATAGTCGAGACCGCATATGCTGCAGACGGAATAACGGTCGAATGGACTAATACGACATCATTTTTAGCTAATGGAGATATACAGGAGGTAGTTTCATGAGTGATTTTGCAAAAATTATCAAACTAAAAAGGGATGATGGAGGCTGGGGAGTACCACCCCAGAGCGGAGAGATCATATCAGAAGAAGGCGACGGAAGCGTTAAACTGATATGGGAAATTCCGGAATATACAGAAGTAGATGGCCAGATTGTATGCACGGCAGCCGGTGTCGTCATCAGAAGATCAACAACCGGTTATCCAAAAGATGAAAATGACGGGGATTTGGTTGTCAATTCAACAAGTATCGAGGGCAATTATACGGATACCGGCCTTACAAATGAGACCACGTACTACTACAGGATGTTTCCTTATTCCGATCATAATGTATTCAACCGGGATAAATACAGGTCAAAAATATCAGCCACGCCCTCGACAGCCCATCAGCTGCATATTAAGTTCACAGCGGCCGAAGCCGTGGGGAAGACCATTACCGCGAAGAAAGGCGCTGATACCCTTACATCTGTAGTAAGCAGCTCCGGTCAGGCCAGCTTTAAGTTTTACGAAACGGGTACATGGAATGTATCAGGTGTGGATTTTGTAGTCTCGGAGCTTGGAGTGACCACAAACTGGAGGGAAAAGCTCTACGGGTATGATTGGCTCCTTCCTCCTCAGGAAGCAGATACGGAGGCACAGATCAGCTACCCGATAGGAGTTGATAACTACGGCCTGACACCCGTGCCCGCCTGCGGATCGGATGCAGAGATATCCCTGGGAGATATGCAGGAAGTCCATGAATTTGTCGGAGCACGCCCTGTCATGCTTAATTTTGATGGGACGGTAGCATATGAGCTTGACCATGCTGACCAGACAAAGAAAAAGGACGGGACCGCGTCAGATATCTCGGACGGCGCACAGAATATGAACGCAATGGTCGAGTTCCCGAAGAGGTATATAAAACGCTGGACCACGACCGAAAACAATGTAAAGATCGGACACTTCCGGGTAGCAAGGCTGAAACTTGACAGTGATTATAAATGCAAGCCTTGGCTGTATGGAAACACCGAGGTCGAAGCTGTTGAGAATGAAGAAGTTTATATGCCCATGTTCGAAGGATCATCTGTATCCTCTAAAGTGAGATCCATTGCAGGGAAGGCTCCGATGAATACTAATGCGGGTGCCACGGAATGGACACAGATACAGGCACTTGGCGCAGGATGGATATTCGATGACGATTCGGACCGCCAGTATATCGGAGACCTTATGCTGCTGATGTCGAAATCGACGGATGTGCAAAAACACTGGGGAAATGGCCACTACTCAGGCGGATCGCAGGCGTCGCATCTGCATACCACCGGATCCCTTAAGGATAAAGGACCCTATTACGGTGGAACCGGAAATAACAACATGAAATTCATGTGGCTCGAGAACTGGTACGGTGATAGAAACGACAGAACCATGGGAATGTACCTGAAGAGTAACGTCTTTTACGTAAAGGATTTCCCGCCATATACAGCAGACGGGACTGTGACATATTACACGAGCCTTGAAAGGGGTCTGTCTGGCACATCAGGAGGATATGTCTCAGAAGTGACCTATGATGAGCATGGAATGATACCTAAAGTCGTATCCGGAGCAGAAAACAAATATCTGCCAGATGGATGCTGGTTCGATACCGGGGCCGGGCCGTTCTTCCTGATCCGTGGTAGCTCTTGCAGCGCTGGCGCTCACGTCGGGCTCGTTCTGAGTGTGCACGCTGCGTTTTCGTTCTCGAACTGGGGCCTCGGTCCCTCTCTTGCTTATAAACGCCCTGCGGCATAGCCGCGTAAGGGGGTCCGGGGGACTGCCCCCGGATAATAAATACAGCTGATAAATAAATAGGGGTCTTTGTGGGCGAAGCCGGGCCGTTCTTCCTGATCCGTGGTAGCAATTGCAACGATGGCACTCACGTCGGGCTCGTTCTGAATGTGAACAATGCGTTTTCGAACTCGAACTGGAACATCGGTCCCTCTCCTACTATCGCATATGGAATATTAACCAAATGCCTGCAAGGATCCTACCCCACTGGAAGTTGAAACACTTCTGCTCGAGGGAAAATCAAGCCGAACAAAGGGACAGGGTTAGTAGTACGCGAAAGCTCTGTAGGCGATAAGCAGATGAAAACATATAAGAACCTCTTTAATGAAATGATCAAGAGGCAGAATATATCAAAGGCGATCGATAAAGCAGCAAAGCTTAAAAAGAAACGCAACTATGTCAGAAAAGTACTGAGAAACAAGGATAAGTATATCGACCGGCTGATAGAAATGTTCAAGGAACATAGTTATCAGCCGGGAAATTACAAGCAAAGGGTAATCCAGGACGGGAGCAGAAAGAAAAAGAGGATCATAGAAGTACCGAGATTTATCTATGACCAGCTCATCCAAAACTGCCTTATCATGCAGCTTGAAAAGGTTATACTGCCCCATATGTACGAACATGCACACGGATCCATCAAAGGAAGAGGGCAGGCACAGACAGCGGCATGTATAAAGAAGTGGATCCGGAAGGATCCTAAAGGCACAAGATACTGCCTGCAGATGGATATACATCATTGTTATCCTTCCATAGATCAGGAACTGCTCATAGAAAAGTATCACCAGAAGATAAAGGACGATGATTTCAATATCGAGAACGATAAGGTTA
>JAEEGL015037136.1_pt1 | contig 15704 bp, 16 predicted proteins | sample 9134231 | NCBI WGS metagenome assembly JAEEGL01 (sample SAMN16246548, study PRJNA631951) | gut metagenome | biome: gut microbiome; feature: rumen; material: fiber-attached | host: Bos | place: Iran: Karaj | collected 2018-10
CCCATCGACACGATTGCCGAAAGGCTGCAGTTCAGCCGGGGCAAGGTCAAAAGCAGCCTGTTTCGCACCCGCGGGAAACTGCGCGACTATTTACAGGAGGAGGGCATATGTTAGACTCGCTGACACTTCTTCGCGCTATGAACGGCATTCATGAGGAGGATGTAGTCATGGCCGGAAACCTGTATTTTGACAGCAGACAAGCCAAACGTTTCAAAACCAAACGCATCATCACCCTGGCGCTGGCGGCGGCGCTGATCCTGTCCCTCGGCATTGCAGCCTATGCGGCCTTTTTCTCCATGGCGCAAAGAGTTCCGGAGAAGAGCGAGACCTTTCGGATCAACTGGGCAGAAAACGAAAGCGGCTATATCGAATGGAGCGACGCCAAGCTTGTCGTCACCTTCCCGGAGACGGCGGAGAGCAGGGAGATCGAGTTCCGACCCGGCTGGCTGCCCTATGAGCTGCCCGCTGAGCTTGGCGGAAGCGATCCCTGGAACCATCTCAGCTCCGACAGCTGGTTCAAACGCCTGACATCCGAGACGCTGTGTTTTCTTGACGGGCCGCATGCCGTGCCTTCCTATAAAGGCATGATGCAGCCTTTGCTGATCGAGACATATTATATGTCCATGTTCAACAACGGGGGCGCCCTGCTGCTTCTTTACTATACCCCGGACGAGATCACGGAAGAGCATTGGGACGACTTGGGTGTGGATGTGATGCGCTTCCACGCCACGCAGCATTTTGACGCGCGTCCGGAGTACAATATGCCGGAATACACGTTGGAGCAGGACATGATTCTGATGGCCAAGCCCGATGCCGGATGGGTCGTCCGAATCTGCGGAGAGGTCGGTATGGACACGCTTCTTAAAGTCGCGAAAAACCTTGAGGTTCGGGAAACCGGCCGGACAATGACCAGCGATGACTTTGAGAACCATTACACCTTTATGGACGGCGGCGTCGGTTGAGTACCGCACGGGGATCGGGAACGCGGTTTGGAACCGTGCATTATAATCCGGTTCCGCAGCACGCACCAACAACCGGGCAGCCCCGGCCGGAGCGGGCCAAAGAAAAACTCGGCTTTGATTTTCAGGCCGATTCATAAACAGCAATTCATCAACAAGGCGCTCTGCTGCACGCAGAGCGCCGATTTTTTCTTGTGGAAAAATCCGGATGGATGGTGTATACTTAATTTAATATCTGTCCCAGGCCGGGCGCCGGAATGCTAAACGGTGCGCGCACCGGAAAGGGATTTATGAGAGATCAAAATGCACATCTTGTCTTTGCTGGAGATCATTGGAACGATCGCGTTTGCCGTGTCGGGCGCATTGGTCGGAATACAGAAGAAAATGGATATTTTCGGCGTCGCGATTCTGGGCTTGACCACTGCCGTCGGCGGCGGGATTCTGCGGGATTTAATCCTCAACATTACGCCTCCCGCAGCGTTCCAAAACCCGGTATCCGCCGTCACCGCGATTCTGGTCAGCATCGTGCTGTTCGTTCCTTCCGTCCGAAAGGCCATGCTCCGTTCCGGAAAGCTGTATGACACTCTCTTTCTGGTCATGGACTCTATCGGGCTGGGTCTTTTTACTGTCGCCGGGGTTCGGGTCGCCTATGAGGCATCGACGGAAAAGAACCTTTTTCTCATCACCTTTGTCGGCGTCCTTACCGGTGTCGGCGGAGGTCTGCTGCGAGATACCTTTGCGGGGGATACGCCCTATATTTTCATCAAGCATTTTTATGCGTGTGCGTCCATTATAGGCGCCTGGATCTGTGCGCTTTTGTGGCCGCACGCCGGAGCATTTGTTTCTATGGCCGCAGGCGCAGCCGTTACTGTGGTTTTGCGGCTGCTGGCCGCTCATTATAGGTGGAGCCTGCCCAAAGCGCAATAATCCAAACGGCTTTCCGTTTTCCTCCCGCATTTTCCTCTTGGGGCGGCAGGAACCGTCCCCCCTGCGGAAAAACACGGCAGAAGCCGGCTTTTCAGGAGGCTGAACGAATATGACCAAAATCTTGTTTGTCTGCCACGGCAATATATGCCGCAGCCCGATGGCCGAATACCTGTTCCGGGACATGCTGCGTCTGGCCGCCTGTGCGGAGGACTTCGAGGTGGCCTCCGCTGCCACCAGCGCGGAGGAGATCGGCAATCCCGTCTATCCCCCCGTCCGCCGGCTGCTCCGGGAACACGGGATTGACTGCTCGGGGAAGGCGGCGCGTCAGCTCTGCCGCGGCGACTATGAGGCTTTCGATCTGCTGATCGGCATGGACGAGGAAGATCTCTGGAACATGCGGCGCCTCTTCGGCGGCGATCCGGAGGGCAAGCTGCGCAGCATGCTCGGCTATACGGATCGTCCCCACGACACCATCGCCGACCCCTGGTATACCCGGGACTTTGAAACCTGCTGGGACGATATTCAGGAGGCCTGTCTCGGTCTGCTGGAGGCCCTTACCGGAACCGTCCTGCTGGATTTTTCCCTCTGTTCGGACATCCATGCCCTGTACCAGGAGCTGCGGGCCAAAATGGCCTGGGACGCCTGGTACGGAGAAAACCTGGACGCGCTGTACGATATCCTCACGGGCCTGCCCCACAAAGGGCATCGCTTTGTGCTCACCATGCCGGCGGCGGATGCCCCGGCAGAGGTACGCCTCTACGCGAAGCGGATTCTCTCGGTTTTTCAGGACGCCGGCGTCGAGCTGGTGGATCATGAGGGACAGCGGATATGAAAAAGGCAGTAAAACCGATCCTGTTTCTTCTGCTGCTTCTGGGCCTCGCGGCGCTGCTGTTCCTCCGCTTTCAGCAGATGGGCGGGGAAGCCCCGGATGCTCCCGGTGCGGAGCCCGCGCCGCAGCTCACCGTGCCCCCGGCTTCTCCGGCGCCGTCGGATATCCCGACCGCGGCGGCAACCGCAGCGCCCACGTCTACCCCGGAGCCAACCATTGAGCCGACCCCGGAGCCGACGCCCACAGCAGATCCGAACTCTCCCGCCGGCCGGGCTGCCGCTCTGGGCCTGCCTGCGCCGCCGGACGTTGATGTGACAAGCTGGGAGCTGGTGCTGGTCAACGCCGCGCATCCGATCGACCGGAATTATGAGCCGGAGATTGCCTTCGTGACCGCCAGCCAATGTCCGCAGGACGTCCGGATTTCCGAGGCCTTGGAGGCCTTTGCCGGAGACTGTGCGGCTGCCGGTCTGCCGGTGTTCTGCGGCTCCGGGTATCGCTCCTATACCACCCAGTACATGAACTATCAGGCCAAGGCCGCCGAATACGGCGCCGCGGTTGCCGCGACTATTGTGGCGCCGCCGGGAACCAGCGAGCACCAGACCGGCCTGTGCTGTGATATTACGGATTGGCTGCGCGCGCCCATGGTGCCGGCAGAGCTCTCCCAGACGCAGACCTTCCACTGGCTCAACGAGCACTGTGCGGAATATGGCTTTATCCTCCGCTATCCCGAGGACAAGCAGGAGATCACCGGCATCATTTATGAGCCCTGGCACTTCCGCTATGTCGGTGTGGAAGCGGCCGCGTATATAAAGGAAAACAATCTCTGCCTGGAGGAGTTTCTGGCGCTTTACGGCGTGGACTGAGCTCGGAGCTTGGAAACGGGAAAGGAGAACGCGCATGGGATTTCTGCATCAATACTATTCCATGGCCAGAAAGCCCGAGGGCTTTCTGGGAAAGGTCATGCTCTTCAGCATGAACAGCTTTCACGGGAAAATGGCCGACTGGGGCATCGCGCAGCTGCCGCCCGACCTGCGCCCGGCGGAGGTTGCGGATGTGGGCTGCGGCGGCGGCCGCAACGCCGCAAAGCTGCTGAATCGGTGGGCCGGCGTCCATGTAACCGCGGTGGACTATGCGCCGCTCTCCGTGGAGAAGGCGGAGGCGTACAACAAAAAGGACGTGGCCGCGGGCCGCTGCCAGGTGCTGCAGGGAGACGTGTCCCATCTGGAGCTGCCGCCGGAGTCCTGCGATCTGGTCACCGCCTTTGAGACAGTCTATTTCTGGCCCGGCCTGGAGGGCTGCTTCGAGCAGATCTGTCAGGTGCTGAAGCCCGGCGGCCTGGTGCTGATCGTCAACCAGTCCGACGGCGAAGACGAGGTCGGCCAAAAATGGGAGCGGATTATCGACGGGATGAAGATTTACACGGCCTGGGAAATCCGACAGGCCCTGCAGGCGGCCGGCTTCTCCTGGGTGGACACGCGGCACCATCCGGTCAAGCCCTGGATCGCCGTACTCGCCCGGAAGTAAAGCAGAGGAGATGCGTTGGATGTTTGGACGAAAACGGCAAAGGCGCGGCGTCTTTCTGTGGTTTGTATTCGGCCTGCTGATGCTGCTCATTCTGCTTGCCCTTGCGATGCTGCTGATCCCTCTGGCCGAGCGGGGAGACCGGACGGCGGTTGACGGCTCGGCGGACTGGATGGCCCGTCTGGACGACGGCCTGCCGCTCAACCGGTTGGATCTCCCCGGCACCCATGACAGCGCAACCCGGTATGTGCAGCTGGCGTTCTTCTCCAAATGCCAGGGGCTGAGCATTCAGGAGCAGCTGGAGGCCGGGTATCGCTACCTGGACATCCGCCTGGGGACAGACGAGCAGGACAGCCGGCTCAAGCTGATGCACGGCTTTACCAACTGCAAGACCACCGCCGGACCGCAAAGCGATATTCTGTATCTGGAGGAGCTGCTGCAGCAGTGCTATGCCTTTCTGGCGGAGCACCCTACGGAGGCCGTTGTGTTCGCCGTCAAGCAGGAGCACGGGGACCTCTCCGTTGCGGATTTTGAGACACAGCTGGACGCCTGCATTCAGAAAAACGAGGCCATGTGGCTGCTCTCCGACAGGATTCCCAGTCTGGGCGAGGCGCGGGGAAAGCTGGTGCTGATGCGCCGCTACCCTGACGAGGCTGGCCTGGGCGACAGGGCGGGCATTCCCCTGCTCTGGGCAGACCAGCCGGGCAGCGAGGACACCGGCCTCAACACCGCCGCCAACGACAACGGCGCCTATACGCTCTGGGTTCAGGATCGCTATGAATACGGCGGTGCGGCCAAGTGGGCGGCATTTCTGGCCGGAATGGACAACGATGCCGGGGTGAAGGACATCTCCCTGAACTTCCTGAGCACCAAGGGAACGCTGCTGTACGGGCACCCCTGGTACTTCGCCCGCTCCCTCAACGCCAGACTGGCAGCGAAGGAACTGCCAGCGGACCGTTTTTACGGCTGGATTGTCGTGGACTTCGGCAGCGCCCCGTTGGCAAAGCATATCTACGCGGCAAACTTCGGATAAGCTTATACGAAAACATAGAAGGTGCGGCATTTACGCCGGAGGGAAATGTGGAGATGTCCCGCTTCTTCTGGACCGGCGAAGCGGCACAGGACACGCTTGATTCGGCGTCGGTCCTCTGATATAATGCAATCAGAACACTTGCGGTATCGCGGCGGGGGAAGCGTATGGCTCTGGATAAGGAATATTTTGACTCGATCCATATCGACATCGTCAAAAAGAAATACTATAACGCCAACAAGGTGGAGGCTGTGTTCGCCGATATTCGGCAGCAGGCGGCGGCGCTCATGGAGGAAAATGAGCAGCTGCGCCGGGAATTGAGCGCGCAAAACGGCTACCGGGAGGAACTGGGCGGCGCTGTGATCTCCGCTCAGGCCATCTACCAACGGCTCATTGAGAGGGCCAACACCCGTGCCGAGGGCATTCTTGCGGACGCCCGGCGGGAGAGCGAAGAAATCCGCAGGGCTTCCTTGACGCAGCAGGATTACGCCGCGCAGCAGGTGGAGCGCTGCCTGAGCCGTGTGCGGCAGCTGCAGGAGGAAGCGATCGAAGCGATCAATGCGGAATGGCAAAGTTTTCTCTGCGGCCTGTATCCCGAAGAAGAGGCGCCGGAGGACTCCGCTCCCGCAGATCTGACGGAAAAGGTGGGCGCTATTGCCCAGGAGATGTGGGCCATCAACCACCAAGGGCCGTAGCCCGGCCTCACCCGGAGCATTTCTGAAGCGTTCTGCCCCTGTCCTTTCCGACAGGAGCAGAACGCTTTTTCTCTCTGCCGCCGGCTTTTTTCTCCCGGCCTGCAAACCTGCAGAATATAATTTACTTCTTTCCAATTTCAGTATATAATAGATTTTGTTCCTGTACCGCCGGGCTTTCCCTCGCCGCCTGTCCCGCAAGGTCGGACAGGCGCAGAGAAGCCATCACAGGCGAGCTCGGCTTTCAACCGCCGAAACGGATAAAAAGAGAAAAGCACCGCGGAATGCCTGCCAAAGGCGTAAGCCTGAAAACACACGGCGGCATTCTGCCTGTGAGGGGAGGGGTATCCATGAACCGGGATTCTGTCGTATATCAAAGCTATCTGGAGATTCTCCGCCGGGAATTGGTCTGTGCCATGGGCTGTACCGAGCCCATTGCCGTGGCCTATTGCGCTGCGGCCGCACGGGCCGCACTGGGCGCTCTGCCGGAGCGGATCACGGTGGAGGCCAGCGGCAATATCATCAAGAACGTCAAAAGCGTCGTTGTGCCGAACACCGGCGGGCGGCGCGGTATCGCCGCCGCAGCCGCCATCGGCGTGCTGGGCGGGGATGCGTCTGCACAGCTGCAGGTAATCTCACAGGTCTCCCAGGAAGCAAAAGATCGGTTGCCTGCCTATCTGCAGGAAACGCCCATAACGGTCCTGCCGCTGCATTCGGACAGCCTGCTGGATATGATCGTCACCGTATACCGTGGGGCTTCCTATGCAAAGGTGCGCATCGCGGAAGAGCACAGCAACATCGTTCTGATCGAGCGCGACGGCGAGATCCTGCTGCAAAAGGATCCCCACGCTTCGGAGGAGCAGGAGGATCTGCCGGATTATTCCCTGCTGACGGTGAAGGATATCTATGACTTCGCCTGTACCTGCGACCTGGAGGATGTGCGCTCAATTCTGGATCAACAGATCGCTTTGAACACCGCCATCGCCGAAGAGGGCCTGCGCCATGACTACGGCGCCAACATCGGGAAGGTTCTTCTCAAGATAGGAAACGATCTGCGCACGCGGGCCAAGGCCTACGCCGCCGCCGGCTCCGACGCGCGGATGAACGGCTGCGAGCTGCCGGTGGTGATCTGTTCCGGAAGCGGCAACCAGGGACTGACCGTCTCCCTGCCTGTTATCGAATATGCCAAGGGACTGAACGCAGATCGGGACACGCTCTATCGCGCGCTGCTGATTTCAAACCTTGTGACCCTGCACGAAAAGACAGGCATCGGCCGGCTCTCCGCCTACTGCGGCGCGGTCAGCGCCGGCGCGGGCGCCGGCGCCGGCATCGCCTATCTCCACGGCGGGGACGAGCAGGACATCGCGCACACCATCGTAAACGCCCTCGCCATCTCCTCCGGCATCGTCTGCGACGGCGCGAAATCCTCCTGTGCGGCCAAGATCGCCATGGCCGTGGAAACCGGCATTTTCGGCTATGAGATGTTCCGAAACGGCCAGCAGTTCTACGGCGGAGACGGTTTGGTCGTCAAGGGTGTGGAAAACTCTATCGCCAACTTTGGGCGGCTCGGGCGCGTCGGCATGCGCGAAACCGACCGGGAGATTATTCTCATGATGACCGAGCAGCACGAAGCCTGAACCGGGAGTGTCCCGGTAGAAAAATGCTGAAAAATCTTCCCTTCCGGCTGCGGAGAGTTCGGAAAGCGGCTTTTGGCCAAAAAACAGAAAAGAGCTGACGAAGGTTTTCGTTCCGTCAGCTCTTTTCTGTTGTCTTTCCGGGGCGTTCTATCATGATTCCATGAGGACAAAACGTCAAAAAGCGTTTTGCCGCGCCGCAAAACAGCACAATAAGAATCGGCCCGGTCTTTCAGTCCCCGGGCTTGTCGTTCTTGTACTCCGCGGGGTTCATATGAATCATGACGTGCTTGACGTCCGGATACTCCCTCTCAATGGCGTCATGCAGCTTGTCGGCGATGTCATGCGCCTCTTTCAGACGCAGGTTTTCATCCGCATTGAGCTCCATCTCCACATAGATTTTTTCCCCGAATTTCCGCGTGCGCAGGAGGTCGATTCCCACCGACTGATTCATCTCCGCGGCGCTCTTTTCCACAAAGTCACAAAGCTCCTTCTCAAACGCCTCGCCGCAGGAGGTATCCAGCATCTTGCCGAGCGCGTCTTTGAATACGCTGATCGCTACCCAGATGATCACGATACAGATGATGATGCCGGCGATCTGATCCAGGATGGGGAAGCCGTGCCGCGCGCCGATAATACCGGCCAACGCGCCCACAGAAGAAAGCGCATCCGAGCGATGATGCCAGGCGTCCGCCTTGAAGGCCCCGGATTTGAGCTTTTTGGCGTAATACATGGTGTACCAGAACATGGCCTCCTTGACGGCAATGGATACCAGCGCCGCGACCACCGCGATGAAGCCGGGCTGGGTCAGCTCCTTATAGCTGCCGTCCAGAATGGCGCGGATACAGTTCATGCCGACTCCGGCGCCGGTAGCCAGCAGGATTGTCGCCAGCAGCAGCGACGCCACGCACTCCATCCTCTCGTGGCCGTAGGGGTGCTCCCGGTCCGCCGCCTTCTTGGAGATGGTTACGCCGATGAACGCGATCAAGGTGGCAAACACATCGGACAGGGTATGTACCGCATCCGAAAGCATGGCCGCAGAATGGCCGTAGACACCTGCGATCATTTTGAAGACCGCAAGAAACACATTGCCGAAAACGCCTGCGGAGGTCAGCCGGGCAATCGCCTGATCCGCCTGTCTCTTGCCCTGTATGGCTTCTTCATCCTTCTGCATGTTTCTTCCCCCCATCATACCGCCGCCGACAGAAAATGGCCGCAAAAAAGCTGCAATGCCTACGCCTGCAGCCTGTTTCCCGACACGAAGACATCTGCGCGGCAAAAAGTTACTACTGTCCCGCAGATATATGTCCCGTACATATACTCGATTCTGCTGTCTGTGAAGACCCGGCTGACGGCCGCCCGGCCATCGCCTGTCAGTTTGTATCGAAAATAGAATTGTCATTCTTCCCCTGCAGGCATTGTATGCCGTGCAGGTAGGTTTATGCTTCTTTTTTATCACGAATCGGGAAGAAGGTCAAGATGCTCGACGCTCGACTTCTGCCGCCCATGCTGATTTTTCCTTTTCAAGCCCGCCCATGTGGTAAACAATCGGCAAAATGAAGGCTCGCTGACTTCGCTGACGGAATAAGCAAAGCAAAAAGCCCTTCGCTGTACACAGCGAAGGGCTTTTTGCTCTCTGATCCGACGGGCCCCGCCCGGTTTTCCGCCCGCCTTTCTTTCACTCCTTTTTCGCCAGCCAGCCCCGGAAGAGGCCGCCTTCGAACAGGGAGATGATGATGAAGAAGATGTCCGCGAACAGGATGAAAACAAATGAGGGGATCAGAATCCGCGTGTACTTTTTCCCGAAAACGGCGCCCCTGCGGATGGCGGCGCCCATCCGGGCGAGCTCAAACAGCACGCCCAAGTTGAAGTACAGCAGCAGCGCGGCGTTCTCCCCGAAGCTGATCCACGCGTCCTTCGGGAAAAAGTTCCCGGTGTTTGCCGCGCTCAACACGGTGTTGAGCAGCAGCAGGGCGATATCCACCGCGAACAGAATTCGGGTCACATTCAGCATCACGCCGCCGCCGATCCCGACGCCACCGCCCCAGGTCAAGCCGGCGCGGCTGCAGAAATGCTCGAAGCTCTGCATCAGCGGCTCATTCTGCCGCCCTTCAATGAAACCATTGTTGGCGACACAGTAAATCTTGAGGGACAGCTTCTCTTCCTTGCAGGTTTTCTCCATGACCTCCAGAAACCGAAGCACATGGGAAGAGATGCCGTCCACATAGAGCGGAAGACAGAACACAACGGCCTGCGCGTCCCGCAGCTGCTCCAGGACGCGCGCATGATCCGCCGGGGTGCGCAGCTTTACGCTCACTTTTTCCCCTCCGACAAACAGGCGCTGCAGGAAAAGAAAATAAGCGGAGGCGCAGAAACGTTTTTTCGGGCTGCAGTTTATGAACACGGTTTTCACAGCAGGCCCTCCAATTCTGTAAGATCCGCAAGTACCACAAGCTCGGACCGTTCATATCCGTCGTTGACCGCATTGCGCTGTGCCAGATACCGGAAAGCGTCCTGTTCGGCCTCCGTGATCTCGCCGTAGACAATCACTTTCCAAAGATCGTGCTTTCCATAGCGAAGAGTGTGATGCATCTGCCCGCCCCGGTAGGTGCTGAAGGGGGTAGAGGTCCCGATGGACCGATCCAATACGTTTTTGACGGCGGCGCTGTATCCGCCGTACAGATTCCTTGTAACAATGATCAGCTCGTCCGCCTGTCCGATAACCCGGCAGACCTGCTGCAGCTTGTCCTTCATAAAGCACTCCGCCGGATGCTTGGTCCAGCAGCCGAAGCAGCCCTGGCATGGCGCATATTTCCCGTCTGCCGCGATCATACGGTCGCATTTGGTTTCGATCAAGCCGTCATATCGGCGGTCCAGATCATGTAAGATTACTTTCATTCCCTCTCCTCCTGTGCGGCGGCCGCCGCACGGTTTCGCTCCTGACCGTCTTTCATGCGTTGGAGCTCTTCCAGCTGCCGGATGCAGCAGTCGCACCACTCGCGCTGCATTTTTTCATACATGCGTCCGAATTCAATGGTAAGCTTCCAATAAACGGCCTTCTCCGGGTGATCGACGGCCAGTTTGTACAAATCCGCGTTGGCGGACGCCTGTTTCCCTTCGTCGGGAAAAACGAGAGCGTCCCGAAAGGATTTGAAAAAGGCGATGTTTTCTTCAACCGGCAATTCTCCCATAAAAAAGGTCTTCATCAGAAAGGGGTTCCGGATGCCGGCCGGGAGCTTGCTCTCCCGAAGCCATCGCAGCAGCTCATCATGGCCGGCAGGCGTAATGGAAAACACATTTTTATCCGGTTTTCCCTCCTGCGAAATGTGGGTCTGGCTGATCCAGCCCGCTTTTTCCATGGTCTGCAATTCCCGGTAAATCTGGCTGGTCTGGGCTGTCCAGAAATGATTCAGAGAATCCCGGAACACCGTCATAATTTCATAGCCGGTTTTATCGCTGTTGCTGATCAGTCCAAGAATACCGTGCTTGAGCATGGGCGCCTCCTTAATATTCCACTTTTGGAATATTATAATTCCATTTGTTGAATATGTCAAGAGGAAACCCAACGATTCCTCCGTATCCGGGATTACAAAACCAGCAGGCACTCCGAAGAGTGCCTGCCGGTTCAAGCGTTTCAGACAGGAACCTCCTGGCTGCAAGGCAGGGCTTGCTTAAAACTTCCAAAACATGTGGTAAGCTTTTGCCTTGGGGGGCGTGGGATTCCCTTCCGATCTTCTCACGATCTTCAACGCATCCTCCAGAAGGATGTGTTCCGGGCAGAGGACCACATGGCCGACGAGTTCAACCTTGCCCTTCCGTCCCGGCTCTTCAAATTTTCCGTCGCAGAGGCTGGGATCCAGCACCACAAATCGGCCGTCTGAAAGCAATCCTGTCAGACAGATATAGTGCTCTTTGTGCGTGAACACGCCGATATAGCCCTCTTCTTCTCTTTCCCCGACCAGTGCGATCACAGCGCCTCCGGTCTGAAGGCAGGTTTTTGCGTCGACAAGATCATTGGTTTCCGTGTACCGAAGATGAAACTTTTCAGCGAACGCCGGGAAATAGAGTCTCCCATCGGTCCCCAATCCGTGATTCGCCCCCGCCTCATACGAAAGCGCAATCGCATCTTCTACTGTAAACGTATAGTCCCCGGCGGGAAGCAGGCGATCCAGCGCCATGATTGAGGCACAAAGGCCGCAGCCGCTGCTACTCACTGTGGTCTGGGAACCGTAGGGGTCCCCCGGCTTGTCCGTTACGGTCAGGTATTTGAGTTCCGGATAATCCCTTTGATTGATGTAAAGCATACGCTCTCACTCCCACTCGATGGTGCCGGTGGGCTTTGGCGTCAGATCATAGAGCACACGGTTGACCCCGGCCACCTCATGGGTAATGCGCTCCGTGATATGCTGCAGCAGGGCAAAGGGCACATCCTCCACGGTGGCGGTCATAGCGTCGCGGGTGTTGACGGCGCGGATTACCACGGGCCAGTCATAGGAGCGCAGACCGTCTTTTACGCCGGTGGACTTGAAGTCCGGGACGATGGTGAAGTACTGCCACACCTTGCCGGCCAAGCCGTTCTTCGCAAACTCCTCCCGCAGAATTGCGTCGGACTCCCGGACGGCCTCCAGCCGGTCGCGTGTGATGGCGCCCACACAGCGCACGCCCAGCCCGGGGCCGGGGAAGGGCTGACGGTAGACCATGCTGTCGGGCAGGCCCAGCTCCTTGCCCACCACGCGCACTTCATCCTTGAACAGGAACTTCAGGGGCTCCACCAGCTCAAACTGCAAATCCTCCGGCAAGCCGCCCACATTGTGGTGCGCCTTGACCGGGCCGCTCTCCAGAATGTCCGGATAAATGGTGCCCTGCGCCAGGAAGCCGATGCCGTCCAGCTTGCGGGCCTCTTCCTCAAATACGCGGATAAACTCCGCACCGATGATCTTGCGCTTCTTTTCCGGATCGGCCACGCCGGCCAGTTTGTCCAGAAAACGATCCACGGCATCTACATATATCAGATTTGCGTTCATCTGATTCCGGAACACTTCGATGACCTGCTCGGGCTCGCCCTTGCGCAGCAGGCCATGGTTGACATGCACGCAGGTCAGCTGTTTGCCCACCGCCTTGATCAGCAAAGCCGCTACCACCGATGAGTCCACGCCGCCGGACAGCGCCAGCAGAACCTTTTTGTCCCCAATCTGGGCCTGCAGGGCGGCCAACTGCTGCTCGATAAACGTCTTTGCCAGCGCGGAGTTTGTGATGCGCTCCATATTCTCAGGGCGTCTGTTGTCTGACATGGTGTGATTCCTCCCGTTTTTATTTTCAATATGCCTAATGTATTATAATAATTATAATCTTGCGCCGCTGGATACGCAACTGCAAATTGCAGCGGCAAGGGAAGTCAGGTCTGCAGCGGTTCCGCTTCAGCCTGCGGCTCCCGCAGGGCCCTGCGGGCGAAGCGGTAATAGATATAGAAGGAGATGGTGACTGTGAGAACGTCCGCACAGAGCTGCGCCCACACAAGGCCATACATGCCAATCAGGCGGTTGAGCAGAAACAGCATGGGGATATTGAAGCACGCCCAGCGGACGATGCCCAGAAACAGTGAATAATTGCCCTTTCCGAGACCTTGAAACACAAAGACCGTGAAGAAGCTCAAAAACATAAACGGCGTCGCCAGACTGCGAATGCGGAGAAACTGCGTCCCCAGCAGAACCGTCTCCGGATTCTCAATAAAAACCCGCATAATCCCCGGTGCGAACAGCTGATACAGACAGGTGCTGACCGCGCTGACCGCAATCCCCACGCCCAGGGAAAAGCGGCGGGCGTCGATCATGCGCTTGTAGTTTTTGGCTGAATAATTGTACGCAAGAATCGGCATCATGCCGTGGCAGATGCCCAGGCCCACGTTCAGCGGCAGGCGCTCCGCTTTCAGCACAATCCCGACGGCCGCCAGGGCGACATCGCCGTAGCCGGACATCAGCTTGTCAATGACAACATAGTCCAGATCAAACAGCAGGGTGGTAATGGAGGAGGGGATTCCCACAGCAAAGATAACGCGGATGCTCCTGCCCGTGGGCAGACCGCCGCGCAGACTGAAGGTGACGACTGATGCCTGACGGCGGCGAAGGCGGAAAATCACACAGAAAAAGTAGGTGCAGGCGACACAGGTGGACAACAGCGTGGCAATTCCCGCGGCCAGCACTTCCTGTCCCTTGGGCAGCAGCACAAACATAAACAGCGGATCCAGTGCGATATTGAGCAGGCCGCCCATGGCGACGCCAAAGCCGGCTCTTCTGGATTCCCCCGTGCTGCGGAGCAGCTGCGCCATCACGCTGCAGAGAACATTGGGCACGCCGCCCAGAACAATGACGCAGATGGCATACTGCCGCGCATAGGAGAAGGTCGCCTCGCTGGCGCCCAGGATCCGCAGCAGAGGCGTCATCAGCAGCAGGGTGGAGATGCCAAACGCAAAACTGATTGCAATGGCCAGATACAGGCTGAACGCGGAGACCTTCTGCGCCTCTTCTTCTCGCTTCTGCCCCAGAAGCCGGGAGATCTGCGAGCCGCCGCCGATGCCGGCGAGCCCTGCAATGGATGCGCAGATGTTGAATACCGGGAGAATCAACGCGGCGCCCGCCACCATATAGGGATTGTTGACGCGGCCCAGATAGAAGGTGTCCGCCATGCTGTAGATCAGGATGATGAGCTGGCTGATGATGGTGGGAAGCGCCATCTGTGAGACGGCCTTGGGGATGGGATACCGCTCAAACAGCTCCTGATTCCTTGCCGTGCCCACATGCCTCACTCCCTTCCTGTTTTGTCAGCCGCTGTGCAGCTTTCGCCGGGCCTGCGCTTTCGTGTATTGTACCCATTCCCTATAGAAATGTCAATGCACAGACGCACGCGCTTTTGATGAAAAAAAGTCCTCCGCGCCGCAGCGCGGAGGACTTTTTTTGAAGTCTGAACCAATCAGAAATGCGTCCGTCCTGTGGGATCGTTGAGCATGGCGGCGCAGGCGGCCAGAGACAGGTAAGCCTGGGTGGGGTCATCGCTGCGGGAGCTGATGGCGATGGGAACCTTGGCGCCCACCAGAATGCCGCAGCCCATGGCGCCGGCATTGCGCTGCAGAACCTTGACCAGCAGATTGCCGGACATCAGGTTCGGCACTACGATGCCGTCAAACTCGCCGCAGTAGGGGCAGTCATAGTTTTTCAGCCGGGCAGCTTCCTTGCTTACAATCAGGTCGTAGGAGATGGGGCCTACCAGATTGCAGTCGGCAATGGGGCGCAGCTTATGATTGCGGACCATCGTCTGATCCTCAACCGTATCCCGCATCTGGAAGCTGGGCGTCTCCACCAGAGAGAGCAGGGCAATGTTGGGGGTCTTGATGTCAAAGACCTCCAGCGCCTCCACCATATTCCGCACGACTTCCCTGCGCGTCTCCATCGTCGGATGCAGCAGCAGCGTCACATCGGAGATGGCCAGCAGCTTCTCATAGCCGGGGATCTTCAAAAACACCACATGGGTAACCAGCGCGTCGTCCTTAATCAGATGATTGGCCTTATTCAGAACCGGAAGCAGGAAATCCCGGGTCTGGGTGTTGCCGCGTACCAGAGCGTCGGCATTGCCGGCATTGATCATCTCGATCGCATACTGCACAACATTGGCGTCGGCCGGCACCGGCTGCAGCTCATAATCCCGGTCGCTCATGCCCATCTGGTCCAGCATATTCCGAATCCGCTCTTCCACGCCAATCAGGATCGGCTCAACAAAGCCGTCCTCCTGCGCCTGAAAAACACCGCGCAGGATGTTCTCGGAATCCGCGCCGGCGACTGCCACACGCATCGGCTTCTGCACGGCCTTGGCTTTTTCTACGATTGTATTAAATTCCATCGCATATTCTTCACTCATACCTGTGCACTCCTTATACGAATTCTTATCTCACATGCGGCGGAAATGATTTCCGCTGTGTTCCAAGCGCCCTTATTTTACCATACCATGCCGGGTTTTTACAACAGAAAAACATGTAGAATGAGAGGAAAATCTCCGGCCGCGCCTGCATTCCCGTCCTGTCCCTTTGTCTTATTCCATCACGGCAAGCCGCTCCAGCGTACC
>JAEEGL016558227.1_pt1 | contig 15704 bp, 18 predicted proteins | sample 9134231 | NCBI WGS metagenome assembly JAEEGL01 (sample SAMN16246548, study PRJNA631951) | gut metagenome | biome: gut microbiome; feature: rumen; material: fiber-attached | host: Bos | place: Iran: Karaj | collected 2018-10
CAGTATTATCATTTAACTCTTGAATAATATCTTTTAATTCTTCTTTAGTAACCATAAATAATACTGCACCATTAACTATTCGTATGCACCCATCAGAACCATCATATTTATCGTATAGTACATCAAACAGTTTCTTTATAGGTAAAACGCAATAAAACTTTGTGTCATCAGTAATATGAGATTTAATACTGTCTTTATTAATGATTAGCTTCTCTGATATATATGTATTTATGGACTTCATTTATAGTATTGAATTAATTATTTCTATTTTTGCCTCAATTGCATTAGTGCTATGATAAAATCGCATATTACTATCATAATTTTCTTCTAGATATACACATAAATGTCTAGAAAAATAATTATATGCATATTTTAATATATATATTATACTTTTACCGTTTATAGTAGTATCTTTATCAAATTTAACTATTATGTGTATGTCATTACCATTTTTATTAAGCTTTATAGAATATTTCTTATCATCTATATCACTTAAACTATTTTTAATATATTCTTTCACTAATACCACTAATTCATCTTCTATAGGTTTATTAATACTGTCTTTATTAATGATTAGCTTCTCATTTAATGAACTCTTATCTTCTAAAAAATCTATTATATCTTGAGCTTGTGTAGCAGATAAGAATGATCTATACCCAAATATAGTATTTTTACGATTTTGAGTATATTGTTTTAATTCATTTATCGCAATATCTGCATGATATAAAAACCAATTATTGGCAGAAGAAATAGCAAAATATTCTTTATCTGGGTCGTTAATTACCTCAAAATGTAGCTTTGTTATATCTTTATTATCTGATGTTAAGCGTATTTTATCACCTTCAACATCAGTTATAATACCCCACCAAAACAACCCATATTCTTTTGTTAAAGCTTTTTTAATAACTAATACACGTTCACCAGTCATAAAAGACTTTGGCTGTTCGATTGTTTTTTTAGTGATAACTAATTTTTCTAATATATATGTATTAAGTGCCTTCATATATTAAAAATAAAAATTATTATTCATGGTGTTATTGAAATTTTTAAGAAAGTTACTATTTTATATTAAGTATATAAACGACTAAAATTTGATATATGGGATATAGTAAATCATTTAGGCAAAGAATTAATTCTAGAAAGGAACTTTATGATATTCTTATAGATAGATTTAACGGGCCGGATTTTAAAGATGATATGCACCGGACAAGGGAAGCATACACTAATGATTTTGTAAGTAATATATATGTATCTGAAAGATTTGTGAAAGAGCACCCTATTGAGTCTATTGATACTGTTAAATCATTTAGCACTAAAGAATATGAAACGTATAACAATATTTTGAACGATGGGTCACTTAATTATAATAACTGTAATAACCCTATAGAAGCAATATATTATATGCATCCTGATAATTCTACGCAGGAGCATACTATACCTGCGAGAGTTCTTATCAACCCTGCCACTATTGAGAGATATACTAAAGATGAGGAATATTTCAATAAGGCAATTGATAGTGCATGTATAGTTTTTGTTACTAAAGAAGAAGATGCAATGTTGCGTAAAGCTGGATTAATGTCATCTATGCCTAAGGATATAGATTTTACTGATAAGCCTTTTGCAAGATATGATAATACTCTATCTGGCATAGAAAAGAATATAGAGATATATGGACATAAGATTGTTGATGGTAGGCTAGTTAAAAAGTAAAGTTTATAAGTTATTATTAATATATATAAATTATTAATCTATATTGAAATCAATAACTATATATATAAATGAGAAGTTAATTATCAATAATACCAGTACTAATGATCAAATTAGTAATAATGGTGTTGATACTAATATTAACTCACTTATTAAAGGTGCTTTATCTAACCTTGACTTTAAGAAGATTAAATCATTTTCATTGAATGATTCTACTAGATTCGATATATCAAAAGAAAATGAGAAATTATTTATTGATGCATTTGAAGATAGTAATTTAAAAGCAATATCTTCTATAGATTATTATAATGCTAATCATCCTGATGAGTTTAAAAATCTTTCTTCAATAGAAAAGGCTAAGATAGATAGGACTCTCGGTGATGTTGTTCTAGTAGATGCTACTAATGGTGAAGCCAAATATTATATAGACCTTAAGATTTCTGGTGGTCATATTGGTGCTATTTCTATGGGATCATTATCAGAGTTTAACAACGATGGTATTTATGTATGTATCAATAAGGCATCTGAATCATACGTAATAGTATCTCATAAGGTAATTGCAGAATTAGTAAATAGTGGTACGTTAAAAATAAGACCTGCAGTTAATAAAAAAGGATATACTGTGGAATTTAATGGACAAAAATACAATTCTGAAGATTTTATAAAAGGAGACGATATAGAAATACATATTAAATAATTATGAAAAATTTAATTGATATACTTAATGAATCTAAAACTTCTGATAACGATATAAGAAACTATGTTAAGTCATGGCTCAGGCAAGATAGGCAGAATTATGACTCTACAATTGCTGTTATTTTAGAAGCTATGATGGACTTCTTTAAAGAAGAGATGGATTATTATGAAGATAAAGATAAGGTAGCAACTGGAAAACAAAGTAAAGAATATGATGAGGCTGCTAACCTTTATAATAAAGTTACAAAAGCTTATCAAGAATGGGATAATGCTTAAAATTATTTATTAAATAATGAAAAAATTAATAGAATATATAAATAATCAATATATATCATTAAATGGATTAGATAAAGAAGTTATTAAAAAACTTTCTAATCTTGAAGGATATGAAATAACTGAATGTTGTGGATGTTGTGATGATTGTTGCCCTTGCGGATGTGATATTCCATATGAGGAACCATCATGCACCACACTAGATCCAGTTACAAAATATACTCAAATTTTCTCTAGCGATCCTAAAGTCATGGATTTATATAATGCTCATGGAGAGTTTAGTTATAAATGCAGATTTAATGATGAATATCAAAGAAGCAATTCTGAACCACTTATATTTTTTGAACCATCTTCTACTATGGGAAATATGGTGATGAGTCCTAAATTAAGAGAAGATATCTTATCCATATGTAGAGATGAAGAATTGTCAGATCCTGTTCTTTTATTAAGGGGTAATGGGGATATTCAATTATTTGCAATTAAACATATGGGTACTAATGGTAAAGAATGTTCTATTAAAAATTCTTTACTGGATGCAGCCGATACTTTAACTAAACTTGAAAAAAGAAAAGAAATTATATGGGCTCAAGTACTTGATGTTGCTATTGATAATCTTGATGACCTTTATACTTTCTTGTTTACAATTGTTTTTGAAAAAGAGAAGTATGAAAAGGATTTAGAAGAACGCGCAAAGAAAAATGAATTTCCTTTTCCAATAAATAAACATAGTTAATATATTATGAAAAACTTAAAAGAATACATAGGCACCGCAAATATTAATGAGGCTCGTAGGACTCCAGTTAATTTTTATGTTATGAATTGTGAAGCGATGGAATCCAAGAAAGAAGAATTAGCTAAGGCAATTGATGCTGTTGGTGGTATCGCTAATGTAAACCTTTTTGATAAGGATGGAATTACTCCTATAACTGAGCATATCACTAAAATACAATTCGCAGGTCCTCATACAGATAAGTTTGATGATGTCCTTAAGGATATAGAAGATCATCTTGGTGAGCTCTCATTCATTGTTACTTGCTAAATAAAGTAACAATATATATTGGTAAGAGTCTGGTATTTGCTGCCAGGCTCTTTTGATGATTAAAGATTTTTGTTTATTTTTAATATATACAATTAAACGCATACAACACAAATTATGGGCTTCGATGATATTAATAAAATAAAAGAGAACTTAGAGGAAAAAGCATCTCACGGGTTTGGTTATTTTATGAAGAATGTATTAATGGTAGTATTAATACTTATTGCCATGGTTATCCTTACAAACCCTGACAGTATTAAAGATCCACAGGAATTTTTTGCTAATTTTGATTCTTCAAGTTTATGGACAGTAGCAATATTGTTCTTTACTATAACAGGATTTTATCAATTATATAAAAGTGTAGAAAGGGACCAAAGAAAAACCCATAAGAAAGAGCGCATCAGTGAATATGAAGAGGCTATAAAGCATAATGAAAAAGAGGCTATGGAACATCATAAATATCTTGCCCAAAAGAGAATGGAAAATAATGTTCTTATAGACAGTGAATTAAAGAGCTTATTAATAAACCTTGATGCAGACCGGGCAGCTATCCTTGAGATGCATAATGGTACTTATAATGCATCTGGATTACCGTTTGTCTATGCTGATATGTCTTATGAGCAAATAAGCACTAATGTAGGTTATGCTAAAGATGAATTTAGGAATTTCAACCTTGCTAAGTTACCTTTTGTTGCACTTCATTATAATGATAAAACATGGATTGGCAGTGTTGATGATATAGAAAAAGAAGATGCTTATTTTGCTGCTAAGCTTCGTGTTGTTGGTGTTTCTTATGGTGCATTTGTAATATTAGAAGGTGTAAATGGTCCTATTGGTTTCTTATCATTATTCTTTAAGAGTGAAAAGAACCATCCACCTAAAGCTAAGATTATCGCAGAGTTAAATCATTCCTCACAAATACTTAGCGCATTATTAGATGAGTCTAGGGAATAGTCATAATAAAATTAATATATATTGATATTTGAGAATCTTCTTATTAAGGGGATTCTCAAATTGTTTAAAAATATAGTCCACATATAACTATATTAAATTATATGAAAGATATTAATATACAAGAATATATAGATATAGATTATGCTACTGATGAACGTGTGAATAGACGTAAAGGTAGTGGTGGCACACAGGAGTTTTACACACCATATTCTATTGTTAAGAAGATGTGTGATAAGGTCCCTGAAGAAGAATGGGCAGATCCTACTAAGACCTTTCTGGAGCCTTGTTGTGGTAATGGTAATTTTGTTTTATATATCATTTATAATAGGCTTAAGCATGGTATTGATTGGAAAGATGCATTGAATACTCTTTATGCTCTTGAGTTGATGGAAGATAATGTTCAAGAGTGTAAAGAAAGAATAATCAATCTTCTTAATGATCTTGATATTGCATATAATCCTATTGAGGCATATGAGATAATGGATAGGAACATTATTTGCCATGATTTTTTTACTTGGGATTTTGAACATTGGTGTGAGGTTGGTGAGAAGAAGAGTGATGATAAGAAGGTGATAAATAAGAAGGTTAAGAAGAATATTAAAGAAGAATTTCCTGAGACATTTTTTGGTATAGAGTGGTAGAAACTTTTATTATATTTTTGATTTGTTTTATAGTTGTCCTTATATGGTTAAATAAGGATGGTATTGGTATTAAGTATCGTCGGTTAACATATGAGGATTTATTGGACACTGATGAATGGAAATATTTTAGAAGTAGAATTTTAGAGGATCATGGATATAGATGTGATTGGTGCGGTAGAACTAATAAATTACAGGTTCATCATAAGTTATATAAGAAATTACCAAATGGTCACAAAATAGAACCATGGAAATATTATAATGATGAGGTGATGTGCTTATGTGATGATTGTCATAAGAAGTATCATGAGAAGTATAAAGTAAAAACATATTATATAAGTTATAAAGAATATAAAAATTTTGAATGATTTATGAAGAAGATTTTGATTTTTGTTATTGGTTTAATTTGTTTATGTAGTTGTTCAAAGGAGCCTTCAATTGTAGAAGTAGAAAATGGCACTTATAGTACGGTAGAGGCACTCTTTAATGAACTGGCTATAGACTCATTTAATGGAGCTGGTATAGATGTAAATGAATGTCGCATAGATAGGTATTTTATTTATGAACACCCTGATGACTTAACATACAAGGGAACACTTAAAGGTACTGTAAAAGTTAATTTTTTGTTTGTTTATGATAGTGTAAAAGTATATAAACCCGTAACCGTTAAGTTTATGGATAAGAAATACGAACGTTTCTCTGTGCATATTGGTGAACTCAAGTAATTAAAACAGTTCTATATATTTCTAGAATGAAGAATCTAATGTTAATGTTAGATTCTTTATTTTTAATATATATAGATAAATCATGAAGCCACTAGATACATATATAAATGAGAAGCTAGTCCTCACTAAAGATACTATTAAGAATTTTTCTAAAGGACATGTAAAGTATACTGATGATAAAGTATGCTGTCTATCTCTTTATTATGATGATAGCAATGTTAGATATTCATATGATCATATAGAATTAATGATATATGAGCCATACTTATTAATAGAGCATAATGATAAACATATAGAATATAAAAATCCAAATAATGGTAATGTTATTCTACAAGCTATATTTGAAAATAAGCATGGGTATCTACAAGCTAATACAAAGGATTATCGTAAAACAGTATATATAAGTTATGATGACATGAAGGACTTTTTGTCATTGTTATTAAAAGAAAAAGCATTTCGCCCTGATACAGATAATAGTAAAATTATTGATACTTTAATAAATAATTATTTTGAAGGTGCAGAAGAATTTGATTTAGAAAATAAAAACATAGACTATGAATATATTGAACATAGTTGTGTAAAGCATATGACAAGGCCTAAAGATTTAAAAGAATTTATTACAAAGTATTATGAATAATTTAAGAGAATATATAAATGAGAAGTTAGTCATATCTAAACGCAGTATGACTAGTTATAATTATCATCCTAAAGATAAAACTGAGCTTAGAGAGATATTAAAAAAATTAATTCTTGAAAGAGGCAATAATGCAGACCTTAATGATATAGATGTATCACAGATATATGATATGCAAAATATATTTGATGGATTAAATGTGGGTAAGATAAATATTTCTAAATGGAATGTATCTAATGTTACTAATATGGAAGGTATATTTGCATCATGCCCATATATTTCTTGTGATCTTAGCTCTTGGGATGTATCTAATGTTGAAGATTTATCAGGAGCATTTTATAATTGTAAGAATATTGATGATTTGAATATTTCTAAATGGGATGTATCTAATGTCACCAATATGGAAGAAACATTTAAAAAGTGCGATAATTTTGGAGGGGATGGCTTAGATAACTGGGATGTCAAAAATGTTAAAAATTTGACAGCTGCATTTTCTGGCTGTCAAAACTTTACTGGTAAAAGTATTGAAAAGTGGAATGTATCTAATGTAGAAGATATGTACGCGATATTTGAATATTGTGATAAGTTTAATGCTGATCTTAGCTCTTGGGATGTGAGTAATGTTGAAGATATGCGTTATGCTTTTTATTATTGTAAAGATTTTGAAGGAATTGGATTAGAAAAATGGAATACACAAAATGTTAGTGACTTAAATAAAGAACATATGTTTACATGTTGTACTTCATTAAAAAATAAACCAGAATGGTATGAAGAATGAAACAGATAAATACATATATAAGTGAGAAGTTAGTCATCAATAAAGATAGTATGACTAAGGTCCCTAAGTATAATTATTACCCTAAAGATAGGCGTGAGCTTATAAGAATAGTTAATAAATTATTAAAAGAAAGAGGCAATGATGCTGATCTTAATGATATAGATACTAGTTATGTTATTGATATGCATAGTTTATTTGAAGATAGTGATTTTAATGGAGATATAAGTAAATGGGATGTTTCACATGTCACCATTATGTATGGTATGTTTGAAAGATCTAAATTTAATGGTGATATAAGCAAATGGAATGTGAGTAATGTTACTAATATGTCCTGTATGTTTTGCAATTCTGAATTTAATAAAGATATATCTTCATGGAATGTGTCAAATGTTAAATCTATGGGCAATATGTTTGATGCTTCAAATTTTAATGGTGATATTAGTAAATGGGATGTTAGTAATATTAAGAATATGAGTAACATGTTTAGTTTTTCTAAATTTAATGGAGATATTAGCTCTTGGGATGTATCTAATGTTAAAGATATGAGGTTTATGTTTAATAATTCTAAATTTAATGGGGATATTAGCTCTTGGGATGTATCAAATGTTACTAATATGAGATATATGTTTACCAAATCTGAATTTAATGGAGATATATCATCTTGGAATGTAAGCAATGTTACTGATATGGATACTATGTTTGATGGTTCTCCTTTAGAAAAAAATCCTCCAGCATGGTATAAAGAATGAAACAGATAAATACATATATAAATGAGAAGTTAGTCATCAATAAAGATAGTATTAAAGATAATTCTATAAAGTTTATCTGTGTAGTTCCATTTGCCTCATTTTTTGAATTTTTGCGCGATAAATATTCAGACAATAGGTTTTACGATAAAGATGGTTTTCAATTATTTGTATTTAATGAACATCAAATTAGTGATATTATTAAAGAATACATTAAGACAAAAGGCCTTGATAAAGCTAGTATAATGAGAAATGCATATTTATATGAGATACCAAGCAAATATGGAGATAATTGTAAAGATATTATAAATAATCTAGAGAATACTAGTAATTTTGAGTATAATGAGATTTTAAAACCAATAGATATTAAAGAATATTTATAAATGAAGCAAATAAATGTATATATATCAGAGAAGTTAGTCATCAATAAAGATAGTATTACTAATATGGTGGATGATGACTATAAAAAGATGAATCTAGATGATGCTAGAGATATCTTACGTAAAAAATGTCATAATAATGAAGACCTAATCAATTTAATTAAAACATATCTTAAGTTATACATTAATTATAAGGAAAATTCTTTTAATTACGAAAAAACACTTAATTACTTATTACTATCAGTTAATGCTGCAGGATATTATAGAACTATAGATGCCCATATGCCAATAGCATTAATAAAGTTTATAGCATATGCAGTAAAAGACACTGTAAAATAAGGTTAGAAAAAATTTTAAAATATATAAAAGAGGAGTTTAATTTTATGCTCCTCTTTTTCTATATTTAATATACATAGTTTAAATATATAAATTGGAATAGTGGATGAGTGATATTAAGAATTATTATAAAAGATTAACTGGTGCTTATAGTAAAGATAAGTCTATAACACAAATATATGATGAGTTTAAGTGTTTGAATGATGATTATGAAGAGTTTAAAGAATCATTAAATCAACCATATAAGTATTCTAGTTATGATTATAATAGTTTAAGTAATGAGGAGAGAGATGATTTCAATAGATCAGAATTGAATGTGATTGATGTTCTCTTGTGTAATAAAATTTATGACACTAAGGGATCAGTCATACCATTCAAAAATATATTTGCATTAATACATAGCCCGAGGTATAAAGATATTGAGAAGAAAAATAGGATGGCTATGTATCCTACTTCTAATTCAAATCGTCCTATCGGTGATAATGCTTATCTTATGTGGAATGGGTTTCAAGTAATAGACCTTGACATCAAAGATAAGAATATCGCAGATAAATTAAAACCGCTTATATTTGAAGAACTAAAGACATATCATTGGTTTCTTGGAGTTACTTTGTCCGCCAGTGGTAATTCTATTCATATATGGACGAAGATTAAACCTTTAACTATTAACTTTAATGAGAGGGTAATAGAGTATAGATGTAATTTTAGGCATAAGTATTCATACATATATGTTGTCCTTTGTAAGTATATGAATCAGTTTGGATATACTAAGGATAATATAGTGAATCAATATATGGATAAGGCGATGGGTAAACCTCAGCAGGCAGCCCTCGTCCCTTATGATAATACTAGTCAGCTTAATGCTAATTTTAAAGATTTAAGGCTTGATGTTAACTTTGAGACTGCTTTTCATAATGGTATTGCTAGTATTGATTGGATGAAGATCACGGAACTACAAAAGATGTTTGAGAAGATTGAGTGGTTCAGTGAAGATGAATTCAATAGGGATAATGACTTAAAGAAAGATGATATAGAAGAAATATCTGATTGGGAGCCTAATAAGTCTAAACCTCGCCATTATAAGCATTATGATAGGTGGAGATTAGCTAATACTCTCACTGCATTATATGGTCAAGATAAAGCACTAGGTATAATGACACATATATGTAGTGATACATCTATTAGTGAGCTTAAGGGTGATATTAAGACTGCAGCAACCCATAATAAGCCTATTGATATGTGGGCTATTAATGAATTAAATAATAAGCATGGGTTCTCAATTAAGATTAATAAGAATGTATATGCAGAGAAACAAAAAGAATTAGAGGCAAGTAGTGAAGATGGTAGTGTTAGCCCACTAAAAGAGTCTGGTAATTTAAGTTTTAATACCCCACCAAATGTAGTTTTTAATATAAAGCATAACGAGTTCTTAAGTGTTATTAAAGATGATATTATAAAGAATCTTAGTTCTATGACATTATTAGAGGCGGGTGCAGGTTATGGTAAGACTGAGATGGTAAAGGCCTTTAAGTCAAAAACATTACTTATCTTACCATTTATATCTACAGTTAAAAGTAAGATTGAGAAGAGTGAAGTTACAGAAGATTGGATCTATTATTATGGTAACCGTAAGCCTACTCTTGATGACCTTCTTAGTAATAAGAGTATGGCTATGACTATTGATAAATTTGCTCATCTTAATATTATAGAAGTAAACCTTGCTAAGTTTGATTATATAGTTCTTGATGAGAGTCACCTTCTTTTTACCTCATCATATCGTTCAGTGATGTCACCAACAATACAGCGTCTAGCAAACTGTTCTAGTCGCGTTATATTAATGACTGGCACACCTACTGGAGAGAAGTTGTTTTTCCCAAAGATACAGCATATAAAGGTCATTAAAGAAGATACTCGCATAAAGAACTTTGAGGTGCATTTCTGTCATCAGTCCATGGAAACACTAATAACATTCTGCGATCATATGGCAGATGACATCATTGCTGGTAAAAAGATACTTTATCCATCTAATAAGGGAAATATGTATTTTGAGACTATTCGGGGTCTTGTACAAGATGCATTGAATAAGAAAACTGACTTTGCTCGGCAGTTGACAGCATTCTATTATAAGAAGTCAAATTATGGTGATGCTACGATGGATGAGATTAACTTCAACAAATCAACAGGCAATAATGACCTTATCATGTGCAGTAACTATCTTAGTGTGGGTGTTGATATTGAGGAAAATTCACCATATAGTGTCTATTTTACTGAACCATGGATTGCCCAAGATATGGAGCAGTTTGCAAATCGTCTCCGTAGAAAAGATTTATATATAAAATTATTTTTGCCTATAAAAGATGAGTTTGATGTCCCTATTGATTATTATACTATCAAACCATTATCATTGAAGACAACACAAGAATGGTTGATGTATCTTTATAATTTAAGGCAGCAGTTAAATGATTTTCTTAATCGTAATGGAGAAGAGCATAAGTATAACCCTATTAATGCATCATTACTTGCTGTACATAACTATATGCAGTATGATGAGAATGTTGGTGAATATTATGTAGATGAGACTGGATTTAAACTGTTTATGTATGAAAATATGTATATGGAATATGCTAAGCAGTTAAAAGTGTTATGTTATGATATGCAGCAGTTTGGGTATACAATATCATTTACTGACCATTCTAATGAAGTGATACCTGCAGAAAGAAAAGATGAAGTGACAGATATTATTGATAGGGCAAGGAATATGCATTTTGATAAAGTCACATCAGAAACTATGCAAGCATTGGCGCATATCACAGAAGATAATATTGATATTTATAAAGAAGTACGCAAAGGTAATATAGATATTATTCGAGGAGAATCATATAAAGAAGTAAGGAAAGATAATAACCTTTATGTAGATAGTATTGAGATCCTTGACAGAAACTTACCAATAGTGCTTTCATTATATAAGTATTATGATATTGAAACTATTAAAGACATATATAATAAGTGTTTAGATAAGCATAATAGAATAAACTTCAGTGAGCTTAAGAGAGTAAATACATTAGCTAATATCATTTATAATATTAAGAAGTCTAAGTTGGATAGGCCTATTCTCAGATTTGTAAAAGATGCTAGGGATTGGGCTATGAGAAATAATAAGACTACTCGTAAAGATATTAATGAGTTTTTGAATAATTATACTATTAAATATGCTAATGGTATCACTGGTGCTATTGTTGAAGATACTAAATTCCTTGAGACAATACAGGGCTACATTAAAGACTTATGGAAAGTGATAATCAAAGAGGGTGGTAAAGTGAATGGTGTTATAACTCTTATGCCTGTAGATTTACTTTGGAAGTCTAAAGAAAGGAATATAAATATATTTGGAACTATAGCAACTAAGGAGTTCTTTATGCAAGAATTATTAGATAATATTAAAGAGACTGGAGCAGAGGAAGGGTATGATGAGACAAATTCAGAAGAGACACTTAGTGACCTTGTAGACAATGTTGAGGTAGAAGATATTGCACATACAGGAAAATATCATTATACAGATGTTGCTAAGGAAGTAAATAATATTATTGATACGGACTATGACTTTACTGAATATTCTAATAAGAGAGGTCAGAACGATAGGTTTATGACTAAGCAAGAAAATACCAGTATGTTTAGAGATACAATATTTGGAACATCTTATAGTGATTCTACTGATGATAATAATTCTGAAAAGGACAATAGTTTATTTTAGAAATTATTTTTATATATAATTACATCATTTTTTAATATACTGTGTTAAGATTTACAACTGCATTAAGTACTAATAACAATGAGCCTTCTACTGCTACTGCATTTGATAAAGTAAGAAATGCTTTTGTCAATGGTATGAATAATGCCATGTTTAATAAGACTGGTACGGGTCTTGACACAGAAAATATTAAATGGAATGACAAGTTAGATCCAAAAACCTTATTAAATGAGGCAGACTTCATAAATAGGAAAGAGCAAACTAACATTAATTATTCTAATGTATTTAAAACAGAAAATATTCTGCATAATGATGTAATCCCTAATGAGAATCCTTTCACTCTTGGAACTAGTGTGTTTGATGTCACAAATAAGTATCGCGAGCAGTTCAAGCATACTGTTAAATTCATTGCAACGGGTGTAGGAGAAAATGGTGAGAAATATCAAAATACAGTTCAGACATTTGGTGCTCCATCATTATTTAACCCTTATGAGGCAATAGATGCATTAGGGATATCACAAAATATACCGTTACTTGATTATGGAAATACAACAAGTGGTAGTGCGATAGGATTTAATAATGAAAATAGTGATAACTTAAATGAGACTGTCCCCTTCAATACTGTCTATGAAGATACTCATGATTGTTCTATAGAGCACTTAGTTAAACTTTCTAAAGATCCTATAAGCATATTAGGTAATGCAAGATATAAATATTCTGATTTTATGTATTGTTCAGAAGTTGGCAAATTACCTAATAACCATATGATAACCCTTCGTAAGTTTGCACACCCTATTGGAGATAATATTTATGAGTTAGCTGCAGACCATCAGGATTATAACAATAATGAGATAGCTGGTGATATCGGACGTATGATCACATGGTTTGGTACTGAAGATAATAAGTTAGAGAATATCATTAATTATAACTATGAAGCTACCTGGAAAGAATTAAAAAGTGAGATACAACAGCAAAATTCACAAGAGGCTAATGGTTCTACTGGTGTTCTTGGCAATCTAACAAACTTATTTAGCCCAAATGCTGCTGGAGAAATCAATAAAGGTATCTCTAAGCTTAGTTTTGATAGAACAGGTAGACGCGGTATGAAACTTAGAGTAGACCAAGGACCTTATCATGATAACCCTGTTGTTAATGGTAGTACTTATGATAAGAATAAAGTTTATGAGCCTAAAGATACTATAAGAAGCACGCATATATATGAAGGTGAATTAAAGTTTGAGCATCAAATAAAATTAGTATTTAATTATACACTGCGCTCTTATGACGGTATAAATCCTAAATCGGCATTTCTGGACTTATTAGCTAATGTGCTTACTGTGACATATCGTAATGGTAGTTTTTGGCCAGGTGAACAACGCATTCTTGGAGTTCAACCTAATAAGACTGGATGGAAGAAAGGAAATGCTATAATAGATTCTGCAACTAATAAAGCTGGATTATTTATATCAGGCTTCCTTAGTGGTAATAATGCAAAAGTAAAAGCAGCGGAGAATAAAGCATCCGGAGATGACAATGGAGGTGACAATGGTGGTGGATCATTAAAAGAGATGGTTCAAAGCTATGCAAAATCCCTTGGTGACACTATTAAACGCTTAGGTACTAACTTATTAGGAACTATTGGTGATATACTTAATGGTACACTAAAAAATACTCTTGGTCGTCCTGCTGTATATGCATTTGACTCATTACTTTCTGGTGATGCAGTAGGTCTTTGGCATTTAACTGTAGGTAACCCCCTTAACCCTATATTATCAATTGGTAACCTCATATTAGATAAAGCAGAAATACAACAATATGGTCCACTTGGGTTTGATGATTTCCCTAGTAACTTAAAAGTAACGGTATCATTAAAACATGCTACACCTAGAGATAGTATAGAGATTCAAAAGATGTATACTAAAGGCACAAAAGCTATATATACTCCTATCTTTAATTATAATATGAAAAATACTACCTCAACAGATGAAGATACTAAAGAGACAAAGATAACGGGTATGCGTGAAACTGTTGATGAGTATATAGCAGTTAAGGGTGATGGATTATTGACTGATGGAGCAGATGCACAGGCAGAATCCATTGGATGGTTAGGTGATTATAGTAGTGAAAGGATAAAAACAAATAGAGATGCACTGAGAATATAATGATAAACCTTAATAATTATATAAATGAAAAATTAGTTATCAACAAAGATATATTTAAAAAGGTTCAAAAGGTTCCTACGTATAACTTTGCCCCGAAAACTAAAACTGAATTATATAATATCGTTGAAGAACTTATTAAAGAAAGGGGAGAAGATGCCGACTTAAATGATATTGATGTTAGTGCGATAACTAATTTTGCATTTACATTTGAAGAATTACCCATCCGTAATATTAACATATCACAGTGGGATGTTAGTCATGGTACAGTTTTTACAAGTATGTTTAGTGGATGTGAGAATTTTAATGCAGACCTTTCTAATTGGAATATGTCTAAGGCAGTATCAATAAGAAAGATGTTTAACGAGTGTAAAGCATTTTCTGGCAAAGGATTAGAGAGTTGGAATATGCCAAAGTTAACATCATCCGCAAAAGTATTTGTAGACTGTAAAAACTTTGATTGTGATGTGTCTAATTGGGATATGTCTCAATGCTTAGATATAAGTCAAATGTTTTCAGGCTGTACAAACTTTAAGGGTATTGGTCTTGAAAAATGGAATATTAAGGATTTTGTAGATATGTATCAAGCATTTGATAATTGTTCAAACATAAAAAATATGCCACAGTGGTATCATGAATAATATAACAGATTATATAATAGAAAGATTAGTTATTAATAAAAACAGTCTTATAAAGAATGAACAACCAGATATTGATGACTTTTTTATTTGTGTCCCGTTTGGTTTAGAGATATATAATTATGTTAAACTTAAATATGGGTTTTTTATTCATAATACTTCTATGCCAGATTGCGCACTTATGCCGAAAAAAGATATTGATGAACTTAAATCTGTTGTAAAGTATGATTGTTATGCAAAACTATATGAGATACCA
>JAEEGL012645516.1_pt1 | contig 15703 bp, 15 predicted proteins | sample 9134231 | NCBI WGS metagenome assembly JAEEGL01 (sample SAMN16246548, study PRJNA631951) | gut metagenome | biome: gut microbiome; feature: rumen; material: fiber-attached | host: Bos | place: Iran: Karaj | collected 2018-10
GGACTGCGGATTCGAGCGCAACACCCTCATCGCCAACGCCGCCGGGATCGCGGTCCAGCGTTCGAGGAACAACCGGGTCCGGGGGAATCTGCTCCTCGGCGGGGACGCGGGGATCATCTACAACGAGAGCTGCCGCCCGGAGGATCTTGTCAACCGGATCTCGGACAACGCCGCCGCATGGACGGAGGGCTGGGAAGAGGGCTCCTGGCGCGGGGAGTACGGGGAGATCGTACCGGCTGCAAACGGATCCCTCCCGGACTTCGGGGACGCCGGATCCCGCTTCATCCCGGACAGGGAGAAGATCGAAGCCGTCCCGGGGATCGGAGCCGTTCTGTCCGTCCTCAAAGAACTGCGGCAGCAGGCGGAAGAGAGGAAAAAGGACAAAAGATCGGAATGAACCGGCCGTCCGGCGAAGCGGGTTTTCCGGCCGCTCATGCCGATGAAAGAGAAAGGAGCGGAACATGAACAAAACGGAGATCTATATCGGGCTGAACGATCAGGACACGAAGATCCAGCGGTTCGAGACCTCAAAATACCTTTCCATTCTGAAAAACGTCTGCGTCAGCTACCGGGTGCCCTTTTCGGTGTACGTCATCGAGGGCGGGTACATCCATGAATCCGGGGAATACACGGCGGAGAACACCCTCGTGCTGACCCTGATCGACGTCGAAAGGGAGACCGTGGACCGGATCGCCGAGGACCTCTGCGTCTTCTTCCATCAGGAATCCGTTCTTATCACCCGCAGCGAAGGGGAGGCTTACAGCATTCAGGGAAAGCTGTGAAACCGGTCCGCGCCGCATGAAAAAACGTCCGGGGAGGACAGGCCGAAACCGCTCCGCCGGAGAGCAAAAGGAGACCTTCGAGATGTTTCATAAGGCCCGAGAGGGATTTTACCGGGAATTGCTCGCCCTGATGGTGCCCATCGCCGTGCAGAATCTGATCACGGCGGCGGTCAGCATGGCGGACGTGCTCATGGTGGGACAGCTGAACCAGACCGCTCTTTCCGCCTCGTCCCTGGCGGGGCAGGTGCAGTTCATCCTCAATTTCATCTTTTTCGGGCTGACCTCCTCCGTCACGATCCTCGCCGCTCAGTACTGGGGCAAGGGCGACAGGCGGGTGCTGGCGAAGATCCTCGGGCTCGGGCTGTATATCTCCCTGTTCGTCACGACCGCGGCCGCCGTCCTCTGCCTGACTGTTCCCCGGGCGGTCATGACCTTCTGGACGAACGAGGCGGAGCTTGTCGAAGTCGGCGCGCGGTATCTGAGACTGGTCGCCCCCTCCTATCTCTTCGCCGGACTCACCCAGCCCTATCTGGCGGTGACGAAGAGCTGCGAGCGGGTGAAGTTTTCGATGGGCCTCTCCATCGTCACCCTCGGGCTGAACGTGATCCTGAACGCCGTCCTGATCTTCGGCCTCGCGGGCTTCCCGGAGCTCGGGATCGAAGGGGCGGCCATCGCGACCTCCGTCTCCCGGGGCGTCGAGCTTCTGATCTGCCTTTGGGATTTCCTGCACCAGAAGACCTTCCCGCGCTCCCCCGCCGTCGTCTTCGCCCTCCCGAAAACCCTGATCGCGGACTTCGGGAAATACGCCCTCCCCGCCTTCGTCAACGACATCCTCTGGGGATTCGCCTACAACATGAATTCCGTCATCATGGGCCATCTCGGGACGGATATCGTCGCCGCGAACTCCATCGTCACCGTGGTCCGGGAGCTTGTGACGACGGTCGGATTCGGCATGTCCTCCGCTGCGGCGATCATGCTCGGCAAGGCCCTCGGCGAGAGAAAGCCGGAAAAGGCCCTCTCGGATTCCTCCTCCCTCTTCCGGACCACCCTGCTCTGCGGCCTTGTCTGCGGGGTGATCCTTGTCGCCGTCACGCCCCTCATCCCGCACATCGCGAAGGTCTCGGACACGGCGGCGTCCTATATGAAGGTCATGATGCTCCTCGGCGCGGTGTATCAGATCGGCCAGCTTGTGAACACCCTTGTGATCGCGGCGATCCTGCGGTGCGGAGGCGACACGAAATTCGGCATGGCCCTCGATATCATCACGATGTGGGGCTGGGCGGTCCCGGTGGGGCTTCTGACCGCGTTTGTCTTCCGTCTCCCTCCCCTCGTCGTCTACGCCTTCATGTGCACCGACGAGTTCGTGAAAATGCCCTTCGCTCTGGCGCGGTTCAAGAGCGGCAAATGGCTGAACAATATCACGAGGGAGCACGAATAAATCGGATCCGCGGATCGGGGCAGCGATCGCGGCGCGTTTTCCGAAAACGAAAAGAGACCTTCGAAGGGCCTCTTTTTTGCTGCATATTCGAATGATAAGGCGTCACAGGATCCCGGCTTTCAGGGCGTCTTCGTAAGCCCGCGGATTTCCGGCGAGGATGGAGCCCGGTGCGTCGAAGGTCACGGGGGAGCCGTCTATCCGGGTGATGATGCCGCCGGCTTCGGTCACGAGCAGGGAGCCCGCCGCCACGTCCCAGGGAGACAGACGGTATTCGAGAAAGAGATCCAGCGATCCCGCTGCCGTCATGGAGAGATCCAGCGCGGCGGAACCGGACCGGCGGACGTCCCGGGAGCGCAGGAAGAGGGCTTCGACGGCGCGGAAGGTGATCTCCGTCAGCTCGTCCCTGTAATACGGGGAGGTCCCGAATCCGACCAGAGCCATATCCAGCGGCCTGGAGGACACGGAAAGTCCGGTCTCCGTCCCGGACGCGGCGTCGAAGAGGAAAGCGCCTCCCCCCGCCTCCGCGTGATAGATCGAACGGGAGTAGGGATTCATCACCGCCCCGAACACCGCCCGCCCCCGGTCGCAGACGCCCACGGAAATCGAACTGTACCGGTAGTTGTGGATGAAATTCGTCGTGCCGTCGATCGGGTCGATGATGAGGCAGAGGGACGAGGCGAGCAGTTCCGTGTGGTTTTCCTCGCTCTCCTCCGCGATCACGACGGCCTCCGGGAGCAGCCTGCCGAGCTCTTCGTACAGAAAATCCTGCACGGCCACGTCGTAGTCGGTGACGAAATTCGCGTCCCCCGGCTTGACGCGGATCGCCGCATCCACATCGTGAGCGGAAAGCACCATCTGCCCCGCCCGCTCCATGATCGGAAGAATACCGGAAAAATCTCTCATGTCAGCCTTCTCTTCCTCCATCCGTCCCGCACAAGGGGGGAACCGTTAAAATGATAAAACTCCCCTCGGACAGAGACCGTCCTCACGGAGAGTTTTTTTCATGACCGGAAACCTCAGGCATCCGCTTCGACGGAAACGGCGGGCTCCTTCACGGCGCGCTGCACCTTGCCGGAACGCAGGCAGCGGGAGCACACGGCGACGGTGGTATGGGTGCCGTCGACGACAGCCTTGACTTTTCGAATATTGGGCTTCCAAGCTCTGTTGGTCTTGCGGTGGGAATGGGAGTCGTTGTGCCCGAAGGTAACGCCCTTACCGCAGATTGCGCACTTAGCCATTCTGATACACCTCCATCATGGATTCTGAACCAAGTCAACGAACCTTATTATAGCACAGCTTATTTCAAAATGCAAGAGGGATTTCTCTTTTTCTTTGCACAAAAAACCGGATTTTTCCGCCCCCGGATTTGCCGGATCGGAGCCTTTTCCGCTTTTTACAGCGACGAGATGAATTTTTCGATCCGGTCGAGGGCCTTTGCGATGTGCTCCACCGAGTAGGCGTAGGAGATCCGCGCGAAGCCTTCCCCGCATTTTCCGAAGGCCGTCCCGGGGACGATCACCACGCCGCCCTCCTCCATCAGCCTCCGGCAGAAGACCTCGGAGGACATGCCGAATTTCGAGATGTTCGGCCAGACGTAGAACGCGCCTTCCGGGTGGAAGCAGTCGATCCCCATTTCCTGCAGGCCGCCCACGAGATACCGGCGTCTGCGGTTGTATTCCGCCCGCATTTCCGCCACGTCCGGGTCCCCGTGCCGCATGGCTTCGACGGCAGCGAACTGGGAGGCCGTCGGCGCGCACATGATGGCGTACTGGTGGATCTTCAGCATCTGCTTCGTGATCTCGGCCGGGGCGAGGGTGTAGCCCAGACGCCAGCCGGTCATGGCGTAGCTCTTCGAGAATCCGCTCGCCACCACCGTCCGCTCCCGCATGCCGGGCAGGGAAGCGATGGACACGTGGTCCCGGCCGTAGGTCAGTTCGCAGTAGATCTCGTCGGAGATCACGAGGATGTCGGTCCCGTCGAGGACTTCGGCGATGCCCTCGAGATCCTCCTTCGTCATGATCGCGCCGGTCGGGTTGTTCGGGAAGGGAAGGACGAGGAGCTTCGTCTTATCGGTGATCGCGGACCGCAGAGCCTCGGGGGTGAGCTTGAACCGGTCCTTTTCCTTCGTTTCGAGGTAGACCGGCACGCCCCCCGCCAGAGACGCCACGGGACCGTAGCAGACATAAGCCGGCTGGGGAATGACGACCTCGTCGCCGGGATTGAGGATCGCCCGCATGGCAAGGTCTATGGCTTCGCTCCCGCCCACCGTCACGATGATCTCGTTCTCCGGGGCGTAGACGAGGCCGAACCTTCTCTCCATGTAGGCGGCGATTTCCGAACGCAGCTCCGCCGTGCCGCTGTTCGAGGTGTAATAGGTCCTGCCCTGTTCGAGGGATTCGACGGCGGCGACCCGGATGTGCCACGGCGTGACGAAATCGGGCTGGCCCACCGTCAGGGCGACGATATCCTTCCGGTCTCCGAGCAGGTCGAAGAAGCGGCGGATCCCCGAGGGTTCGATCTCCTGCGCCGTCCTCGAGAGCAGTTTCTCGTAGTCCATCATCAGAATTCGGTTCCTCTCTCATCCGTCGGGACCGCGCCGTAGACGACGTTGTTGTCCTTGTATTTGCGGAGGACGAAATGGGTCGCCGTGGAAACCACGTCCTCGAGGGTCGCCAGCTTTTCCGCCACGAAGAACGCGACTTCCCGCATGGTGCGCCCCTTGATGAACACCGCCAGATCGAAGCCGCCGGACATGAGGTAGAGGGTCTCGACCTCCGGGTAGTTGTAGATCTTCTGGGCGATGTGGTCGTAGCCCCGTCCGCGCTGGGGGGTGATCTTCAGTTCGATCATCGCGGTGACGTATTCCCGGTCGGTCTTGTCCCAGTCGATCATGGTGTGATAGCCGACGATCACGCCCTCCCGCTCGCATTCGTCGATCATCGCGCGGATATCGCCGACTTCCTTGTCGAGCATCAGGGCGAGGGTCTCGGGACTCAGGCGGGCGTCGTTTTCGAGCAGTTTCAAAAGTTCGTTCATTTCTTTTTCACCTTCTGCATGATTTTTTCAATGGAGAGGCCGTATTTGTCCGCGATGTCGCGCGCGTAGGATTTTCCGTCGGGACGCTCGCGCAGGATCTTGAAGCTGCGGGATCCCTTTTCGATGGCGGCGACGAGGTTGTCGATGCGGACCCCGCCCTGAGCAGCCGCGTTTTCGTTGATGCGGTCCACCGAAGCCGCCAGATCGTGCAGGTGGGTGGAGAAGATCCCGCGGCAGCGCACCATCGAGAAGCCCTCCAGCACCTCGGCGGCGATGTACGCGCCCTCGAAGGATCCGGTGGAGGAGAGGGATTCGTCGAGGAGCACGAGGCTGTCCTCGGTGACCTCCTCGAAAATGGCGGCGAGCCGGGCGCACTCTTCTCCGAGGCGTCCCTTGTCGATGGTGTCCTCGCTTCCGGTGGGGAAGTGGGTGAAGATCTCGTCGCACGGGCTGACGACGCAGGAATCCGCGCAGACGGGCAGGCCCAGCTGAGCCATGACGAAGGCGATGCCCACGGCGCAGGTGATGACGGATTTGCCGCCCCGGTTCGGACCCGTGAGGACGTAGATCATGCCGTTCTCGTCGAATGCGAAGTCGTTCGGGACCACGGGGCCGTCCAGCTTCATCGCCACGATGGGATTGCAGAGCCCCTTCGCGTCGAAGGCCTTTTCCGAGATCGGGCGGATCACGGGATGGCAGAGGGGACAGCCTTTTTCTTTCAGCTTGACGAGCAGTTCGGTGGCCTTGGTGACGAATTCGATCTCCGGCATCATGCGGATGAGGAAGTCGGTGTTCTCGAGGACGTAGTGCTGAATGACCTTCTTCCAGGAGCGGACCGAGGAGCGGAAGACGTCCCCGATCGCTCCGTTGAACGCGTTCTGCAGGGCCATCTGCTGGTTGTCGCTCTGGCCCTTGCGGAAGGGGACGAGGGGGGCGATGCAGGTGCGGTCGTCGTTCTTGAAGTCCAGCCGGAGCATCTTGTCCAGCAGTTCCCCGGACTTGAAGGGCTCGTTGTTCATGGCGAGGACCCCGGCGCGCTCGGGACGGAGCTGGGAGTCGAGGTTGACGCCGATGGTGACGCTCTTGATCTCGCGGACCCGGGAGGTGAGGGAGCGCAGTTCCTCGTTGAGGTTCTTATAATACTCCGACCCCGTGAGGATGTTGATCCGCTCGGCGAACCGCACGAAGGCCTCGCTTTTCAGTTCCGGCGCCAGGGGGAGAAGTTCGTCCCGGAGAAGGTCCAGCAGGGTGGTGTAGAGCTCGACTTCGGTGATGCTGTACAGATACGCCTCGGTGGACTGGGAGGAATCCGATCCCATGCGCCTAAGCTCCGTGATGTCGTTGAGCAGGGGGATCATTTTGAGAAGGACCGAGGCAAGCTCCGGGTGGTTCGTGAGGTCGCGGAAGGTGTCCTGCCGGTAGAGGATCACCTCCGGGTCGCAGGTATAGAAGGATCCGAAATCGCAGCTCTTGAGATCCATCATGAAATAGAGCTCGAGCTGTTCCGCGGTGGCGTGGGTGAGGCGTCCGGGCTCCTCCCCGAGCATGTGGCGGCGGAGGCTGTCCGCGTCGGGATAAAGCAGGCTGATATCGGAAACGTCGAGATTTTCGCGCTGTTCTGCCATTTTTGTACTCCGTGAATAGTCATATACAATTTATTATACCGCGGAAAGGGGAAAAGAACAAGGGGGAAATTATGAATAATGAAAAGAAGCGGAGGGGGGCGGGGAAGAGCCTCAGTCGCTGAAATCGTTGTCCAGAACGATGTCGAAGGTGTAGTCAGGGTGAGCCTGACGGACCTCGTCGCAGATGTGCTGATAGACGTCCTTCGAGGCGGAGGAGAAGTCCATGAGCAGGTCGAAGGAAACGCGGCCGGTCCCGGGATCGGCGTAGAATCCGTGGATGCCGAGGACTTCGGGGTGGTGGGCTACGATCTCATCCACGCTCTTTCTGAGGGCTGCGCATTCCTCGTCCTCGTCGTTGGCGGCGTAGATCCCGACGGTCAGAACGATCCCGAATTCCCGGTACACCGCCGCGGAGATGGAGCGGGTGAGCTTATGGATCTCCCTTGCCGTCAGCCGGTCCGAGACCTCCACGTGGGCGGAGCCGATCAGCTTTTCGGGGCCGTAGCGGTGCAGGATCAGGTCGTAGGTGCCGAGCACGCCTTCCGTTTCGTTAATGCGGTCGCGGATGGCCTTTGTGAGCTCGCCGTCCACCCGGGTGCCGATGATGTTCGAGAGGGATTCCATCAAAATCTCGAAACCGGCCTTGACGATCATGACGGAGATGAAGAGCCCGAGCCATCCGTCCACCGAGAGCCCGGTGAGCATCCCCACCGCCGCGCCGACGAGGGTCGCAGCCGAGACGAGGGCGTCGAAAAAGGCGTCCGTCCCCGATGCGGCGAGGGCTTCGGAGTGCAGAGCCTCCCCGGACTTCTTGACGAAGCGGCTGAGGAAGAATTTGACGAGCACCGCCGCGCCGACCACGACGAGGGTGAGGACGGAATAATCCGCGGTTTTCCCGTGAATGACGGCACCGAGGGCCTCCCGGAACGCCGCGAAGCCCGCGAGGAGCACGAGAACGGCGATGGTGACGGAGGAGAGGTATTCGACCCTGCCGTGCCCGTAGGGGTGTTTGCGGTCCGGGGGACGGCCGGCGAGCTTGGTGCCGATGATGGTCACGACGGAGGAAAAGGCGTCGCTGAGATTGTTGACGGCGTCCAGCACGACTGCGACGGATCCGGCGAGCGCCCCGACCGCTGCCTTGAACGCGGCCAGAGCGAGATTCGCCCCGATCCCGATGACGCTGACCCGGATGATTTTTGCGCTGCGGTCCATCGGAAAGCCTCCCGGAGAAGAAAAGGGAAGAGCGGTCAGCGGTCCGCGCCGTCTCCGCCCGTTCCGTTCGTTTCCATAGACTGTATGCAATCCGGGCCCGGAAGTCAAGCGGTTTGGCGAAAAGTTCACAGTGGATTTACATTTTGCACCGCGTTTTTCTGACGTGACGCCTGGCCAGTCGCTTTTCCAGGGCTCGGAGAAAGAGAATTCCCTCCGTTCTTCCGTGCCGAAGCTCCGCAGGGAACAGGAGGGATTTATATTCAGTTGGCCGTTTTTTTCTTCCGTTCGTCGCGGATGCGGGCCGCGCGTTTGAATTTTTCGATCATCTCAGGCGTCAGTTCGGGGCAGTCGTCCTCATAGACGATCGGATGCTTCGCCGCCTCGTCCAGCATGGAGCGCTGTTCGTCGGTCAGGGTCATATCCGGCGTGAGTGTTTTTATCACCATCGCGGAGGGATCGTACTCTTCAACCTTCGCGGGACGGCCGGACGAGTTGATCCGATACACGGCATTGGGTGCTGGATTCTTCATGACTGTCTGCCTCCTTTTTGCGGTTACCGTCTATGATAAGGATACCACATTTCCGTGCCGGATGCAAGAGCTGATTTTGAAAGCCCCCTCCGTGAAAATCCCCTTGCATTGCGTCCGGGAATCTGCTATAATAAAAGCGAAATCACCGGATCCACAAGGAGGCCGCCATGAACAAACGCCTGATTGCCCTTCTGCTCGCGCTCTCCCTTCTCGCCTGCGCTTTTGCCGGATGCGCGGAAAACGCCCCGGACGAAGGTGAGACCGCCTCCGCCGCCGCAAACGATAATCCCGCGGATGCCCCCGCCCCCGAAGTCCCCGAGGAAACCGAACTCACCGACGGGCTTCCCGACACCGACATGGGCGGGTTCGAGTTCAACATCCTCCACCACAGCCAGGAATGGCTCGCCTGGGCCTACAACGTCCTCGAAGCCGAAGAACTCACCGGCGAGGCTCTGAACGACGCCATCTTCAAGCGCGCCGAGACCCTCGAAAACCGCTTCAACGCGAAGATCGTCACCGAAACGCGGGATCAGGTCAACCCCGATCTCGTCACCCAGCTCGCCACCTCCGGCGACAGCAGCTACGACCTCTGCATGATGTACGATCTGCGCATCACCGGGGCCATCAAGTCCCTCGCGGACATGAAGCAGCTGCCCTATATCTCCCTCGACGAACAGTGGTGGAATCCCTACGCCTCCTCCATCTTCCTGATGGGCGGGGTCCAGTACGCGGCCTCCGGCAATTTCAGCCTGAGCGTCCTCTCCCGGGCCGGCGGCTATGCCTTCAACACCGAAATGGTCAGCCGCTATTCCCTCACCTCTCCCTACGAGTACGTGAAGAACAACGAGTGGACCGTCGACAATATGATGGCCATGGCGGACGCCGTGAACCTCGACATCAACGGCGACAGCCAGACCACCGGCGAGGACCAGTTCGGCGTCGAAAGCTCCGTCAAGGAACACTTCCTGCGCATGATCTTCGGCTCCGGCATCCCGCTCATCACCCAGGACGCGGACGGATTCCCGGTCTTCGGCCTTCCCGAGGACGAGCTCGCCATCACGAAGATGCAGCACATCATCGACGTCTCCTCCCACGGCGGATGGTACCCCAGCACCAACCAGAACATCGACTCCACCGATCCCATGACCGCCGGGACCTTCAAAAACGGCCGCTGCCTCTTCGTCACCAGCAACCCGAACAGCCTGTCGTCCATGCGGGACTACGACTTCGATTTCGGATTCATCCCCGTCCCGAAGTACGACGAACAGCAGGAGGTCTACTACGCCCCGTCCTTCGGAGCCGAACTTTCCGTCCTCCCCATGTCCTACGACGCCTCCCAGTCGGAATACATCGGGATGCTGCTCGAGGCGATGGCCTTCTACACCCAGCAGAACATCGTCCCCGAGTACATCGAGACCCTCGTCAAGACCAAATACGCCCGGGACGCCGAATCCGCCGAAATGCTCTCCCTCGCCTTCGAAGGGATCTACTTCGACTTCGGCATCAACGCCTGGCAGGAACAGGTCGCGGCGAAACTCCTGAAAGGCTCCTTCGTGGGACTTGCCGGCAATTTCGGATCCGTTCTCCAGACCATGAAAAAGAGCGTCGACTCGGAAGTCAAGAGACTGAAAAAGCAGATCGGCGCGGGAGAATAAGGGGAAAGTGAGAAGTTAAGAGTGGCTAGTGGTTAGTAGAACCGTGAACGGCACAATTACCTGACTTCATCCGCTGTTTCCTCCGCTGAAACTGAAAAATCCCGGGCTCGGCGTTTTGCTGGCTCGGGATCCTTTTTATTCGCCTCCGTTCGTGAGGTACATTTTGTAGGCTATGCAGGACGGCAAAGACAGGTGCGGGGGCCGTATTCCGGGGTGGATAGGGGAGGGGCATTTTGACTTTCTTGAATTTTGTCCTTTTGTCTTGACAAATCGGGCGGGCGGTGATAGAATCATAACAGCCGGAAGCGACCGTTCGGACTTTTTCCGGCGCGACAGGAGGATGAATATGAAACGGAACCGGATGACTGCCGTTCTTCTGAAAGGACTTGTCTGTCTCCTCTGCGCCGGGTTTGCCGGGTCCTGCGCCCTTGACGGAGGCGGGGGCGAGGCGGTCGATATGACGGAGGTCATGAAGCTCAGCATGTGGACCCTGGACCGGGACCTCGAAGGAAAGGGGACGATCGGCTTCATCCCGGAGTCGGAGCGGACCTACCCGCGGAAGGAAGACGGATTTCTGTACTGGATCCCGGAGGAGGGAGAGCCCGAAGTCCCGAACGAGGATCTCTTCGTCTTCGAGCCGCTGGAGGAGGGGATCCCCCGGACCACCGCCCCCATGTCGCTCCACATGGCGCGGGATAAGGGAAAGGCGATCGGCTACGCGAATTTCAATCTGCAGATCGACTACGAGGGCCCGGTGGAGGTGGAGAAGATCAGCCCGACGGACGACAGCATCCGCCTCTGGCACTCCCCGAAGATCAACGGCACCCCGGAACTGATCGGGGAGAGCATCCGCCTGAACGCCCCCTGCACGGTCAATATCTGTCCCATTGGAAAAATCGTCGAAGCCGGGCATCCCCTCATCATGACCGACACGCCCACGGGCAGGGAGTACACGATCCGGATCACGGCCCTGACCCTCGGGGGAAAACCCGTCGTCACGGCCACGGTCAGGCTCACCTCGATCCCCGACCCCGGCTATCCGTGGCAGACCGTCCACGAGGGACAGTACGGTCTGATCGCAGAATACGGAGAGCCCCGCACCCGCCTCTGCGAAGTCGAACTGCTGTCCTACACATTCAGCGAAATGTACCTCCTGAACGGAGGGGAATAAAAAAGTTCCCGAGCCAAGCGAAAAGCTAAGCCCGGGATATATATGTTTCAGTGGAGGAAAAAGCAGAAGGAGTCATGTTCTAACTACTAACCACTAGCTGCTAGCCACTAATCACTCCTCACTCCTCATTCGGAGATGTATTTCAAAAACCTCTGAATATGCTCGTCCCAGTACTCCCACGTATGCGCGCCGGGATCTTCCTCGTAGACGTAATCGAAGGGATTGCCCTCGAAGCCCGTGAAGAAGTCGCGGGTGAAGTGGGCGGAGTCGAGCAGGAAGTCCTCGGAGCCGGTGGAGTGGTAGATCCGCGGGATCGGCTTGCCCTCGGCGACGATCTTCTTCGCGTTGCCGATGAGGTCCTCTTCGGAGCCCTCCAGATCCCGGCCGTCGTAGCGGATGTACATGCCCCGGTCCTTTTCGGGGTCGATGTGCTTCGTGTCGGAGGGCAGGCGGCGGTTGAAGATCCCGGCGGAGAGGCATCCGATGGCGGCGTAGTTCTCCGGGTTGGCGAGGCCGATCTTCAAGGCCCCCGCTCCGCCCATCGAAAGACCGCAGACGAAATTGTCCTCCCTCGCCCGGGAGAAGCCGAAGAATCCCTCCATCACCGCGGGGAGCTCTTTCGCCACATAGCTGTAAAAATTTCCGCCGTGGGCCAGATCCGCGTAGCCGGAGACCTCGACGGACGGCATCACGACCGCCATCCCGAGGGGCGCGACATACCGCTCGACAGAGGTGCGCCGCTGCCAGATCGTTTCGTCGTCGGACGCGCCGTGCAGGAGCCAGAGGACCGGGATCTTTCCGGTTTCCTTCGTGTCCATGCCGATCAGACGGGTGGATTTCTGGGGCAGGATCACTTCGCAGCCGACGCCCCGCCCGAGGGTGTTCGAGAAGAAATGGGTATGTACCAGCGCCATGTCAGCTCTCCTTTCTGTACGCGTCGATGAAGTTCAGAACGTTCTGGATCTCCCGGTCCCAGAAGCCCCAGGTGTGCGCGCCGTCCGGCTCCCGGTAGGTCAGGTCGTATCCGAGGGCGGTCAGGTGGTCCCGCATCCGGCGGTTGTCGGCGAGCAGGAAATCGCTTTCGCCGCAGTCGATAAAGAGCTTCGGGAGGGGGGAGCCGTCGTTCTTTCTGACCTCGGCCATGTGGAAGAGATCGTTCGGGGAACCCGCGAAGGCGTCGATGGGGCCGAAGATATCCGTGAAGAAGGTGTTCTCCGGGTGCTCGGGGTTGTAAAGGTGGGTGGGGTCGAAGGCGGCGGACAGGGGAGCGCAAACCCCGTAGGTCTCGGGATAGGTCAGGGCGAGGGCCAGGGAACCGTAGCCGCCCATCGAATTGCCGGAGATGTAGTTGTCCTCCCGCTTCGCGCTCATGCCGGGGAAGAAGGAGCGGCAGATCGCGGGGAGCTCTTCACCGATGAATGTGCGGTAGCGGTAGCCGAAGGCCATGTCGGTGTACCAGCCGAGATAGGTGGTGGGCATGACGACGGCGATCCCGCGTTCCTCGGCGTACCGTTCCACGGACGTGCGGCGGGCCCAGATCGTGTGGTCGTCGCTCATGCCGTGGAGGAGCCAGAGGGTGGGATAGCTCTCCCCCGCGTCCTTCGGGTCGACGCCGATGTTCCCCCGGGTCCTCTGCGGGATCACCACGTTCATCGACATGCACATCCCGAGGACGTCGGAGAAGAAATTGACTTCCATAAATGCCATAGTGCGGTCCTCCTTTGCCGAAAACGGCGGATTTTCAAAATACTCCGCCCCGATTATACCACATCGGAGCCAATTTGTACAGGGAATCGGGCAAATTTCAGAAATTCGGGGACGCCCCCCGGCGAAATCCCGCGGAAAAACCCGCCCTCCCGTTGACAGCGGACCCCCGCGCTGATATAATTGGGGATGAAAACGAAAAAGCGGAAGGAAAAGGGCGGCGCATGAGCGGAACGAATCTCGAACGGCTGAAATACGTCGCGGCGGTGATCCTCTACGGCACCATCGGGACCTTTCTGCGCTTTGTCGATCTGCCGAGCGAGGTCGTGGCTCTGGGCCGGGGCGTGATCGGATCCCTCTTTCTCTTCCTCTTTCTCGCCCTGAAACCGCGGAGGGACGGCGGGGAGGATCTGCGGCTCGTCCTGCGCGCGAACGCGAAATGGCTCCTTCTCTCCGGGGTCTTCCTCGGGCTGAACTGGATCTTCCTCTTCGCGGCCTACACCATCACGACGGTGGCGGTGGCGAGCCTGTGCAACTACATGGCCCCGGTGATCGTGGTGCTGACCGCTCCGATTTTCCTGCGGGAAAGGCCGGATCCGCGCAAGCTCCCCTGCGTCCTCGCGGCGCTGTTCGGGATCGCGCTGGTCTCCGGGGTGATCGGGGGATCCGCCGCCGCTCCGAATCCCGCGGGCGTGACCTCCGGGCTGATCGCGGCCCTTTGCTTCGCGGGGATCGTGCTCTGCAACCGCAGGATCAAGGGGGGCCCTCCCCTCGTCAAGGCGGCGGTCCAGCTGGCGGTGTCGGCCGTCACGATCCTCCCCTACGTGCTCGCGAAAAACGGCGGAACGGTCCCGATGCCGGATCTGCGGTCGGGACTCATCGTGCTCCTGCTGGGCGCGGTCCACACGGGCTTCGCCTACTGCCTGTATTTCAGCGGGATGGGGAGTCTTCCGGTCCAGACTGTGGCGATCCTCGGCTATCTGGAACCCGTGGTGTCGGTGCTCTGCTCGGCGGCGTTCCTGCGCGAACCTCTCTCCCCCGCGGGATGGGCCGGAGCCGCCCTGATCCTCGCCGCGGCATTAATCAGCGAGATCATCCCGGACAAGAGCCCGAAGACCGGAGACTGACACGGAATAATCTGCTTCACAGCCTTTCATACGGAGGTACAGATATGACGACATACGAACGATTCAGGCGGATGTTCGAGCACCGCGAGGCGGACCGCGTCCCGATCATCGACAGCCCGTGGGCGGGGACCCTCAGACGGTGGCATCGGGAGGGAATGCCCGAGGGGGCCGACTGGCGGGACTATTTCGGCGTCGACAAGGTCTGGTCGATCGGCGTGGACATCACCCCCCGGTACGAGGTGAAGGTCCTCGAGGACACCGACCGGTACACCATCGCGACGACTCCCTGGGGCGTGACGCTGAAAAACTTCAAGGAACTGGATTCCACCCCGGAATTCCTCGACTACAAGGTGCAGACCCCCGAGGCGTGGGCGGACGCGAAGGCCAGAATGACCCTCGAAGACGACCGGATCCCCTGGGACGCGCTGAAAAAGAACTACGACCGGATCCGCGCGGAGGGACAGTGGATCGAGGCGGGGTTCTGGTTCGGCTTCGACGTGACCCACTCGTGGATGGCGGGGACGGAGACGGTGCTCGTCGCCATGGTCGAGGACCCGGACTGGGTGCGGGACATGTTCGACACCTACCTCGACAGCTGCATCGCGCTCTTCGGCCGGATCTGGGACGCGGGGTACCGCTTCGACGCGATCAAGTGGCCGGACGACATGGGCTACAAGGGGACGACCTTCTTCTCGAACGAGATGTACCGCGAACTGCTCCGACCCACCCACAAACGGGCGGTGGACTGGGCCCACGAGCGGGGGATCTACGCGCACCTGCATTCCTGCGGGGACGTGATGACCCGGGTGGACGACCTCGTGGAGATCGGCATCGACGCCCTCAACCCCCTGGAAGTCAAGGCCGGGATGGATCCGCTGCTTCTGAAAGAGAAGTATGGGGACAAACTGGTCCTGCACGGCGGGATCAACGCGGTCTTATGGGACGACCGGGAGGCCATCGTCTCGGAGATCCGGCGGCTGATCCCGAAGCTGAAGGAGAACGGCGGCTACATCTTCTCCTCCGACCATTCGATCCCGAACAGCGTGTCCCTCGAAAACATGAAAGCCATCGTCGAGGCGGTGAAGAAAGAGGGAACGTACTGAGCCGGCCGCGGAGAATCGGGGAATCCGGGCATTATGCCGGGCGTTCAGTCCCCGTTCCGCGTCAGCCGGATCAGATCGTGCTCCGTGCCGCTCTCGGGTCTGCGCTTGCCGTCGGGGGCGAATCCGAAGCGGGCGTAGAAACGGAGGGCGCGGGTGTTGTCCTCGAGCGCCCAGAGGGAGTCGACGCCGCGTTCCCGGATCGCGTACCCGAGAAGGGCGGCCCCGATCCCCCGGTTCTGGAGACAGGGTTCGACGAAGAGTTCTTTCAGCTCGCTCCCCTCGATCCGGCAGTACCCCTTCACCGCTCCGTCGTCGAAGAC
>JAEEGL013575565.1_pt1 | contig 15703 bp, 21 predicted proteins | sample 9134231 | NCBI WGS metagenome assembly JAEEGL01 (sample SAMN16246548, study PRJNA631951) | gut metagenome | biome: gut microbiome; feature: rumen; material: fiber-attached | host: Bos | place: Iran: Karaj | collected 2018-10
ATGATGACAAAAAGGTTGTGACAGTATATGCTGTTGTAGACCAGAGACAGGATTATTTAAGTATTATCCGAGGTCTTTAAGAATAAACTTACTCGTGTGAATAGAGGTGTATGGAGATAAAAAGGTCTGGACAACTATAAGAAAGAGGCAAAGAAGAATAAGCCGGTGTTGTAGTAAAGGAATAGCAGGATTTCCGGAGAACCGGATGAAGATGTGGAGGGGATCAGAGCAGATATAGTGATATAGAGAAAAACTATAGATGACGACAGAAAATAAGTATTATACAAAACAGAACATATATGTCATACTTGCAGCATCACTTGATACCGTAGCCGCAGGAATGGCATAGGTTTCATAAGCTGAAGTTGCCGGTTCAAGTCCGGCCGGTATCGCGAACGGGGGGTCATAAAAGGCCTCCCTTTATTTTAAAGGAGATTATGAACATGAAGAAACTGATCAGAAAATTAATAATGATCTCACTTTCAGCTGCACTTGTAACAGGTCTGACGGCCTGCGGTACAGGTGCCGGCAGTGCGCCGGAAAAGAGCGCGGAAGAACCGGAGGGTACCGCCATTGATAAAAACGCTTTTGATTCCCTGATAGCATCGGGAATAACAGCCGATGATGCTGATATCGAAGGGAACAGCTGGGCGTCGGCGGTAAAGAAAGCGGGAGTGCTCAGAGTCGGGGGAACCCGTACTTCCTATCTTTTCAGCCAGCTGGATGAGACGGATAACGGAATAAGAGGATTTGACGCCGGTCTTTACCAGCTCCTTGCCCGTTATATTTTAGGAGATGAATCAAAGTATGAGATCACACAGGTTGATTCAAGTACCCGTGAATCCGTACTTCAGAGCGGACAGGTGGATGCAGTATTTGCTACTTATTCGATCACGGATCAGAGAAAAGAAGTCATTTCCTTTGCGGGACCTTATTATTCATCGAGGCAGGCAGTCCTTGTAAAGAAGGGAAACAGCGATATCACCGGAGTTGACAGCCTTAAGGGAAAGACTGTTGCCACCCAGTCAGGCTCCACCGGACCCGATATCCTCGCTGAATATGCGCCGGAAGCAGTGGTACAGGAGTTTACAAATGACCTGGAAGCCCGTACAGCAGTGGAGCAGAAGAGAGTAGATGCCTATGTTACGGATTACACCCTGCTCTTAAATGCCATCGCTAAAAACCCGGACGCATATGAAATTGCCGGAGATGTATTCGGACCGGACGACAGTTACGGGATCGGACTTCCTCTCGGATCTGACGGAGTGGAATTCGTAAATGAGTTTTTAAGGAAGACAATAGAAAACGGCACCTGGGAAAAGCTCTGGAAGATAAGCCTGGGCGACCGTACCGGGATTAAGACCGCACCGGCGGCACCAACGGTGGGAGAATAATAAATGAGCGTTTACGAGCTTCTTTCAGAGTACGGAAGCCGGTACGTTCTTGCACTATTAACAACATGGGAGCTTACTTTCTTTGCGGCGATCATATCCTTTGTTATAGGGATCGTGGTCACTGTAATGAGGGTAAGCCCCATTAAGCCGTTAAGAGTAGTTTCCGAGCTTTATGTACAGATATTCAGAAACATACCCGGCGCTTCATTACTGATACTTTTGGTTTATGCCCTTCCGTATCTTGATGTGGTGCTGTCTTATTTTGCCTGTGTGCTGATAGCTGCTTCCCTGATACCCTCCGCATTCTGCTCAGAGTATCTGATGGCGGGTATAAATACCATTGATCCGGGACAGATAGAAGCTGCCAGGTCATTAGGTATGACCTTTTCCCAGATCATAAGGAAGGTCGTCATTCCGCAGGCGCTCCGTTTCAGTGTACTGCCTCTTACAAATCTTCTCGTGGCCATCATGCTGACAACGGCCCTGGCTTCACAGGTTCCGCTTAATCCCACGGATCTTACGGGAATCGTAAGCCATATCAATACACATGCCGTAGGAGGGATCACAGCATTCATGATCTCTGCTTTTTTATACTGTATGACTGCGCTCGTAATAGGTTTTGCAGGTAATCTGATCGACCGGAAAGTGAGGCTCATGCGATGAATGCCGGTCATGTTTCAATAAAAGATGTGCTGTATGAAGAGCCCGGACCAAAGCTTAAAAAGCGGATCAAAGCTGTCACCGCTATGAGCACAGCGCTTATTATCTTACTGTTTGCTCTTATGGTGCACAGGTTTTATATTACCGGACAGTTGGACGGTAAATACTGGTTTTTCTTTGGGAGACTCAGTACCTGGAGATTTTTGTTCCGGGGACTTATAGGAACCGTCGAGGTGGCGCTTACATCGGGGGTTCTGGCATTTATCCTGGGCTTTATCCTGATGACCGGAAGGATAAGCGGTAAAAAAGCAGCGGTTAAGATATGTACGGCTTTAATAGAGTTTACAAGGGGCGTTCCCACCCTGCTTTTTGTTTATTTCTTCTTTTTGGTGGCACCACAGTTCGGGTTGAAGCTGGCATCCTTCTGGAAGATCACGCTGCCGGTTGCTCTGTCGGCCTGCGGAGTTGTTGCCGAGGTTCTCCGCTCCGGAGTAAATGCTGTTCCGAAGGGACAGAGGGAAGCGGCACTGTCTCTCGGAATGGTCGAGCGAAAGGTGTTCTTAAAGATCGTATTTCCCCAGGCGTTTCGTTATGTTATACCCGCTCTTCTTTCGGAGCTTGTGATCGTTGTTAAGGATACTACTTTCGCATATGTGGTGAATTTTCCGGATCTTATGCAAAATGCAAGCGTGCTGATATCAAATTATGATGCCATGCTTTCAGTATATCTTCTTGCTGCAGTGATCTACATCATAATAAATTACCTATTGAACAAAGCGGCTGCATATTATGCCGGGCACAGGAAAGAGAGAAGCCTATTATGATAGAAATAAAAAAGTTGAATAAATACTACGGGGATCATCATGTATTAAAGGATATTGATCTCTCAGTCGATAAAGGAGAGGTTGTGGTGATCATCGGGCCCTCCGGTTCCGGAAAATCAACCCTGTGCAGAACGGTCAACAGGCTTGAAACCATTGATTCGGGAGAGATACTGATCGAGGGTGAGCCCCTTCCCGAGGACGGTAAAGACCTTGCGGCCATAAGGTCAAAGATAGGCATGGTGTTCCAATCCTTTAACCTTTTTGCCCATAAAACAATACTGGAAAATGTTACTCTTGCGCCGGTGGAAGTGCTGCATAAATCCCATGCCGAAGCAAAGGAAGAAGCCATGAGACTGTTAAAACGGGTGGGTGTGGATTCCCAGGCGGATAAGTATCCGATACAATTATCGGGAGGACAGCAGCAAAGAGTTGCCATTGCGAGGTCTCTTGCAATGAACCCCAAGGTCATGCTTTTTGACGAGCCGACAAGTGCTTTAGACCCCGAAATGATAAATGAGGTGCTTGATGTCATGACGGAACTGGCTGATGACGGAATGACCATGATGATAGTGACCCATGAGATGAATTTTGCAAAACAGGTATCCGACCGGGTCGTATTTATGGATGACGGCAGGATACTTGAGATCAACACTCCCGAGAAATTCTTTTCGGAGCCCGGTACGGACAGGGCCAGGGATTTTCTTGAATCGATCAAAAACTGACAGAATGGAAGAACAGATGAAAACAATAGGAATAGTCGGAGACCGGAAAACCTTCCGGAATGAAAATTATTACGCCGCAGTGGAGGCTTGTGGGGCAGGAACCGAGACTCTTGATGTGTATGAGGGGACCGGCAGGGTATTTGAGCTTGACGGTATAATCCTTCCCGGAGGAGCTGATGTGGATCCTGCTCTTTATCATGAAGGCAATACTGCCAGCAGGGAATTAAACAGAAGACTGGACTGGTATGAGTTGGCGGTCTTATCCGAAGCAGTCAAATTTAAGAAGCCTGTCCTAGGTATATGCAGGGGACATCAGATCATAAATGTCTTCTTCGGCGGAAGCCTTATCCAGAACGTGGAGCACTGTGAAAAACATGACTATAAGGAAGATAAGTCGGACCGGGTACACGGAAATATTGTGTTAAGAGACACTTTTATATATGATATTTTTCAGGAAGACAGCATAGTTACAAACAGCGCTCATCATCAGGCGGTAATGCGGCTTGGGGAAGGCATGAATGCAGCACAGTACAGTGATGACGGACTTATCGAGGCGGCATTCCATTCCGAACTTCCTGTTTTCGGAGTCCAGTGGCATCCGGAGAGGATGTGCCTCAAGAATAAAAGACCTGATACGGTTGACGGTATAAAGGTATTTGAATTCTTCGTAAGTGTTATCAATTCGGGAGAATGGAAAAGGCATAATACACAGCCTATTGAGTATTACATCTGATAAGAAGGGAGGGCCTCATATGCCTATAATGGTGCGGAATGATCTTCAGGTAAAAAACAAGCTGGAAGAGGAAGACATTTTCTATATGGATGAAAGAAGGGCAGAGCATCAGGATATCCGTCCGGTGGATATAGCCGTCATGAATCTGATGCCCGGAGATGCTGATAAGGAAAGGGCAATCCTTAAGCTGCTTTCAAATACCCTTCTGCATGTGAATATTTCGTTTATCAGACTCTGCGGAAACGAAAGCGGAGATAAGCTTAACAGCTGTCTTGATACACCCTATCTTTTATTTGATGATGTCAGGAAAAAATGCTTTGACGGATTGATCATCACTGATGCTCCCTGTGGTATGATCAGGGAAGACAATAAAGAAGTAAGCGAGCTTCTTGAATGGGTGGATTCTCATGTGACCAGTGTAATGTGCCTTGGTTTCAGCGCAAAAGCTGCTCTTTATCATTTTTATAAAGTGAAAACAGAAGAGTCGGAAGAAAGTATTTCCGGTATTTATTCCCATAGGCTCCTCAGGAAAAATGTCCCTCTTTTAAGGGGATTTGATGATTTGTTTTTTGTTCCCCATTCAGGTAAGATGTCAGTGAAGGAAGCGAAATTATCTGAAATAGAAAACCTCAGCGTTTTAGCGTCATCGGAAGAAGCAGGGCCTTATCTCATAATGAACAGAGACGGGAGCCGTGTTTTCTGCCTCGGCCATCCGGAACAGGATCCTGATGAAAAGTCTTCGTATCAGTGGAGAAGCCACGCTAATGCACTGTTTTCAAACTGGCTTAATTATTATGTTTATCAGAAAACCCCCTTCGAATTAAACAGGTTTGTATTCGAATGACGGGTTATAGTCAAACAGAGGTTTAACAGGGTATTATTAAAGCACTGCCGGAACGGGAGGCTGCCCATGAAGTCAATTCTTATCAAAGACACGACAAGAGAAGAAAGGGAGCAGATCATAAAGTCTTCGCTGGATTGCGGAGGCGGATGCGAAAACTGTTCCTCATGCTGGCTTGGGGGCGGAAGTCCCTGGGATATCTATCAGGATTATATTGACGGAAAACGCGAGATAAGGGAAATAAACGCAGAATATATGGATCAATACCGGCAGGACAGGAAGATCCTCTGAAAGGCAGAGATATGAACACGCCCCTTGAAATTGATGAGTCAACAGTTGAAGAGAGAAGAGAGTATATAAAAAGCAGATTTCCCTGCATAGCCGATTGCGATATGTGCGGGATGTGTAAGGTGTTTCACGGAAAAGATCCCGAAAGGGCCTATGATGATTATATTCAGGGCAGGCGGCCTTTTTCAGATGTTTCAAAGGATTACAGATAGACAGGGAGAACAGGACGGATCGTTATAAATGGACAGGCCTGAATTTGACGATATAAAGGATTACGAAGAGTTCAGCAAATACTATTGGTACAGAGATGAACTGATAAAAATCTGCAAGGCACACGGGTTGAAAGCCCCCAGCGGCAAGATAGAGCTGAACCGGGTTATTGAAGCATATTTCGCCGGGGAAAGGATACTGCCGGAGAAAAAGGCGGTAAGCCGGAAAAAGAAGCCTGTTATGACTGAGCTTACGCTTGAGACCGGACTCATAGAGTGCGGTTTTACTTTTGGGAACCGGTTCAGGGAGTTCTTTTCCAAACAGACTGGGGAAGAACATTTCAAATTCAACGTCGATATGGTGGCCACTGCAAAGGCAGTTAAGGAAAAGGGAGATGAGAGTTTCACCCTGGGGGATCTCCTCGACATCTATTATGGCAAAAAGACCTATGCCGTTTATGACAGGTCTGCTCTTCAATGGAACAGATTTGTAAAGGATTTCTGTGAAGATGAGGCGACGAAGGTGTTTGATAACCGTCTGAAGGCGGCTGCGGAGTTATGGAAGATCGTCAGGGAGTCGGATATGAAGAAAGAATATTCCCATGAGCTGTTTGAAAAATACAGGGATGAAATATCTCTCAGCATAACGTAATGACACATAAATAAAGGTTTTTGTTACATATCAAAAAGACTCATCTGGTGATACTTTTCCGGCAACTCAAACATATATCTGAAACAGTCGTCAGGTTTGTACAGGATTCCGTTTTCTTCACAGATGCGGCGGAACAGCTCCTTAAGTTCAGCTGCATTTGGGCTTTGAAGTTCGTATGCGTTTCCGTATTCTTTCACATAACGTTCCTTCATTCCGGGGAAGTGCTTATCCAACGCCTCATAAAAGTATTCCCTGTCGCCTTCCCTCAGTGTCAGTCCCATTCCGAAGTCTATAATGCCCTTTACTCCCACTCTGACACACTCTTTTAAGATCGCCGTGATATTCTCCTCTGTATCGTTGATAAAGGGCAGTATAGGGGTCAGCCATACAACGGTGGGTATCCCCCTCTTTCCCATTTCTTCAAGGACTTCGATCCGTCTTTTTGTATTGCATACATTTGGTTCTATGATGCTGCAGAGTTCGTCGTCATAGGTGGTTAGTGTCATCTGGACCACACATTTGGTACAACTGTTTATCTCTTCTAAAAGATCGATATCCCTGAGTATGCGGTCAGATTTTGTCTGTACCGTGGCTCCAAAACCGTTTCTCAGGATTATCTCCAGGCATTTCCTTGTGAGCTTAAGCTCCTCTTCACAGTGCATATAAGGATCAGACATGGCTCCGGTTCCGATCATCCCTTTCTTTCTCTTCGACCGCAGGGCCTTTTCCAGGAGCTCCGGCGCATTCTGCTTTACCTCTATGTCTTCAAAGGGATGAGTAAACTGATAGCAGTTGCTCCTGCTGTCACAGTAAATACAGCCATGGCTGCAGCCCCGGTAAATATTCATTCCGAACTGGCCGTTGTGGCCGTTCAATATGCCTTTTGCGTTTACGAAATGCATCTCTTACACTGCTCCTTCATGCATAGACTGCCCCGGACCGGCTACCCGCTTACCTCTGTTAAATACCATCATGATATCAAGGTTTTTATCCAATGCAACCAGATCGGCTGATTTTCCCGTTTCTATACTGCCGGTCCTGTTATAGATGCCGATGGATTTTGCCGGATTCACTGCCGCGCACTTTACCGCAGTTTCAAGAGATATCCCCATTTTCAGGATGGCGTTCCTCAGACAATCCATAAGGTTCACAACACTTCCCGCTATGGTCCCGTCCGGAAGTGTGGCCCGGTTTCCCTGCTTTTTAACGGCAAGGCCTCCCAGCTCATAGTCCCCGTCAGGCATACCTGCAGCCTCCATGCTATCGGAAATGAAAATAACCCTGTCACTGCCAAAGAGCTTAAGGGTATTTCTCACCATAGACGGATGCACATGTATCCCGTCACAGATGATCTCAACTTCTACATTCCCGTTATCAACCGCCGCCGGAACAGGGCCGGGGTACCTGTGGTTAATTGAATTCATGGCATTGTAAATATGGGTCATGTGATGGACACCCCTGTCAAATGCCTCTTTTGCGGTATCATAATCCGCAGCGGAATGAGCAAAGGAGATCTTTACCCGCTCTTTATTCTTATCAATAAAATCCATGGCTCCGGGCAGTTCCGGAGCTATATCTACAAGCTTTATTAGTCCACCTGACGCTTCCATGACAGCATCAAAATAGTCCGTATCCGGATCCCGTATATATTCGGGATTCTGGGCTCCCTTTTTCTCACGGGAGATAAAAGGTCCTTCCATATTGATCCCGGCCAGGCCTGCACCGCCTTCACTTTCATAGGAAAAAGCTGCTTTCGCAATGGATATGAGCCTGTCCTTCGGCAGTGTCATGGTGGCAGGGCAGAAATTCGTGATGCCGTTTGCCTCCTCATATCGGGCCATGAGCTCTATCGCTTCCCTGCTGCCCTCACAGAAATCATGCCCCATACAGCCGTGAAGGTGGATGTCGGTAAGGCCCGGGATCAGCTTTAAGCCTGACGCATTTATCATTTCAAAGCCGTCGGTATCGTCCGGTTCTTCAATAAATAAACCGTCTCTGATAAAAACATCATGTTTTCTGAATACATGATCTTTATCAAAAACCTCTGCTCCGGTGATCCTGTAATCCAATAACGCTCTCCTTTTACACAATCACTCTTTATGTGCTGTTATTATGGTATAGCTGCTGGCGTTGACTGTGATCACGCAGCCATCTATACGGACATACCAGTTCTTTCCCTGCCTTGTGATATCGGCATTCCGGTCCAGGATTTTAGTCCTGCACCACTCCACAACATCAACATTGTCCAGACCGAGATTTTTCCTGATCCGGTCCACACCCATTTCCGTAGTATGTACTTTGTCTATATTATCGATTAAAACATTACTCATTACTTATAACTCTCCATGCTTCCACCAGCCGTTCCAGATCCCATGCAGCGTTGGCAGGGCTTGTGGAAGGCAGACAATGCGCTTTTATTCCGAGCTCCGGCTCTATGTATTTGATATAGTATTTTTCAGCCGTTTTCCCGTTAACATAGATAGCCCGGATATCGGCAGAATCTATTATCATCTTCAGATCATTAGCCTTCACATTCCTGATGGATGAATCCGCCGATCCCTCTATTTCGCACGAATGGATTACATCCCAGACTGCAATATGATTTCTCAGTAAAAAGTCCCGCTTTTCTTCAATAGTCTTCGGAACTGCTTCAGACATAATGGCAGCGGTTACCTTCCAGAATCTGTTCTGTGGATGACCATAGAAAAAACCTGCTTCCCTGGACTTAACGGAAGGGAAACTGCCAAGTATCAGTATTTTAGAGTTTTCGTCATATACCGGAGGAATAGGGTGTATTGTAGTCATATCACCAGCACTTGGAACACTTGGATAACCCTTTTTGCTTTGCTTCAGTTTCAGTAATCTGCGTTGCTTTTTGAGGATTCATATTTCCGCAGTTGTTTTTGCTGTGATAACAGGAACCGGTGGCTGATTGCCATACAAGAGAACCGGTCGTACTGTTTGACTTGCTGATGGAATCATCTGTTGATGAGGAAGAATCTTTGCTTACTTGCGGGGGATTGCATTTGCTGCAAGGACGTAATCCCTTTTTTACGGCATTATCAACAGTTGTTTCTATTTTACTTTTGCTTAAAGAACTACAATTCCCGGAATGATAGCATTTGCCGGTTTTTGTAATATATACAACTGTTGATCCTGTGGCTGCATAGGCTCTGTTCCCCGTAGAACAAATTCCGGCCAACGAAATAAAGACAAATGATAATACAAGGATATATTTTTTTAATGCACCGATTGCTCTTTCTTTCATCTTTATTCCCCCCTCAAAACGATCAATGATCAACATATAAAATGATACAACTCTGAAGGTATCTTTGCAAGAAAATCCACAGGATTAATGGATCAATACTACCTAGAGAAATGGGGCACATGTGACCCGTGAGGAGGAAATGGGGGATTAAGCCACACTTTCGAAGGAGAAAGAGCAGGTGACACGGAGGAACGTGTGACTTAAAAGTGGTGAAATGTGGGATTGAGCCACAAATCCGCTAGAAAACGAGCCGTGGAAACAAAGGAACGTGTGGCTCGGAAGGAGAAAAGCGGGGATTGAGCCACATTTCCACAAGAAAACAAGCCGTGGAAACAAAGGAACGTGTGGCTCGGAAGGAGAAAATTAGGGATTGAACCACAAATCCACGAGAAAACATGCCGGGAAAGCAGAAAAAGTGTGACTCTTTAGAGAGGAAAAGCCGAAAGCGCATTTGTCTTGACAATTCCGTGATACAAAAATAAGATGACTTGTAGGAGAGGTGAGCAGGTAATGCCGGTTTTTTTCTTTGTTTTGTGGATCATCTTTAACGGAAAGATCACGGCGGAGATCGTTTTGATAGGTCTTCCGGTGACGGCAGCTGTTACCCTCTTTGCCTGTCGCGTCTTAGGTTATCCCCTCCGTAATGACTTGAAAATACTTAGGAATTTACCCATTCTGTCGCTATATATCCTGAATCTTATCCGGGAGATCGTTGTCGCTGCCACCTCTGTCATGGGGATGGTCTGGAGCGCTAAGGATCCGGAACCCGTTATCGTGGAGTTTCATTCCGGCTTTGATTCCAGGCTGCAGAATGTTTTGCTGGCAAATTCCATCACCCTGACTCCCGGGACCATTACGGTGTTCCAGGAGGGGGATCGTTTTGTTGTCCACTGTCTGAGGCCGGAGTACGCCCGGGGTATAGAAGACTCTTCTTTTGTAAGATTATTGAGGAAAATAAAGTGAGTATTGAAACAGCTTATCAGATAATTTTCTCGGCTGCCCTGATCTGGTTTGCAATCCTGATCTTAGCCATGCTTATCCGCTCCATCATAGGGCCACGGATCACTGACCGGATCCTGTCCATCAACATGATCGGAACTATGGTCATCTGCTGCATCACCATATTATCCCGACTGCTGAATGAAAGCTACTTAAATGACGTGGCCCTGATCTATGCCATGATCAGCTTTATTTCCGTTTTGATATTAGCTACTGTCTATATCCCAAACCGGAACCACCGGGCAAAATTCGGGAAACAGGCGGAAGAGGAGCTTTCCGCGGAAAAAGGAAGGGGAGGTGAGAGCCTGTGACGGCTGAATGGATAGTATTTTTCATCACGGCAATCCTCCTTTTGACTGCCCTTATCTGTTTTACAACTGCGGTCATCGGCGTGTATCGTTTTGGATTTATCCTTAACCGCATGCATTCCGCCGGTATTGGGGATTCCCTCGGGCTGTTCACAGCGATCGCAGCCGTGGTCATTGCCACCGGACTTAAGACTGACTCGCTGAAAATGATGCTCCTTATAGTGTTTATGTGGTTCTCATCCCCTGCCTCGTCCCACTTCCTGAGCCAGGTGGAGTACTATACCAATGAACACCTTTACAGGCATACGGACAGGCTCCCTGAAAAAAGGGAAGTTGAAAAAGAGGACATCTGAGTTATGTCAACCAACACATAATTTGAGGGAGATACATCATGGAAATGAAACTGATATTCAGGGTTATCCTGCTTATATTGCTGATAATCTGTGCCATAGCGGTAAATCTCACCAGGGATCTGCTGCAGACCGTGATCATCTTCATGTCCTACAGCTCCATCATGTGCATACTGTGGATCCTCATGGAGTCTCCTGATCTGGCTATTACGGAGGCGGCGGTGGGAGCCGGAGTCAGCGGCATCCTTTTCCTGATGACTTTGAAAAAAGTCCGGCAGGAGGATGAAGCTGTGTCACAGAGGACCGGCACGGAAGAAGAATTAAACAGAAGGGAAGAAGCTTGAAAGAATGGTTTACGAGGTGGCTGGAAGGAGACATTGAATTACTGGAAAATGTTTCCGATGCTGCGGAGATCCCGGACAGCCCCAGAGAAGAACTGAAGAAACAGAGAAAGGAATTCCGCCGGCAGATCTATGAGAAGGCAGACATGGACACTGTTACCCGCACCGGTGAGAAGGGCTTTATGTTCCTCTATCGTACAGTGGCAGTGGTAAGCTGCGTGCTGCTTATCGGGGTACTTCTCTTTACGGTGGCCCATATTCCCCGCTACGGTGAGGAAAACCCCTATACACTGGAAGTCGTGGAACGCTACATCGAGCACGGCGTGGAAGAAACGGGGGCAGTAAATATCGTGGCTGCCATGATCTTAGATTACCGTGCCTTTGATACATTGGGGGAATCCCATGTGCTGTTCACTGCACTGGTCTTAGTCATGATCTTATTAAAGCTGGATAAAAAGACCATCCGTGGCAGTGACCTGGACAGTTATTACACTGTTAAACAGGATACCTACTTTGACGTTTCCGGAGATTCCATAATCCGGCTGGTGGGAACTGTCCTGGTGCCCTGCATCATTCTCTTCGGCATATATGTGCTGTTGAACGGGCAGAACGGTCCCGGCGGAGGCTTTTCCGGCGGTGCTATCATGGGGGCTGCCCTTATCATGTTTGCAACAGCCTTCGGTTTTGACAGGGTGGACAGGGTGTTTTCTGCAAAGGTATTGTCGTTGGCATGCTTCATAGGGCTTACCTTTTACTGCTTTGCCAAGGGCTATGTATTCTTCACCGGAGCCAACGGCATTGATAACCACATCCCCAAGGGGATACCCGGGGCCATATTGTCCGGCGGACTGATCCTGCCCCTGGATATAGCTGTAGGTCTGGTTGTAGCCTGCACAATGTACGGATTTTACAGTCTTTTTAAGAGAGGAAATATCGGCGGTGCTTGAACATCTGCTAATAAACAATGAAGAGGCGGTAGCCATCATACTTTTCGGCATAGGCTTTACCATGCTCTTATTCCAGCAGAACCTGATCAAAAAGCTGATCGGCATGAACATTATGGACTCCGGGATCTTTTTGTTCCTGGCTTCCATGGGCTATATAGAAGGGCGGAAGGCGCCTATCATCGCAGACAGTGTTCAGGATACAGCCGCTTATATCAATCCGGTTCCCGCCGGACTGGTACTTACGGGCATTGTGGTCTCAGTTTCCGTGACGGCCGTGATGCTGTCCCTTTCCATACGACTTTACAAAAGATATCATACCCTGGATCTGGATGAGATCTATCAGCTTTCCAGGCATCAAATGGAGGACAGGTAAATGGACTTTATCGCCAACTTTCCTCTGTTTACCATAATCTTCAGCCTGTTTTCGGGCGTGCTCTGTTTTCTGCTTAAGGGGAAGGCGGCAAAACGCTATACATTTGTGTATGAGATCCTTCTGATATGCATGGTTGCAGCGATTCTTTGCTATACTTTGCAGAACGGAGGGGAATTTACCTACTCCATGGGTGAATTTTCCGCACCCTGGGGAAATGAGATCCGGGCCGGCGTCCTTGAGGGAGTGATCGCGCTTTTATTCATGGTAGTCATGTTCTGCTCTATTTCCGCAGGACACCGTTTTATCGATACGGACATAGATGAGAGCAAGATAAATCTTTACTACGCCGAGCTCAATCTGATGACTGCGGCGCTTATGTCCCTTGTCTGGACTAACGACATTTTTTCCGGTTATGTATTTGTGGAGATCTTAACCCTCACCAGCTGCGGCATCCTGATAGTCCGCGAACTGGGCCGCACCACCCTTGCCGCAGTACGGTATATGATCTTAAACCTGCTGGGATCGGGACTCTTCCTGCTGGGAGTGGTGCTCCTATATACCATGACGGGACATCTTCTTATGGTACCGATGCAGGAGACCATCGCCGAACTCGTTAAAGATCCCGGGGTTTATCCCACCATGACAATGGCGGTGGGGATACTTACCATCGGCTTATCCATTAAAAGCGGGCTTTTCCCCTTCCACTACTGGATGCCGGACACCTATGGCTGGGCAACTCCCGCTTCCGCCTCCATCCTTTCATCCCTTGTTTCAAAGGCCTATATCTTCCTGTTATTCAAGATATACTACCGGGCTATCGGCATAAGTGTGTTTGAGCAGATGCCCATCCGGAATATCCTTTTGGTACTGGGGATCTGCGGGATCATAGCAGGTTCGGTAAGTGCCATCAGGGCCAATAACATTAACCGTATGGTGGCGTTTTCTTCTGCGGCCCAGATAGGTTATATTTATATGGGAATAGGTTTGGGCGGAGTCGTCGGCTATTCTGCCGCTATGTTCCATATAATAGTCCACGCCATTACCAAATCCCAGCTGTTTCTTACCACCCCCTGTCTCGCAGAGGTCTCCGGCGACAGCCTTCTTTTCAGGGAATTGCAGGGGAGCGGCCGCCGGAACAGAGATGCGGGAGTGTTTTTTACCATAAGCGCTTTATCCATGATAGGTATCCCTGTTTTTGCGGGCTTTTCATCCAAGCTGCAGTTCGGCCTAGCGGCGCTGGGACAGGGGGATATTAAGCTCATTTTAGTAATGCTGGCGCTGGCTGTCAGCTCCATGCTAAATGCTGTATATTTTATCCGGACGGTCATCAGGATCTACACGGAAGACCCCCGGAAAAGCGAAAGGACCCGGCATCTTCCGGATTATATAATACCCATGCTAGTATTAACGGCATGTAATCTGTTCTTAGGCCTGTTCTCATGGGTAACGGTGGATCTTATACGGACAGGGCTTTCAATGTTCGGATAAGGTACGGAATGGTTTTCTATATACAGGATTATCATAGATAGTGGAGGTTTGTATGCTTCTCATAACAGCGTTTTTATTTCCGATGATCGCAGGCCCACTGGCCGCAAGGCTTCCGGATAAAACAGGGGCCGGGAGAAACTTAAGATATGCAGGCGTTATGATCCTTACGGATATCCTCTGCGTTCTGGCGGCTTTCTTCGGCAGACCGGTGGATCTTTTCCATATGACCGAAAAGGCGGTCTTTGGTTTTTCACTGGATAATTTCGGAAAGATATATCTCTTCATGGTGATCATCCTTTATACCGCGGTGTGCTTCTACGCTTTTGAGTATATGAAGATGGAAGAGCGTCCGGAAATGTTTTTCGCCTTTTATTTTGTGTCGCTGGGAGCGCTGATCGCTATCTGCATGTCCGCCAATTTAGTAACACTCTATTTCTGCTTTGAGCTGGCGACTCTCTCATCTGTTCCCCTGGTACTTCACGAGATGACAAAGGACGCCATTGCTGCAGGCTTAAAGTACCTGTTCTATTCTATTGCAGGCGCCCTGATGGGGCTTTTAGCGGTATTCTTTGTATATTATTACGCAGGAAGCGGAGAAGGCTTTGTTCTTGGCGGTATTCTGGATAAAGGAATGGTTTCCGGCAATGAAAAAGTTCTCTTAGCGGTGATCTTTATCGGGATCATCGGATTTGGCACCAAAGCCGGAATGTATCCCATGCACGGATGGCTACCCACAGCCCATCCCATCGCTCCGGCGCCGGCTTCCGCACTTCTTTCCGGCATCATTGCCAAGGCGGGCGTCGTTGCCATTGTGCGGCTTATCTACTATTCGGTAGGAACTGAGATACTCCGGGGCACCTGGGTACAGTACGCATGGATGTGCCTCTGCATGCTGACCATATTGATGGGTTCCACCTGTGCTTTCCGTGAAAAGGTGATGAAAAAAAGGCTGGCCTATTCCACAGTCAGCCAGATTTCCTATATCCTGCTGGGTCTTTCCATCATGACTGAAGACGGGTTGAGAGGAGGTATCCTCCACCTTATGAGCCACGCCGTTTCCAAGGGCTGTCTCTTCCTGGTGGCAGGTATCTTTATCTATAAACTGGGAAAGCGCAACGTAAACGAGCTCAGGGGCATAGGAAAGCAGATGCCGGTGACCATGTGGTGTTATATGCTGGCGTCCCTGTCCTTGGTTGGAATACCTCCCATGGGTGGCTTTACCAGTAAGTGGGCCATAGCCGCAGCCTCCATCGGAGACGGTATGGGAGTCTTATCCTTCCTGCCGCCTGTTGTACTACTGATATCG
>JAEEGL015399867.1_pt1 | contig 15703 bp, 9 predicted proteins | sample 9134231 | NCBI WGS metagenome assembly JAEEGL01 (sample SAMN16246548, study PRJNA631951) | gut metagenome | biome: gut microbiome; feature: rumen; material: fiber-attached | host: Bos | place: Iran: Karaj | collected 2018-10
AGAAATACGAAAACTGGGATCATGCCAGCCTAGAATCGAATTTTAGAATGTGGGAATTTAATACCACGATGGATGAGCTGATGGGGGCGGCTGACGTAGTAGTGTCCCGTGCAGGAGCGACTACGATTGCGGAAATCGGTGCATTAAATAAGGCCACGATTCTAGTGCCGTTTGCGCCTTTGCCAGGCGGGCATCAGGTTAAAAACGCGGAAAGGCTCGAGGAAATGGGCGCCGTGATGATCGTAAAAGATGCGGAAATGGTAGAAAAACCAGAGCTATTGCTTGAGGCGATACGAACGTTGGTGCGCAGTCCAAAGAAACGTGCTGATATGGCAGAAATTTTACATAACGAAGTGCGTAGCGATGCGGCTAAGACTTTGGCCGAGATGATAATTGCGGCAACGACGGAGAAATAACTTAATGCGGGCGGGTAGAACAATAGCAGAAAGGCGCGAGCAGTTAGAAACCTCTTCGGAGAGGCTAAAAGCCAGGGAAAAGGTTAAGCGCAAGAAAACTTTAAGGTTAGTATTGGCGATTTTGTGGGTCGTAGCATTTGTGGGGATTATTGGCTATGCAATTGCGGCGTTTATTAATCGTGAGTCTGAGCTAAATGCGCCGGTTAATACTAATGTTGTAGTGGTGCCATATGCGCCGACGATTGAAATTATTGATGTAGATGCGGCAGCTACTGGCAATCAGGTAACGAGCAGGATGCGTGAGTATATTGGCCAGGTAGAGGCGGATTTGCGCGAACTGGGTTATATTCCAACTAAAGCGGTAATCCCGTCTGGCGCGGTGCGCGAGGTAGATATCTATATTGATGGATATAGTGGGTATGTAAAAATGGTAATTGACCGAGGAACTGGCGTGTCAGCAGAAGATACGGATCGCATGATTCGTTATCTAAAAGGGCGGGGAATCTCTGATTTTGAGTATATTGATGTACGTATAGAGGGGAAAGGGTACTGGAAATAACAGGGGTGTAACAGGGGTGATTTTTGCCCTTTTGGGGTTTAATTCTGATTCTCTGTTCTTTTGTTCGGTTTTTGTTCTTTTTTGAGGGAATTTTCGGAGTAAACGTAGGCGCTAGAATAGGCTCGTAACAGGGGAGAAAGGGAAGTAGGGAAATAAAAATGGGGAAAAGTCAAATCGGCCAAAAAATGGCTGTGAAAGGTGGCGTGAAAGGCTTTTAGGACATTTACTTGTGGAAAAGTCAAATGGAGCCTATGTGGAATAACTGGGGTTTTATAGGGGCTTGCAAGGGGTTAGCCTTGGTAGTTACTCCCAAACTACTCCTTACGTCTGATTATTTTTAGATTCATTCACTCGATCCTCGTCTCAATCCCAGGTTATTCGCCTCGGATGAGGAATAAATCTAAAAATAATCAGGTGCGGAGTAATGTTTAGGAGTAGTTACCAAAGCTAACCCTTAGCCATGCCGTATAATCCCCCGAAAATGCCAGCATAGTTAATGGCCGGTCGTTTCTAGGTGTAATGTCGTAAAATATGTATTGTGCGACATTGAAAGTATTTTGAAAAGTCGATTAACTTTACGTCTTTGTAATGTGGTTTTGTTTGTGCTTATGCTAAAATGCGTGCAATTCCCGTTTCCTGCTGCGTGTGATTCCCGCTTTTTGGGCGTCGATTTGACTTAGTTTGAGGCCTCCAGAGCGTTTATAGGGGTGCAACAGGGGTGAAACAGGGATATAACAGATGTCGAACTGGGGTGATATAGATATATAACAGGGGCGGATAAGGGAAGCACTAGATACGAATAGGGGAGCATCAAAATAATAATTCCCTCTTATAATCAGGGGGAATTATTGGATATTTTTATTGTTGATTGTTATTTTTGTGGGGTTTATTTTTCTTGTGATGATTGTTTTTTGGCCTTGGTTGTTGAATGGACTGGCCTTGAGCTGGCTGCTGTGGCTTGTTGGCTGCGGCAGCGGATTTTTCGTCATTCCCTTGCTGTTCCGAGATAAGTTTGGCAAGGTCTTTTAATCCGAGTCGATCTTTCCCTTCGGCGGCGTTTGGACTGAGCTTTTGCTTCATAAAATCACCCTGTGGAGTGGCTGGTTTTGGATATTTTGGCTGATATTTCCAGTTCGGTTTTTGTTCGGTGTTTGTTCTATGGGTAAAGATTGGCGTAGGATCGAAGTCTGGCTGACGGCCCGAATCGGAAAGTTCCCTTTTATACTTCTCGGATTGTTCGATAGTCTCTTTAATATCAGCTTCAACGTCGGCGCGTGGACGGGCAAAATTGGCCCTAGAATGCGCCACAATGGCGTCGAAATTGTCTTGTGGGGACTTAGGAATAGACAAGGTGGTAGCCGAGAAGGCTGGGACTTTTTCGCCGCCAATAATCATCGAAATGACGAAGTGGCGGTTGTCGAGTTGGATAATATCAGACTCCTCAAAAGTTGGCTCAAATTGCTTGACGAGTACTGGTGCATCGTCCGGCGAAACGCGGAACGAGATAGTAGTACCGACGTTACCAAAGACGGCATCGCGTACGGAGTCAGTCATCTGGGCGACGTATTGGTTAGCTACGGTTAGGTTAAGGCCGTATTTACGAGCCTCAGAGAGAATCACGGCGAAGGAATCGGTAGCGAAGTTCTGGAACTCATCTACATATAGATAAAATGGTCGGCGATCTTCTACGCGGTCGATATCGGAGCGCGACATAGCGGCTAGCTGGACTTTAGTAACGAGGAAGGCGCCAAGAATCGAGGCATTATCTTCGCCAATGAGACCTTTAGAAAGGTTAACGACTAAAATCTTTCCTTCGTCCATAATCTTGCGAATATCGAAGGAGGACTTTGGCTGGCCGTTGATGTTGCGGATAATTGGGTTAGCCGTGAAGGCGCCAACCTTATTGAGTACTGGAGCGATTGATTCGTTGATCTGCTTATCATTCCATTGACCAAACTCATGTTTCCAGAATTGAAGCACGGTTACGTCGGTACAATAATCGAGGGTTTCTTTGCGAAAATCTTTATCGGTAAGCATGCGGGAAATATCAAGCAAGGTAGCTTCTGGGCGGTCGAGCAGGGCTAGAAGGGTGTAGCGCAAGATATGCTCAAGGCGTGGACCCCAAGAATCGCCGAACATACGTTTGAGCACGCCAATAACTTCAGAACAAATGTTTGGTTTGCGAGTAGGATCGGTAACTTCGAGCGGGTTAAAAGCAACTGGGTATTCTTTGTCGGCCGGGTTAAAGTAAACGACGTCTTGAATACGAGATTCTGGGACAAAGCGGAGGTTGTCGACGGCAAAATCACCATGCGGGTCAATAATACAATAACCTTGATTATAAAAAGTATCAGACAAGGCAAGAAGCTCGAGCAAACCAGATTTACCGGCACCGGTTTGACCAATGATGTAAACGTGACGAGAACGGTCGCGGCGGAGCAGGCCGAACTGATGGTTAATGCCGCGGAAGTTGGTGAGGCCAAAGGCGGAGATGTTTTCGTCAATAGATGGCGTGCCAGTCATAACTGGAAGCTTGGCTGGTGGTTCGGCGGTCTTAGAGTTGGCCCAAACAATGTTTGGTGTTTCTACAGAAGTGTGCGGCAAGTGGTAGACCGAAGCGAGCTCAGAAATATTTAGAATAAAGCCGTGATCTGAGAATTGACGAATCTTGTAGGCGTCTAGATCAGTAGGATTAAAGCTGCCACCGAGCATCTTGAAACCGTTTAGGTTAGTGGAGTTGAATTGTTTGAAGGTGCCCACGAGAGCTTGCATGTTGAGTTTAGCGTCAACTTCGTTTTTGCCTAGGTAGGCAAGGCGAATTTTGACTTCGTAACCAAGCTTAGTAGCCTTTTCTTCGGCCTTAGCAATACGCGTTTTGTCACGTTCGGATAATTCAATTTTAACTTCGTTCCCTGTGCCGCCAGCTGGAGGACGGAACAAGGCACCAAAAACTTCGATGAGCCATTTCCAGTCGATATTAATTGGGTGCTTCCCTGCTTTAATATCTTTAACCCAGCTATCGGTAGTATTTTTGTGCCAATCGTCTGGGATTGGGCGGGTAAGAATTTGCACCCAGAGCTCTTCGGAATTATCTGGATCAAGCTTAGCAAGTGTACCAGTAATGCCAGCGAGCGGATCTACTTCGAAAGTATCGAAGGTTTTGATTGGTAGAGCGGCCGTATCAGTAAGAGTAAGCTCGGCAGTGTAAGTAACTGGATATTTGCTGCGATTATCGACGTAATCTTCGTCCATTTTGTAAATTTGGACGGTTGGATATTGAGAATAAATCTGACCTTCGACGAAGTTTTGCAAAACTTTTGGCACCCAAACATAAAAACGGATTTGACCGGAGGTAGAAACGATTTCGAAAGAAAGATGCTCCTGTACGCCGCCGGAATTTTTGAGCTCAGATGCATCGCGCAAAATACCATGAAGCGAGGCAAACATCTGCTCAGCGGCTAGCTCCTTTTTGTCGTTGGTGCGTGGAATTTCGAGCATCAAAAGTACGGAGTCTACATTTAAAACTTTTAGTTTGTTGAGTTTTTTGTAATTAATGTAGGTCAAAATTGCCAATATGAGAACGATTGGAATCCAGACAATTGGCATGAGAATAAAGTGGATGATGCCCTCTAACATGATACTTTTATTTTATCATATTAGGCAGCGAGCGTATAGGAGTTTTTGTCTACCTTGGTGAAGAATTTCTTATTCTGAAGATTAAGTAGAATGGTGGTTTCTTTGACTTTGCGAGTCTTGAGCACGCGCTTGACTATCTCTTCCCTGGTGAGTGGAGTCTTAGCCTCGGCCAAAATGCCTTTGATAATATCAGATACGGTTCCCTTGGCGTAGCCCCATGAGCTAAGCGCGTAGATACCGCGGCCGATCAAGACGAAGCGAGAATCTTTGATAAGCTCGTTGTGAATAGCTTGAATGGTGACGTTTTTGCGCTTGAATGAAGAAGCGGAAATTTCTTTAGCGATGTCCGAGAAATGCATCGGCTCTTTCTTGCTTTCGAGTACGACGTAGATTTTGTCGCGAATGTTCTTCGGGTTGACGGCTGGCCATTTGGCAAGACCATAAAGGTCATTTAGCGAAGCGAGATTCTTGGAAATTGACGCCATGGCGCGAATGTGATTAGGATGTTCATAATCTAGCTTATTGTCAAGCTCGTCGAGCGTCATTGGTTTTTTATTCTCTTTAATGATGGCGACGATTTTGTCGACTTTGGCACGAACTTCTTTTTCGGTGCCATCTTTGGCAATAGTGATGGCGGCATAATATTTGTCGTTTTCTTCAACTACGGTAAGGCTGCTTGAAAAAGTGGCAATAAAATAAATGCCGGTCTTTTCGGCAGGCGTAGTAGTGCGACCATAGATTTTGTCGGCAAGATTAGAGATCTTGGCAGCACGACCCATTTCATCAAGATTACGGACAAGAATTTTTTCAGCGGCAGCAAGTTCTGGAATTTTGTTCTCCTCAGCGGAAATTTGGAGACGAATCAGAATTGCTTTTTCGAGTTGGCGGACGCGTTCACGCGTAATAGACAACATTTCACCGATTTGCTCAAGGGTTTCTTTGTTCCCGTCTAGGCCAAAGCGACGTGAAATGATTTCTCGTTCGCGGTCTTGTTCGATGATTTTCAGGCTTCCGGCAATTGCATTTTTGAGGATTTCCGCATTTTGATCCATTGAATTCTTCCTTATTCCACCACTGTTAATATTGTAGATTTATATTATAATAACATAAGTACGAGCAGTTGTCAACTGTGGGTTCTGACTTTTTCTATGTATATTGTAGCACATTTTTTACAATGTGCGAAAAAAATTTAATAATACTAAAAACATAAGCAGTATTATGTTCTACTTAGACTTTTTGGCAGTGGTTTTCTTGGTAGATTTGGCGCGCGGAGCGTGACGACGCACGGTTTTTGGTTTGTTTTTAAGTAGCTCTTCGGCTTGCTCTTTGGTGAGAGTTTTTGGATCTTGGTCTTTTGGAACTTTAGCATTGTTACGGCGGCCTGGACCTTTGACGTATGGACCGTAGGCGCCGTTAATAATCATGATGTCGCCCCAATCGGCGATGATGGAGTTGACTTTGGCTTCGTAGAGCGGCAGAGCCTCTTCGAAAGTAATGGTGTATGGATCAAAATCTTTGATTGGAATATTATATTTGCCGCCTTTTAGGTATGGACCGAATGGGCCGTTGGCTGCGATGAGCTCGGCGCCGTCTTTGGCGGTGCCAAGCGTGCGTGGCAAGGCTGGCAAAGCGAGCTGCTTGATGGCTTGCTCTAGTGTGACAGTCTTAACGGATTTGCGTTTTGGAAGTGGCGCAAAGCGAGGCTTCTCGCCAGTTTCTTTTTCGTTATCGCCAAGCTGAATGAAGCCGCCGTTTTTGCCGACTTTGGCGTAAATTGGCTTGCCGGTTTCTGGGTCATGGCCAAGAATGCGGGAGTTGTTGTAGCGCTCTACACCTTCGGAGGCGAGCACGGTATCGCGGAATGGTCCGTAGAAATCGCGGAGCATTTTGACACGTTCGAGTTTGGCTTCGGCTACGAGGTCGAGGTCTTTTTCGATGTTGGCGGTAAATTTGTAATCAACAATGTTTTTGAAATTATCAACCAAGAATCCAGCTACGAGTTCGCCGATTGGAGTTGGGATGAGCTTACCTTTGTCGGCGCCGTATTTTTCGGTGACACTAGCGCGACTAATCTGATTATTAGCAAGCTTTAGTTCTACAACTTCGCGTTCTTCCCCTTCGGACTCACCTTTTACTACGTAGCCACGGGCTTGAATAGCAGACATAATCGAAGCATAAGTTGATGGGCGGCCAATGCCGAGTTCTTCGAGCTTTTTTACGAGCGAACCTTCGGTATAGCGGGCGCTTGGCTTAGCGAAAGTCTGACGAGCGGTAATTTCGTTGGCTTTAATATGGTCGCCGACTTTTAGGTCTGGCAATTCTAAATCTTTGCTCTTGCCGTAAACCTTGAGAAAGCCGTCAAATACCACGACTTCGCCCTTGCCTTCAAAAACATATTCGGTAGGAGTATTGATTGTAATGTTGGTCTTGGCAACTTTAGCATTGGCCATTTGGGTGGCAAGTGTGCGGGCCCAAATTAGGCGGTAAAGTTTGCGTTCGTAATCGTTCTTGCCGGCGGTGGTGTTTTCGATGTGGGTTGGACGGATAGCTTCGTGAGCTTCCTGAGCGGAAGCATCCTTGGTTTTAAAATGACGGACTTTAAGATAATCTTTGCCAAAAGTTTTTTCGATGTAGGCCGCCATCGAGGTTACGGCTTGGCTAGAAAGATTAAGCGAATCGGTACGATGATAAGTAATAAGACCAGCCTGGTAGAGACCTTGAGCAGCGGTCATGGTGGTGCGAGACGAAAAACCGAGTTTGGCGTTAGCTTCGATCTGGAGGGCGGCAGTAGTAAATGGCACTGGGTTGGCTTTGACGCCATCTTCTTTTTTGACGTCAGCGATGGTATAGTCGGCGCCAACGAGCTGATTCAAGAAATCCGTAGCATCTTTTTCGGTATCAAAATTATGGTTAAGTGTGGCTGGGAAGCCAAAATCGCCACTAACTTTAAAGCTAAACTTGGACTCGAATTTTTCGATTTCCTTCTCACGCTCTACTACGAGGCGAAGCGCTGGTGACTGTACGCGCCCGGCTGAGATTGCGCCTGGTACTTTGCGGCGGACGATATCAGAAAGATCATAACCTACTAGCATATCGAGGGTTTGGCGGGCCTGCTGAGAGTAGACCATGTTCATGTCGACGGTACGAGGAGCTTTGATAGCTGCTTCGAGTGCTGGCTTGGTGATTTCATGGAAAGTGATACGCGCGGTATCTTTTGGCAAATTCAAAACTTCACAAAGATGCCAAGAAATTGATTCTCCTTCGCGGTCTTCATCGGTTGCGAGCCAAACTTTGTCGGAATTTTTGACGGCTTTTTTAAGCTCGGCGATAATCTTGGTGTGTTCTGGATCGATTTCGTAAGTTACGTCGAAGGTGGATTTATCTACCTTGGTATCCTTTCTAATATGACCAACCGATGCAAGGACCTGAAAATCCTGGCCTAAATATTTTTCTATGGTGGCCGCCTTGGCAGGAGACTCGACAATAACTAGGTTTTTTGACATATATATAATAATAGCATACCCATGCAAGCATAAGCGTAGAAAAGATTTTTGCCACCAAAAAACCTCAGGTAAGGGTGGGCATCACCTGAGGTTATTTGGCCCTCTAACACATCTCTTTTGACACCGGGAGAACCCCGGAAGCGCGACCCACCTCACACAAACTTGGGGCCCGCCGGTTAGAGGGATTGCTATGCCTTCGAAGGGTCCCCCTAAGTGGAGGTAATACTTATCACTCTGAACCTTAAAGAAATTCAGAGGCTGGGGGTTTCAAAAGCACGCAATTTCTGCTACAGTCTAAATAGTAGCCGAAATTATAATTTATTTAGGTGCGGTGTGAGACCGTATTGGCCTCAACTGTCTTTCATTATACCACTTGGGAGAAAAAATGTCAACACTTTTTCAATACTTTTTTGAAAAATTCAACCAAATGTCGCCCCTAGAGCATGATTTTACTTCGGTGTTGGACGCTATTGCGCTTAAGCCTAAAATGTTGTATTTTTATGGAAAAATGCCCGAAAATGTGACAATTAATGGCGTAAAACAGCGGGCAAAAGCGGTGGCGATTGTGGGGGCGCGTAAAAATACCCTCTATGGTGAAGAAATCGCTTATAAAATGGCCTACGATTTAGCTAAACGGGGCGTAGTGATTATATCTGGGCTAGCGCTAGGAATTGATTCGATTGCGCACCGAGCAGCGCTGGATGCTGGCGGGGTGACGGTGGCAGTGCTGGGCACGCCGATTGACCAGATTTACCCCCGTCAGCATGAGGGTTTGGCGCGCGAAATTATAGAGAAGGGCGGCGCGGTGATATCCGAGTATGCGCCAGGGGCGAAAGTCTATCCTAGAACGTCGTTTTTGGAGCGAAATCGGCTAATTGCGGGGCTTTCGGATGCCGTAGTGATAGCGGAGGCGGCAGAGCGGAGTGGCTCACTAAATACTGCGATGCACGCGCTGGACCAGGGCAAAGATTTGTTTGCGGTGCCAGGTAATATTACTAGCCCGATGTCTCAGGGGTGCAATAAGTTAATTCGCCAAGGGGCGAACCCGTATACTTCGGTGGATGATATTTTGGATCTGCTCTTCCCTGCGCCGAAAAAGCGTAAAAATATGCAGCCACAGCTGCTTTTAGCTGATAATGAAGAGGAGTTGGCGATTTTGAGAGCTTTGGCAGACGGAATTAACGATGGCGAAGCAATTATGCAAAAAACGCGGCTTTCGGCGGGTGTTTTTAATCAAACAGTAACGATGTTAGAAATTAAAGGTGTAATTAGGGCGCTAGGCGCAAATAAGTGGGCTAGGCGATAATTTCGTCGAGCTTGCGGCTGGCGGCGGCAAGGATATCTGGGAGCTGTTCCCTTTCCTCTGGGGTAAATTTGGACAGTACGAAATCAATATCGCCGAGTTTTTGACGGAGTGCATTATTGCCGGTGCCAAGGCGTAGGCGTGGATAATCATCGGTGCCAAGTTCTCTGGTGACGGATTTGAGGCCGTTATTACCGCCGGCGGTGCCGGTTTGATGGTGACGCATTTTGCCAAAATCAAGGTCGAAATTGTCGCAAATAATCAAAATGTCAGAAAGCGGGATTTTGTAATAGTTGGAAAAAGCGCGGACGGCTTTGCCGGAATCGTTGTAATATTCTTGCGGCTTAATAAAAAGCGCGTTGTCGCTTTTAGCCCAGATAGCGCCAAATTTGGGGTTTTGTGACCACTCGAGTTGGTGAGTTTTAAGATAAAAATCCAGCAACAAAAAGCCAAAGTTATGACGAGTGAAGTTGTAGGATGCGCCAGGGTTACCGAGGCCAACGATTAATTTCATATCTATATTATAATATACGCCCAAAGTGTTGACAATTAAGCATAAGTGTGTATAATAAATATAGAATAGGTCATATAAAAAACAAAAAGGAAAAACCAATGAGAAATAAAAAACGTTCTTTGCGTGGCCGCATTGCTCCACTGGCAATTGCTGGCGCTACGCTGCTTTCTGGCTTTACGCCATTAATATCTAATGCTGGAGTATGGGCTAGACCGGGGAGGCCGGACCCAGTAGGTTACCTAGAAGGTTTGCTTCTTACTCTTGATCAAATCGACATGAAGACGATGCTTGATGTTGATGCTACTTCTGATGGCGGTTTTATCGCTGCTGGTCCTTTTTATCAACATAGTATCGATCAAACCGGTGCTAATGTTGATTTCTTAATTGGTTCTTCATTGGTTAAATATAATGCAAATAGCGAGGTTGAGTGGACTAAAAAAATAAGCGAGTTCAATATTGGTGGTGACCAAGAAATTGACGAATTACTCAATTCAAATAATGGTGATGACGACGATGATTTTGTCGAAAGGCACCAGGTTGTTCCCGTAATTAAGAAGGATGGCCAGTCTATCATATTTATGCCGGGTGGGGGCGATGAAAATGGGGTGGAGTTTATGTGTATCGAAAAGAATGAATTTATGTCAGCTTTTCGCAACGAACGTCAACCGCAGACGATTCCATGTCCAGACACTTCTGTCGGGCTCGCTTACTCGATTAAGCAAGCAGCCGATGGTGGGTATGTGGGATTAAGCGGTGGATTCTCTGCGCTTGGCGATTTTGCTAATTCGGTAATGCTTGGCGTCGATATGACTGATAGTCCATTGCTGGGCATCATTAATGGACTAGATTCATCGCTTGTAAAATTCGATGCAAATGGTGACAAGGTTTGGTCTACGGTGATCAGCGGCGAAGCTGTCTCTGACGCATTGGCACAAGAATTTAGGCGCCAAGGCTTGATTGCTAATGACGATGAAGCAATGATGCCTCCGATGACTTTAGCAAAAGATCTTATCCCATTGAATGATGGCGGATATATAACCTCTGGCGTGTCCGTTGCCATATATGGTAATGCGACATTTGAAGAAAAATTGAATGCTTTAGACGGCCCAGATCATCAGTATATGGTGGGGGAAGAGCCTGAAGTTAAAGCCATATACGCTGGCGTACTAGAGAAATTTAATGGCGAAGGCAACCTAGTTGGCGTGAAGACCTACGCTACCAAGGCACTTACCAGTAGCCAAATAAGGGACTTTGCTGGTAGTAGGGCTGGTATTTCTGAAGATCTTAATGGCTCCGAATTGATTGAAACGGACGAGCATCCTGAAGGTCATTTCTACTGTAGGTATGATTATGAAGACCATGACGGTGATCCAGATTACATTTATCGATACGGTTACTATTACACCGAATGTAGAGAAGATGATTACTTCTTTGTAAGAATGCGCGACATACGTGAATATGGACCGCGCGGTGACGATCCTCTAAAAACGGAAGAATATCTGAATTTTTACCGAGAAATGTTGACGATTGGCGGTCTAACGCTTCCAACTCAAACCACTCCAACTTCTGATGGTGGCGTAGTGGTTGCCGGTACGGAACTTAATATCGGTATGGATATTGATAACCTTATCTCTGGCACAATAATCAAGTTCGATGGCTCGCTTAACCAGCAATGGACCTATAAAGTGAATGATGAAAATCGTCGCTTCTCAGGATTCAAGGACGTCACGGAAACTGCCGATGGTGGATTCGTGGCTGTAGGCGCTGCTACTAAGGCTACTCCGATTAGTACTTACGTCGTAAAGGTTGATGCCAACGGTAATAAAGTTTGGGACAAACTTTGGCTCGATGATGAGGTTGGCGCAATTGCTTCTGCCGCAATTGGCGTGACTGAGCTTACGACCGGACAAATCGTAGTGATTGGCGCAAACTTTGAAGATGTTAACTTCAATAATCTCCTTAACATGATGACGGCTGTTGAGCTTAGTGACGAAGAGTACATTTTAAATAACATTGGTTCCATTGACGACATCTTTGACTTCAATGGCTACATCTTAGTCCTCGATGGTATCACTGGTGAAAAAGCACTTTCGCAGTCTACTCCTAAAGTAAACTCCAAAGTTACTCGCATCGCTAATGGCAAGCTAGTAATCATCAATATGAACAACGCCACCAGCGATCAAACCGGCGCTCCAATTCAGCTTATTGGCGACGCCACGATTGTAGACTTCTCCGATGTCTTGCAAGGTGGTGGAAACAATAATGGCAACGGTGATGACGATTATTCCGACATCACGGTACCGAATACCGGCGTATCAAACGAGATCGCACAAGTACCACTAATTCTTGGCGCAATCACGATGGCTGCACCATTTGTCTTAAAGATGATGGCTCGCGCTCGTAAGCACGGTAAAGCTACAAGCTTTAATAAGTAAAAAATAAAGTAAATAAAAATCCCGCCAAACTCTGGCGGGATTTTTTAAAAGAAGGAGGACTAACCGACCAGTAATCTGGTCACGTTGGTGGATTCTTCCTGGCGCTCGACGACGCTACGAACTAAATCACTCCTTACGATCTCGTCCGTATATAAGTCAACTACTGCCACTTCGGGATTATTCATGCAAGCTTCTTTTGCGAAAACAATGCCGTTGCGGGCTTCATTCAAGCCTTTATCTGTGGCATGGACCTGTTTAACGTCGCCGGTGATGATCATCTTGCCGTCTTTGCCTAGACGTTTGATGAGAGTGTCGGCTTCCGTGAAGTCCTGATCCTGGAACTCGTCGTAGATTACTACCTGATACGAGAAATCGCGTCCTCTAGCGGAATCGATATGAATTGGATTTCTGAAGGTTTTTCTAAACTTATTTTCAACATCCTCTTCAATGCGCTCCAGAAGCGTCAGTCCGGTAAGTTCGGCACCTTTCTTGGAACGGCTAGAATCGGGCGCGGAACCAAGGCCGTATTTACGTAAGTTGTCGAGCTCTTTTTTGTAGCCTTTGTTTGTATTGAGCAGCCAGTTCCTAATTGCATTCTTAATTGGTTGAACGTTAGGATCTAACTTTTCACTAAGGCTACCGGGTAGTGCGCCAAGACTGTTTCTTCTCGGTGAACACGGTACCACTACTCCGCGTAAAAACTGTCCCGCTTTGCAAGATTCAATTGCGTAAACTGTGGCTAAGTATGTTTTACCGGTGCCAGCCGGACCAGTGCAGATTACTGCCTTGAAAGCCGGATTCATCAGGGCCTCGGCATAAATAGCCTGGCCAGCACTTAAGCTGTCGACCGGGGATTTATACGCATACTCGAGTCCTACAATGGAACGCTTTTCCATGTCATATCTGCCAATATTATCAAAACGTTGGCAATAGTCGGTAGTTCGTCTGGTTTTTGAGTCGTGCATTACAATAAACTCATTAGCTATCAATTCCGGCTCGTTCGGCATATAATACTGCCAAGCTTCTATCGGAATTTCTTGTTCGTTCCAGAATATGTCGAAGAGTTCTGTCGGCACGATAAGGTCGCGACGACCAGTGTAGCGGTGTACCTTGCGGAAATACTTACTAACGTCGATGCCGTGCATATTGGCACGGATAGCCAGGGCGTCATCATTTGTAAGAAGTGTAACGTCGCAGGACTTGTCAGCGTTCTTGATATCAATGGCTGACAGGATTATCCATGCACCAATATCGCTGTCGTCCATGACGAACGGCATATCAACATACTCTTTGTTGCAAAATCTTTGAGTTGAAAATGTCTGCTTTCCTACAGTAACAGCACAGCTGTTATTAAACAGTTTGCGTATTCTGCGCAGAGCTTCGCTAGCGGCTTGTCCGGTTTCGCCCCCTTTCCCTTTTAACAAGCTTAGCTTAATCACAGTGTGTTCCGGAATTACGATGTGCGCTGAGGTCAGGTCGATGGAAGCATTGTCGAAGATGACAACTTCCTCACTATCCGGGATAATATCCGGGTATTCGACGGCGACACTTGCATCAAGTACATAAACGCGCATCAATTCACCTCCCTTTAATATAAATGTTCAATAGCCAGGCACTATGCACTGGTCTACATAATTTTCAGTGTAGGCTATCTGTGCGAAAAAATGAAGAGTTGAAATTAGTCAGAATTATGGTCAGACTTCTTATTGCTGTCTGAACGATAAGAGAACATGATTGGCGTACCCACGAATGGATATTTTTCGCGGATTTTGCGTTCCAAGAAGCGTTTCCAAGACCAGTGGAGTAATTCTAGATCGTGGCCATGTACTGCAAACCATGGCGGACAAGTGTCGGTCTGGACGATGTATTTTGGCTTTGGACGAGTGTTCTTGAGCCCGGCCGGAGCATGTTCAACGATGGCTTCGGTAAGGATTTTGTTGAGTTCGGAAGTTTTAATTTCGAGCTTGCGAGTCTCAGCGATTTCGGTGGCAAGTTCAAAGAGTTTAGTTACGTTGCTGCCGGTTTCGGAGCTAGTAAGAAGCACTGGTGCAAATGGTAAGAAATTATAATCGCGCTCGAGCTCGTCCATAATGTGGTCGATTTTTTCAGAGTCAACAAGATCGGTCTTGGTCAAAACTACGATGATTCCCTTTCCGGCTTCCACGATTTGGCCAGCGAGAGATTGATCAAGCTTAGAATGATATTCGGTAGAATCTACAAGCAAAGCACAGACATCGGCTTCTTCGATGGCGGCTAGCGAGCGAATAGCGGAGAATTTTTCGATGCCAACTTCACGGCGGCCAGGCTTGCGCAGACCGGCGGTGTCGAGGATTTCGAGAGTTTTACCCATGTAACGAACCTCAACGCGGTTAACATCGCGCGTAGTACCTTGTTTGCTGCTAACGATGGCTTGCTGTTTTTTGGCAAGCGCATTAAAAAGGCTAGACTTGCCAACGTTTGGGCGGCCAATCAAAGCGATTTTGAGATCAGCAGCTTCTTTGCTGGCAGAAGTGGATGGAATGTTTTTAAAAATATTTTCTTTAAGTTCGCGGATGCCTTGGCCGGTAGTAGCGGAGAGACGAATAGTCTCGGCAGGCTTGATGCCGAGTGAACGAAATTCTTCGATTTGGAGCGATTCGCCAAGATCGCATTTATTAAGTAGCAATAGTACTGGCTTTCTGGATTTTAGAGCTTTTCTAGCAATGTCTTTGTCTTTGAAATCTGGATACTTAGCTGAGTCGAGTGTGAGTAAAATTAAGTCGGCCGAGTCGATAGCGTCGCTAATTTGATCCTGGATAGAAGCTTCAAAATCGTCGTTTGGATCTTTCAAGCCAGCAGTGTCTACCAAAATAAAACGGTCGTCGATTTTGGCCGAAACGTTATCGCGCGTGGTACCCTCTTCGCGGGCGACGATGGCGATGTTTTTGTGGGCAAGACGGTTTAAAATGCTGGATTTACCAGCGTTAGTTTGCCCAATCAATGCTACGATTGGAAGCTTTTTCATAAGAATTATTATAAGATATTTTGGCATTTTTGTAAAGGTATGGTATACTATAAACATTGGTTCCGGACGCCGCTACGCGGCTAACGAAACCTCGTTCACAAAAAAACGTAATGAACTTCGGTTCCGGACGCCACTGCGTGGCTAACGAAACCTCGTTCACAAAATCATAATGAACTTCGGTTCCGGACGCCACTGCGTGGCTAACGAAACCTCGTTCGTCCAAAGAGAAAATAAATTTTCTCTTTGTCCTCACTTCGGTTCCGTCGTCTAGTGGTCTAGGACGTCTGGTTCTCATCCAGAAAATCGCGGGTTCGACTCCCGCCGGAATCACCA
>JAEEGL011156895.1_pt1 | contig 15702 bp, 4 predicted proteins | sample 9134231 | NCBI WGS metagenome assembly JAEEGL01 (sample SAMN16246548, study PRJNA631951) | gut metagenome | biome: gut microbiome; feature: rumen; material: fiber-attached | host: Bos | place: Iran: Karaj | collected 2018-10
AATTCTATTATCATTATTTATATTATCATCTTTTTCATCTTCTGAAGTTTTATAATTTAAACTTAATCTTGCCATTTGATCAGCTAAAATTTGTAAATTATCAAAAGTTTTTTCTCTTTCAAATTCCATAAATTTATATTTAAAATTATTATATTTTATTTATTTAATATTTTTATATTAAAACAATAACTTATTGCTTTATAAAAAAAATACGTGTTTTGATAATGAAAAAATTTTTTATTATTATTAGTTAAATTGAACATAACTGAGAATATAATAATATAAATATAAAAATGTATTTTAAAAATATTTAGGTTTAAAAACTTCATAATAAAAAATTCAAATATCTATCAATATTTATTTCATATTTATTTTGAGTTTTATCTTGTTTAAAGTTTAATAGAGAATATTTAATTAAAATATTAATCTGATAGATAAACAATTACAACTAAAATTTTTATTTTTTTAATTTACTATTTTACTTATTAAGAAATTTTTTTTATTTTTTTAATACTTTTTAAATTTAATATGGAAAAACAAAATAATAAATATGGTACAATTAAATATCATTTAATTCAAATATTAAAAAAATTCCCTAGATCAAAAATTGTTTTTTCATTAATAATAATAATTAAATTAATTCCTTTATTTATTGTATCTCATGATTGGAATATAAAAAAAAATTCAGGTATTTCATTTTGGATAAGAAAATTTACTTTTTCAGAAATTATAAATGATTTCAAAAATATTTATTTCTTATATATATTATTATATTTTTATAGTTTTTTAACTTCAATTTCTATCATTTTATCTTTTTATCAAATTTTTTCTCATAAATATAATGATAATTATATTTGTTTTATTCAATATATATCTTTAATTTTAAATTATATGTTAACTTCTTATTTTTTATCAATTTTTATTGAAATTATTTTTGATGATAAAGGAAAAAAAGAATTTAATTCAATTTTATTTTATTTTTCTCTTATTTTAATATGTTTTAATTTCTTTTATATTTGTTTTGTTGAAATTTTTTTTTCAAGTTTAATAATTCAAGAACCATTTTTTATTGATAATTATTCAAATTTCACAAATGTTTTAGGAAGAATTGATTTTACCTTTTTATTTATGACTCTTTTTCAAATTGTTGTTCAATTAGAATTTCATTTAAGTGATAATAATATTATAATAGTTAAAATCATTGTTAGAATATTTATTTGTATATTATATTTATATCATTTCATTTCCCATAATAATTATTATTATAGATATTATATTGAAATTATATTAAGATTTTATTATTCTTTAAATTTTTCTTCAATTTTAGTTGAATTTTTTGGTTTATTTGATTATTTTAAAAATAAAGTTTATATTTTACAAGAAGATAGAGCAATACTTTATATAAAATTATTTATAGAAATTTGTTTAAGTATTCTATTCACTAATATATTCTTTAGATTAGATTATAAATACATAAAAAACAATGTAATAAAATTTAATTCAAAATCACCTGAATATTACACAATTCATATTATTAAAATGTTAAATATTATATATTATATGGATAGAAAATCAGATTTTAAAAATATTATGAATGAATTAAATATTTCTTTAAGAAATAGAGTTCATTCTCCAAAATGTAAAGAAGAAATTAAATGTTTTTATTGTCATGTTTATAATTCAGTTGAATTAAATAGAGAAATAAATGATTATATTGAATTATCAAAAAATAAAATTGATAATATTCCAGTTCATAAATTATTAGAAGAAAAATTTCCTATTTTTCATAGTTTTTTAGTTAATGAACTTACTAATTATGAAAATATTCGTTATCAATGGAAGAATTATTTTACTGCTATTTCTATTATTATTATTTATTTTTATGTTTTTAAAAGTAATTTTATTAAATGTTTATATCTTATTGAAAAAATAAAAGGAATTAAAGAAAATAGAATTAACCTTTTCACTAAATTACAATTAGATATTATGCAAAGAAAAATAATTGAAAGTTATCAAAATGAGAAATATTTAGAAAAAAGAAAATTAGTTTATTTAGCAAAAAATCAAAGAAAAAAAATAAAAAATACAGAAATCTTTACAGCAAATTTTAATTCAGTAAATAAATTAATATTAATAGAAAAGGATATAAAATATATATTAAATAAATATCGTTTGATAATGAAGAATTTTTATGAAGAAGAAATATCATTTAAAAAATATTCAGAATTAATAACAGATTTTTCAAATCAATATAAAAACTATTTATATAGTTTAAATAAATTATTTAGTAGAACAAAATGTAGTATATTATATCCAATGACTAAAATAACAAGTTTTTTTGAATTTTTAACAAGTGAAATTCCTAAAGAATTAAATGGTCCAATAAGTAATTTTTTTTCAAATCAAGTTTCTTCTTTAATTCAAACTGAAAAAGAAGAATATATTTTTATTATTTATATTCAAATTATAAATCAAATACCAAAGTTGAAAATAAAATATATTTCTGATGATTTAAGAAGAAAATTAAGATATTCAAGAAGTGATTTTTCTAAAATTGATTTTACTGAATTATTTCAGAAAACTTTTTATAAATCATATTATTATTTAATATTTAATTATTTAGAAAAAGGTTATTTAAAAATTCAAAATTTTGGTTTTCAAGATAAATATAAATATATTTGTATATTTGATTTTGATGGAATAATTTTATCTTCAGGAAAAGGACTTCAATTATATATAAGACTTAAAGATTCAAAAGAACAAAAATTTGGTAATACAAATAATAATCCTAGAAAAAGTAGTATAATGAAACAAAAATTTAAATCTCAAAATAATTTTTGCGGTTCTTGCTTTTTATTTGCAAATAAAAATGGGAAAATAATATCTATAAGTAAAGGATTTGAAGATTTCTTTTTTTTAAATACTACTGTTTTACATCAATATTCACTTAATGTTCTTGATCTGTTTAAAATTAATAAATTAATTCAAAGAGGTGTTTTTGAAATTAGTTTAATTTCTATTTTAAATAATATTGAAGAAATATTTATGAAAGAAATTGGTTTAATTTCAGAAGATGAATTTTCAAAAGTTATTGTAAAAATTAAAGATTTTAAAGAAACTCTTCAAACTGTTAAATTTAATTTTCAAATTCATGGTTCTTTTGAAGAAAGAATTTTAATAAAAGATAAAAGAAAACAAAAGAAATATTATGTTTTTATTTTAAAATTAAATTTAGAAGAAATTTCTAAAAACAACAGAAAGTGGAATTTTAAAAATAGAAAAATTATTTGATAATAAAATAAAATCTTCAACAACTTCTTCTTTAATAAGAGATGATTTATCATTTATTACTCATAATAATTTAGAAGATATGATGACTCCTCAAATTTTTGATAGACAATCTAATTATTTAATTTTAGTTAAAAAAATAAAACAAATTAATAAATTAGGAATTATAATTTTAAAGAAATTTTTTAATATAAATATCCAAAAAAATAATTTACAATTAGATAAAGATAAAAATTATAATAATAATAATCAAACAACTAATATAGATGATATAGAAATATTAAATTATTCAGAAATGTCAAAGAAAAAAATAATAGAGAAATCAAAAGTAAAAATAAAGAAATTTTCATGTTTCAGACAATATTTCCCATCATCATTATCAATAATCTTTTATATATCAATGATATATTTTCTTTCTGAAAATATTAGAAAGACTAAATTTTTAAGAGAATATTTAACTTCATTTATAGAAGGAAATATGTATTATCAAACAGTATGTCAAATTCAATTAAAAGTAATGTTAATGTCTTTTGTTGCAAATGGTTTACAAGCAGAAAAAATTGATAATAATTATAATAATTCATGGGATTATAATAATAATCAATTAAATTTAAGATATAATGATTATATTATTTATTATAGAAAATATAATGAATTTAAAACTTCTAATAGGAAAGTTAGAGAAAATACAGAAAATAATTATAAAGTAAGAAATTTTACTCTTCCTTCTTTTTCAGGAGAAAAAATAAATAAAGATATAAAATTATTTAAAGAAGATGTTCATATAATATTAATTCCTATGAGTGAATTATTTGCTCTTCCTTTATATTATAATAAATCTAATTATTATTTTAATGAAACTATGATTTTAAATTCAGGAGTTTCTCAATTAGATTATTATAATTATGCTTTTAGTAATGTTAAATTTATGGAAGATTTTTCTCTTTATTTTTTCTATGAATCAAGCTTTGAACAAAATTCTATTTTAGAAAATGTTATTAAAGGAGAAATTAATGAACAAGAAATGATTTCTTATTTAATTTTAATTGTTGCTATTTTATTCACTTTATATATTTTATTTTTATTCTTTATCTTTTTTAGAAGAACTAAAAGTTTATTTGCTAATTATTATTTAGGTTATATTAGATTAAGATTTTTTAATATGTATATTGGAATGAAAATTCAATGTATTTTAGATTTCATTGAAAATTATAATTCTAAAATAAATATTCATAAAAAAATTGAAGATATTGAAATGATAGAAAATAACTTTGAAGAATTTATTTTACAAAATGTAATAAATGATAAATATGATAAATATAAAAATATAAAAATTCAACCTTTTCAAAGTAGAAAATTAAAATCAATAGAAGAAGAAACAGATAACGGAGAAAAAAATATAATAATAAATGGTAAAAAGGAAATAAAAGAATTATCAAGACAATTTTCAGAAACAAAATTAGTAGATTCAACTAAATTATTTTCAATATTACGAAAAAATGCAATTCAATACCCAAGTCAAAATAATAGTCCAAATGGTGTATTAAGGAAATTTTCACCTCCAAAAAAAAATATTTTTGGTTCAAATAATTCAATAAGATCATTAAATATTAGTTATAATTATAATAGTAATACAAATACAACAAATGCAAATATAAATAATACAAATAATTCAAATAATGAAAAAAAAACAAATTTTTCTAATTTTCATGAAACTTTAGAAACAAAAAATTCAAGTTATATAAATAATAAATCAAATGCTTCTTCAAATACTAAATCAAATATTCAATTAATAAATTCTACTAATAGAACTGGATATTCAGCTAAATCAAGTTTAAAATTATTAAATGCAAGTAATAGTCAAAATAAAAGTATATCTAAAGGAGGATTAATTAAATCTGAAAATGATGCTAAATTTAAATTTATTCAAAATGGTAAAAGATTAGTTGATAGACCAATATTATATTTTAATTTTTTAATTCTTTTATTTATTTTAACTATATCATTTATAGGAGTTTCATTAGTTCAAATTTATATTTCAATAAAAACAATAAATTTATTAAAGTCTGTTGTTGTTTCTTTAATAAATTTTTTTAGATATTCAAAATATACAACTGAACTAGTTTATTTATATGGATTATCAATTTTAAAAAATGAAGAAATTATTGTTAATACTGAATTAACTAAATTAAATTATGATTGTGAAGAAGCATATAAATTTACTGGGTTAAAAGAACATAAAATTTTTAATGAGTTAACAACATGTTTTGAAGGAATAAAGAAAAAAATGGATTTATATGCTTCAGGAAGTTTAAATAATAATTTAAAAAATACCAAAAAATTTTTAAGGAAAATACATTCAAATGATTTTTGTAGAACATATTCAGAATTTTTAAGTAAAAATAAAGAAAATCCTATAATAGGGAATTTAACATATTTAAAATTAGTGACAAATGAATCTTTATATTCAGAATGTATAAAAATAGGAAATGGATTAAATTTAAAAGGATTTGATGTTGCTGTAGAAACTATTTATAATACTATTCTTAGTTTTTATAATGATTTTCTTAAAGATAATAGAACTGAATTATCTAATTTAAATAGAATTAAAAATTCTTTCTTTGAATCTTGCTTAGTTGAAATCCCAAGAATTTTAAGAAAAATTGATATTATGTTTTTCCTCAACTTCAATTGGGATTTTGATCTTATTAAAAATAATAGTTTACTTAATATTATTGTTTTTTTTTTCCTTGAATTATTTTTAATGTTGGCTTCTACTATTTCTTTTATTGTTCAAATTAAAAAATTTGAAAGTGAAAGAGAAACTTCAGAATTTTTTAATAATTGTATTATTAATTCAATATTATATAAATAATTGATGTTCTTTTTGTGATCTCAAAAATAGTTATTTTTATGTAATTATTATATATTATTCTTTTAATATAGAATCATAGAAAATTTAATGATATAATCTTTAATTAATTATTTTTATAAAATTCTTCCAAACAAATAAAACTTCTTTAACCATTCAATATAATAATTTTTCAAAAAAAACATTCATCAAAACAATAAAAGAAAAAATATATTTAAATATAATTAATTCTAATTTATTCGAAACTTAAAAAAAGTTTATGTGAATGGAAAGATTTATATATTTATATCAAAATATAAAACAATTAAAAATAAGATAGAAATTAATAATGAAAAAACCAAAAAGAAAGTTAATTTACCCAAAAAAGAGAAAAACAAAAAAAAAGAGCTATGATTGGTTTATCTCTAATTAATTTAACTTATGAAAGTTTAAAAATAAAAAAAGAAGTTAATATTTAAAGATTTAAATATGCTCAAAAAATTAAAGAAAAAAAAATTTAGAAAAAATTAAAAATTAAGAAAATATAATAGAAAAAATATATTTTGATGAAAAAGTCAAAGGAAATAAAGGTCCTTATCAACATAAGAAATAAAAAATAAAATTTTTTCAAAAAGGAATTTTTAATTTTTTTAATGAATATTATTAATATTTTATTTTTTCATATTTATAAAAAAATGGTAAGAAAAATATAATTATTTTTAGTCTGAGGAAGATTATATTTTAAATATAAAAAATATTATTGAAAATAAAAAACAAGATTTAGAAAATATTGATAAAGATTTTATTGATCAATTGAAAAATATAATAGAATTAATTGATATAAAAGATAAAAAAATAAGTGAATTATCTTCAAATAATTTAAATAATCAATTAGAAGATTTAAAAAAACTACAGTTAACAAAAGACTTAGAAATTAGTAAATTAAATGAACAAATAATATTTAAAACAAAAGAAATTGAAAAATTAAAAAAAGAATTAGATGATAAAACTCCAATTGATATTAAAAAAAAAGAAGAAGAATTAGAAAATAAATATAAAGATGAATTTGATAAATTAAAAAAGAAAAGTAATGATTTAGAAATAAAAATATATAATTCTAATGATAAAATTTCAAAATTAGAAAAAGATAATAATTTAAAAGAATCTAAAATAAAAGAATTAGAAAAAGAAATAGAAAATTTAAAATTAGGAAATCAAACTTTTGAAAATGAAAAAAAAGAAAGAATTAATAATGAAGAAAAAGATGAATTTGTTTCAAAAGAAAAATATAATAATTTAAATGAAGAATTCAATAAATTAAAATTAGAATTAAGTAATTTATATCCGAAAAATATTGAAGAGATAAATAATTTAAAAGAAAATTATAATAAAGAAATAATAGAATTAAATAAAAAGATTGAATTAATAAAAAAAGAAAATTTAGAACAATTTAAAATGAAAGAAAAAGCTTTTTTAAAAGTAAATGAAGAAAATTCAAAAATAATAAATGATAAAGAAATAATAATATTAGAGTTAAAAGAAGAAATAAAAAAAAATATTGAAAATATGAAAATTAATAAAAAATCAAAAATTGAATTAGAAAATATAATTATAAAACAAGAAGATAAAGTAAAAGAATTAGAATTAAAAGTAAAAAAAATAGAAACTATTTTAAAAAATAAAAATATTGAATTACAACAAAATGAAAATTATGCAATTCAATTAATTAATATAATTAATGAACAAAAAATAAAATTTGACAATATAAAAAATCAAAATAAAGAAAAAGAAAATGAAAAAATAAAATATTTAAAACATGAAATTGAAAGTTTAAGAAGTTTAATTACAATAAAAGAAACAACAATAGAAAAAATAAAAAAAAATCATAAACTACTTCAAGATAAATATTTAAAATTATGTATTGAAAAAAGAAAAAAAGAAAATGAAGATTTATTATTTCAAGTAAAAGAAATGAAAATAAAAAAAAATGAAAGAGTTAAGGGTTTAAATAAAAATTATATAAGTAGATCTACTGAAAAAATATTTAATAAAAATGAAAAGAAATCAGTTTTAAAAATTAAAAATAAATTAAATAAAAATTATCCTACTTTAAATTCTACAGATAATTATACTAGTCTTAATAGTAATAATATATCTAATATTTTCCCTGTTATTGGTAATTCTAATGAAAATAAAAATTTTGAAGAAAATTATGATTTGTCTTATTTAAAATTAGAAATTTCAAATGATGATCAAATCAGTAAAATTAATAATATGATGAAAAAAATTATTGATGAATTTTAATTATTTTATTTATCATTTTATTAATATAATTTTTTTTTTAAATATTTCATTTTGTTATATTATTAAATGTATAAAGAATTTGAAAATCTTTTTTTCAAATGAAGTAAAAAGAAATAAATGATTATAAATAAAAGAATTTGAGAAATATATATGATAAAAAATAGTTAAATAATAATGTTTAAATATTTTTTTATGAGAAGAACCTTATTTATAAAAAAAACAAGAAAATTATATTTAATTAATTTATAATGAATTTTAAGAAAAAAAGGATTTATCTTCTCTTTATTTATAATAAATATTTGAACAAAACTCATTTTGAAATTAATGAAATTCTTATTTAAAATATATGTTTAAAAGAATCATTCAGTATTTATTTCTTAAATTCTTTTTTATGAAATTAATTTTTTAAAAATAATAATATAATTTATTATTAAATAAAAATTTTATGCAATTAATTGTTCTCGAAATAATTAATTGAAATATAAATATTAACCAATAACAATTAATTTACAAAAATATAAAAAAGAGAAAGATAACATTTAAAGTATAAATTATAAATCAAAAATTATATAAAAAGATATATATTTTTTAAAATTAATAAACATAAATTTCTTTTATAAAATTTTATGTGATTAAATAAAGTTCATTAACATCAATGAATCTTACATCTTAATTTATAAATGAAATGACAACATTAAAATTCTATATTAAAATAATTATTCAAAATTATTTCATTAAAAAAAGAAAAAAAAAAAATCTTAAAAAAGATTAATTTATAAATAAATAAATTTAAATGATGAAAATTTTGCCCAAAAGTGGAAAAACTTTAGATTATTTGCATTATGAAAATAAGTTAAATAATGAATATAACAATTTTCCAATTGGATTAATAATAATTGAAAAAGAAGATAAAGAAATTATAATTAAAGAAATGAATTCTTATGCATGTGAAATATTTGAACTTTATCAAGATTCAGATTTTACAAAATTAAAAAATCAAATGAAAAAATTTAAAAAATGGGAAAATAATACTTTACAAGAGTTAAATTTATATAATTTTATTTTTTCAAATAATTTTACAAAAGAACATTGTGGAACATTTATTTCATCGCTTTCAATGGTTTATGTTAAAATTAAATTATTAAATAATAATATTTATTTATCAATTGATAATTATAATGATGAAAGAAAAGATCTTCAAGGTAATTTAGTTAAAAGTTTAAAATATCAATATTTAGTTACTTTATATCATGAATTAAATAATCCCTTAAATGCTTTAATGAATATTTCTGATGATAATAATTTAGAACATTTTAAAGATGAAAAAAAATGTATTACTTTTCAAGAAATAGAAATGAAATTTAAACAAATAAATTTATTAATTATTTTAATTAAAATGTTTATTAAAAACTTTATATGGTATTTTAGAGTAATATTTGAATTAAGTAATAATATAGAAACAAGTTCTACTTCAAAAATAAATTTAGAATATTTATTTTCAAAAAATTTAAATAAATATAAAAAGTTATTTAAATATAAAGATATCTCTTATCAAGAAAATTATTCTTTTTTAAAAGATAAATATATATCTTCAGATAATAAACATATAAGTAATTTTCTTAAAGGAATATTTGTTTTTTTATATCATATATTACCAAAAAAAAATGGATTTGTTGTAACTCATAATATATTAAATGATAATAAAATAAAAATAAATTTTCATAAAACTAAAAAAACTATAACTACAGAAAAATCGAAAAATAAAACTTTAACGGATATAGATTTAAATTATAAAAAAGATTTTGATTTTTCAAATAGTGTTCAAACAATAGAAATAACTAAAGAATTATTATTAAGATTAAGTAATATGCTAAAATTAAAATTAAAATTTTATAATGATGATGAGGATTTAATATTAAGTTTAATATTTTCATTTTCATATGAAGAGGAATTAGAAGAAGAAGAAGATATAAAAGAATTTACTCAATCACAAAAGTTAATAACATTAAATGGAATAAATAGATCAATTAAATTATATAATAATTATCATTCTTTAATTCCTGAAAATCATGTAGATATAATTGATTCATCTTCTCCTTTTCAAACATCATTAACAACAATGCAAAATAATAATAATAATAATAATAATAATATAAATTTTAATAATAATATAAATTATAATAATAATAATAATATAAATTATAATTATCAAGTTGTAGTTTCTATTCCTAATGAAAATTCAAATAATAATAATCTATATAGTAATTGGTTCCTTTCAACAAATAATACTAATGTTGAAAATACTACTAATCCAAAAATAAATCATAAAAATGAAATATTTAAATTAGAAAATGATCCTTTTATTAAAATGACAAAAGAAAAAAATCCTTTTGCAAGAGAAATAACAAATAGTAGATTAAGTGATTCTTTTATTTCTGGAAGTAATTCAATGTCTGATTATGTAAATGAAGAAGAGGAGAAAACTAGATTAAATAATTGTTTTAATACATATAATAAAGGTTTAAAAACTGAATTAGAAATGTCTTTAGATTCCAAAAGGAAAAATACTATATATGAAAAATATAATAGTAATTATTCTAGTAAAAAAAAACTAAAAATGAATAATATTTTACATAATTCAAGTAAAAATGTGAAAATAACTGAAAGCAATAATTCCTTAAGAAAATATATTCAAAAAATTCAAAGTAATCATTCAAGTAAAAAAAATGTTAGTACATATAATAAAACTGAAAAAAGGAATTTTCAACCAAAAAAAACACCAAATAATAATTTAAAATTAGAAGATATAAAAGTTAAAATAAAATATTATAATAATAATGAAACTAAGAAAAAAATAAAAAATAAAAAAAAAAAATGTGAAAATTGTAATGATGTATTATTATGTGATGATGAAGAGTTTAATTTATCAACTGTGAAAAATATGTTAAAAAAATTTAATGTTAATGCAGATATAAGTACAAATGGGAAAGAATGTATTGATGCAATATTAAATAAAAATAAAAGAAATTGCAATTGTAAAAAAAAACATTATAAATTATTATTTTTAGATATGATGATGCCTATTATGGATGGTTTAGAAACTACTAAAAATATTCAAGATTTAATTAATAATAAAACTATTAATCATGATTTAAAAATTATTATTGTCTCTGCTCATATTGAAGATAATTTAATTAAAAGTTTAAAAGAATTTAAATGTGTAGTTGAAGAAGTTCCAAAACCATTAAAAAAAACAAAGTTAGAAGAACTTTTAAATAATTATTATTTTAAAAATTAGAGTTTTATTATTTTTGGAAATTTTTTTTGGGGTTATACTTTATGTAATTAATCACTTTTTATCATATTCGTTTATATTTATTAATGTAGATGTATTAGATTTTCTTATTTTTTAATATATTTTAATTTAAAATTTTCTTGATTTTTTATTTTCATTCAAAAATATAATATAAATAATCTCCAATTACAAATTAAAAATCTTATTTATTTTAAATTGATATATTTATAAACTAATAAATTTTATAAAAATATTTTTTACCTTTTTTTAAATTAATTAAATTAAACAATAAAAAATATAAATAATATATTCTTTAAAATTTTAAATAAAAATAGAAGATAAATGGAAAATAAAAAATTACTATTATACAATAATTAAATAAATCTCATCATAAATTTATAATACTTTAATAAATATTACAAATATCCAAAAAAAATATACTTTTAAACATTATATTAATAATAAAAGACTTTTTAGGCAATATCAAATTCACAAGGATTTCTAAAATGTAATTTCTCAGTTTTCATATTTCTTAATTTTTTATTTTCACTTCTAAAAACATTTAAAGTTAAATTAAAATTTTTTAAATTAACTTCTCTTCTTCTATTTCTTGCAACTTCATTATCTTCAATTTGTTCTTCAATTAAATTATCAATTTCTTCATCAAATTTATCATTATTTCCTTCTTTTAAAGCTTTAATTTTTTCAAAAAATTGTTTTAATCTAACTTCATAAGGAATTCCTATATTTTTATGTAATTCTTCTTCTCTTTTTTCTTCTAAATTTTTTTTCATTTTTTCTTCTTCTTCATCATCATTATAGTATTTATTAAAATCATAATTTAAAGTCATTTTTAAACCACTTTTTTCAAAAACATATTCTTTATTAACATTCTTTTTTTTCTTTTTTGGAGAATAAGTTTTTTTCTTTTTATTTTCAACAATTATTTTTTTTTCAATTCTATAATTTCCATTTAAAATTTCCATTACTTCATCTCTTATAATAGGAGAAAAATGTTCATTTCTATTTTTAAATAAATAAGAATTATCATATATTAATTTTCTTATATTTTCATCTTCTAAAGCGATTTTTAATAATCTTTCACTTTCATTTATTAAATCTTCTTCTGTCATATTCTCAAAATCTAATCCTTGAAAAATTGAACTTCTTCTTTGAGTAAAGTTATTTTTTGATTTTGATTGAAAAAATATTTTTCGAAGAAAACGAATTTGATCTATTGATATTGCTCTCTTATTTTTTTGATATGATAAATATGGATTATTCTTTTCTTTTTTAAATGAAGAATAATTGTTTGTTAAAAGATTATTTAATTCATTTTTTTCTTTTTTTTTTAACAAATCCATTCTTTCTAATTTTTCTTTTTCTAATTCTTTTCTTTTTATTTCTTCTTTTTTCATTAATGCGATTTTCAAATTTTCTTTTTCTGATATTTTATTAATCTTTTCTATTTTTTTATCCTCTTTTTCATCTTTTTTTCCTTCTTTTTCTTTGTTTTTGTTTGGAGAGGAACTTAATTTCTTTTTTTTTGGAGATTGTGTTGTTGATTTTTTTTCTTCATTGTTTTCATTTTCTATGGTTGTATTTTCATTTAATCTTTCAGGTGAATTAAATGATAATTTATTATCATTATTATCATAATTGTTATTTTTATTATCAATATTATCATTATTATTAGTAATATTATTATTATTAGTATTATTGTTAATAATATTATTGTTATTAATATTATTAATATTAATATTAATATTAATATTATTTTTATCATTTATATTTTCAAAATTATTATTATTATTATTATTAGTATTATTATTTGTATTCATAATATTAGTATTAATAGAATTAATATTAATAGTATTTAAATGATTATTATAGGAATTATTATTATTATTTTCATTTACTTCATCTTTATTATTAGTATCATTATTTAATTTTAATGATTCTCTTTTTACAAAATTACTAAATTCAACATCAGATTCCCTAGATCTTTCAGTTAATTTATTTCCTTCATTCTCATCAACCATATTTTCATTTTTCTTTTTAATAATAAAATTTTGATTAACTTTTAAATTTTTTGAATGTTTCTTATTCAATATAGAATTTATACTATTTAATATTCCTTTTTTATCAAAATCAACTTTATCTTGAATAATATCATCTAAAGTTTTTAATTTTTTATGAGTTTTATTTTCTTTGAAACTATCTTTATTATTTTCATAAATTGAAATAAAATTTCTTTGAGAACTATTATTATTTTTTTCTTCATCATCAGATTTAAAATTAATTGAATTTGTTGTTCTTTTTGTATCAAATAAACTATTTGTGAAAGTATTTAAATAACTATTATGTTCTGTTGATGATATTTTTTCATTAATATTATTGTTTTTTTTTATTGGAGTTAAAATAGTATTTGATTTAATATTATTTTCAATTTCTATTTCTTTATTATTTCTTGATATTTTTTTTGAATAATAATCTTTCTTTGTTAAATTCATTCCTTTATGATAATTATCGACATTAATAGTTTGAGAATAACTATTATAATAATAATTATTATTATTATTATTATTGTTATTATCATTATTATTATTATTATTATTAATAAAATTATTATTCATATTACTATTACTATTCTTACGACTATTATTATAAGTATATATATTACTTCTATTGAAATTATTATTGTTATTCATTGAAGAATCATATTGAGTTAAATTTTTTCCAGAATTATAATTATTTAACATTAAATTTCTTTCATTTCTAAAATTCAATCTTCTTTTTCTCTTCACTATTTTTTTTAATATATTTTTTTCATGCAAATCAATTTTTAAATCATTTAAATTATCTGAGTTAATTTCTTGTTTTATATTATATTTTCTTTTTAAAGTCATAAATATTTCATCTTCATTTTTATTAAAAGCTTCTATTGTTTCTACACCTAAATCTCTTTGTTTACTTTTTATATCTTTTACAACAAAATTAATAACTTTATCTTGAATATTTTGAATTTCATCTTTTAATAAATTTAAAATATATTCTTGTTTAATAGTTTGATTTAATTGGTTTTTAATTTCAATTTTATGAAGAACAGAAAATAAAATCCAATCAAAAAAAACATTATGAACAATAAATTTAGGTTTTTCAATTGTTTTATTTATATTTTTTGAATTTTGAACTTTTTCATAAATATATTGAACTGATTTTTCTAAATTTTGTTTAGGAATATTATCTAATTCTGATAATGCTTCTATTTTTTTTTTAAAATTTAATTTCTTTAATTCTTCTTTTAATCTTTCTTTTTCTTTTAATTTTTTAATCATAAATTCATCATTTGTATTAACTTCATTTGTTAAATTTAATAATTCTATATAATCATCAGTTAAATCTTCTTGTTTTAAAAAACTTAAGTATTTAATACTTAAAAGATAATTTTTTTTATTATATTTTGTTTTAGTTTTCACTGTTTTATCAATTATTATATTTTTATTGTTAGGAAGGGATGAAATTCTAAAAAAAGTTTTAAAATTTTCTCCTATTTGAATAGATTTATTTTTTGTCCTAATATTACTTACATTTACATTTGGAAATATATTATCTTTTATTATTTTTTTATGTAGTCTTTTACGATAACTTGTAAAAAAATTGTCTTCTTCAAAAGGTTTTATTGCATTTAAATTTTTCATTTTTTTATTATTAAAAGTATTTAATACATTATCTCAATGAATTATTATAAAAAAATGAAAAATTAATTTATTTAAAAATATTGTTTAACATTTTAAATTAAGATATTAAAATAATTATTACAAAAATATTAAAAATCATAAATTGAATATATTAGAATCATATGGTCTTTGGTTATTGGGTCTTGTTGATTGGTCTTTGGTCCCATTCCCCAATCCCCAATCCCCAATGAAATAATATACTTATTTAATTTTTTTCTGTTTAT
>JAEEGL011613915.1_pt1 | contig 15702 bp, 8 predicted proteins | sample 9134231 | NCBI WGS metagenome assembly JAEEGL01 (sample SAMN16246548, study PRJNA631951) | gut metagenome | biome: gut microbiome; feature: rumen; material: fiber-attached | host: Bos | place: Iran: Karaj | collected 2018-10
AACTTTGTGACAAGGGAAAAGGAAGTAGAGCAGTTCTGGAAAGATAAGGATATCTTCAGGAAGAGCATTAAGGAGCGTGAAGGCTGCCCTACTTACATGTTTTATGACGGACCGCCTACGGCCAACGGAAAGCCGCACATAGGTCACGTGCTGACCAGAGTCATTAAGGATATGATACCCAGATACCGTACCATGAAGGGATATATGGTTCCCAGAAAGGCCGGCTGGGATACCCACGGTCTGCCCGTGGAGATAGAGGTGGAGAAGAGCCTGGGTCTTGACGGCAAGGACCAGATAGAAGCATACGGCCTGGAACCTTTCATCGAGAAGTGTAAGGAATCCGTATGGAAGTATAAGGGAATGTGGGAAGATTTCTCGGGAACCGTAGGTTTCTGGGCTGATATGGATAACCCCTACGTAACCTATCATGATGATTATATCGAGTCAGTATGGTGGGCCCTTAAAGAGATATGGAAGAAAGACCTGCTGTACAAGGGCTTCAAGATCGTGCCTTACTGCCCCCGCTGCGGTACGCCGCTTTCGGCGCAGGAAGTAGCACAGGGATATAAGGATGTGAAGGAGCGTTCGGCTATCGTTCGTTTCAAGTGCAAGGATGAGGATGCTTATATACTTGCCTGGACCACAACGCCCTGGACCCTGCCTTCCAACGTGGCTCTCTGCGTTAACCCGACAGAAACCTACTGCAAGGTAAAGGCTGTAGACGGATATACCTATTATATGGCAGAAGCACTGCTTCATACAGTGCTTGACCAGCTGCTTAGCAAAGAAGACAAGGAAGAGGGCAAGGCTGCTTTCGAAGTACTTGAGACCTATAAGGGTACGGATCTGGAGCGCAAGGAATATGAGCCTCTTTATGACTGTGCAAAGGAAGTGGCAGACAAAACTCATAAGAAGGGCTTCTATGTAGTATGTGATGAATACGTTACCATGACAGACGGTACCGGTATCGTACATATCGCTCCTGCTTTCGGTGAAGATGATGCCAACGTGGGACGCAAGTATGACCTGCCCTTTGTACAGATGGTTGATGAGTCCGGACATATGAAGCCGGAGACTCCTTTTGCAGGACAGCGCTGCAAGCCTACCGAGAAGGAGATAAAGGAAGGTGCTGTAAGCGCCGATCCCGAGGTACTTAAGGATCTGTCTTCAAGAAAGCTGCTCTTCGCAGCTCCGAAGTTCGAGCACAGCTATCCTCACTGCTGGAGATGCGAGACACCGCTTCTCTATTATGCGCGTGAGAGCTGGTATATAAAGATGACTGCGGTGAAGGAAAACATGATCCGCAATAACAACAAGATCCACTGGATCCCCGATTCCATAGGAAAAGGACGTTTCGGTGACTGGCTTGAGAACCTTCAGGACTGGGCTATCTCACGTAACCGTTACTGGGGTACTCCGCTGAATATCTGGGAGTGCGAGTGCGGTGAACTTCATTCCATAGGTTCACGCGCAGAACTGGCCGAGCTCACAGGAGATCCCAAGTCTGCAGAGGTAGAGCTTCACAGACCTTATATCGATGATGTGACCTTCCCCTGCCCTAAGTGCGGCAAGACCATGCACCGTGTGCCTGAGGTTATCGACTGCTGGTTTGATTCCGGTGCGATGCCTTATGCACAGCATCACTATCCTTTTGAGAATAAGGAACTGTTCGAAGCACAGTATCCCGCACAGTTCATATCAGAGGCTGTGGATCAGACCAGAGGCTGGTTCTATTCACTACTGGCAGAGTCAACATTGCTCTTTGATTCACCCTGCTACGAGAACGTTATCGTCCTCGGACATGTACAGGATGAGAACGGTCAGAAGATGAGCAAGTCCAAGGGCAACGCGGTAGATCCTTTCGATGCGCTGGAGAAGCACGGCGCAGATGCGATAAGATGGTATTTCTACATCAACTCAGCTCCCTGGCTGCCCAACCGTTTCCATGACGGAGCCGTTACCGAAGGCCAGAGAAAGTTCATGGATACGCTGTGGAATACCTATGCATTCTGGGTACTCTATGCAGAGATCGATCAGTTCGATGCATCAAAGTATACACTGGAATATGACAAGCTGCCGGTAATGGATAAGTGGCTGTTATCCAGACTGAACACGGTCGTAGGTGAGGTGGATTCCTGCCTTAACGATTACAAGATCCCCGAAGCTGCAAGAGCGCTGGATCAGTTCGTGGATGAGATGAGCAACTGGTATGTGCGCCGCTGCCGTGAGAGATTCTGGGCAAAGGGCATGGAGCAGGACAAGATAAATGCGTACATGACTCTTTATACTGCGCTTGTTACAATATCCAAGGCAGCTGCTCCGATGATACCTTTCCTTACAGAGCAGATATATCAGAACCTGGTGATCAGCGTTGATCCTTCGGCTAAGGAATCCATACATCTGTGTGATTATCCCGAAGTGAATCAGGCCTTCATAGATAAGAAGCTGGAAGAGCAGATGGATGCGGTACTGAAGGTAAAGACCATAGGCCTCGCAGTCAGAAATGCCGCAAACATAAAGAGCAGACAGCCCATCGGAAAGATGTATGTAAAGGCTCCTTTCACAATGGAGGATTCTTATATAGCGGTAGTAAAGGATGAGCTGAATGTTAAGGAAGTAGTATTCACCGATGATGTAAGAGAGTTTACTTCCTATACCTTCAAACCCCAGCTGAAGACCGTTGGTCCCAAGTACGGCAAGCAGCTCAAGGGCATACAGGAATATCTTGCAAATGTTGACGGCAACTCGGCCATGGATACCCTTAAGGGTGAAGGCGCACTGAAGTTCGAGGTTAACGGTGCAGAAGTTGAACTTAAGGAAGAAGATCTGCTGATCAGCATGGCACAGAAGGAAGGCTATGCAACTGAAGCTGACGGTGATGTGACCGTGGTCATGGATACCAAGCTTTCCGACGAACTGCTGGAGGAAGGCTATGTGAACGAGATCATAAGCAAACTCCAGAACATGCGTAAGGACAGCGGTTTCGAGGTAATGGACAGGATAGTATTCTCACTGACCGGAAACGAAAAGCTTGCGGAAGTGGTAAAGAAGAATGCGGACTCCATCTCTACCAAGGTGCTTGCGGATCAGATACTCTATGATGAAGATGTTCCCGGCGCAAAGGAAATGAACATCAACGGAGAGACTGCGAACATCGGCGTGAAGAAAAACTGATGGGAAGCAAAGAGATCAACATAGAAGAAATAATGGATCAGATCCGTGCAGGGATTAAAGAAAAAGGCTTAAAGGAAAGTGAACTTAAGCTGCCCGATATCATGCAGTATTATACGGATGATATGAAGCCGTCTTTGGCTGCACGGATTAAAAACAAAATAAAAAAGATGACAGGGCGCAGATGATCAGATTATTCGGAAGATCGGCAGGCAGCAGCGCAGCAGCGGGATATGTAAAAAAACTTATCCGGGACGGGAACGATAAGGCTGCAGGTACTGCCTACGGGATAACTGAATACGAAGAAGCGAAAAGTGCCGCAGTTGGTGAGCTTGACAGGCTTTTTGAAAAGGCTCTCATGGAAGCGGGTGTAAATGCTGCGCGTATATTTGAAGCAAGGAAGATGCTGCTTGAGGATAAAGGTTTGGATCAGAGTATCCGGGACCTTATACTCCTGCAGCATTTTAGCGTATATGATGCAGTATGCAAAGTCTGTGACGGCGAAGCTGAGAAGCTTGAGAACAGCGGATCCGAGCTGATAGCTGCCAGGGCAGAAGATATCAGAGAGATAAGAGATCTGCTGACCGGAGCGCAGGCGCCGGAATTAAACGGCTTTCAGGATGATACCGTACTCTGTGCGGATATGCTTACGGCAGCCGAGATACTGGAGCTGGATCCGAAGAAGGTAAAAGGCATAGTCTGCGCCAGGGGTTCGGAACTGTCGCATGCAGCCATACTTGCTGCAGATCTTGGCATAGCATCGGTATGGGGCTGTGGGGATGAACTCATGGAAAGCGCGGAAGACGGCATGAGGATAGCTCTGGACACCGTGAGCGGCGAGGTCTTTGTGGGTCTCGATGAAGAAAGCGCAGCAGGCTTTATCAGGAGCAGGAACAGGAAAGAACTGCCGAATAAGTATAAAAAAGCCGGAGTAAAACTTTTTGCAAATATCGATAAAGCTTCGGATGTGATAAGACTCATGGGTACCGATGCTGCGGGTGTAGGTCTGTTCAGGAGCGAGTATCTGTACATGGGCAGGACTGATGCACCAAATGAAGAAGAGCAGTTCCTTGAGTACAAAAAGGCCGTGCAGCTGATGAAGCCACTTCCCGTTACCGTAAGGACTGCGGACCTTGGCGGTGATAAGCTTCCGGCATATATGGAGGATAAGGGGCTGAGAGGACTGGCACTGTCCATAAGCGAAAGGGAACTGTTCAAAGCCCAGCTGCGAGCTATATACAGAGCGGCAAAATTCGGAAATATTAAACTGATGTTTCCGATGGTCAAGAATGCGGAAGAGTTTGAAAAAGCCCTGGAGATATGCAAAGAGGTAAGGAACGAATTAAAGAGCAGGGCAGCCGTGCCAATAGGTGTGATGATAGAGACTAAGGCAGCTGCGGAAGACAGCCTGGAACTTTCCAAGAGAGCGGATTTTATCAGTATAGGAACGAATGATCTGTATGCGGAAGTCCTTGGCATGGATAAAAGGGATGAGAGTATAGCTGATGAAACAGAGGCCCGGGAAGAAGTCCTGAAGCTGACAGAGAAGAGCATAAATAACGGCCATGAGGGCGGCGCTTATGTGGTGATCTGCGGAAGACTTGCCGAAAATGCGGCTTTTGCGGATAAGTTTATTGCTATGGGCGCAGACGGCGTGTCGCTTCCTGCGGCTTTGCTCGGATAAGGGGAAGCTTAAGGATGGGAGAGAAGAGAAGCGGCAGGATCTGTTTCGTGATACAGCGCTACGGACTCGAAGTAAACGGCGGAGCGGAACTGCACTGCAGGCAGCTTGCCGAACATATGCTTTCATATTATGACGATATAGAAGTACTGACCACGAAAGCCCTGGATTATATAAGCTGGGCGGATCATTACGAAAAAGATGAAGAGGATATCAACGGGATACACGTAAGAAGGTTTTCCGTTGAAAAGGAAAGAGATCTGAAAGTCTTCGCTCCTCTGAACAGACAGTTTGAAAAAAAGGGACTGCCTGAGGAAAGAGAAGAAGAGTGGCTGATAAAGCAGGGACCTTATGCTCCCGCTATACCTGCGTACATCAGGGCGCACAGGGATGAGTATGAGGCATTTATTTTCTTTACATATCTGTATTACACTACCGTAGAAGGAATTAAAGCCGCAGGCGATAAGGCTGTGCTGATACCCACGGCCCATGAAGAACCTGCGATACATATGCATATTTATGACGGAGTATTTAATACGCCCAGAGGCATACTTTACAATACCGCCGTGGAAATGGCCATGGTAAATAAACTATTTCATAACGAAAAAGTTAAGTCATACACCGGCGGTGTGGGAGTGGAATTGCCTGAGAGCGTATCTGCCGACAGGTTCAGGGATAAATACGGCGCTGATCCCTTTATGCTTTATGTTGGCAGACTTGATGAAGCAAAGGGCGGGATAGAACTGTTGCGTTTTTTCAGTGAATATAAAAGGAGAAATCCTTCGGAACTTAAACTGCGCCTGATGGGAAAGAGCGCAATAAAGCTGCCGGATGATACGGATATCATCCCCATGGGTTTTGTCAGCGATGAAGATAAATTCGATGGCATGGCGGCGGCAGCGATCGTGATCATGCCTTCACCGAGAGAGAGCCTGTCAATGGTGGTGCTGGAAGGAATGAAGTGCGGAGCGCCGGTAATCGTTAACGGCAACTGTGATGTGCTGAAAGATCATTGCTTAAGGAGCAACGGTGCGCTCTATTATCAGAATTATTTTGAATTTGAAGGCTGCGTGGATTATCTTCTTAAACATGAGGAAGAGAAGAAACTTATGAGTGAAAATGCGATTAGATATGTGGATGAAAACTATCGCTGGGATATCATATGTGAGAGGCTGTGTGACTTGATATGATCTTCCGTATAGCCGTAGTACTCTATTTTTCCTGGTTCGGACTCTGCTGTCTGACCCCTCTGGTAGCCAAATCCGTGTTCAATATCGGAAACGGCACAGGTCTTAGCGTATCGGTATTGATGATCCTTTATATGATATTTATGCCTAAGGTGAATGCTTTTATAGTCGGACTCTGGCAGAAAAAAGCCGGCAGGACCATATTGTCGGTACTGGGAGTACTGTGCATTCTCGGGATTCTTGTGGCAGGAGGGATAACCGTCTGTATGATCAAAGCCTGCCATAATAAACCGGCAGGATCAGAAACTGCAGTGGTATTGGGCTGCAGGGTTTTTGAAGAAGGTCCGAGCCTTATGCTCCTTGCACGGCTGGAGGCTGCATATGAATATCTTGAAAAAAATCCGGGGGCAAAGTGCATAGTTTCCGGCGGACAGGGATCTGATGAACCGATATCCGAAGCCGAATGCATGTACAACTGGCTGGTGGATAAGGGCATTGATAACGACCGGATATACATGGAAGACAGGTCTACTTCTACAAGGGAAAATCTGCAGTTTTCCATGGAGATAGCACAAAGGGAAGGACTGAATAAAAACTTTGCCATAGCAAGTAACGGTTTTCATTGCTACAGAGCCGGAATGATAGGGCGTTCTCTGAATATAAGCACGGCTTCGATACCCGGGAAAACACCCGGATGGTTGCTGCCGACCTATTATCTGAGGGAACTCTATGGTGTGATATATGAATGGATAGTATAAAAAGGGCGGATCTGACGGATCCGCCCTTGGAGCATTTAAGGGGAATAATTTATTCTGCCTTATCCTCCGGACCTTCTATCACGATGCCGGATTTCTTCTCCTCTTCGGGAGCTTCCTCTTTAACTTCCTCAGCCTTTTCTTCCTCAGCAGCGGGAGCCTCTTCTTCTTTGGCTTCTTCTTCCTTTTTATCTTCCTCTTTGCTGTCGGAAGTAGCGCTCTTGATAACATCGGATACGGCCTTGGTGATCTTGCCGCTGACTTCGCTTACGAAACCGCCGATGCCGTTTAAGGTCTCTCCGAGAGTTCCGCCTATATCGCCGAGTACCTTCTCTACCTGATGGAACTCTTCCTGACGCCACTTATCATATTCGATGTCCTCGAGCTCATCATAGGCAGCCTTCTCCTTTGCAGGATAAATCCAGGCAGTCATGTCATGAACGCTGATGAGGATAGTAGCGCTTGTGGCATCACCGCTGTTGAAGGGCAGTTCGAATACTCTTAACAGCCCATCGGGAGTCTTCTTGCAGATAACGGGTTTGAAGCGGTTCTTGTCCTCGCGGTCAAGGGGATAGGTATAGCCGTCACCTTCTTCATCAAAGTAGATGCTGACTAAGCTTTCTGCCTCGCCCTTAACGAAATCGCTTCTTACTGCAAAGCGGAATACATAATCCGTATCCTTCTCAACATCGATCTTTCTTGAAATCTTTGTGGCAGCTCCGCCTTCGCCTATCTCGAAGCATTCAACGCTTTCTTCGTTTTCGGTAACGATGAGTCTTGTGCCCTTGTTGCTGGCGCAATCTTCAACCAGCTTGAAACCTCTTGCTTTGAAATCTATTATATTAGCCATTGTATATTCCTCCATATCATCAGAAAAAGCGTCCGTATAAACCGAAGCGACAAGCCTTATGGTCTGCTCGTCAACTTCGACTGCACGTCCGCTCTTTATAAGCCCCTTTGCCCTTTTCGGGTAAGTGGTACCAGTTATGTTACCGTTAATATCTGTCACAATAATGTTTTTTATCATGGGTGTCTTCCCCTTTATGACCACTGCTATTTAATTGTTCGACTTTACGTTTTTTATTATGGGTGTCTTCCCCTGTCACTCTCGATACTATCACAGTTTTACATAAAAGGTCAAGAAAAAAAGTGAATATTCCGATGGTTTCTGCTATACTTATGCTAAATATGAACTGAGGAGGCTTATCTGTGATGCGATCTCCACTTCCCTATGAATATTATCATGCGCCCATCCCGGGCGGCGGATATGTGACAGGTTTTTCCTATGATCCCTATGAGAAAAATGCGCTGTACTGCCGTACAGACATAGGCGGCTGCTATCGCTATTCTTATGAGGACAAATGCTGGCACAGCCTTATAGAACATGTGGGAATGGACGATCTGTCGGAAACTTTTCCCATAGCATTGGCCGCTTACAAAGGCAGGGTCTATATCGCTTGCGGAGACGGGAGAAGCGCGGGATGGCTGCCGGATCCCGATGTGAAGCTTGCGCCCTGCGGAAGGCTCTGTATCTCGGATGACCGAGGAGAATCCTTTACTTACGAGGATATACCCTGCTATATACACGGAAATCTTAGCGGTCGCGGAACCGGAAAGAGACTGGTGGTGACTCCTTCGGGACGTATCTTTTTTGCTTCGCAGCGTGACGGCCTCGGTATACGGGATACTGAGGGCAACTGGACTTTTTCTCCCGTATGCTGTGAAAACTTCCTGACTTTCGTGATGCTGAGTGAAGATGAAAAAATGATCCTGGTCGGTTCTGCAGGGATCAGTAACAGAAACGGGAAGAGGCGGGGACCTTCACTCTTCCTTTCAAAAGACGGAGGAAAACTCTTTGCGCCCATCGATTGGCCCGAAGATCCCGGAGACGATATGTTATGGGGTTGCGTGGCACAGCGATACGCTGTCGATGACAGATACATATATGTGACCTTCTCCTGCAGTACCCCTTATTCATATGCATCCTGGATGGGCTATTCCTGTGACGGCGGACAGGTGCGTCACGGTCGTATCGTGCGCTACCCTCTCGATGATCCGTCAAAGGGTTATGAGGATATCACTCCCGGAAAGGAAAACGGGCCTTTAAGCTATGGTCTTGCCGGAGTGGCTGCCTGTGAAGAATATATCTGCTGTTCTTCCATAGGAAACGATCATGGAGGCGGAGATATGATAATGATCTCCAAAGATAAGGGGGAACACTGGGAGACGGCGCTGCACGGGCTTAAAGCCGGAAAACTTATTACCCGTGTGCCTTATCTTAGCCCCGAATGTCACGGTGGCGCATCTCCTGTTCATTGGATGACAGACCTTGCGATCAATCCGTATAACAAAGATGAACTGTGGTTCAATACCGGAACGGGAGTTTTCAAGAGTGAAAACTTTGCTTCAGATGAAAGGAGCTTTACGGACTGGTGTGACGGCACAGAAGAAACCGTGCACTTAAATCTCTACAGCCCGCCTTCGGGAGAAGTGCAGCTAATCGATATACTCGGAGATCTCGGAGGCTTTGCTTTCAGGGATCTGAAAACACCCTGTGACAACTCATTTGCGGATGCGGAGCAGAACCGTTATATCACCTGTATCAATGCGGACTTTCCGGATAAGGATCCCTCAATGATAATGGTAACTGCCAGGGGAAACTGGACGGGACGCACAAAAGGCGGGGTGATACTTTCAAGGGACAGTGCAAAAAGCTGGGACAGGCTTGCCTTACCTTTTGGTATTACGGATGAACTGGACAGGCTGTGCAAAGGCATAGAACAGCCGAATGTGAATCCCGGCTGGGCTGCGCTTTCGGCCGACGGCAGCAGTTTTGTTTTCACCGCTGCCGACGGCATACGTCTGTACAGGGACAATACGGTCAGGGCTTCCCTGGATGAAAAAAACAATACGGAATATGAAGCGGTCTCCGTGATAGAGATCAATCCCTCGGATGATAAGCCATCGATGAAGGTATTTTCGGACAGGGTCGATCCTCTGTATTATTTTGGTTTTGGTGAGAACAGCCGGCTCTACGTCAGTGATGACGGTGGTTTCAGCTTCAGCGAAAAAACTTCTCCTCTTCCCGAAGGCATAGACTTCGGACTTATCGACTGTGCGAATAAAACAGAGATACGCGGCGATGCCGGATTTTTCGGACGTTTTTATATTGCTGCGGAAAAACAGGGACTGTGGCTGCTTGAATATGATAAAGAAAATGCAGCATTCAGTGCCCGTAAACTGACTAAAGAAGGAGATACCGTTTACCGCTGCGGACTCGGTTTTTTGGAAGGCTCATATATCGGCGGAAAGAAGATGATCTATATCAGCGGCATCATAGATTCACATTACGGTTTCTACCGCTCCGAAGACGAAGGAGTAAGCTGGCAGCTTTTAAATGATGAGCGTCACCGTTTCGGTGAGATCAACTCAATTGAAGGAGACAGCCGCAAATACGGGCGTTTCTTCATCGCCAGCGGCAGTCTCGGAGTGATAGTCGGCGAGGGAACTCTTTAAGGCTATCGCTTGCTTTTTGGAGAGTGATTCTATATCATATAAAACATGAAAGACAGGATGAAAAAGATCTTCTCGGTTGAGGAGAACGGGCTTACAAAAGTATTGTTTAACATAGTATGCATAGGAGGGATAGTTTCGGGTATTCCTGCGATAGTCATATCGTACCTGATAAATATCCCGATGATGCAGATCATAGCAATAGCGCTTGCTATTGTGGTTCTTTTTATAAGTTTTTATGTGGCCAATATCAGAAACCGTGTTGATATAGGCGCATGCCTGATGGTCATGGTCGTGACCCTGGTGTTATTTCCGATAATGTTTTATACCGGTGGCGGTATCTACGGCGGCATGGGCTACTGGTTCGTGCTGGGCATACTGTTCAATTTCCTGATGCTGGAGAAAAAACACAATGTGATAATACTGCTTTTGCAGGTCATTGTAACCCTCGGCTGCTTTGTGGACAGCTTCCTGCATCCGGAAAGAGTGACGCCGCTTGATTCTGAGTTCGCGGTATATGTCGACACCGTGCAGAGCATCTTTATCGTGAGCATAGTTATCGGCATCATAGTCAGATTCCAGAAGAAAGTGTATAACGACAAGCTGAAGGAGCTGGAGCAGGCAAGAGCCGAGGCCCAGAGCGCGGCAGAGGCGGCAAGGGAAGCCGAGCGTGTTAAGGCTGATTTCCTGGCAAGGATGTCCCATGAGATACGTACGCCCATCAATGCGGTACTCGGCATGGACGAGATGATACTCAGAGAGTCTTCGGAAGAGAATACGATAAATTATGCAAAGGATATCAGTTTTGCGGGAAGGAACCTGCTCTCGATAATCAATGATGTACTGGATTTTTCCAAGATAGAAAGCGGAAAGCTGGAGATAGTGCCGGTGGAATATGATACGGCGGGACTGATAAGAAATATATACAATTCCTTCAGGGAGCGTGCTGCTGCGAAAGGCCTGGAGCTTAAGATGCACGCGGACAGTAATATTCCCCGCAGGCTTTTCGGTGATGATGTAAGGCTTACACAGATACTGACCAACCTTATGTCCAATTCGGTGAAATATACCGAGAAGGGCAGTGTGAGTCTTGATATCAGGGAAGAAGAAAGACGTGAGGGAGAAGTTAAGCTGCATATCTGTGTTAAGGATACAGGCATAGGCATAAAGAAAGAAGATATAGATAAACTCTATGTTCCTTTTGAAAGACTTGAAAAAGAACGTAACCGCAATATAGAGGGAACGGGACTCGGAATGGCCATAGTCATGAACCTGATAGCGCTGTTTGACAGTGAGCTTAAAGTGGAGAGTACGTATGGAGAGGGTTCGAGCTTTTCTTTCAGCATCAGCCAGAAGGTCATAGATGCTGAACCCATGGGTGATTTCATGAAAAGCGAGACGCGTCTTAAGGATCAGAAAAATGATGATCACTTCACAGCTCCGGAAGCCAGACTTCTGGTCGTTGATGATAACAATATGAATCTCAAGGTCATAAAAGCCCTGCTTAAGAAAAATGCCATAGTTCCGGTGCTGGCATCTTCAGGTGAAGAGTGCCTTGAGAAACTGGCCAATGAGAAGTTTGATCTGATCTTTCTTGACTATATGATGCCGGTCATGGACGGTATAGAGACTCTTAAGAAAGCTAAGGAAAACAAACTGATACCCGACACCACTCCGGTGGTAGCCCTTACGGCTGATGCGGTGATGGGCGCGAGGGAAAGATATATGGAAGCCGGTTTTGATGACTACCTTTCTAAACCCGTGGAAGTACCACAGCTCGAAGAAATACTCAGGAAGTATCTTTGATCCTGCTTCACTTTTGCTACGCCATTTATAATAAAATACTGATCAAAGCTTAAAACTGTTATATCAGGAGGAGGACTTGATTATGCCGAAGCCCGGAATGAAAAAGGTAAATAACGGAGAAGGATTATCACAGTTAAAGCATGAGCTGTATGTGCTGCGTTCGCTGGACAGGCCTATAGTGGTGGGCAATGCCGCATTTGAAAACGAACCGGCAAGTATAAATGCCCTGCTTCTTGACTTTAAGGACGGTATTACAGATGAGGAAACCTGTCTGGAACTGGTGCAGAACCGTATAGAAGAGATACTGAAATTTCAGGAGAAGCGGCTTAAGACTCAGATGGACTATGCGGATAAGTTTCAGGCCGAATGTATTAAGAAAAAAGAAGAATACCAAAAGATAGTGGAAAAGTATTCTGCGAATGCTGAGGATCCGGAGGAGGCTGAGTATTCAGAGGAAGCTCTGCGTAAGGATGATGAGATAGAGAAGCTTCAAAAAGAATATGATAAAGCCGTTCTTAATGCTTCAACTGTAAGAAAGCTGATCGGTACCTTCAAGGCATATTCAGAGCGTCTATCCAAAGCCGATAAGAATATGGATGTTCCGGAAACGGGCTTATCACAGCTGGTGGCCGGGATGGTTAACAGTGTTGTGGCAGATACGGATAAGAAAGCCATGGCCACAGTAAATGAAAGGAATAAAAAGAGTCAGAAATCCACATACGAAAAAGAGACGATATTTGACCCGGATGAGGCCAGGAGAGATCTTATGCAGGAAGGCTATCATGAAGCGGGCAAGGAACTCGGCGCCATGATCTTATACGGTCGGAATAAAGAAGATGGCTCTGTTATCGATCTTTTCGGTATACAGAGGATGAGCGAAGAGATAGACAGTGAACTTAAGCGGCATGAACAGCTGAAAAAAGCCCCTGCAGGTATCAATGCGGATGATGAGGAACGTATAAGGAACAGCATACATGCCAACTTAGAGCAGCTGGAAGTGGATCTTAAGAGAGCAGGCGAGACCGAAGCTCAGTTTACTGCCGGCGCATATAAGAAGGCTATAGAAAAAGGCTGGGCCCTTTCCGATCTGGATATGTTTGCGGAGCTGAGCAAATATGCCGAGAGGGATGATGTACAGAAGAGAAATACAGGTCAGTGGCTTAAAGATATACTTGACAGGGAGATAAAGAGTGAAGCCGACAGGCATAAAGCTCTTGAGGATATAGAGATCCAGCTTGCGGATGCTCCCGCGGTTCCCGAAGGACTGACTGAGCTGGTTGAAAACTCAAAGTCATATCAGCTGCAGATGGGTGAAGAAGTTCATCTCGAAAATCAGCAGAAGATAGTGCCTGATATTATGGACGATCTGAATGCTGAAGATGAGCTGAACTTTGATGATGAGATGTTTGAAGACTTTGAAGCCGATATGATAGCGGAGGCAAAGAAGCCGGAGATCAAGGCTAAGGAAGAGAACAAGGAAGAAAAGAAAGAAGAGAAAGAAGAAAAGAACGAAGAGCAGAAAGAAATAAAAGCGGAAGCAGCAAAGGAAGAGAAGAAAGAAGAAAAGCAGGGAGAGAAAAAGGAAGCCGCAGAGGTAAAGGAAGAAGTAAACACTCCTCAGCAGAGGGAATTTATTGCCAAAGTCTGTAAGTACATGCAGGGTGTGAAGAGGCGCATAGATAAATTCCCCAAAAAGGAGGGAAAGAACGCAGAGTCCTACGATACCATGGTCATTATGGTGGGAGAGCTGGCGAAGCTTAAGGATGATGCAAAGTTTGAAGATGTGGAGGACAGGCTCCGTGCTTTGAAAGAATCCGCGGCCAGCTATGAAAGAAGTCATCACAGAGTGATACCCTATTACTGGAACGATTACGGGAAGCTGCGTTATAACCTTTCAAAAGAAATGGAAAGCTTTGGGGAGCGCAGGCTGAACATGGCATATAAGTTAGAGACTGTGGATGAGGCAAAAATCAGAAACGAATGGGTTGTCGTCGATGATATGACCTTTTCAAATGCGAATGTGCTTGGCGGCATAAATACAAATGCGGCCGGTGCCAAAGAAAAGGATGATTCTTTTTCGGAAACCATACATATAATTCAGCAGGAGAAGGCTCCCGGTCAACCTGCCAAGGCTCCTGAAAAAGCAGATGAAATGATAGTGGAGATCGAAAACGGCGTAAAATATAAGATGGATAAAGACGGCGGTTTCGACGCCATGAGCGGAGGCATGCTTGAGCAGGCGCCGAATGAGAGAAAGGAATATGATCATACAAAGGTTAAGATCATAGATCAGGGCGGCTTAAGCGATAAGGAAGCGCGGGAAGCCATAAAGAAGTCCGGAGAAAGCTGGGAGAAAAACTTCCCGGCTGAGGCAAGAAAGAGAAAGCACAATAAGATAGATATAAGGGAAGAGCTGAAGGGAAAGAGTTTCGGATCGGATCATTCCAGATCCTCCGAGTTCAGCTATAAGAAAGACAGGATATCCCACTTATAAGCAGGAAAAATTATCCTTTATTTTCACCGCGTCATTTGATATAATATCAAGTGGCGCGGTTTTATTACGCTCTAATGAATAAAGCTTAGGAGGGTATAACGCATGGCAGCAAAAAAGACACCTGCGGTTACAACATCGGAATCAGGAGCTACGATCAGGGATTCGTTTGACAAGGAGTTGTTCAAACGCAGTGTTCTCTACAATATCAAGACGCTTTACAGAAAGACTCTGGAGGAGGCAAGCAAGCAGCAGATATTCCAGGCTGTATGCCTTGCAGTAAAGGATCAGGTCATCGACCTTTGGCTGGAGACCCAGAAGCAGTATGAGAAGAAGGATCCCAAGACAGTCTATTATCTGTCTATGGAGTTCCTTATGGGACGTGCCCTCGGAAACATGATGATAAATATGAAGGCATATAAGGAGGTGGCTGCGGCTCTTGACGAGCTGGGACTTGACCTTAATGCAATAGAGGACCAGGAGCCAGATGCGGCTCTGGGTAACGGAGGTCTGGGCAGACTGGCTGCCTGCTTCCTTGATTCACTGGCAACCCTCGGATATTCCGCATACGGCTGCGGTATCCGTTACCGCTACGGTATGTTCAAGCAGAAGATAAAGGACGGTTATCAGGTGGAGGTACCGGATAACTGGCTGGAGAACGGCAATCCTTTCGAACTGCGTCGTCCCGAATATGCGAAAGAGATACATTTTGGCGGATATGTAAATGTCCGTGTGGATGAGAACGGAAGAAACAATTATTATCAGGAAGGTTATCAGGCAGTAAAGGCCATTCCTTACGATCTGCCCATAGTAGGCTACGGCAACGGTATCGTTAATACCCTTCGTATCTGGGATGCCGAGCCCATCGATGTGTTCAGACTGGATTCCTTTGACAAAGGTGATTACCAGAAGGCAGTAGAGCAGGAGAACCTGGCGCGCAACATCGTAGAGGTGCTTTATCCCAATGATAACCACTATGCAGGCAAGGAACTGAGACTTAAACAGCAGTACTTCTTCATCTCCGCTTCGGTTCAGGAAGCTGTTGCAAAATACATGCGTAACCACAAGGATATCAAGAAGTTCTACGAGAAGGTGACC
>JAEEGL013351892.1_pt1 | contig 15702 bp, 10 predicted proteins | sample 9134231 | NCBI WGS metagenome assembly JAEEGL01 (sample SAMN16246548, study PRJNA631951) | gut metagenome | biome: gut microbiome; feature: rumen; material: fiber-attached | host: Bos | place: Iran: Karaj | collected 2018-10
GTAAAACTCGCACTGCATCGGGATCACGACGCCGTCCGCCGCCGTGAGACCGTTGACCGTCAGCATCCCGAGCGAGGGCGGACAGTCCACGATCACATAATCAAATCCGGACAAAACGGGTTCAAGCGCCTCCTTGAGGCGGTACTCGCGCCGGTCCATCTCAAAGAGATCGAATTCCGCGCCCGCAAGATTGATGTTCGAGGGGATGACCCAGCAGTTCTCAAAGACGGTCGGCATCACCGCCGCCTCCGCCGAAGCGCTGCCGATCAGCATCTCGTAGGTCGTGGTATGCACGCCCCGTTTGTTGATGCCGAAGCCGCTGGAGGAGTTGCCCTGCGGATCCAGATCGCAGAGCAGGACCTTCTTTCCGAGGACGCCGAGGGACGCGGCGATGTTGACGGCGCTGGTCGTTTTGCCTACGCCGCCCTTTTGATTCGCAAAAGCCAGAATTTTAGCCATACTCTACCTCTCGTCGGGGTTGTTTGCCCCTTTATTATACTATCCGGCGCCCCTCTTGTCAACCGGGAAAACCGAAAAGCCGAAAAAAGAGCCGGGAAGGGAAGCGCGGGGTTGTTCCACGTGGAACAAAAGGGAAGGGCGGCGCCGAAACGGGGAACGGCGGGCGGAATGTTCCACGTGGAACAAAAGGGAAGGGCGACGCCTGGAGCGCGCCCGCGGCGCGGGAGAAGACCCGCGAGGCGGGAAGGGAAGTGCGGGCGCGGAGCGCGGAAGACCGCGACCGCCGGTCGACTAATAAAGAACTCGTAATATAATAAAAAGGAAGAGAACCGGCTCGGAAAGGCTCCCGCCCCGTGGGCCCGAATCCCAAAAGGTCCTCCGGACCTTTCCGGGGACCCCGACGGGCCGGTGGACCGCTTGCGGTGGAAGGAGTCTTTATAGCCTCCCTCCTGAGGGAGGTGCCGCGGCTTGCCGCGGCGGAAGGAGTTTCGTCTCCCTGTCTTTTCTCCCGCGTTTTTCTATCCTTCCCCGACTCCTTCAGTCGCCCTGCGGCTGCAACGATGCGATGTGTTCCGCTCATGCGCGAAGCGCACATCATGAGGCGAAGCCTCGCATCATGCCCGTAGAGCGCATCATGTTCCGCGGCGGCGGAACACATCATCCGCCGAGCGCCCTTAAAACACTCGGCGGATGGTCGTTTTCCCCTTTCGCCCGTCCTCCTTTTTCCGCCTTTTCTCCGCCGCGGCGGTCAGATGCCCTCCGGACGGCGCCGAAAAGCAAAAACTGTCCGGTCTTTTCTCCCTTTTTGCCTTGCTTTCTTTTTTTTGTCTGATATAATAAACTAAAAGAGGTTTTGCCGCGCAAGCCCGGAAAAACAAAAAAGGAGTTATTATGGAATCCAAGATCAAAAAGCTGCTTTCCGAAATGACCGTCGAGGAGAAAATCGCCTTCTGCGAGGGCGGCGACGCCTGGCACACGGCGAAGCTGGACCGCCTCGGGATCCCGGGGATCATGATGTGCGACGGCCCGCACGGGCTTCGCAAACGCACCAAAAACGAAAAAGGCGAAATGTACACCGTGAAGGCGACCTGCTTCCCGCCCGCGGCGACGATGGCGAACTCCTGGGACCCGGAGCTGACCGCGCGGGTCGGCGCCGCGATCGGCGAGGAGTGCCGGGCGGAAAAGGTCTCCATCCTGCTCGGGCCGGGCATGAACATCAAGCGCTCCCCCACCTGCGGGCGGAACTTTGAATACTACTCCGAGGATCCCTACCTCTCGGGGAAGATGGCGGCGGGCTTTATCCGCGGGCTGCAGGAAAAGGGCGTCGCCGCCTGCGCGAAGCACTTCTGCGTCAACAATCAGGAGACGCGCCGCTTTTCGACCAGCGCCGTCGTCTCCGAGCGCGCGCTCCACGAGATCTACCTCCCCTCCTTCGAGACGGCGGTGAAGGAAGCGAACGTCCAGACGGTGATGCACTCCTACAACCGCGTGAACGGCCGCTACGCGGGGGAGAACAAGGAGCTGCTCACCGACCTTCTGCGCGGCGAGTGGGGCTTTGACGGCTACGTGATGAGCGACTGGAACGCGATCAGCTCCCGCGTCGCCGCCTACAAGGCGGGCTGCGACGTGGAGATGCCCCCCGCCCACGGCGTGCGGACGGCGGAGGTGCGGGAGGCGTACAAAAACGGCGAGATCACGCAGGAGGAGCTCGACCGCTCGGTCGCAAACGTCCTCCGCGTCATCCTCCGGCATCTCCCCGCGGCGGAGAAGGAGACCTTCTCCCCCGAGGAGCACCACAAGGCCGCGGCAAAGGCGGCGGAGGAGTGCATGGTCCTGCTCAAAAACGACGGGAACGTCCTCCCCTTCGCTCCCGGCAGGCCGCTCGCCGTGATCGGCGCCTTTGCCAAAAAGCCGCGCTTCCAGGGCGGCGGCTCGAGCCACGTCGAGCCTCTCTTTGTCGACGATATCACGGAGTACCTCGCCGCGGAAAACGGCGCGGAGATCCGTTTTGCCCCCGGGTATGACGAAAAGCACGAAACAAACGACAGCCTGATCGCCGAGGCGGTCGCCGCCGCGCGGGCGTGCGGCAGGGCGGTCGTCTTCGCCGGGATGCCGGACTCCTACGAGACGGAGGGCAGGGACCGCAGACACCTGCGCCTCCCGCCCGCCCATGACCGGCTGATCGAAGCGGTGACGGCGGCGTGCGGGGAGACCGCGGTCGTCCTGATGGCGGGCAGCCCCAACGAGCTCCCCTGGGCGGACAAAGCGCCGGCGATCCTCCACGCCTATCTCGGCGGGCAGGCGCTCGGCGGCGCCGTCGCCAGGATCCTCTTCGGCCGCGTCAACCCCTCCGGCAAGCTGGCGGAGACGCATCCCGTCCGCCTGGAGGACACGCCCGCCTATCTCAACTTCCCCGGTGACGGCGACACCTGCTTCTACGGGGAGGACGTCTACGTCGGATACCGCTGGTACGACACGCGCAAAGCGGACGTCCTCTTCCCCTTCGGCCACGGCCTCTCCTACACAAAGTTCGCCTACACCGCGATCAAGGCGGAGGGGAATACCGTGACCGTAACGGTCAAAAACGTCGGCGCCGTCGCGGGCAAGGAGACCGTGCAGCTTTACGCCTCCGCCCGCCCGCACCCGGTGACCTCCACCTACCTCGGCGCCAGCGCCTTCGGCTTTGCGCGGCCCGCGCACTGGCTCGTCGGCTTCTCCAAGACCGAGCTTGCCCCGGGCGAGGAAAAGGAGCTGGTCTTTCCCCTTGACGACCGCGCCTTCTCGGTCTATGACGAAAAGCTCGGCGCCTTCCGCCGGATCGGCGGGGAGTACGAGATCAGCGCGGCGGCGTCAAGCCGCGACGTCCGCCTCTCCGTGACGGTGACGGTGGAGGAGGACGAGAACGCCGTCCCCGTCGTCACGAAGAACACGATCTTTGAGGATCTCTTCCTTGACCGGCGCTACCCCAGAGAAGTCGTCGAAAAACTGGTGACAGTCCTCTTCCCGGGGACGGAGCCGCAGCAGGGCGGCGAGGGACTGAACTTCGACGCCATGCGCGGCAAAAACGGCTACGTCCTCCGCCAGCGCGTGACCGACCTCGGAGAGAAGCTCCCGCCGCAAAAGCTCGACGAACTGATCGCCGAGGCGAACGGCGAGATCCGGGCGATCTACGCTGCCCGCGCAAAAAAGTAAAAAAAAAGAAGATCAGCCTTTGCAAAGCGGCAAAGGCTGATCTTTTCTCCTTGTATCTCACTCGCCCCGGCAAACGAGGGCGGCGCCCCGTTCGTACGCGGCGCGGCGCTCGAGGGGGAAGACCGTTTCATGCCGGCGCCGTTTCGCCTCCGCGTCAAACATCGACCAGGGCCAGTCGGTCTTGCCGTAATCGTCAAGCTGCAGCGTGTCGCCGCTGACAAGGACCTCCGTCGGTCCGACAAAGCGCTCGAGGGTCTGCCGGTAGCGCCGCAAAAGGTCGGCGTAGGCGGTATCGGGCGCGTTGCTCGTCATGATCAGCAGCACGGGGACCGGGCGCGCGGCGCAGCACGGCGTCTCCCGGTTGTAGGTGAGATTCTGGAAGATCAGGCGCTCGTAGAGCGCGCGGAAGGACGCCGTCAGCTCGCTGAGATAGTTCGGCGAGCCGAGGATCACGCCGTCCGCCTCCCGGATCGCGTCGAGGACGGGCGTCAGCCCGTCCCGGCAGACGCAATGCCCCTTGTGTTTCTCTTTTTTACAGCCGAAGCAGGAGACGCAGCCCGTATAGCGCTCCAGCCGGAAGAGGTCGAACCGCTCCACGGCGGCGCCGGCGCTCTCCGCGCCCCGCGCCGCTTCCGTGAGCAGGGTATCGGTGTTCCGGCCCAGCCTCGGTCCGGCGTTCACAACGACGATCTTTTTCACTGTCCCGCTCCCGTCAGACTTCCGTTCTCCGGACCTCGACCGTGATCTCCGGCGTTCCGTACGCGGGATCAAAGAGCTTTGCCACGTTCGTCTCATACCACGCGCGGATCTCGGCGTCGCTGAGCTCGCAACGCTCGCCCTCCGTCTTCACCGTGATCGTAACGACCTGTTTTTCCATTTTCTTTTCTCCTTTTCCTCTCGGGTTTTTCTTTATTTTACCGCGCCGGAGCGGGATTTTCAACCTTTTTTCCTTTTTCGCCGTTCTTCCTCTTTCAATCGGCTCCGCCCGCTTCGACCGGCTCCGGGGCGGGCTCCCCCGCCGGGGAAAACCGCCGGAGCGGGAGGTACTTGCAGACCTGCCTCTGATAGTCCGCGTACGCCGGGTACTTGCCGGACGAGATCTTCTCCCCGAGCGCCGAGCTGCCGATAAAGAGCAGGATCAGCAAAAGCGGACCCGCGAAGGCGATATGGAAGATCCCGGCGCGCGCGGCGCCGGCGCCGACCGTAAAGAGGCAGAGGGAGAGCCACATCCCCTGCTCGCCGAGGTAGTTCGGGTGGCGCATATACGCCCAGGGGCCGCGGGTGTTGAAACCGAGAGAGTAGGGCGCGGGCAGATCCTCCGGCCGCCCGGCGGCGGCGAGGAGCCGCTTTTTCTCCCGATAGAAGCGCCACTGGTACGCGTCCGCCGCCGTCTCCAGCGCCAGAAAGCCGAGCGCGAGCGCCGCGGCGAGCCAGTCGGATATGCCGAAGGGCGCGGAGGAGCCCGAAGCGGCGAGCGCGGGGAGACAGATCGCGAGGACGAGGAGATTCTGATAGATGCTGATAAAGAAGAGATCGAAGAGCGTCCAGAGAAATCCCCGGCGGAAGACCGGGCTTTGCCGCACGATCGCCCAGCGGTAATCCTCGGCGCCCTCCCAGAAGCGGAGGCGGTACGCCCCCTTGCGCGCGAAGTTGAAGGTCAGACGCGCGCCCCACGCCGTGACGATCAGGGCGTACACGGTGAGGCGGGCGTCCATGCCGCCGCGGACGGCGATGATCCAGAGATACGCGACCGGCAGAAGGCTCCACAGCTTGTCCATCTGCGAATAGTTCTTTGTGATCTCGCCGGCGATAAAGCAATAGGCGGCGCTGCCGCCGCAGACGGCGAGCAGGATCTTGAGGGTAGCGAGCTGCTCCTCCGACGGGGAGGCGAAGCCGAGAACGGCGCACAGCGCCAGCAAAACGAGGACGACGCACACGGAAAGAGCCGTTTGGATCACGTTTTTCATATCATACTCCTTGGAAAAAGACCGGTCAGCGGGAGGCGGGACCGCCGGTCCCCTCTTCCCCGGTCTTTTCTTTTTTCGCCTTCCGGAACATAAATTTCCGGGCGGCGGCGATGCCGACGCGGTAGGGGAGCGGGCGCAGCGCCCGGTCCGCCTCCTTAAGCTTTTCGCGGATCGGGATGCCCTGAGGGCAGTGCGCCTCGCACTTCCCGCAGCCCACGCACCGGGAGGGGAACGCCGGTTCCCCGGAGAGCCCCACGGTCTGCGCGTACTCGAACCGCCCCTGCCGGGGAGACTTGATGAACATCCGGTTATAACAGCGGAAGGCGCCGGGGATGTCCACTCCTCTCGGGCAGGGCATACAGTACCGGCAGCCGGTGCAGCCCACCCGGTCGCGCGACCGGATCTCCTCCGTGACGGCGCGCAGCACCGCCCGGTCCGCCTCGGTGAGCTGTCCCGCGCCCGCCTCCGAGGCGGTGCGGCAGTTCTCGCGGACCATCTCAAGGGAGTTCATCCCCGAGAGGACGACGGTGACCTCCGGCTGGTCATAGAGCCAGCGGAAGCTCCACTCGGCGGGCGACCAGCCCCGCCCGCTCGCGGCAAAGAGCTCCTTTGCGCGCTCCGGCAGCATCCCGACCAGCTTCCCGCCGCGCAGCGGCTCCATCACGACGACGGGGATCCCCCGCGCCGCCGCCGCCTTCAGCCCGTCGACGCCCGCCTGGGCGTACTCGTCAAAGTAGTTGTACTGGATCTGGCAGAAATCCCAGTCATAGTCGGCGAGGATCCGCAAAAATCCCCCGGTATCGCCGTGGTAGGAGAAGCCGACGTTTTTGATCGCGCCGCTCTTCTTCTTTTCCTCGAGCCACGGGATCGCGCCGACGCTCTTCAGCTTTTCCCACATGGAGAGATCGGTCAGGTGGTGCATCAGATAGTAGTCGACGTAACCGGTGCGCAGGCGCGCGAGCTGCTCGCCCCAGTACCGGTCCAGCGCCGCGCGGCTGCCGATCAGATACTGCGGCAGCTTGGTGGCGATCCGGACCTTCTCCCGGATGCCGTTGCGCTCGAGGATCTTCCCGAGGGTCTCCTCGCTGCCGCCGTAGATGTACGCGGTGTCAAAATAGTTGACCCCGGCGGCGTACGCCTCGAGGATCTCCCGCTCGGTCTCCTCAAAGTCGATGCTCCTCCCCTTTTTGGGGAAGCGCATACACCCGAAGCCGAGCACCGAGAGCCGCTCGCCGTTTTTATCCTCCCTGTACTGCAAAAAAGCCTCCTCCCCGCCCGCCGGGAGCTTTTCCCCCTCCCGCGACGCGGTCCGCCGGAAGCGGATCGGTTTTTCTTCCATTATACCGCGCGTTTCCCGCGCTTTCAAGCCGTTTTCCCCTCAAACGGCGAAAAAACCGCCGAAGACCCGCAGAAAAGCGCCGCGGCGGCGCCGGGCGCTTCAGTGCAGCGGAGGCAGCGCGTGGATATCGTAGTATTCGTCATAGACCGCGAACGCCGTTTTCACGTCGCCGAAGAGCTCGATCAGCGCGCCCGCCTGGAACATCACGGAGAGGTGCCCCGAGGGGGCTCTCCAGGCGGCGTTCGAGACGACCTCCAGTTTTTCGTTTCCCGGAGCGTTGGCCCGGAGGATCGCCTCCGCCTCAAACACAAGCTCCCCCGTTGCGATATGATAATCGCTGGAGACGATCGCCAGCTTCTTCACCGACGGGTAAAGAGAGGTCAGGATATCGTAGGTGAAGATCGCGTTCTGAGAGGTGGTGACCGATCTGTCCTCCGTGATGACGCGTTTTTCATCCAGCCCGTGCGCGATCAGCCATTTCGCCATTTCCCCGGCCTCCGTGACGGACGGATTCCCCATGGCGGTCCCGCCGCCGGTGCAGACGAGGTAGGCGTTCGGATACTTTTTTGCGCTGTTGAGCGCCACGGTCAGCCGCTCAACGAGTTCCCTCTGCATACTCCCGTCGGGAGAAAGCTGAAAACCGAGGACGACGATGCAGAGCTCCTCCGTATCGGGCAGACCGTCCGGGAGCACGTCATAAGAGAGGTCCGCCCCGAGGCGCGGGGAGGTCCAGAGATCGAGGATCTTTTTCCAGCGGACCGCGGCGACCGCGTCCACGGAGGAGAGCTCGCCGAGGAGCTCTTCGATCCTCCCCGACGCCGCCGCGCCGTAGGCGCCGTGATCCACGCAGATCTCCTCCACCAGCTTCTCCGCGCGCGTCGGATCGGCGGGCGCTTCTCCGCCCGGTCCGTCCGGGAGCGGAGCGGTCTCCCCTCCCGTCTCCGCGTCATGCGCGCCGGTCTCCGGGCGGGTCCCCTCCCCCGCCGTCTCCGTAAACGCCGGGCCGTCCCCGGCGGGCACTTCCCCGCCGTTCCCCCGGCAGCCGGCCGCCGCGGCGGACAGCGCCGCCGCGAGCAAAAGGCACAGCAGTTTTTTGATCATTTCGGGCATTCTCCTTTTTGCAGTTTCTTTTCCCCGGCAAAATCCGGCGGCCGCTCCTTCAGAGCTCCAGAAAATCCTTCCGGTACTTTACGCCGAAGGACTCCGCAAGCCTTGCGAGCTGCGCGTCCGTGATCGTGGAAAGACGGGGCAGGTGCGCGGTGAGCATATAGATCTGCGCCGCTTTTTCCACCGTCTCGATCAGACCGAAGGTCTCGTCCATATCCCGGCCCGCGCCGTAGACGCCGTGCATCCCCCAGATCACGACCCGGAACTCTTCCATTTTTTTCGCCGTGGCCTCGCCGATTTCGTTTGTCCCGCAGAGCATCCAGGGAAGGACGCCCACGCCCTCGGGAAAGACCACGATACACTCGGTGCACATCTCCCACAGCGTGTGCGTGAACTTTTTTTCATCCAGCTCGTGCACATAGTTCATCGCGAGCGTATGGGTGGGGTGGGTGTGCATGATCACCCGGTTTTCCGGGTCCGCGGCAAGCCTCGCGATATGGCTCTTCAGATGAGCGGGAAGCTCGGAGGTCGGTCTGCCGCCGCCGCAAAAGCCCCAAAGGAGCTCCGCCGTCGTCCCGTCGTCCGCGATCCGGATCACGCCGAGGTTCGTCTCGGGATCGTCCGTGACGTTCCGGAAGTATTTGCCGGACCCCGTCACGAGGAGCGCCCTGCCGGCCAGCTCCTTTGCCCGGACGCCCGTTTCGATCCGGCGGATCACCCTGCCGGGATCGAGATACCGCGCAAGCTCGTCCCCGTCGAGCAGATAACTGATATTGCCGCCGTTGCGCTCGTCCCAGCCGAGACGGTACATATTGGCGGTCGTCTTTTTCATCTCCTCCACAAAGGGAGCGGTCAGGATATCCTTCATCTTGTTTTCAGGACCTCCTTTTCATACGCTTTGATCTCCCGGAGATAGTCCTCCGGCACTCCTTCCCGGCAAAGATACTCCTGCCAGACCGCCCCGAAGGGCGCGGTCTTGAGCTCCTCGCCGACCACCATCAGCTCCGTCGTCTCGCCGCGATCCTGCAGCGTCTTCATCCTCTCTCCCGGCTCGAGCAGGGCGTAAAGCAGCGCCTTCTGCACGCTCCGGACGCCGGTCACGAGCGCGCTGACGCGGTTGATCGAGGCGTCAAAATAATCGGTCGCAAGGAAGACCCGGTCAAGCGCGCCGCAGCGGACGACCTCCTTCATGATCTCCTTTGTCTCGTCGTCCAGGAGCACGACGTGATCGCTGTCCCAGCGGACCGCCCGGGTCAGATGGAGCGCGATCCTCGGATGGAAGAGCAGGAGCGCGGAGATCTTGTCCGAGACCGTTTCGGTCGGGTGGTAGTGGCCGTTGTCCATCAGCGGGGTGATCCCCCGGCTGTCCGCGTAGGAAAGGCAGAACTCCGCCGAGCCCACGGTATAGCTCTCCAGCCCGATGCCGAACACCTTGGACTCAAGGGTGACGTACACCGAGGATCTGTCGTAAGGAACGGAGAGGATCTCGTCGAGAGATTCCATAAAGCGTCTCCGCGGCCCGATCCGGTCCGCGGGGAGGTCCTTGTACCCGTCCGGGATCCAGAAGTTGATCACGCAGGGCTCGCCCGTTTCCCGCGCAAAATACTCCGCGATCCTCAGGCACGCCTTGCCGTGCGCGATCCAGTACCGGCGCACCGCGGCGTCGGGAGAGGAAAGCGTCAGGTTGTCCTCTGCCATCGGATGGGCGAAAAAGGTGGGATTAAAGTCGATCCCCAGGTTCCTTTCCCCGGCGAACTCCACCCATTTTGCAAAATGCCGGGGCTCGATCGCATCCCGGCCGACGGGCTCTCCGTCAAAGATCGCGTAGGAGGCGTGCAGATTGAGCTTCTTTTTCCCCGGGATCAGGGAAAACGCTTTGTCCAGATCCGCCATCAGCTCCTCCGGCGTGGTCGCGCGTCCCGGATAGCGGCCCGTCGTCTGGATCCCGCCGGAAAGCGCCTCCCGGCAATCGAAGCCGACCACGTCGTCCCCCTGCCAGCAATGGACCGAAACGGGCGTGCGCTTCAGGAGCTCCAGCGCCCGCTCCGTATCGACGCCGAGTTTTTTATAGGCCTCTTTTGCGTAAGAATACATCTTCTGCCTCCTTAATGGCAAAGGACGATCTGATCCTCTCTCTCACCTCGTCGAGCGAGAGGTTTTTGTCTTTCATGATCTGCGCGGCGACGTTGCCGGCCGCGGTCGCTTCCCCGAGGCCTACCAGGACCTTTTTGCCGGTATACCGCGCGGTCAGGGCGTTGAGATACCTGTCCCTGCTGCCGCCGCCGGTGATCAGGATGCGCTCCGGCGTTTTCCCCGTGAGTCTCCCGACGGTCTCCGCGCACTCCGCGTACATCGCGGCGAGCGAGTGATAGAGACAGGAAAGCGTATCGGCGAGGGAAAGCTCCTTTTCGCCCGCGAGGCGCCTCACCGCTTCGATCATGTTCCCGGGCGCGGAAAGGCTCGGGTGGTTCACGTCGATGATCCCGGTATAGCCGCTCTCCATCGCCATGCGCATCATCCCGTCATAGGAATACCGGTTTCCCGTATCGCGGCGCACGCTCTGGAACAGCCACATCCCCATAATGTTTTTGAGGAAACGGAAGCGGCGCTCCGCCCCGCCCTCGTTGGAAAAGTTTGCCTTTCTCGCTTCCTCCCCCGTCACGGGGACGGCGCTTTCCACCCCGAAAAGGCTCCACGTCCCCGAGGAAAGGAAGGCGGTCCGCCCGTCGAGAGGGCAGGCGGCGACGGCGGAGGCGGTATCGTGGGAGGGCGCGCAGACGACCTCCGCGTCAAAGCCGACCCTTGCCGCGATCTCCGGGGCAAACGCTCCCACGCTCTCCCCGGGAAGGGAAAGCGGAAGGAAGAGAGACCGGTCCAGCCCGGTCTTCTCCAGGATCCCGCCGTCCCAGTCGCCGGTCTTTGCGTTGACCATGGCGGTCGTGGTGGCGACGGTGTATTCGTTTTTCATCACGCCCGTGAGCCGGTACGCAAGATAATCGGGGATCATCAGAAAATGCCTTGCCCTGCCCGCTTTGCCGCTTTTTACGTCCAGAAAAAGCTGGTAAACGGTGTTGAACGGCAGGCGCTGGATCCCCGTCCGCGCGTACAGCTCCTCGAACGGGATCGGAAAATCCGTCAGAGAGTCGAGGCGCGCGTTGCGGTAGGCGTAAACGGGAAAAAGCTCCTTCCCGTTTCCGTCAAGGAGGACGTAATCCACCCCCCACGTATCGATCGCGACGGTCGCGGGGATCTTCCCGAGCTCCCCGCATCGCGCGATCCCCCGCAGGATCTCCGAGAAAAGCGTCTCCGTGTCCCAGACCAGTCCGTCTCCGCTCTCCCGCATCCCGTTTTCAAAGCGGTAGATCTCTTCCAGTTCGATCCTGCCGTCCTCATAACTGCCGAGAACGTGCCGGCCCGAGGACGCGCCGACGTCTATGGCTAAATACCGGGTCATATCCGCGTCCCCCTTTGCCGGGCGGCCGCTTATCCGGCGGCGGAAGCGTTCGCGCCCGTACAGTAGACCTCAAGCTCTCCGAGCTGCATCCGGAAGCGGTTGCCGTCCGACGTTTTGCTGTTCAGCGCCGTGCCCTCGAAGCGAACGTAGCGGGCGTCCGCCGCGGCAAAGTCGAAGGTCTGCATCCTGGTCACGGGCGTCGGATAGTTCTCCTCGCGGCGGACCGCCGTCCAGCTCTCCCCGTCGGTCGAGACGGAGATCGTGAAATCGCGGGGGAAGGCGAGGCACTTGTTCCCCTTGCCCGCGCCCGCCGGCATGACCTCTACCCGGTCGATCCGGTAGACCGCGCCGAGATCGACGCACACCGCCTCGCTGTGATCGAACACGGTAAGGTTCGTGGAAGTCCAGCCGCAGACCTCGCTGCCGCCCAGGTTCTCCCGGTCCCCGTCCGTCAGTTTGGAGAGGCTCCATTTGGCGTTCTCGAGAGTGGAGGTGGCTTTGACGGGCCGCCCGAGCGCGAGGTTGCCCCGGGCGTTCAGCGAGATCTCCTTCATCGCGTCCGCGAGGGCGCGGTACGCGCTTTGCAGTTCTTCTTCCGCCGCGCCGCCGTTTGCCAGCGCCGCTTTCCCCGAAGCGAGGAGCCCGGCGAGCGCCTCTTTCGCCGACGGTCCCGCGTTTTCGGCCCTGACCGTCTCCGCGCTCGCGATGAGCGCAGCCAGCTCACGCCGGAGCCCGTTTTCCTCGAGACCGGCGAGCGCCGCCTCCAGTTTATCCTTCGCGGCGCAGACCGCGAACTGGGTCGCGCCGTCTTCGGCGAGCGTCTCTTCCGCCGCGGACAAAGCGGCGGAAAGCGCCTCCCACGTCTCCCCGGTATAATCCGGCGCCGCCAGTCCCTTCGCCGTTTCAACGGCGGCGGAAAGCAGCGATTTGTCCGTTTGGAACGCGCCGGCGTCCATCACAAAGGTATATTCTCCCGACAAAACGGTGAGAACGTCCCCGTTCTCCGTGACGGAGGGATAAGCGGAAACGTCCGCCGGCGCGGGGAGACGGACCGTCGCGGTCGTCCCGACCGGGACCGTGACGTCCCAGACGAGCTTGCCGTCCTCCGTGAAGCGCCAAAAACTCTTCAGCTCCCCGCGCACGGTTTTGAGCGAATAGTTCACGTAACCGAGCCCGGGATGGATCTCCGGCTCCAGAACGACCGTTTCAAAGCCGTTTGTGAAATCACGCACCCCCGCAAGGTTTTTACAGAACCAATCGGTATAGGTCCCGAGGAAAAAGTGGTCTCGCGAGCGGGCGTTCGACTCGTAGGTTTCCCAGCAGGTATCGGCGCCGAGCGTGATCCAGTATCCCCAGGACGGATAGGTGTCCTGCCGGATCAGCGCCATGGCAAGGTCCCCGCAGCCGTACCGGGAGAGCATCGGGAGAATGTACTTGGTCCCTACCGCGCCGACGTCCAGATGACAGTCTTTTTCCCTGACGTCTCTGACAACGCTTTCCGCGACGCTCCGTTCGTATTCCGGCGGGCAGAGACCGAACATGAGCGGAACGATGTTTGACGTCTGCCGGTATTTTGTTCGTCCGGCGTCGTAGGTGTCGTTCCAGTAGCCGGTGTCGTAATACCCCTTTTCCTTATCGTAGAATTTTTCGTTGAAGGCGGCGTAGATCTTCTCCATCGCCGCGCGGTATTCCGCCGCGTCCTCCGGTTTGCCGAGCAGCTCCGCCATCTCCGCCATCTGAGAGAGCGTACGGTACACAAACGCGGTGCCGATGATCCCCGCGCCCTCCGGCGCGTGGGTCGTCTTGCCGGAGGTATAGAGGCCGGAGGGATTCGGAGAGACCCAGTCGGCGTAACTCGCCGTATGCCACACCCATCCGTTCTGCCGGATCGTCCGGATATAGTCTAACGTCTGCAGGCGGATGCGGTCATAGTTCTTCCTTACGGCGGTCAGATCCCCGTTTGTCCGGTAGTTCTCATAATACCCGCTGATAAAGATCGACGACCAGATCGGGATACTGGCCCCGCCGGACGAGGCGGAAGGAGCGATCTGGTTGACCACCCCCTTGGAGGACGCGGTGTCGCCTATATCCCGCAGGATCTTCGGGAGCAGACCGGAAAGGTCGAAATGGAAGTTGAGGCTCTCCACGGCGAAGTTGAGGTCGCCCGTCCAGCCGTTCTTCTCATACACGGGCGTGTCGGTCAGCTTCCCCTGCATATTGTTCCGGAGCGTGCGGAGCATCATCTCGTTCATTTGATTGATCCGGCTGTCGCCCGTTTCAAACTCCGATACCCGCGGGGCGTCGGTCGCGATCAGATAACACGTCGCGTCCTGAGCCGTAAGCTTTCCGCCATAACCGTCGATCTGGATGTATTGGTAGCCCTTGTAGGAATACTTGGGTTCGTATACGTCCTCCCCGCCGCTTGTGATGAACCGGTCCACCTGCAGCAGGTATCCGTTCACCGCCGGGACGACGAAACCCGTGTCGTCCAGCTTTTCGCCGTATGTGATCGTGATCTCCGTTCCCCGGGGAGCGCAGAACCGGATCCTCGCCCACCCCGCCGTCATCACGGGATTGCGGATCAGATAGGTCCCGTTGCCTTTGTCCCGCACCTCGGGCCGGAAGCTTTCCAGACGGCGGACCGGCTCCATATTCTCAAATACGAGCTCGCCGGCCGGCGCCGCCGCGGGGATCGCGTTTTTCCACCCGCTGTCGTCAAAATCCGCGCCGGTCCAGCCGGGGACCTCCCGTCTCGCGTCGTAATGCTCGCCTTTATAAATATTGTTGCAGGTGACGGGGCCGTATTCGTACGTCTTCCAGCTTTCGTCCGAAACGACCGTCTCGGACGTCCCGTCCGCGTAATCGATCTGCAGCTCCAGCAGCAGCTTCGGCTCGTCGCGGTATACGGCGGACGCCCAGTTCATCCAGGTGTAAAAATCGCAGTTGTAGTAATAATTGCCGAGCTCCGCCGCGAGCGCGTTCTTCCCCTGCGTCAGAAGCTCTGTCACGTCGTAGACGCGGTAATGCACCGTGTCCTCGTACTGGGTGTGCGCCGGGTTTAGGACCGTGTCGTCCGGCAGTTTGCCGTTTACGCGCAGCTCGTAGAGCCCCGGCCCCGAAATATAGAGGCGCGCTCTTTTCACTTCCTTTGAGATCTCAAAGGTCTTGCGGAGCATCGGCGCGCCCGCGCCCACGTTGACCCGCACCGTCTCCGGCAGGACGACGTTCCGGTTCCAGGGCGCGCCGCCGTAAGCCACCGCCTGATCGGGCGCGCTCCACGCGGTATCGTTATATCCCGGGCGCTCCCAGCCGGAGGTCGCGCCGGGCTCGCCCGAGCATTTCCACGCGCGGTCGGTGACGACGGTCGTCACGCTCCCGTCCTTGTAGCGCACCTCGATCTTCGCGATGAAGCCTCCGCTCGAGCCCGTGTTGGTCACGCGCGCGCCAAAGACGTTGTCGCCTTTCCCGACGTAGGGGGTGAGATTGACGACCCGGCCGGTCTTCCAGCCGGTCTTTTTTGCGTCTCCTTCAAAGATCCCCGCGTTGTTGAGGAAGAGATAGCCGTAGTCGTCCATGGCGGTCGCCAGCAGGACCTCGTCCAGCTCTTTGTTTTCGTCCACGGTAAAGTGCCGGCGGAAGCAGAGAGTCCCGGCGGAGGAGGACGCCGCCGTCGCCTTCAGCCAGATCCAGCTCGCGCCCTCGAGATCGATATCGCGGGGGACGGCGTCCCCGTCGGTCATCCCGATCCACTCGGCACTCCAGCCGTCGTTTGTGAAAATGCCGGTCCCGAAGCGGGAAACGTCGCTCCAGGCGCTCTTCCCGCTCTCGTCCCAGACCTGCACGGCAAAGTAGTAGTCGCTCTTGGGGGCGAGCGCGGGACCGCCGTAGAGGATGTCGTAATTCTGGCCGCTTTCCACCACGCCGCTGTCCCACACGTCGCCCTCGTGCGCCTCGGCCTTCTCCTCTGACGCGGCGACGACGATCTGATACGCGCTCTGGCTGTGCGCGTACCCCTTCCTATGATTCTGCCAGCGGAAAACGGGCGTCGTATCGACGCCGAGCGGGGACGCGAGGTTGTTGACTTTCAGATCGGCAACGTACATATCCGGTTCCTTTCCTTTCCCGCAGGAGACGGCGCAAAGCGTGACGCAGAGAAGCGCCGCGCCGCACAGCAGCAGGGATAA
>JAEEGL015896657.1_pt1 | contig 15702 bp, 13 predicted proteins | sample 9134231 | NCBI WGS metagenome assembly JAEEGL01 (sample SAMN16246548, study PRJNA631951) | gut metagenome | biome: gut microbiome; feature: rumen; material: fiber-attached | host: Bos | place: Iran: Karaj | collected 2018-10
TAGCCAAAGGTCACGTAAAAGCACTACAATGTATCGTTGAAAACCGCGGTGTCGCCATCTACAATCTTGGGACGGGCAAAGGCACCAGCGTCCTGGAACTGGTTAAAGCTTTTGAGAAAGCAAACGATATTGATCTTCCTTATGTTGTAGACGGCCGGCGACCGGGAGATATACCCTCTCTTTATGCTGACCCGTCCAAGGCAAATAAAGAACTCGGTTGGAAAACCGAGCTCTCGATTGAAGATATGTGCCGAGATAGTTGGAATTGGCAAAGGCACTCTTTGCATAGTCTAGAAAAATGAAATGTCTGTTTAAATCTCAGGCATACTTGCTTGTTTCCTACCGCTGGCCTCGTTTTTGAGTGTCCAGCGGTCTTTCATATTTAGGGCAAGTCCAGTACCCAGCATCGTGTAAAACATCGGCATAGTGTTAACACTACCATCGTTGAAGAATGCAACAAAAAGGAAACCGATTATACCGCAGAAAATGCCGCCATTCACAAAATCGACAAAATCAACAAAGCCACGCTTTCTAAAGCCTTTCACCGCACCAACAAAATAGTAACCAATAAGGACAAGCCAAGCTAATAATGATACCAAACCAGTATTAACCCAGTACTGCATATAAATATTATGCACCTTATCCACCACAAGATTCATATGATACCTGTCAATGCTATTGTAAATAGTGACATAGTCATTCTGCGGATACACAAATGTAAATACATCTGCGCCAGCGCCCTTCAAAACATATTTCTTTAACATTGGGATAGTTGTATCCCAAATCAGGCCTCGATTGGTTCCCGCAGAATAATTTTTAATAATATTGGCATGAGGAACATTATATAACTCAACATTTTTCCCTACAGCATTGCGATATCTAAAGCCCTGCGGTCCGTAAATAAACCGCCAACCTAACGTGCTTGTAATAACATCTAAAAACATCTCCCCATCTATGCTGCGCAAAGAAAGTGTCAAATAGTCATGAAACCTGTCATCGAGAATTTCATATGAGGACTGATCCCACTCAATCGGTTTTATATAAACTTGTTGATCATTTATATCGCAAATAGTATACGCCGAATGCTCAAAATCTCTTACAAACTTAAGTGCATTTCCATTAATTGAAAACAACATGTAGTCACCGCAGGTCTCAATATAATCAATCGGTGCCCAAGTCCCTCCGGGAGGATTATCATATTCAAGTTTAATATCATCCGTATTGTCGGCATAAATACGAGTGATTAAAAACTGGGACACATCTTGCACTGTGGAACGAATGTCAGGAAGCCAATAAGAAACCGTCAAGCCTAACACCAAACCCAATACGAGTACCAGACAAATAATTGGCTTAATCCATTCCTTAAGATATTTATGAAATATGATAAGCGCTGAGATAAAGATTGCCGCTAATCCAAAGTACCCACTGGCAGAATTGGCTGCGAAAAAGTTATACAGATAGAGCCCATACGACACCAAAAAAATGAAAGACAACCTGTTTTTTATTTTACTTTCGCTTGTTCCAAAAGCAACAAATAAAATGGCACTTACAGGAATCAACAAAGATAGGTACAAAGGAACATAGTTAATATTGTAAACCGTCTGATATACTTGACCATCTGTAAAGGAAAAATCATACGCCTTCTGTCCGGATTCAGCCAGGATATCGATCATATCCCAACTCTTTACACCATTCTCCAGAACATAGTTCGGAGTGATCATCTTTTGACCGGTGACTGTGGACAAAAAATCATGACCAGTTGCCTGTGTTATACCTAGAATTCCCAATACAAAGGCGGCACCAAGGGCACAATAAACAACAAGTCTAAGCCGCCTCTCGCTATCCACCACATTAGCCAGAAATAGAATGAGTATCACATACGCTAGCAACACCAGAGTGCCTTCAAAATGTTCACTCATGCCGCGCAAGGCAAAATACTTGTAATCAGAAAAGCACAAAGAGATCAAAACAAAACCAGCATATACAAGCGCCGGTATATAAAGAAAACTCTTCTTAATACAAATCAAATCTTTAAAATATGCTATTAGAAAAATTATTACAGCCAAGCCTGCAGAACCTATAATAGCGATGGCCTTCCAATATCCAAAAACATCTGTAATCGTGCTTGTATCAGTCGCTTCAGACCAGTAGATATCAGTCATAGGCATTGAAAACAGATGTAGATGGACAAGCAAAATCGAAAGTGTAAAAACAAACACTGGCAACATACATAGCAGGTCTGACACTTTATTTCTTTTATTTAAACCGTTTTCCACGGGACCCCCTCCTATAATCATTTTGGTTTATTATACCCCTGCTTACCGCTTACAGTAAAGGGAAAGCAACTGTAGCCAGCGTCGGTTAAATTGAACTATCACTAATAGATTTCATTGTGCAGCTTCACAAATTACTGTCATTCCCACAACCGACGCAAAAGAGAAAGCGTTTAATAAACAACCGCACTCACTAAATGGTGCGGTTATTTATTGTTTAGCTGATTTGTGTTTTATTAATTGAGATTCCAGAAAACCTCGAGCCCTATTGAACAAATCGGTTTTTCTAAAGAGAAGCAACATTAAGCCCAAATACATTGCTGTTGTCAACAATGCACGAATACAGAGAAAAAACACACAGCCTAATACATTATGCGATGAGGGAACAAACGAACAAAGTGGATATGTACATATAGCGGCTATACAGCAAAAGCCCCACAATGTAAATTGATCAATAATAAATGATTTTGGGCTCAACTCATAATAATAGCGAAATGTATAGTACACAGATAATGGGAAATTGACCATTACAACTGAGATTATCGTTGCAACTAAAATGCCTCTTACACCCCAATAATAACCCAACAGGAAATTCAATGCTAGATTTGTCAGTGCCTCTAGCACACCCCGCCATCTCCCATGCCACCAAAGGCCAGCTGCGTCAAAAAACTGAGCCTGAACGTCTCCCAGCCTGGATACGAAAAAGTAGATCACAAACAATATCATTATATAATTTGGAAAGGATAATGATTCTCCGACCCATAAATGCATAAATGGCTGGTATATGTTTAGCAGCAGCACCGCACATAAACCGGAAAGAGACATATACATATAATTCAAAAGCCGCATACTTTGCAAATTATGCGATTTATCTTCTACTGCCACGGAATTGCCTACTATAGACGCTATAGATGAGGTGAAAACCATTAGAATTCCGGCAATTGAATTCATTATATAATAATAGTTGTTGTATATAGCTACCGTCTGCAAACCAATAAAAAGCGATATAATTATGCTATCAAGTGCATTTCGGCTTGCAGCTGCCACTTTTATCATAGACAAGCCGTATACACGTTTACGAATATCGGCTTTAACGGCATCTTCTACATCTCCACGGCATTGCAACTCTGGAAATAATACATTTGCATAATGTGCATTTATCATATTTCCAACTATCGTGAACACCGGAATCACAAAAATATATAAGTAATAACTGCGTGCAAACAATACCAGACAAATCTGCGTAGAATACAAGAATGACGTAACAAGAATGCTATTCTTGCTAATTAAGTCATCTCTTTGATATGCATGCAATAAACTGGTTTTGTAAGCAAACAGCCAATACGTCACAACTGTATTGATAAGATAAACCAAATATAGAACATAAATATTTATTCCGGCCGGTAAATCGGAGTGGATCATCCGCGGCAGCACAGGTATTATAGATAATCCAACAACCAAAATAATCGCGCCTATAATACGGTAGACCCTTTTATAAACACTTAAAAGGCCGCAGATCGTGTTATAGTCGTTATCTGCAATTGGTTTATACATATTAAAGACGATCGCATTACCCACGCCCAATTCCGCCAAATTGAGCACCGATAAAATCGATGTAAACAAACTATTTAGCCCCAGATATTCCGATCCAAGAGCATAGATAATGGCAGTTCTAAGTATAAACGGGAGCAATAACCCTGCTATTTTATTGATAAAGCCCCAAATACTATTCCGTTTTGCATTATTGACACGATCAAAAACCATTCTACTTTTTTCCGCTTCTTACATGCGTTAATAACTTGTAGAAAAAAGCGTTTCCACAAATGATTGATTTCAAGTAATACTTTAAATGAAAACCGAATAAGTCTTGATACTCCTTATAGTATGCCTTTATTCTTGCTTTCTGTCCAAAGTCAAAGCACATATCGATATAAAACCCCAAATACCGATTTCGAACTTTTGAAATCCAATAATCGCTATCTTGAAGGTCCATGGCTTTTAAGGTTTCCGTTATTATTATTTCATAATGAAGCTGCTTCCCAATCTGATTTTCAAAAGAGTCTTTGTTTATGTTTGATAAACTTTTTGCATGAAGAACATATTTAAAAAGTGGTTCATCTATATAACCGCAAGGGTACTTTTTCATTACCGGGAGCAACATCTGCCAATCTTGACCAAAACGCGTTCCGTATATGTATCTCCTGGGGTTTGCTTCATCAAATGAACTCATCCTTACCATAAAAGATAACGGCATCAACCAGGCATTTTCTCCATCTCCTAGTAAATATGTTTCAAACAAATCAGATTCAAAACGCTTTGCATTCTTTTTTGAACAATACCGCAGCACATTCTCAAGATCATTTTCATCGACAATCAGGCCATCACTTCTAACAAGCCCATATTCTTTGTGAGATTCCAAAAAATCCAACTTTCGAAAAATAAAATCTGCGAACATAATATCATCGCAATCCGGCCAAACTAAATACTCTCCTGTTACATACTTGATACCTTCTGCGATAGTCCAGCCCAATCCCATATTCTCATGAAAATGATAATGGACATCATATCCGCTTTGTTCGAGAAGTGGCTTATACTTATCGAACAAAGCTTTTGTACCGTCAGTTGATCCATCATCCATAAAAATAAGCTCACAATTAGTATAAGACTGATTCAACAAAGACTGGAAATAAGTATCCAAATACTTCTCTCCGTTATAGCAAGGTGTGAGAATGCTGACCTTTTTCATTATAGATTACCCAGAAATTTATAGACCTTCTTGTGAATTGTTGTCGATATCGAATCTCTTTTTTCAAAATATGCCCAGCCCAAATCATGTACCATGGAATAGACGTCGCGTCTAACTTGTGGCATTTCAGTTGGATGCGACAACGTAACATTAGCAATTGCTTCTGCTTCAATATCTAAATTGGAATACTCCAGTTGATTTTGGACTGAATCAAAGAGTTCCTGCCCTTTCTCTGTATTAACGAGGAACATAGACTGCGTTTTGGTCAGATCTATACCACTTTGATGTTTCCAGCTATCACAGTCGCCAATCGTTATGTCGCCAATTCTATCAATTCCTGCAAACTTGCAATAGTAACAACTCATCTGGAAAGAGGCATTATTTACATATAAGTTATAATACCCGCTATTATGAGCTTCTTTTATTACTGTTTTGTTGACAGCTTTATACTTTAATTGAAATGCAGATCTTCGCTCCGATTCATGATCCTTATTTCTGAAAGAAATATCTGTAATGACGTTGCCATTGGAAATAAACGAGCAGTACGAGTCCCAAAGGGCTTGGCTTGGCACGCCATGACATAAAACATCAATCGTATAAAGATTGCGGTATGATACACCTAAATAGGTTTTTAAACTTGCGACCTGACATGGAGTACCGGAAAAGAGAACGATTTCCCCATTATCAAGTAAGGACTTGGTCTTTTCGTATACTTCCTGAATATCGCTCTTGATATACTTTGAACCTTGAAGTTGCTTCAGATCTTCCAAACTATCAACTATCACATGCTTGCACTTGTTTTCAATTAGTATTGCGCCCGCAACTTTTCCGCCTCGCAGGATTATTGCTTTTGCAATTTCCCAAAAGACACCACCGGAGGCGCTATTTTTGGTCTCGATGCTATTACCATGCCCACAATAGGCAGCTAAAAAATGATACTTGTGTGGATTTGTAATCGCAGGGCAATGAGTCACACAGTTCCCACATTGAACGCATTTGGCCTGATCTATTACTGGATAATAGAACCCTTCTTCATTTTGTTTAAGATCAATTGCAGAGGTTGGACATGTTTCTTTGCATACGCCACAAGAAAAACACTGCTTTACCGACAGTTCGGATATCGTTCCGTAATCCTTACTCACCCTATCCGCTTTATTCTTTTTTAGGTCATTTATTTGGTTAACCAGATAATCATACGATGACTGTATAGCCGGCTTTAGTAATTGATTGATGTGTTCATAGTTTATTGTAAGTTGATCCTTATTTAATTGTGTTTCATTCTCGATTAGGCGGTTCCCTTGGCCAATTAGATTTAAGATATTGGAGATTCTTCCCTCATTTTGTTTCCATTTGTTTTCTTTTTCACGTTCTATAACCGCAAAAGGAATCTGTGAAATCAACGAGAACAGTAATCCATGATAAGAATTGGTCACAACGAAACTGGCGTTCAAGAAGAGATCAACAAAATCCTTTGGACCGTACACACCTGTATATCCCCCTTTGATTTCGCTTTCAAACTCATTTGGGGACATGGGGATGAATCTAATTTCCAGGCCATTATCAACTGCGATAGCTGTGATCTTCTTTAGTAATTTCTGTGGAGTACCGCCAAACATATAGCATAAGATATACTTTTTTGTTTGCGGCCGAGATGGGAGGGAAAGTGATTTCTGCCATTCCGATTTAGTCATCAAAAGTGTTGGATCAACGACTTGTAAAGCTCTCTTATTACAGTTTTGCGCGGCAAATGTGCATCCTTCTTTTTCACGAAAGGATAAATACTTAATAGAATCGATATAACGAGCAAATGTAGCTGTCCGTTCTTCATCGAACTGTTTGACACCAGTTAAACTCGGAGCGTAAGATCCCCTTTTTTCAAATGGCGCAAACTGTAAGAAAAAGGCATCCAGAGATTGCCCGATATCACTCCAAACCATATCGCTGCCTGCGATAATGCCTTTGTATGACTTGGCTATTTCTGCAAGATCTATCTCATCATATGCGGGGCGAGAATCCACATCCAAATACTTTAAACGGAACTTGACGAACTCATCTGTTGTCTGCGAATATAAAACTTTCGATCGGAAATACCTTTTTGTACTGCATCCGAACAATTTAAAAAAGGATATATATTTGCTAAATGATGAGGCACGCGTCCCTTTAACACCATAATTATCATGCCAATTAATGAACTGCGATGAGCACCCTTGCGCCTCAATTACTGTCTGCAACGCATATGCTTGTAGCGCTGCACCATAATTCCTGGCGGAATAAAAGGTCATAATGCCCACATCAGCATATGAATTCGGATTTGTACTCGTTTTCATTTCTTACATCTATTCCTATAAATTGAGTTTGAGACAATGCGAATAGCGTGAAGATTATTTATGCTCTGCTTTAATGCAACGCATTCTTTCTCTTCTGGGATAAGGGATAGGTTATCACACCAAGACTGATAATCTTTTATGGAATATGCTTCTGCAGCATATTCGTCCACATACTTACCATTGATTCGGTCACTACAAATAAAACGTGTAACTGGCAAATAGGATTGTGTACTATAGATTCTTCTAAAAACCGACCATTTTTGTGCAAGATCATCTTTTGACATGCCAAGCACGAGATCAATCTCGTCTGAAGGGATTGAACACGAAACCTGGTACATTATCACGTTCCCTTTATAGTCTTTACTGGCCTCTTGCACTATTTTCATGACTGCTATATGTTCATTGTGCCAATCGATATAGTATGGAACGCATATGTATTTCGGTTTGATTTCATCAATTAGAATAGTTAGTGATTCGATTTTATTCTCATTTATTGAGTACAATTTTTTATTAAATAGATTTGCCAACGACTTTGTCTCACGAAGTCTTTGTATATGGATGTCCGGATCATCTCCGCCCTCCATATCCATATTACATATTACACAATCTTCATAGTTCAAAAGCAATTGGCTGCAGCCGATCCACTCATCGTCGGAATGCGGCGCTATTATAAGAATCGTTCCTTTATGTAACCGGGTACTACACTGAATAGTCTTTAGTGCAGTTCTTTCTGCCTGCATTTCAAGAAGCCACTTCAATTTCTGAAAGAAAGAAGTCGCAGTTCTTGCTATTCTTTTAAGCATCATTGTTTCAGTTCCCATGTATGCGCTGCTTCCAAAAAGTCCTCAAAACCATTAAACAATGGCACTGAATTGAGAAAATCCTCCATTATCAAAGATTCATCATCGCCACTCATTGAGATGTCGATTCCATTTTGGACGAGCCAATTTGGATCACGCGGAGCAAAAATCCAATAGTAATTACCCATTTCCTTAACAGAGGGATCCCGATTGTACTTTTGGTGAAATAATTGCACAAGCGAGAATGCATCATTTATACGAGACGCTTTCCTTTTTTCATAATAATCACTTAACGATGATACTACCCTTGCCGGATTACCAGCAATAACCACATTGTTGTCATAATGTCCCTGGACAATAGCTCCCGCGCCAATAATACAATTATTCCCTATTACTGCCCCTGGCAGGATCACTGCATTCATCCCAATGAAAACATTATTGCCAATGACCGTTTCCTGAGAACGATCGTTTACCAAATCATGAAAAACTGATCGACAAACGCTATAAGAAAAATCATGCGTTAATATAGTCACGCCTGTCGTGATTTTTACATTATCTCCGATTCTCAATAAAAAAGGTCTAGTTTCATCAATCGTTGTAGTAAATGGACTAAATATAATTACGTTGTCCCCGATCGAGCAGCCCTTCTTACGTAAGTATGAAACATAGGATTGGCTCGAATGACGATGTCCCAATATAACCTTCCTTAATAATTGTTTTAGCATCATTAGTCTCTCCGTTATGTCAATGCCCGCTATAGCAATCTATGTGTTGGGTTACTATGGATTCCCAGGAAAAAGCCATTTTCATTTTCTCGTACAGATCAGTTGGCTTTGGTTGATTGTAGATATTGGTTACAACTTTTCTGATATCATCAGCATCATTTGGGCTAAATATATTGTCCTTACCGAATACGCCATAATCTAATATCGGTAAAGTAGAAGAGACCGCCACATTGGCGCCTGCAGATACTGCTTCCAAAATTGCCAGTCCAAATGTTTCATTGTACGAGGGTAAAACAAGCAGTTTACAATTCGAATAAGCTGATTTTAATAAGGCAGAATCGTATTCCAACCATCCAAGAAAATGAATGTTATTACATCCATCTGCTTCCTTTAAGCATAAATCATAATAACTTGAAGAATCTCTGCCAGGGCCGCCAATGAATACTGTCTCTATCCCTGAATTCTTCATTGCTTTAATCAAATTTAACTGGTTTTTATTACTATCAAACCTACCAACACATAACACGTAATCCGAATTAAAACCCAAAACATCATATACTTCTCTTCCCATACAAGGATTTAGTTCATCCAAGCCATTTGGTATAACTCGAATTTTAGATGTTTCAATTTTATAGTGATTACATATAAATTGCGCCTCGCTAGGAGTTTCAGAGATAATGGAATCTGCCATGCATAATTGGCTTCGCATCATTGTAAAGGTGGTTAATAGCGGGAGTTTCGAAACAAATCGTAACAGATCAATTCGTTTCCCATTATTAATCGGAACAACAGACGAAATGACTATACGTAAACCTTTTTCTTTTGCGCACTTTACCAAAGCATAATTTTCAAAATCCAAACGGAAAAGATGTAATACATCATAATTGCTCAAGTCTGTACTTTCAGGTGCAAAAAAACTAACGTCAACACCCGATTGTATTAAATGGTGCTGCAATTTGCGCATGCGAGTTTGTATCCCGCCTGCCGTATTCTGAAAACAAGTATTATAACCGTGAAACAGAACCTTCATACTTTTTCCTCTTTTTGTGCCTTATCAACATGGCAAAAGATAACCACAGCAATACGTTCTTCCATAGATCGTTCGACAGCAAAGCTCCGGGGATAGAGGAACAACAAACCGCTATTATGTAATGCAGGTCATCTCTCGTATTGCCAAGAAGACTGAAAATGCCGGATATCACCGGTATCAAAACAAAGCACAAACCAACACTTCCCAAGTCAAACAACAATTGCAGAATAAAATTGTGCGGATACTCCAATGATGTGTAATGATCAAATGTTCCAATTCCATATCCTAGAATTGGTTTTTCCCGAATCAATTCCCATGTCACTTTATAGATATAGCTCCGACCATTACTTAAGTCATTCATTTCTCGTAATATTAGAAGCTTATCCAAAAATGTGGCCTTGATATTAACGGAAAGCAGGAAGCTATTAGTAAACTGAACCAGGTCCCAGAAGAAATACATGCAAAGGAAAATGGCTATAATCAAAAGGAATACGCGATTCCAAATAATGCTTGTTTGCCCCTTCTTTTGTTTGATGAGCCAGTATAATAACACGCACACCATTGCGCTTAATATCGGTCCCCTTGAACCATACAAAACAATCACTATCAAATAAAGCATATTCAATAACGAGAAGAAAGTTACTGCTTTATTCGATCTATCAGAGAATAGATAAACCAGTGAAAAAATGATTGCAGGCAAAAACGCATATGACAGCCCCATAGATATAGAGTGAGATTCTGTCTGAAAAATTAACCGTATGAAGGGAATCCCAAAGGCCGAAATAACAGGGCAGTACCTTATAACATCCTCGTAAGAAAAATCTATTTTTGATATAAATAGAATCGGAACGAGTACATATACAAATAATTCTACCGGTGATAATGAACAGAAACCCGTAGAAAACGAAATGGCGTATGCAATCAGAATGTAGCAACTGAGAAAGAGTAAGTACTTAACCTTTACTCTTAATAGAGCATTTATACTGTCTCTTTGCAAAAAGAAAAGAAGAAGTATTATTGCAGCATACAAGCCAGCCATTGCAAATCCCGTTAGCGCCGGCACCAACCTCGTCACAATAACGTTGATTATGGGTATATTTAAATAGAAAGCGCCAAAGATATTAAGCATCTTGTTAGATTGCCTTAAATCCATAATAAACGCTTACCTCCTGGCCCGTCTTTTCATAAATACGAAAGCCGAACGGGCATATTCGCACAAAGCTCTGGCTGGACGTTTGCTTAATTTGGCCCATTTCAAAGCAGCACCAACACTTTTAAACTTTAAATAATTCTTTCCAATATCCACATAATGCCTATAATAAACCGCGTTTTGATCTTTCTGGTTTAACGACAATATATATGGTCTCATCTTCTCAAGGAAAAAGAGCCGTTGCGTTTCAAATGTTACAGGATCTTTAGCATTATTTCTCCATGTCAATATACGATCAACTGTAATCTCTTTTATTGAACATGCTTGAAAACAAGCTAAAATACGTGTTACAAACTCCCAATCCTGATGACGATAAAAGGATTCATCCCATAGTCCGACAGTATCAATTACCTCTCGCCGTATCATTAAAACACTAGAGGGGCTATGAATCTTCTGCTGTAAATAGTCACTTAAGATATCTCCCTCAAAAGAATAAACACACGTTAAGTCCTTTTCATTTCCGTAGTACTGTTGAAACGAAGCGAAGACTATGCCAAATGCGGGTGGCATGGAATGAAGTTTTTCATATCGGAGACGTATACTATCCGTGTGCAGCACATCATCGTCGTCTAAGAATGCAATATATTTGCCATTTGCATTTTTGATTCCAGTATTTCTTGCTGCAGACCCATTTATATTGGTTTGATGTGCTATATATTTGAAATTAGCACAACACATATACGGTTCTAGGAGGTTTTCTGTTTTGATCTGGTTTTCACTTCCACAACCATTGTCATCAACAACAATCACCTCAAAATTTGGATAATCTTGCGACATTGCAGACTCAACACATTTCGACAAACTATTAATGCCATTATGCGTTGTAATAATTATTGAGATTAAAACATTATCTAGCATGATATAAGCCCATATCTTAATAATTCTGAATGCTTCTTAAATAAAAATCCTGCAAATGCCTTGCATTGTTTTCAATATCATAGCCTGCTTGTACAATTTGATTCGTCCGGTCCGTTCGTTCATATTCCGCACCGTCCATGATAGCGCGAACCCAGATCTCAATGGGGTCACTTAAGCTTAGTTGCGAGACCAGATCTGTAATCATACAATCTTTTGGAACCGCATCTGAAACAAAGCATTTTAGCCCTGCTGCTTGGGCTTCAATGATAGAGACTGGTACCCCTTCATAAAGCGACGGCAATACGAATACATCCATTGCTTGCAATAGTTCAGGAACATCAGTTCGCAGACCCAAGAATAGTACATGATCTTGAAGGCCATTGTTTTTCACAATTGTTTTTATAACATCGGCCAGTTCCCCATCTCCAATAAGCAAAAGCTTGTAACGTGGATCGATTGCCACAAGAGAATCGATCAATTGGATTAAAAAAACATGGTTTTTGACTTTGCTAAACCTTCCAACATGCCCGATAACAATGTCATCCGCCTTAAGCTGCAGAATATTTCTAACTTGAGTCCTGGCTTCTGCTGAAAACACATACTGTTTGGTAGAAATCGCATTATGAAGAATCTCAAAGCGTTCCCTTTCCCCAAACATCCACTGACCTGCTTGCTTTCCGCATGCGATAAGGTTTGTAGCATAATATGGAATGCGCCTTTTGTATGTCTTTTTAAGAAGCAGCTTTAAGTTCTTATCTTGGTTACTAGTATGACAGTGTGCAATCCGAACTGGAACACCAGCCTTTTGAGCGGCATGTAACGCTAAACTACTCATACAATCCTGATGTACATGCACGATTTTATATTCGGGATGATTAATAAAAAAAGCATCTAAAGACCGTAGGTATTTCCTGCTAAATGGGTTTAACGCAGGAACGTGATATATTTTCCCTCCAAGACTGCGAATCTCCGCATTATAATCTTTTTCTTCATACGCAGGGCGATGAGTCAAAAAATCAAACTGGAGCTTTGATCTATCAATCGCACGATAATAATTCATTATCATGGACTCTAAACCGCCCCTATTCATATGCGTGACTACATGTAATACTCTAATGGGATAGTGATCCATTTTTCTACATTAAATAGCGAATCGTCGCCTGCACCACTTTCTCCTTATCAAATGTGTTTTCTACATGTTGTCTGCCAAAGGCACCCATGTTCTTTCTTTGTATTGAAGAAAGTGACATCATTTTATTCATAACCTCAAAAAGGCTATTTGCGTTTTGCGGTTCACAAAGGAATCCGCTGATGCCAGAAACGACAGCCTCTTTACATCCGGGAATGTTACTTGTGATTATTGGCCGCCCGCAGGCAGCTGCTTCTAAATTAGTATTTGCCATTCCTTCATGATAGCTTGGTAAAACAAAACAATCACATTCTTTATAAAAGGGCCTAACATCCTTTTGATATCCATGATATTTCAGCAAGCCCTCTTGTTCGTATTGTTTTAATTGATCCCTATAATTCTCTTCGAATGGTCCAACTACATCTAATATGCATTTTTCCCCATTATTAGAAAGCATTTTTATGGCTAAAAGCAATTCATCAATGCCTTTTTCTTTCATGACACGTCCTACAAAGAGAAAGCGGAAAACACTGTTGCTTGGATAATCTTGGATACTAAAATGATCTAAGTTTACACCAGCGCCATTTAAAACACATGTTTTGTCTGGACTAACTATGTTTTTTCCTGTAAATAGATCCCGGTTCATGGTATTTTCGAAAAAAACAATTCTTGCTGTTTTCAAAGATGCTTTATACATTTTTGTAACTGCACTTTTAAGCAAATTATCTTTTTCAAAAACTGTACCCAATCCAGTGATGTTGGCTGCATACGGTATTCTTTTTAAACGGGAAGCATAACCTCCATAGATGTTCGGTTTAATGGTATATGTAATAACGAAATCCGGGTGAATTGACTTTAATATTGAAAGATACTTGCAAAAAAGTGATAAATCCTTAAACGGATTTAATCCACGTCTATCAAGAGGTGTTTCAATGAAATTGCAACCGGCTTTTATTAATGGGTCAACGAGCTCTCCATACGGTAGCGCAATATATACCTCGTTATTATTTAATAATTCAAAAATCAACTCTTTTCTAAATTGGAAGAGACCTATATCCGAATTTGCAAGTATCAAATATCTCATTTGATTTTTTGGGCGGGGCACCCCACATAAGTACCAGAAAGCGAAACGTCTTTTATAACGACCGACCCAGCGCCAATCATACAATTACTGCAGATGCTGACATTATTGATAACGGTCGCACCTGCACCAATCCAAACAGAATCTCCAACGGTAACTGTCCCACAAACATGTGCTCCAACAGCAACATGTACGAAATCACCCAGGACGCAATCATGGTCTATGGAACTTGCGGTATTAACGATACAGCCTCGTCCAAGCCTTGCCTCTGGATTTATAACGGCTCCAGCCATTACAACTGAACCTGCACCGATTTCAACGCCTTTGGCAACTACTGCATTCGGATGAATCAGAACGGGTTGGTAATGCTCCGAAAACCGCTCCATCACCTTTCGTCTTATATCCGCGTTCCCGATTGCAACAAAAACATCCCCCACAGGCTCTGTTGTGGTATCCCCAATAACAGGGTATCCTGCACATTCAGGACCATCTTTATTGTCATCTAAAAACACAACACTCTCATAACCGTTGAGCCTTGCAATATCAGCAACTACTTTTCCGTGTCCTGATGCACCGATTATCGTCAGCTTGTTTTTCATTTACAAGTCCCCATGAACTCACTCATCGTTGCCTCGCCCGCAGCACTGATCCCCTCATGTTTCAGAACAGTTTTTACGGTCTGGAAAATGATTCTCCAATCGCCGGCAAAAGTAATGTGATCAACGTACTTAACATCTAGATCGAACTTCTCTTCCCAAGATATCGCATTGCGTCCATTTACTTGAGCAAGTCCGGTAAATCCCGGCCTCACTTCATGCCTTCTGGCTTGGTGTTCGTTGTACCGATCCAGATACTTGACCAGCAGCGGTCTCGGTCCAACCACCGCCATATCTCCTTTCAGAATATTGAATAGTTCTGGCAGTTCATCCAGGGATGTTGACCTCAGTTTTTTTCCGAAAGAAGTAAGGCGAATCTCATCAGGCAACAAGTTTCCGTTTTCATCCCTGGCGTCTGTCATAGAACGGAACTTATAGAGTTTAAATATCTTTCCGTCTTTCCCAGGTCTATCCTGCGTAAAGAGTACCGGAGAACCCAACTTCGTTCTAACTAAAAGGGCAGTAACACCCATCACAGGGCTAAGCACAACAGTTGCGGCCAAAGCACACAAGAAATCCTGCGGTCGTTTTATATACTTTTCATAAGGCCCATAGGGCTTATGCTTATCCACTACTCAAAACACCTTTTAATGATTTTCACGACCCGATCCACGTCATCTGCCGTCATCTTGTTATCGCTGGGCAGGCACAGGCCTCTGGCGAAGATATCCGCGCCTGCGTCTGCGGTTTTACCCAGGTCGATGTAGGCGTTCGACCTGCCGCGGGCGACGCCCTGCTCTGTCACGAACACGTTGTTCCGGTAGATGGGCTGCATGTGCATGGGCTTCCAGATGGGACGGCCTTCCGCGTTGAACGCGGCCAGCGCTTCCAGGATCTCCGTCGGACAGCTCTTGCCCGGTTCGCTCA
>JAEEGL015897113.1_pt1 | contig 15702 bp, 14 predicted proteins | sample 9134231 | NCBI WGS metagenome assembly JAEEGL01 (sample SAMN16246548, study PRJNA631951) | gut metagenome | biome: gut microbiome; feature: rumen; material: fiber-attached | host: Bos | place: Iran: Karaj | collected 2018-10
AAGAGCAGCTGGTATACATTTAATAGTAGCAACTCAAAGACCATCTACTGATATTATTACTGGTGTAGTCAAATCTAATATACCAACTCGTATATCATTTGCAGTTTCTTCTTCTATAGACTCAAGAACTATACTTGATATGGTTGGGGCAGAAAAACTTCTTGGTAAAGGTGATATGTTATATAAACCTATGGATGATAATACTCCTACAAGAATTCAAGGAAGTTTTGTTTCTGATGATGAAATAAAGAGAGTTGTTGATTTTGTAAAAGAAAGATGTCATGGTCCAAGATACAGTGATAAATTTACAAATTTAGAATCTAATAATGATTCTAGTGGTTCTGTAGGTGGATCTTCTGGATCATCAGAACAAAAAGATGTGTTATATGATGAAGTATTAAATTATGCTATTAGAATGGGACAAATTAGTGCTTCATTAATACAAAGAAAATATAGTATAGGTTATAATAGAGCAGCTCGTATAATGGATATGTTTGAAGAAAAAGGTATCGTAGGTCCTGCAAAAGGAAGTAAGCCAAGAGATGTTTTATATAAATTACCAGAATCAAAGGAGTAGATAGTAATGAGTACAGTTCATATAGAAGCAGATGAAAATGATATAGCAAAGAAAGTTTTAATGCCAGGAGATCCTAATAGAGCAACTTTTATAGCTGAAAAATATTTAGAAAATTCAAGACTAGTTAATAAACTAAGAGGAGAACTTGCATATACTGGTACATATAAAGGTGTTCCTGTAACAGTGTTTTCAAGTGGTATGGGAATTGCTAGTATGGGAATATATAGTCATGAATTATTTGATCATTATAATGTTGATGAGATAATTCGTATAGGTACAGCAGGAAGTTATGATGCTGATTTAAAAGTATATGATATACTTGTTGCTGATTCAGCATATTCAGATACACACTTTGATGAAGACTCTGGAAGAGAAGATATATCAATAATCAACTCTTCTTCTAAATTAAATGGAGTTATTATGAATACAGCTAGAATTAAAGGTATTAAAGCAACTATTGGAAGAGTTCATACAAGTGATGCTTTCTATACTGAAAGTAAAGATTATTCACATTTTAAGTCATTAGGATGTAAAGCAGTTGAAATGGAAACATATGCACTTTTATATAATGCTAAAAAGTATTATAAAAAAGCTACTGCTATACTAACTATAAGTGATAATTTAATTACTCATGAAGAAATTGATCCTGTTGAAAGAGAACAAAAATTAGATCAAATGATTCTATTAGCATTAGAATCTATTATAAAAAGTTAATATATGTAAATAATAAAAAAGAAGATAGTGATTATCTTCTTTTTAAAAGTATTTATGTTATAATATAACACAGGAAATGGGGAATAATATGAACTATAAGAAAATAGAGGATAATGAATGGAACTTGCATATAGTTAATTCAAATAGGTTTAGAATAATTAGTATAGTAGTTTTTTTAACAAAAAAGTTTGATAAAAATGATATTGCTTATGCAAATTTATTAACTCAAAATATGACTTTTACTTCTAAAAAATATAATACTAAGAATAAAATGTCTAAAATATATGAAGATTTATATGGAGCTCATGTATCTGGATCTTTTGGTATAACTGGAGCTTTAGAATCATTTTCTTTTTCACTTGATTTTTTAAATCCAAAATATACTGATAAAAAGTATTTTAAGAAAACATTAGATTATTTTACAGAAATATTATTTAATCCTAATGTTAAAAATAATGAATTTGAGAATACATATTTTAATATTTTAAAAAATGATTTAATATCAAATATTAAAGCAATAAAAGATGATTCTAGGAAATATGGATCTATTGAATATGCTAAGTTAATGTATAAAGGTACTCCTAATGAATATAGTGTTTACCCTGAAATAGAAGATTTAGAAAAGATAACTCCTAAATCATTATATGAATTCTATAAAAAATTATTTGATGGTAATTATAAAATAGATATAGTGGTACATGGAGATTTAGATTATGATATAACTAAATATATTAAAAATAGTTTTAATAATGTTAAAGGTTTAAAAGATAAAGGTTTATCATTTAATGTTATACACAATTATAAGGCTAATATAGAAGAGAAAATAGATAACCTACCATTTAATCAATCTAGACTATATATGGGCTATAGACTTAATAATTTAAGCCAATATGAACTTAATTATGTATTAAGAGTTTATAATACTATTTTAGGTACTATGAATGATTCAATATTATTTAATATAGTTAGGGAAGAGAATTCTCTTTGCTATGCTATAGGTTCATATTATTCTAAGTATAATCCATCTCTTACTATATATGCCGGTATAAATAAAAAGAACTATGAAAAGACAGTTAAATTAATTAAAGAATGTGTTGAATCAATGAAAAATAAAAAAACTGTAGAGAAGTTATTTAATTATGCTAAAAAAACTATAAATACATATTTAAATAATTATTATGATGATTTATCTATGCAAATAAATAATTGTTGGACTAAAGAGTTTGAAGATGTAGCAGATGTTGAAACAATAAGAGAAATGATTGAAAAAGTAACTTTAGATGAGGTAATAAGCCTAAACGATAAAATATCTTTAGCTGTAATATATCTATTGAAAGGAGACAATTAATGATTAAAAAAGTATTTGAAAAAGTTAATGCAGAACTTTCTATAGAAAAATTAAAAAATGGTATTGATGTCTATTTATATAAAACAGATAATACTAAAAACTTTTATTTAACTATCTCAGTTAAATATGGAGCTAATGTAACAAAATATAAAATTAATAATGAAACTATAGATGTAATACCTGGTAGTGCTCATTTCTTAGAACATAAAGTAATGGCTCTTTCTGAAAACAAGGAAATATCTAAAAGAATTAATGATTTAGGTAGTTTAGCTAATGCATGGACTAGTTACTATGGAACCAATTATAATATATTTGGGAGTCAAAATATCAAAGAGAATTTAAAAATATTATTAGACTTATTCTATAATACAAATATAAATGAACAAAATGTAGAAGAAGAAAAAGGTATTATAGGTGAGGAAGTTGATATGTATAAAGATAGAATAGATTATTTAATGTCATATCATTTATTTGATAATTTATTCTATAATTCATATATTAAGAATACAGTAGTAGGTGAAAGAACAGATTTAGAAAAAATTAATTCTAAATTATTAAATAGAATATATAAAGATTATTATTCTAGTGGTAACACATTTATTGTAATAACTGGTAATTTTGATGAAGAAGAAATAATGAATTATATAAATGAATATATGGATAAATTAAAACTTAAAGTAAGAGAAATACCTAAAAGAATAAAGCCTAAAGAGCTAGATAAAGTTAGAGTGTCATATGAAGAAATGCAAAAAGATGTTGAAAATGATAGGGTAAAATATGCTTTAAAAATTAATAAAAAAATATTTAATATTAAAGATGATAGTATATTAACTGATTATTTAGGAATTATCTTATCAAATAATTTTTCTAGTTCATCTAAATTATATGAAAAATATAAATTAAGTAATTTAATTATTAATATGGGGTATGGACTTAACATAGTTGATGATTACGTAATTATAATTATTAGTGCTACTTCTAAAAATCCAAATGAATTTATTAAAAATATTAAAAAAGATATAAAGAAATTAAAATTAAGTAAATTAGAATTTGAAAGAAATAAAAAAATATATTTAAAAAATTATATTACTGATTTTGATAATATAGAAGATGTGGAATATATTATTAGTGCTTCATTAATGAAATATAATAGATTAGATTTTGATGACTATTCTAAAATTATTAATATGAGTTATGAAGAAGCACAAAGAATCTTATCATTAATAACATTTGATAATGTTTCAATAATTAAAACAATAAAATAGAAATTATATATTTCTATTTTTTATTTATTATGATATAATCTTTTTAGAATAATAAGGAGTTTATATGTTTGGCAATATAATTTCAATAATAGATGAAAGTGTTAAAATAGAAAATGCTGCTAAAAGAGTAGAAGCTGCTCTAATTGGGATGCATTTAGTATTTGAAAATCAACATAAAATTGTTTGTGAAATATCTTCAATGACAAGAGAAGAAATTAATTGTGTCATGGTAGGTGAATTTATAGACAATGTTTTTCATAGTGGAATAATACATAAACCAGCATATGATTCTAAAATTAGATTAATAAATAAAGATGAAGTAATTGCTTTACTTGGAAGTCAAAAAGTAGATGATAGTAATTCATTATACATAGGTAAATCTGTTAACTATGAAGGATTTAATGTATCAGCTGATATAGATAGTTTCTTTTCAAATCATTTTGCAATAATAGGGAACACTGGTAGTGGAAAAAGTTGTAGCATTGCTAGATTATTTCAAAATTTATTCTATAGAAAAGAATATGTTCCAGTTAATTCAAATATAGCTTTATTTGATGTTTATGGAGAATATAAACCTGCATTGGATATGATCAATCAAACACAATTTGCCAAATGTAAACAGTTAACAACAAATACTCAAAATGCAGATACAGAGATTGTTAATATACCAATATATTTTTTAGATGTAGATGATTTAGCACTTTTACTTGGAGCAACAGAATCATCTCAAATACCCATAATAGAAAAAGCATTGATGTATGTATATCTATTTACTGAAAATGAAGAAAATGTAATCACTCATAAAAATAATATAATTGCTAAAGCTATTATGGATATATTAACTAGTGGAAAAGCATCTACTCAAATAAGAGATCAAGTGGTAGCGGTATTATCTACTTTCTATACAAAGGATATTAATTTAGAAAGTAAAATAATACAACCAGGATATGTAAGAACTGTTAGACAATGTTTAAATGTTGATCAAACAGGTAAAATAAATACAATGCAATTAGTAATTGATTTTTTAGAGCCATTTATAAACGAAGACTTACATTTAAGTTCATCAATGAAGGCTAAGAAATATACAATAAGAGACTTATATAATGCATTTGAATTTGCATTAATAAGTGAAGGTGTATTAAAGAGTGATAAAGTATATGATGAAAACAATGTATTAAAAGTTAGATTAGAAGCTATAATTAATAGTTCAACTTCTAAATATTTTGAATATAATGAATATATTACTAAAGAAGATTATATAAAGAAATTATTTACTGCTAGCGATGGTAGAAAAGCTCAAATAATAAATTTTAACTTAAATTATGTTGATGAAAGATTTGCAAGAACATTAACAAAAATATATTCTAAATTATTCTTAGATTATTCAATTCTATTAAGTAATAGGGGAACATTCCCAGTTCAAATTATACTAGAAGAGGCTCACAGATATGTACAAAATGATAATGATATTAATATTATTGGATATAATATATTTGATAGAATAACTAAAGAAGGACGTAAATATGGAGTGGTATTAGGTCTAATAACTCAAAGGCCTAGTGAATTATCAAGTACTGCTTTAAGTCAATGTTCTAATTATTTAATACTTAGAATGTTCCATCCGGATGATTTAAAAATAATAAAAGGTATTTCACATAGTATAGCGGTAACTGATATAGAGAAATTAAAAACATTAAGACCAGGAGTTGCGTTCTGTTTTGGAAATGCATTTAATATACCATGTTTTGCTAAAATAGATAAACCAAATCCAACACCTGATTCAAATAATGCTCATATTAAAAATATATGGTTTGCAAATAAAAACAATTGATTAATCAATTGTTTTTTTTAATTATCTAATTTTATAAGGATCATCTTTTGTTCCAGTTCCTGTATCAAAGAATACTTTATTAGATAGATAAGCTGTAAAATATATATAATGATTCGTAGAGACTCTATAATATGAGTATGTTGAACCAGTGAATGTAAGGACTTCATAAGAGTTATCTGGATTAGGTGTTAATGTCCATTCAATGTCATGACCCGAATCATTAGCTAAGTAATTATAATTGCCACAAGATAAACTTTTTGCATTTATACAATTTTCGTCTAAACTAGCTCTCATATATTCATATGGATACATAACTCCAAAATTGTATTCTTGTTCAGATTGTATAGCACATTCAATGCTACTATCTTTGGCTGTATCATCACTTTTTCTACTATTAATACATAGTTTTTTAGGAACAATTTTGTTTCTATATAATTCTGACATCACAGAATCTTGATTTTGAAAAAGATCTAATAATTCTTTTATTTTGCTAAGTTCAAATTTGTTATATCCATAATACTTTCCTATGTCAGCATTGTATCTATCATCCCATACATATCTAGACATTGTAGGTTCAACCCTTTTAATTCTAATAGTATTATCTGGTTCGATACTAATTATTCTCCAAATATTATCTATTACTTTATTATTTCTATCCACTGTTCCTAATTTTATATAGTTATTAGTAACATCTCCTCTATAATAATAACCCATGTTTTCATCTTTATATAAACCGTCACCAGAAGTAACTATTTTATCTTCTTGTGTAAGTATCTTATATAATTCTGTAGTTTGATAACCATCTTTACAATTTAAATATGGGGTATAAGTATAAATATTAGATTTATTAGTTACCATTACATGAGCATTACACTCTTCACCATTTTCAAGTAATTCATTTAATGGTACAATTAATTCATTTTCAACAAGTGTTTCATATGATAACACATAATCACCATCTTCAACTGGTAATTTATCATTGTTTTTATCATAGTATTTAGCAGCAGCTGTTTGCATTAAATCAATTGCTTTGCTGTATTCAACAAATCTTGGCTTTCTTTGTGATAATAACCAAGCAACTAATAATATAACTAAAAGTATTGCAATTATTATGCCTCCAACTAATAATAATCTTTTTGTTCCAGATGATTCTGACATTTATATCACTTCCTCATTTTTATTATATAATATATATAATAATTTAACAACTTTTATTTGCTTTATTATGCATTATATTTACTATATTCAACAGTATATTAAATGAGTATATTATATTAGGTGATAATAAATGATGGATGAAAATCATTTTCCAATGAAAGATAAAAATATAATATATTTTGATAATGCTGCAACTACATTTAAACCTTATAGAGTTATTAAAAAAATAAATGGATATTATAATGAATATACTGCCAATTCACATAGAGGAGATTATGATATTAGTTTTAAAGTAGATGATGAAATAGACTATACTAGAAGTCTTGTTAAAGAATTTATAAATGCTAATAAGAAAGAAGAAATAATATTTACGAGAAATACAACCAATTCATTAAATATGGTTGTATTCGGATATTTTTTAAACAATTTAACTAGTGGAGATGAAATAATATTGTCTAGTAGCGAGCATGCTTCAAACATATTGCCTTGGCAAGTACTTTCCATTAAAAGAGATTTAAAAATAGTATTTGTAGATTCTAAAAATGAAAAGTTAGAAATAGAAGATATAGTTTCTAAAATAACAAATAAAACAAAAGTAATATCATTAGCACATATTACAAATGTTAGTGGTGATAAAAGAGATATTAAAAAGATATGTGATATTGCTCATAAAAGAGGAATCCTAGTTTGTGTAGATGCTGCTCAAAGCGCACCTCATATAAAAATAGATGTTCAAGATTTAGACTGCGATTTTTTAGCTTTTTCTGCACATAAAATGTGTGGTCCTACAGGAGTAGGTATATTGTATGGTAAATATAAGTTATTAAACAAAATGATTCCTTTTGAATTTGGTGGTGGTATGAATTTGATATATAATGAACATCAATTAAAATTATTAGATATTCCATATAGATTTGAAGCAGGTACATTAGACTTAGCTTCTATTATTGGATTTAGTGAATCAATTAAATTTTTAAATGAAATAGGAATGGATAATATAGAAAATAAAGAAAAAATATTAAAAAAATATTTAATAAAAAGATTAGAAAAAATACCATATATTAAAATATATAACAAGAATTGTGATGGCAGTACAGTTATAATTAATATGGATGGAATATTATCAGGTGATTTAGGATTATATTTAAATACTAAGGGTATATGTGTTAGAAGTGGAAAACATTGCGCTAAAATGGGTGATAATAAAGAGGATACTGTTAGAATTAGTTTATACTTTTATAATACTTTTGAAGAAATAGATTATTTAATATATGTTTTAAAGAACAAAAAAGAAATAGAAGATTTTTCAAAATAATTAATTTTGTATAAAATAGAATTATTATAAAAAAATATTATTAATAATTTAATATGTTGAAAAGATAATTAAAATTTGTGTGTTTTTATATGTTCAAAAACTCAATTATAACGATTTGTTTTGAAAAAATTGATGTGCTATAGTCCTTATTATGAAAGGAGGAATATGGTATGTTAAATCAAGTTGTTATTGCGGGTAGATTAGTAAAGGATCCAGAAATAATTACAAGTGACAACAATAAAAAAAGAACTTATATTACAGTAGCAGTTCCAAGGTCATATAAAAATATAGATGGTAATTATGAAACGGATTTTATAAGATGCGTTTTATGGAATGCAATAGCAGAAAATACTTGTGAGTATTGTAAAAAAGGTGATGTTATAGGTGTTAAAGGGAGAATACAAACATCTAATTATGAAGTAGAAGGTGAAAAAAAATATAGCATGGATATCATTGCTGAAAAAGTTTCTTTTCTAAGTAGTAAAAAAGCAGATGAATAATCTGCTTCTTATTTTTTCCTATTATTATTATTATAAATCATAGCCATCAAAGTAGACATATGAACCATTACTATCATAGCTATTACACATATAAATACGCCTAATAAACATATTGCAGTAAATACACTTGTATTTTCACCAAATAATGATTCAATAAAATATATAGCAGCCATTATAAATGCTCCAATAGCAAACCAGCCAACTGATTTAATAAAGAAAAATGATTGTTTTCCATAGATAGATTTGTCAAAGCTATCATTAATTTCTCTCAATTCTTTTATTTCTTCCTTGCTTAAATTATTTTTTATCATAATTCAACTCCTTACTATATATTCATATTATATCATAAATATTGAAATAAGCATTAAATTATTATAAAATTATTTTATTGTAGTAGGGTGATGTTATGAATAATTATACTGGGAGACAAATAGCTATATTTACTGATATACACGGCTTATTGGAACCTACAATTTCAATACTTGAAGATATTAAAAAAAGGAATATAAATGAGATTTATTCATTAGGAGACAATATAGGAGTAGGACCTAATCCTAGTGAAGTATTAGATCTATTAAAAAAATATAATGTAAAAATGATAAACGGTAATAGTGAAGATTATAGTGTACTTGGAATTAAACCGTTTGAGTCATATTTTACTGATCAAAAAATTGAAAGTCAAAAATGGACACTTGCTAAATTAACTGATGAACAAATAGGAATGTTAAAAAATAATAAACATAGTTATGATTTATTAATTGGTGGTAAAAAAGTTGGATTATGTCATTTTGTTAATGATATTAGAATAGATTATAAAGATGGACATAATGCATGGTCATATCAAGATTCTATGAATGATAATTTACCTGATCCTCAAAAACAATTTTATTATACTAATTCCTTAGAACAAACTAATGAAATACTAATGAAATGTAAAAGTAATAAAGAAGAAGATAGAGGATATGTTTCTGCATATAATGATAGATTGTTTGATGGTAAAACAATTGATTATTATGATGAAATAATAGAAGGTCATATTCATTTTAAAATGATAAGTGAAGATAAAAATGTAAAAGTAAGAACTATTAGAGCAGTAGCACTAGCATATAAAGATGATCCACTTGATAAAGCATCATATATAATCATTAGAGAAAAAAAGAGCGGATATGATATAGAAGAAGTATTAGTGCCATATGACAGGAAATCAATGTTAGAAAGTATAGATAAAAGCGATATGCCTAATAAAGAACCTATAAATAAATTTGTTTATAGATGATTGATAATATTAAATAGAATGATATAATTATAATAGGGTGATCTAGTGAGAGCAATAGAAATAGTTTATAAGAAAAATGTTAAAGAGAAATTATCTTATGATGAGATTAAATACATGGTAAATAGTTATATTAAGCATAAAATATCTGACCATACAATGAGTGAGTTTTTATGGGCTATTTATTATAATGGACTTAGTATGGACGAAACATATTATTTAACAGATGTAATGATTAAAAGTGGAGAAACAATAGATTTATCTTCATTAAATAAAAAAGTGGTTGATAAACATTCTACTGGAGGAGTAGGAGATAAAATAACATTAATTGTTTCACCTATAGTTGCAGCTGCAGGTGTATGTGTTCCTAAAATGAGTGGAAGAAGTTTAGGATTAACTGGAGGTACTGTAGATAAATTAGAAAGCATAACTGGTTATAAATTAAAAATATCTAAAAAAGACTTTTTAAAAGAACTAGAAACAGTAGGATGTACAGTTATTAGTCAAAGTGAATCCATTGCAGTGGCTGATAAAAAAATATATGCTCTAAGAGATGAAATTGGTGCTGTTGATTCTATACCTTTAATAGCAAGTTCAATTATGTCTAAAAAAATAGCAAGTGGTAGTGATATTATTGTTATTGACTTAAAAGTTGGACAAGGTGCTTTTATGAAAAATATAAAAGATGCTACTAAACTTGCTAAAACAATGGTTAATATAGGAAAATACTATCATAAAAAAGTAATATGTACATTAAGTGATATGAATACTCCATTAGGAAGAAATGTTGGTAATTCTTTAGAAGTAAAAGAAACTATAGATTTCTTTAATGGCAAATATGATAAGAGATTGTATGAATTAGTAGTTTATTTATCTAGTTTAATGATAAGTGTAGCAAGAGGAATATCTCAAAGAAAAGCTAAAACATTAGTTATTAATTTATTAGAAAGTGGACATGCCAAAAATAAATTTGAAGAATGGATTAAATATCAAGGTGGAAACTTAAATAAATTAAAAGACAAATGTAAAAAGTATATTGTGTTATCTCCTCAAAGTGGATATGTAAATGAAATTAAATCATTGAATATAGCTCAACTAGTACATGATTTAGGAGCAGGTAGACATAAAAAAACTGATAGAATAGATTATGCAGTTGGAATTTCTCTTAATAAAACAATAGGTGATAAAGTAAATAAAGGAGAAATACTTGGTACAATTTTCTATAACAAAAAAGTTAATGATATGGAAAATTTATTTATAGACTGTTTTAAGATTGAGAAGAAAAAAAGAAATATTAAAAAGATAATACTAAAAACTATAAAATAGAATAAATAAAATATTAAAGTAAATAATATTAATATGAATAAAATATTGTTTGCTTTTTTATTTGTTTTTATGTATATAAACGTTTTTGCAATAGAAGATATTAAAATAGATAATAATTCTTTGATACCAACTTTTGAAAAAAGTATTAAAAAATATAATTATTTTACTAATAAAGATATGGTAAACATTAATATCAAATCTCAGGAAAATGAAATGATTTTTGGTGAAAAAGAAGTTAAATTGATAGAAGGTAATAATAAAATAATTATAAGTTCTAATATAGATGGTGATTATGAATTAAATATAACTAAAAACTATAAAAAAGAAAATAAGGAGAAGGGTGTATTAAATAATTTAATTATCAAAGGATATAATATAAATTTTAATAGGAATATTCATGAATATAGTATTACTACATCAAATAGTGATGCATTAGATATAATATATGAATTAAATAATCCATCTTCTTATGTACAAATAACTGGTAATGGAAATTTTAATCATTCTAAAAACACTATTACTATAAATGTTGATAATATTAGTACATATAAAATAAATGTATTCAAAGCTACTAATGTTTCTAAAGAAATAGTTGAAGAAATAGAAGTAAAAGAAATGAGTTATATAAAAAAAGAAATAATTAAAATATTAATTATAATTATTTCTTGTACTATTATATTTTATTTATATTATCTATTATTTATTAAGAAACTATTTTGAATGTTTAACTAAGTATTCTTCATAAGTGCATCCTTCTAGATACACATTTGTTGCAAGTTCTATTCCAAAATATCTATAATGCCATGGCTCAAAGCCATATCCTGTAATAAATTCTTTTCCTTGCGGATATCTTTCAACAAAACCATATTTATATGAGTTTTCTTTTAACCATTCATATTCTTTGGTGTTTTCAAAATGTTTTTTAGAAGAAGCCATATTTATATCTACTGCTAGACCAAGTTGATGTTCAGAATGACCAGGTTTTGCAGAATATATTAAAGCATGTTCTAGTCCATCAGTATTAACTGAATTGTTAAATAAACTACGCTGAGTACTTTCTGTTCTGTATCCAGATACAATTCTTAATGTTATTCCATCTTCTTTAGCAGCATCTGCCATCTTATAAAATGCTTCAGCAGCTTCTTCTCTTAATTTGTATTCGTAATCATTTCCCCAATATTCTTTTTTAACTACTACTAAATCATCTGGAACAAAATTACTAGGTAATTTATAATATTTATTTACAATAGCATCTAAATCATTATAATTAGTAATTTCTGTTACTTCAGTATAAAATTCTTTATCTAGCCCAACTTCAACGTATAAAACTACATTTTCATAAGAATAATCTGTATGCTTTAATAAATATGATTCGTATCTTTGAATATTTTTGGCTTTAAAATAAGGTGAAGATAAGAAATATATTAAGTTATCATATTTTTTTTCTAATAAGTAATTTTTAACATCAGTGGAAGTTGTTTTGTTTTCAATAGTTTTTATTTCATCAACAGTATACCCAAGCATTAATAAATCTTCTTTGTAAATATATTCATTTTTGTTAATGTCTTTACCATCTTTTGTTATAGTAGGGCTATCATCTGTATGAATGATGTGATCTATATATACATATACACCAAATCCAAATAAAATAACTGCTAGGATAATACATAAACCAATTAAAACTTTTTTCATATTAACCACCTTTTATATTTAAATTATACAATATAAAGATATATGAATAATTAAAATATATTACTGATTTACATAAAAAAGTGATATTTTTTACATAAAAAAACTATTAAATCTTTAATAGTTTCTTAATTCTGTTATTTTTTTTATAATTATAACTAATTCCATAATAACAAAGTAGAGCCAAAAGATTACCACTTAATAAGTCAACGAATACATGTTGTTTTACAAATAGAGTTGCCATCATAATTAGTACTGATATTGCTGTTATTAATATTATTGATATATTTTTAAAACTCTTGTTTTCAAATATGAATGCAATAAATAACATACTAACAGCACAATGTAAAGATGGAAAACAATTGCAAATTGGTGTATCAACCATAAATACTGTTTTAGCCATAAATGTTAATATATTAGTAGCTTCTATATCAGGTCTTGCAACTGTTGTTGGAAATATTACAAATATTATATTAGCTATTATAGTAACAAATATATAACAATAAATATATTTAACAAATGAATCTTTATTCTTTTTATATATTGCATATGGAACTGTAAATATCATTATATACCATATACAATATGGAATAATAAACCAAATATTAAATGGTATAATATCGTCAATTTTATTTCCAATTAAATATGGAGATCCTTGAATTACTTTTGATAATAAAAAGCATATAGATTGGAATGCTATTAATAATATTGTTACAATTATTGGTTTTAATTCTATTTTTTTCATATACATCACACAACTATTATACAATTATAAAAACAAAAATACTAGAAAAATAAGTAATAATAGTTTATAATGTAGGCGAGGTGAAATCTATGGCAAAACAAACTATATGCTTAGTAGGAAGACCTAATACTGGTAAAAGTACTTTATTTAATAGAATAGTTGGTAAAAAAGTTGCTATTATAGAAGATGCTCCAGGAGTTACTAGAGATAGAATTTATAGTAAAGCAATGTATAAAGATATACCATTTTATTTAATTGATACAGGTGGTATAGATTTAACAGATGGTGACTTTAATGATGAAATACGTATGCAAGTTGAAATAGGTATTAATGAAGCAGATACTATTGTTTTTGTTGTAGATGCTAAAGATGGACTTACTACTAGTGATTTATTAATACGTGATATGTTAAAGAAACAAAACAAAAGAGTAGTTGTTGCTATTAACAAAGTTGATAGTGGTTTATCAAAAGAAAATATATATGAATTTTATTCATTAGGATTTGATGATTATGTTAATATATCAGCAGAACATGGTAGTGGAGTAAATGATTTATTAAAATTAGTTACTCAAAACTATGAAGAAGGATTTGAAGAAGAAGATAATACAATAAAAATATCAGTTATTGGAAGACCCAATGTAGGAAAGAGTAGTCTAGTTAATGCACTTTTAAATGAAGAAAGAGTAATTGTTAGTCCAGTAGCTGGTACTACAAGAGACGCTATTGATACCAAGTTTGTATATAATAAAGAAGAATATACTTTGATAGATACTGCTGGTCTTCGTAAAAAGGGTAAGATATTTGAAGCAGTTGAAAAGTATAGCTTACTTAGAAGTATGAAAGCTATAGATAGAAGTGATGTTTGTTTACTTGTATTAGATGCTACAACTGGTATAGTAGAGCATGATAAACACATCGCAGGATATGCTTTAGAAGCAGGTAAACCTGTAGTAATAGTTGTTAATAAATGGGATACTATTGAAAACAAAGATGAAGATATGCAAACATGGAAAAAAGATATTAAAAACAATTTCCAATTTATGGATTTTGCTAAAATAGTGTTCTTAAGTGCTCAAACTAAAAAGAGAATACATACTCTTATGCCAGAAGTATTAATATCATATAACAATTCTATTAAAGAAGTTAAAACAAATGTTATTAATGATATTATAAGAAATGCATTTATTGAAACACCACCAGCTTCATTTAAAGGTAAAAAATTAAAAGTATATTTTACACATCAATCAGGAATTAAACCGCCAAGATTTGATATTGAAGTTAATTCTAAGGGACTAGTACATTTTAGTTACTATAGATATTTAGAAAATAAGATACGTGAAAATATTGATTTTAGCGGAACACCAATAGTACTTCAATTCAAAAATAAAGGTGAGCAAGAACTATAAAAGAATAAAAAAATTTTACAAAAATAAACTTAATGTAAGAAATATATTGACATTAAGTTTTTTTAATGTTATTATTATCTAGATTTGTGGTTTTCCCTAGGGAAAACTTATAAAAATAGTTATTTTGATACACCTGGAAATGTGTATAAAGAAAGGAGAAAAATATATGCCTACAATTAACCAATTAGTTAGAAAATCAAGAGGACAAAAAACTAAAAAGAGTAAAAGCCCAGTATTAAATATTGGATATAACTCAAAAGATAAAAAGAAAACTAATAACACATCACCACAAAAACGTGGAGTATGTACTCGTGTTTCTACTAAAACACCTAAAAAACCAAACTCAGCTTTAAGAAAAATTGCCAGAGTTAAATTAAGTAATGGATATGAAGTTACTTGTTATATTGGTGGAGAAGGACATAATCTACAAGAACATAGTGTTGTTCTAATTAGAGGTGGACGTGTTAAAGACCTTATCGGTGTTCGTTATCATATTGTACGTGGTACTTTAGATACTGCTGGAATAGATAAAAGAAGACAAGGTAGAAGCAAATA
>JAEEGL010398047.1_pt1 | contig 15700 bp, 9 predicted proteins | sample 9134231 | NCBI WGS metagenome assembly JAEEGL01 (sample SAMN16246548, study PRJNA631951) | gut metagenome | biome: gut microbiome; feature: rumen; material: fiber-attached | host: Bos | place: Iran: Karaj | collected 2018-10
ACCGTAGCGTAAGGCAGCGCCTGACGCAAGCATGCCACAGCGCCAGCCAGCACAGGCGTGGCAAACGAAGTGCCGTCGCCATTGTAATAAGGCCACCAGCCGCCATAACCGGAAGCGACATAAGTGCCTTCGCCCATGGCCATCACATCGGGCTTGATACGGCCGTCGTAGGTCGGGCCGACCGAGCTGAATGAAGCACGAATGCCAGCGGAATTGACGGCACCGACGGTCAGGATATGCTCGGCATCGGCAGGGATACCCAGGGTGCAGAAGCCGTCACCTTCATTGCCGGCTGCATTCATGCAAATCATGCCACGGCTGGCCGCAATCTCGGCGCCAATCGTCATCGGTGCGGTATGGCCATCGAAATGCTCAAACGGATGGTCCCACTGGCTTATGTCGAAGTCAATATAACCCAAGGAGGTGGAACACACATCCACGCCCAAACTGTCGGCATATTCAGCACCGGACACCCAGTTGTATTCCTCAATGATGTTCTCGCTGTCGCCATCTTCGGTATGGAACAAGTAATAGGAAGCCTTCGGAGCCGTTCCCACCATTTGGTTGGGGTCGTAGGCAGCCATAGTGCTCAAACAGGAAGTGCCGTGTGAGCTTTGCGTATAGACCGAGTTGGAGCCATAGACAAAATCGCGGGTGCCCAACAAACGGCCTTCCTCGCGCATGTTGTCGAAACAGGATGCGTTTTCAGTCCCGACAAAACCGCCATCGAGGATGGCAATCACCACACCGGTGCCATCAAACCCCATGTCATGCAACAAATTGACTTTCAGCTGCGTCACCTGAGCTTCGGCGCCACCGTAATAACCATTCATGGCACGGTTCACTGACGCAGGCTTCATCTCGTTGGCCAGCCAACGTTCTTTCATCTCTTGGGCCTTGGGGTCGTTGGGGCAGTTGCGCACCGTTGAGACACAGTCAAGGGCATGGATGGCATCGATCACAGCAGGATCGGTGGTACGGACCGAAACGCCGTTCAGCCATTTCGAGGGATTGAGTATCTCTGCACCGCAATCGGCCACTGCCTGAAGATATTGAGGATTGACGGGGATGTCGTAATCATCAATGGCAATTCCCTGATTGGCACGACGTTGCAATGCCCTTGGGCTCAGATATTCTTCCGGATTGTCGATGGAATAAGGTGAGTTGTTCTTGTCCTTGAACTGCACCCAATAGATGTTAGTCGCGACTTGTGCCTCGGCAAACAAAGAGGCCACAAAAAGCAGCAATAAGAAGGATAGTTTTTTCATAGCTATTAGAAATTTGAATATTTACGTTGGTATTAGGTGTATAAAACCGCGCAAAAATAATGTTTTTTTCACAAGTGCAATGTAAATTCCAATAATTCTACATTCTGCATTCAGCATTCCTCATTCAACATTCCTCATTCAGCATTCAGCATTCAGCATTCAAAATAATTCCCTACTTTTGCAAAAAATTTGAAAAACCCAGACCCATGCGCATCGACATCATCGCCGTTTTTCCTGAAATGTTTGAAGGGCCCTTTACGGAATCCATCATCAAACGCGCTGTAAACAAGGGCATTGTGGAGATTGGGCTACACAACCTTCGCGACTATAGCACCGACAAGCACCACAAGGTGGACGACTACAGCTTCGCTGCTGGCGCCGGCATGGTGATGATGATTGAGCCTGTCGACAACTGCATCAGCCACCTGAAAAGCCAACGCGACTATGACGAAGTCATCTATATGAGTCCCGACGGTGAGCTGTTGGACCAGCCTTTGTGCAACCAACTCTCCATGAAGGAGAACATCATCATTCTTTGCGGCCATTACAAAGGCATTGATGAGCGCATCCGTGAACATCTGATTACCAAGGAAATATCCATCGGCAACTATGTTCTTTCAGGCGGAGAACTCGGCGCTGCCGTGCTCGTCGACAGTCTGGTGCGCCTCATCCCAGGGGCTTTGGGCGACGAAACCTCAGCCCTCTCCGACTCCTTCCAGGACGGTTTGGTGTCGCCTCCGGTCTACACCCGGCCGAGAAACTACAAAGGCTGGGAAGTCCCAGAGATCCTTCTGTCGGGAAACGACCTTAAAATCAACGAATGGAAGCTTGAACAGGCCATTCAACGCACTAAAGAACGTCGACCCGAGATGTACGAAAATTTCAAAAAAAGCTGAGAAACTTCGCTACATATTGAATTATTTTGTATTTTTGCACCCACTTTTTGGAGAAAAATATACAAAAATCATATAAAATGAGCAAACAAGCGTTAATCCAATTCGTTGAAGATCAAATTGTTGTAAAAGATTTTCCGAAGTTCAAGACAGGCGACACCATCACGGTGACCTACAAGATTGTTGAAGGACAAAAAGAGCGTCTGCAGCGTTTCCAGGGCATCGTCCTGAAGCGTAGCGGTCATGGCAAGACCGGCACTTTCACCATCCGTAAGATTTCGAACAACATCGGTGTTGAAAGATGCTTCCCGATTGCTTCCCCCATGATTGAGAACATCGAGCTCAACAAGCAGGGTGCAGTCCGCAAGTCACGCATTTACTACCTCCGTGGTCTGCGCGGCAAGAAAGCCAAGATCAAGGAACTCAAGAAGTGATTCCTTCATTTACAACAAAAGAAGCTCCGAGCAATCGGAGCTTTTTTTTATACCCTATCACCATTGGTTCAACCTTTTCTTTTGAATTGCTCCGCCAAAAGCTTGAACTTCCGCCCACGCTCCTCGAAGTTCTTGTATTGGTCGTAGCTGGAGGCCGCGGGCGACAACAGGCAGACATCGCCTGGTTGGGCATGGGCAGCGAGGTAGGCAAAGGCCTCTTCCATGGTAGAATAATAGAATATGGACGGCCCTTCGGCCTTTCTATTGGCCTCAGAGACTGTAGGCTCAGAGTCCTTAATTAGTTGCATCATCCTCTCACCTGCCTTGCCAGTAAACAACAGGTGCGGCATAGGATGCACTTTCAGATAGTTCGCCAAAGGCTGGTAGTCAATGCCGCGGTCGAAGCCACCCAAAAGCAAGAAATCGACACGGCCCAAAGCCTGACACGCCGAAACGGCGGCTTGCGGGATGGTGGAGATGCTGTCGTTGACAAAAGTAACCCCGTCGAAGGTACCGACAGGCTCCAAACGGTGCCCCAGAGGTTTGAAGGTATATAAATAAGGTATCAGCTCCCTAATATCCACGCCGTAGGCATAACAAGCCAACAAAGCAGCCTTGACATTCAACAGGTTATGCTCGCCTTTCAGCGGCAAAGCCATGCGGTCGACCAAATCATCGACGTCAAATAAGGAAAACACAATGTTGTTGACGAACAGCCGCCAAGCCTCCTCCATCAAGCTCTCATGGATGACGGCGGTATCGTCCTCGCCCATATAGCGCATGATATTCAGTTTGGCCTCCGCATAGCGTTGCATCGTGCCGAAATGGTCGAGGTGTTCCTCAAAGATATTGAGCAGCACACCCACACGGGGACTGTTGTGCACATACTCCAATTGATGTGCCGAAAGCTCATACACCACGATACTCTCCGGCTTGATGTCTTCCATGATGTCAAAACAAGGGATGCCGATATTGCCTGTGAGGATGGCATCGCGTCCCGAGGATTTCAGCAGATGATAGATAAGACTCGTCGTGGTGCTCTTGCCCTTGGTGCCTGTAATGCCTATGGTCTGTGCGTGGAACTGACTGAGAAACAGGTCAGTCTGTGAGGTTATTTCAACATCTTTCACATCAAAACCCATGAGTGAAATCCCAGGGGTCTTAATGACGATGTCGTAGTCGTACATGGCCTCAAGATACTTTTCCCCTGAATAAGTCACGCCCGCCATCGCGTTTTTGTCGGCCACGGCAACGACGGCATCAGGTAGGTGTTTGTTCAGAAAACGCAATGTCGACCTGCCCTCGCGCCCGAAACCGAGAATGAGGATGCGTTTGCCACGTAATCTATTCAGTATCAATTCAAACATAGAGTTTCGATTTAAGGATTTGCTCAAACCGTGGAGGCAGGAAATGGTTCGTGTTGAAGCGATGCAATAATTCTTGTATAGTCGGCCCTTCGACAGGCTCAGGGACCTTCGTGGTTGCATTCAAACAAGCCCGCACCTCCTCCACCGTGCCGACACACTCGAAAGGTTTCACTGCAGCCGTGCCGTTCAATTCTTCATATATGGGACGCAGACTCTTGTCTGCCATCAGGTCCTTGCCAAAGATGGCAATCAGCATCTCTTTCGAAAGGAACGGCGACAAGATAATCCATGTAAACAGACACTTTGGGCATTTTCCACACCAAGAGTCGGTCTTGCTACCCGCATTGCAGCTGCGGAACACAGGGTGATAAGCCTCACATTGGGAGAACAGCTTCGCAATCTGCAGTTCGCTCAATGGACGCAAGAAACTGAAATACTGCACGTCTTTGTTCAAGTTCTCAGCTACATAGCTTCTGAAATCACTCTCAAACTCGATGGATTTGCTGTATTGATGGTTGATGTTGGTCCCCGGAACCGTCGACTCATTGGCACTGTTCTCATTCGACAGGGCGATATACCTTGAATGGCTGCCAAAAGCCACCAATACACTGATAAACGCCAGTAACGCAGAGAATGGCGTATGTCCATTCAGATAGCCTTCCGCATTGAGCTGCAACATCGTCGGGTCGAGCGTGCGGTTGATGACGATGAACGCATCGTCTTTGTAGCCCGCCGTTTTCACACAATTCAAAGTGGCACCACGGGGATTGACAATCAAAGGAATGACAGGCATCTCGTTGCGCAGGCATTCCAGTGTGACCACAGAGTCTTTACCACCGCCCACGGGAACCAAGGTCTTCTCTTCTAAAGGTATTCCCACTTTCGTAAACGTCTTCTCACCTACTGCTATAATCTCCATCAACTCCGTTTCCGAAACCGAAATACTGTTCAGATAAAGAAACTCACCCAAGCCATTGTAATACAACTTCTTCCAAAACGCTTTCTGCGACTCAGTCAAGGCAAATGGCTTCACCACTACCCTTTTGGGACAAGCGATTTTCCAATAGCTCACCAACTCCGTCATGCCGATTTGGAAGGCCAAAGCCTGCAACTGCTCTTCGGGGATGTCGTCCCAATCAAAGAAAGCTCGGGCTGGAATCTCCAAGGTCGGGCAAAAGGTATAACGGCCATCAAGATTGAACTCAAAGACTATCGATAGCTTACCTTCAACCTGGGTCACCGTCTGACTTTCAAAGCTGAAAGTGGAGAATTCTTGTCTGAGTGCATCGAACTTGGCTTGGTTGTCGGAACGTTTCACAACTTTTCGTTTTTATGCCACAAAATTACGAATTATCGTATGAATATCGGTCAAAAATTCTATTTTTGCGGTATGGATTTAGGAGAAAAGTTCATCATACGGAGCAACTCATTGGAGCCGAAGCAGGGTAAAATCCTGATTTCCGAGCCTTTAATGAACGACTTCCATTTCGGGAGATCGGTGATACTGCTTATCGACCACGAGGAATCGGAAGGCAGCTTCGGCATCATCATCAACAAGAAGTTGGAGGTGTATGTCAACCATATCGTCGACGAGTTCCCCGACTTCGAAGCGCCCGTGTACCTAGGTGGTCCCGTGGCCGACGACCAGCTCTTCTTCATCCACACCTTAGGCGATTTGATTCCTGAATCCTTCCCCATCACCGACGGCTTGTATTGGGGTGGCGACCATGAGACGCTGGCCAAACTGATCCACACGGGTATAGCCAACGAAGAAAATGTGCGTTTCTATCTGGGTTATTCAGGCTGGGAAGCCGGACAGCTAGTCTCAGAATTGGTGCGCAACACATGGCTTATCAGCGACATCACCACCGAGCAGTACCTCCATACTCCCACCGACAAGATGTGGCAGACTTTCGTCGAAAAGATGGGCAACCCATACGAGATGTGGAACCGTTTCCCGAAGAACTTTGAGGACAATTAGCACCTGAAGACAACGAACTCAACCCTTTGCAAAACATAAAACTCACACCTATGAAAAAGCTTCTCACGCTACTCTTTGTGACGGTCGCGATGACGGCCATCGCACAACCGAATCATTACATCACCTTTAACGGTACCGACCAATATATGGTCATTCCCCACCATGAGGATTTCAACATCGCAGCCGATGCAAGTTTCACTATGACCGGCTGGGTGCGCAACGAGACCTACACTAACAGTCCGCGTTACGTCTGCAAACGCGACATGACCGTGCAAAATGCGGGCAGCGAACGCACTGGATATGAATTCTTCGGTACCGGCAACGCTGGGCAATCCTTAGGTCTCAACACACCTACTGCGACCACAGGTCACGCCCTTTCCATCTATACTGGCGTCACCGTGCCTGCCGGCGAGTGGATGCACTTTGCCTTGGTGGTAGACCGCCCCAACAACGAAATCCGGATTTACCATAACGGCGCGACCAACAGCAGTTGGGCGGCTGCGGTGAACGACTGGGCGGTCACCAACACGCATGACGTCTTTATCGGCGCTGGTAACAACGGCGGCGCTCCTGCCTATTACTGCAACGGCTCTTTCGGCAATGTGCGTTTCTACGACATGGCATTAGATGCGGATGAGATGGGCATCGATTTGAATAATAGTGATTTAAACAACCTTTTACCGTCCATGCAGGAACACCTTCTGGCGGCTTACGATTTCTCAACTGAAAACATCAACGGCAACCAACTCGCCGACCTTTCGGGTCACGGACATAACGGTACCATGGTCAATTTCAGTTTCGGCGGTGCCGAGATTCTGAATGTCACCTTGACCCAAGACACCCGCAAGACCGGTCGTGGCAATCCCAACGATGTGTTGCTCAAGGCGGCAGTCAGTTATGGCGGAGACAATGCCATGGTTGACTTGCAGTCCATGTCATTGAACTTGGAAGGAACAACTGAGATTTCTGACGTTGAACAGATTAAGGTTTATTCCACTGGTACCGTCAATGCTTTCGATTGGCGCACACTACAAGGCGCGACCTTGATTGGCAGTGTCGACCCCGTTTCGGGTGACATGACTTGTAACTTGCAAGGCACCCTTGTCTCAGGCACCAACTATCTCTGGATCACGGCACAAGTCTCGGAACAAGCCACCGAAGGCCATCTCATCGATGCATCGCTGAAGTCCATCACGACTACAGATGAGACTTACGATCTCACCAATCCATCGCCTGCGGGCAGCCGTGAGATCATCCTTGCCCACACCTTGATTTACCAGCCTGGTGATTACAACTCAGCCAACTACCGCATCCCTGCCGTCATCACGGCTAAAGATGGCTCCATTGTAGCGGTCACTGACAAACGCAAATACAACGAAGGCGACCTTCCCGAGGATATCGATATCGTCTGCAACCGCAGCACCGACGAAGGTCATAGTTGGAGCGAGCCAGTCACCATCGCACAAGGCACGGGTGTCAACCACGGCTTCGGCGACTGCGCCTTGGCTTGGAGCAACGACGAAAACGGTCTCATCGCTGGCTTCGTGGGCGGTCCCGGGCTATGGAGTTCAACCCCATCGAATCCCATCCGTTCCTATATCTCAAGAAGTTACGACAACGGTCAGACCTGGACCGAACCTGAAGACATCACCCACTTCATCTTCGGCGACAACTGCATCGTGCCCGAACACCAGACTTGGCGTGCCTCGTTCTTCGGCTCAGGCAACGGTCTGCGCACCTCCACAGGACGTATCATGTTTGTTGCTGCCATCCGCGAGACAACGGCACAATCACTGAACAACTATGCGGTTTATTCCGATGACAACGGTGTGACATGGCAGGTGTCGGGTCGCGCCTCGGTGGGGGGCGACGAAGCCAAGGTGACCGAACTCGCCGACGGTCGCATCTTGATGAGCATACGTCATTCGGGCAAACGCTGGTACAACATTTCGGAAGACGGCGGCGAGACTTGGCAGCCCACCACTTCCACATGGAACGACATCACCGCACCTGCCTGCAACGGCGACATGATCCGTTTCACTTCCGAGAACCAAGGCCACGACAGAAACCGTCTGCTGCATTCGGTGCCTTACGGAAACTCTCGCACTGATGTGTCGGTGTATGTCAGCTATGATGAAGGTGAGACTTGGCCTGTCCGCAAGTGCATCGTGCCCTACAGCTCCGCCTATTCCTCACTTTGCATCCTTCCCGATGGCACTATCGGACTCTATGTCGAGGAAGCCTATGCAGGCGCCTCTGGCTATTCCACCGTGTTCTACAACTTCAGCCTTGAATGGCTCACCGACGGCAACGACACCTTCGACCCGACAACAGTAGCCGAGTTCCAAATGGCAAAGGAAGCGTTGGTGATTTATCCCGTTCCCGCCTCGACAACGATTACTGTCGAGACTGCTGAGATAATGACACTCCATGTCTATGCCGCTACCGGACAGCTGATAAAAACAATGTCGGTCGATGGAAAGCCACAGACCGACATTGACATTTCAGTGTTCCCTTCGGGATTGTACTTTGTTGAAGGCGTTGACCATGCAGGTCTCCGACACATCGGGAAGTTCGTGAAGTAAGCTTACTCCAGACTGTCGCCCGACTCGCTCTCGCCTTCCTTGGCTTTTTGTTCGAGTTCCATCTTACCGAAACGCAACGTGAAGCCAGCCGAGATATAACGGCTGTTGAGCATCTTACGCGTGCTGTCGCTAAGATAGTACGGGTTGGTGTTGCTCGAGCCCGAACCGATCTTGGCGCCCCAATTGAAGATGTCCTGCACATTGACGAACACCGACAAACGACGTTTGAAGAAGTCGCTGCGCAGACCCATGTTGAGGAAATAACGCGCCTTGCGCTCACTCATCAAGCTGATGGTCGGTGAGTTGTAGTTGGCCGAAGCTGTGACCTGCAAACGGTCAAACAGCTTTGCCCAAGTGTTGACGCGCACGCTCCACGACCACTTTTCGTTTTCGTTGATCTGGTGCTCGATGTTACCGAACTCATCGACGCGGTCGTACTCCATGCGATAGCCGTAATTGTAAAGGTTGGCAAAAAGACGCACGTTGAAGAATCCGCTCGGGCGATAGGTCATGTTGAGTGAGGTGCCATAACGCCACGATGTACCCATGTTGTAAGGCATCGAATAACTGACAATACGCTCCAGATAGTTGTCGTACTCAGCATCGGTGAGTGAGCTGATTTCGTTGGTGCTCCAGCGACCGTAGGCTTCCCATCCGATGTTGCCGAAACGCTCGAAGAATTTCTGCCAGCCTGCCTCCACATTGTGGGTGAAGCCGTCTTTCAGTCCGTTGGGGTTACCGACGGAATAGCTGTTCTCGCCATAACGGCGGAAGGTGCTGACTTGGCTTTCCCGAGGATGCGACATACGCATCGAATAGTTGAGTTTCCAGTTGTGCATGCTTTCGGTGCGGTAGGTCAAGTGGATGGATGGGCGGTAATGCAGGTGCGTATACGTACTGTCGTCAGCAAAAGGCATTTCACTGAAATAAGCATAACCTGTGCGTTCGGTTTCAACGCCCAAACCTGTACTGAGGGTGAAGCCGCCCCAACGGTGCGTCCAGTTGACATCAGCGTTGACGCTCGACTCGGCACCTTTGAATTGATAGGTGCGCAAGGTGTCGATCAACACCCCTATCGTGTCGTTGTAGCGATCGTAGGTATTGTTGTCTTGCTGATGGTCGACGCGAAGGCCATAGCTCAGCTCACCATCCTGACTATAGGGACGATTATAACGGGCATCAAGGCTGACACCATAGCCAGAGGTATTGGAAAGCATATAACGATGCTCGTCGAGATCGGTGTAGACATCATAGAAACGGTTGTAAAACTCCTCTGTGTTGTTGTGATTGAGACGTGTGTTCAACCCAATTCGGAGGTTGTGACCCTCGTTGTCGAACTTCTTGGTGTAGTCGGCACCAGCATGACCGAACAGCATCCTACTGTCGCTATTATCGCGGGTGTTGTCTGCATAGAGTTGCGAAAAGGCAGGCATAGAGTCTAGATAATAATAGGTCTGCCGTTGCAAACGGGCCATGTTGTTGCGGTTGTCGTTATAGAAGCCGCCTGCATCGAAGGAAATGTCGCTGGTGGAGTCAATCTCATAGTCGATATTCATAAACACGTTACCACTCATGCTACGGCTGTCATCCGTCTGGGAGATAGTATCTGCCCATGTGACTTCGTATTCGCCAGGAACGGCAGCATCACGGCGACGTTGCGACCACTCGTCGGTAGTATTATGGCGGTCACTGAAACGCCCCGAGGCAAAGAGGTTAATGCTCAGTCTCTCCTTCTTCCACATGTAACTGATCCATGGGGAGACAAAAGGCTGGTTGGAGCCGTTCACGCCGAAGCTCACGAATTGGTTGCTCTTGATGTGCGCCGAAGTGACAATGTTGATGACCGCCTCAGCATCAGTGGCATATTTGGCCGAAGGATTGGTGATGGTCTCGATGCGTGCGATGGCATTGGCGGGCAAGGTCTGGAGATAAGTCTTCAGGTTCTCCTCGGTGAGTTTCGAGGGCTTGTCGTTGACCCAAATCTCCACGCTCGAAACACCTCGCAGCGTGATGTTGCCTTCCACGTCAACCTCCACGCCGGGTGCATTCTGCAAGGCATCCTCGGTGGTGCCAGTCTGGATGGACGGGTCCTCGCTGACATTGTAAATCATCTTCTCACCTTCCATGGCATACAACGGCCTTTCCGCTGCCACGGTGACCTCTCCAATGGATGTCACACCCGGATTGATGCGCAAAACGCCAAGGTTGGTGTTGTTGGTCACCTTGAAAGGATGCATATAGCTCTCATAACCGATAGCCGACACACGGAGCACGAAAGAACCTTGCGGCACGCCATCGATCTCAAAAACGCCATCCATGTTGCTGATGCCGCCTTTGACAAACTCGTTGTCGATGGAATCGAGCACAGCCACGTTGACGTAGGGCATATACTCCCCCGTCTTGGCATCACGTAACACACCAACCACTTGGAAGGTATCGCCTTCGCGGACTTTCTTCTTCGGCTTGACCTTTGGCATATTCTCTTGTCCCCACTGACGGTCACCACCGAAAGGCGGACGGCCTCCTGGGGGACGACCGCCCGGAGGACGGCCACCGGGAGGGCCTCCATTACCGCCTGGAGGTTGAGCCATACACAATACCGTCAAAAGAACCAAAAGCAGAGAAAACACGGCTCTCAAGGAAAAAGATTTCTTCATCTTAGAAAAATTAGTTTGCAAAAGTAAAAAAAAGTATTTTTGCAGAGGTTAAAACTCTTACTTAAAAAAGAAAAACGCACTATGAAAAGACTGTTTGTATTATTCGTATTATTTATGGTCGGTGGTGTAGAAGCCACCTTGGCCTGCACCAACTTGATTGTCGGCAAAAAAGCTTCCACCGACGGCAGCGTGATGTGCACCTATAACTGCGACGGCTTCGGCTTCTCCGGCTCGCTGTCATACAGTCCTTCGGGAAGGCACGAGCCTGGTGAACTGATTGAGATTCACGGCTGGGGACCTTCACACAAGGGACAGTATGTGAAACAGGTGGAATACACCTATAATATCGTCGGCCTGATGAACGAAAAACAAGTCACCATCGTGGAGACCACCTTCGATGGGCGTTTGGAGCTCGTCAACCGAGAAGGATTGTTGGACTATTTCTCCTTGATGCGCTTGGCATTACAGCGTTCATCCACCGCCCGCGAAGCCATCCGTTGCATGGTGGAATTGGTCGAGGAATACGGCTACAACAGCAGTGGCGAGACTCTCACCATCTGTGACCCCAACGAAGCTTGGATCATGGAAATCGTTGGCAAAGGACCTGGTCATAAGGGAGCCGTTTGGGTGGCCTTGCGCGTCCCTGATGACTGCATCTGCGCCCACGCCAACCTAAGCCGTATCCGTCAGTTCCCGCTGGAGAAGCGTTCCAAAAACAGCATCAGCAGCAAGAACCTCAAGAAAATCAATCAGCCCGAGATTGAATGCGTCTATGCCTATGATGTCATCAGCTTCGCGAAAGAATGGGGCTTTTACAGTGGCAAGGACGAGGACTTCTCCTTCCGTGACGCCTACTGCCCCATCGACTTCGAGAATGTGCGCTACGCCGATGCCCGCGTGTGGAGCTTCTTCCGCCACCACTACAGCCACGAGGAGATGGACAAATACTTGCCCTACATCAACGGTGAGTTCGATGTTTGCGACCATCTGCCATTGTGGATCAAACCCGACAAACCTCTGTCATTGCGCGACTTACAGAACGACATGCGCGACCATTTTGAAGGCACGCCTCTCGATATGACCTCCGACATGACCGCTGGTCCTTGGGGTATGCCCATCCGTCCCCTGCCCATGCACTTCAAGGACAGTGACAGCATTGCATACTTCCGCGAGCGTCCCATCGCTTGCCAGCAATCGGGCTTCACCATGACCTGCCAGATGCGCTCATGGCTGCCCAACGACGTGGGCGGCGTCACCTGGTTCAACTGCGACGATGCCAATATGGTGGCCTACGTGCCGCTCTACTGCTGCATCACCCAAGTGCCCGACTGTTTCCGTCCCGAGAACAACCCGCGTACCGAGTTCAGTGACAAGTCGGCTTTCTGGATGAACAACTGGGTGGCCAACATGGTCTATCCACGCTATTCCATGATGATAGGTGACCTCCGCAAGGCTCAAAACGAGTTGGAAGACTATTATTTCGCTGACCAAGACAGCATGCTCGTCGCCATCAAGGACATGAAGCCTGCCGACCGTCAGAGCTACCTCAACCGCAAGAGCATCGCCTACGCCGACCGCATGATGCAGCGTTGGGACAAGTTAGCCAAATACTTGATTGTGAAGTACAACGACCAAATTGAGCGCCGCACCGACGAAAACGGCGAGTTTGCCCGTTGGGGCCATAATACCCCAGGCTATGACCAACAATTCATTGATGCCATCGGCAAATCCACTGGCGATCGTTACAAACTGAAAGAAGTTATCAAACGGAGAGAAAGGTAATCCTTCCCTTATTTCCAAAACCGTAGCACCGCAATCTCGCCCAATAAAGCCAACAAAGCTATCAAAGCAAAGAGCTTCCACTGCGAGGATTGGTGCGCCATGGCTTCCACCAAGTCGGCGTTGGCGAAATCGGAAGTGTCTAAGACAGCGGCCACATCGAAACCAGCTTTGCTAAAAGCCTTACTCACCTCTTCACGGTCCACGAAGTCCATGCGCGACTCCACACGGCTTTCGTTCCAAGCCGTCACGCGGTTCACGCTGTCGTTGACCAAAAGGTCATAGAAGCCCGCAGAGGGCAGATTGTCGTTCAGGTAAAGATAGACCTTACCATTACGCACTTCCGAGGCAGGCATCTGTTCAAAGCTGCGGTCGGCATTGGCGAGCAGGAAATGATGGTCACCTTCAAGACTCATGTCGTTCAAAACCAACATCTTGTCCTGACCAATCGTGTAGGAAAGCCTGCTCAGTTGCCCGCCAAGCAGCGCCATCTTGACCATCATCGGTACAAAGAGCGAGTGGTCGGCAAGGTCGCTCCACTTCGGATCAAGAGTAGTACCCATGACGAAGGCCTGTCCCTTACCCACAGTCTCGGAATACAGCATCGGGTCACCGTTCTGCAGGATGAGCAAGGTGTTCGGAATGCCGTTGCTTCTCATGCGAAGATGCTGCTTCACCTTAGGCAGGTCAGCATGTTGAGGCATGTCGAGGATGACATCGCTGAAGAACTCATGTCGCAAGGCCAAATCCTGAGCCACCGTGGCATTGGTATCGAGTTCCATTACCGAAAGGCCCAGCTTGTTCAAAAGGAAGGCATTGTTCTTTGGGTCGTTCTTTGACGGGAACACCAGCATCGCGGCACCGTCACTGACACAATTCAAGAGGGTCTGTTGCAAGGTCTCGTTGAGATTGGCAGACTCGTTGACGATGATGAACTGGGCTTTGGCAAGCTGGTCCAGGTCGAAGCGTGAAGGCTCCATCAGCGTGTAGCGGAACTGCTCATCGTCTTCGAAGAGCAAGGCACAACTAGTTGCCTCATTGCCCAACTCCACCACAGAGAGGCTCGGTCTCACGCCCAAAACGAAGTCGTAAGTGTCGTCAAAGGTGATGGGATGGTCATTCAGCGACACGCTACAGTGTTGGTCGCCCGTGCCGTCCACCACAAATTGCATGACGACCTCCTGTGTGCCGTTTTTCTCCAAGTCGACCGTCGTGGAAGCCGCCATCGTACCGTTCATCGTGAATGTGACGGGCAGGCCCTTCACCTCCTTATCGCCTTGATTGACGACACGTACATTGAGGTCGTTGGTAAGGCCGGGCTGCACCACAGGCGAAGCCAGCCATACGGAATCGATGTAAAGGTTGGTCTTGAATTCGGGTGTCATGGGCACCACCACCACTTGCATGGCGGTGTCGGCTTTAGCCGCAGTCAGATCGAAGGTGTTTCTTTGGAAATCGGAATAAGCAAACAAGGTCGTGGTGGCAAAGCCATGTTGTTTGGCCAACATCCCGAAGCGGTCTATCACCTCACCCATCGGCACGGGTGCGCCGTCGAGATTCATGCGGTCAAGCTGGTCAAGCATCTCCTCCTGATTCATTGGATACTCGTTTTGGACCTCGAAGCTGTTGGTCATCAGCAGGTAACGGTTGGACGGATTGAGCTTATGCACCAAATCACGTGCCGACTGCCGTGCATCCTCAATCAAGGTGGTGCGCTGCGACTGCCCTTTCATGCTCATTGAATTGTCGATGTAGATGCCAACAAGATTATTCTCCGTGTTGACATTCAGCTGTTTCTCAGGACGATATGGAAAGGCAAATGCCAGCATCAAAGCTGCGATGAACAGGCAACGCAGCAATAGCGTGACGAGATATTTCAACTTACGAGTCTTGGCATTCTCCTGCTGGATGGAACGTAGTACTGCCGTATTACTGAAATACACCAACTTATGCCGCCTGAAGTTGAACAGGTGGATAATAATGGGAATCAGCAGGGCGAACAAGCCCCATAGCATATTGGGATAGAGAAACCGCATATCCTATGAATGAGGCTGCAAAGGTAAGCAAAATCAGGCAAACATCTTATCGATGACGTCCTTGTACTTGGCTGTGATGACCTTACGCTTGGCTTTCAGCGTCGGGGTAAGCAGGCCGTTGGCGATACTCCATTCGTCGGCGAGCAACACGTGCTTCTTGATCTTCTCGGTCTCACCCAAGCCCTTGTTCAGCTCATTGACTTCCTTGGCAAAGCGTTTCAGCACCTCAGGATTTTGAATCATCTCGGCGTTGGTTGTATAAGGGATCTTCTCCTCGAGGCACCAGGCCTTCAAGTCGGTGAAGCTCGGGATGATGAGGGCACCGGCGAACTTCTGGTTCTCGCCCACCACCAAGATTTGTTCAATCAGCTTGGAGGAACAGAACTTGGCTTCAATGACATCGGGGTTGATGTACTTGCCACCCGAGGTCTTGAAGAGGCTCTTGATGCGGCCCGTGATCTTCAGCTGGTTATATTGGTTGAACTCACCCATGTCGCCCGTGTGGAACCAACCCTCCTCGTCGATGACTTCCTTGGTCAGTTCAGGATGTTTATAGTAGCCCATCATCACATTGTGGCCACGGCAGAGGATCTCGCCACTATCGGCAATCTTCACCTCGGTGCCAGGCAGCGGTTGACCCACATAGCCCACTTCGCGTCCGTGCGGGTTGCGGTTGCTGACGGCGATGACGGGAGAGGTC
>JAEEGL010747237.1_pt1 | contig 15700 bp, 6 predicted proteins | sample 9134231 | NCBI WGS metagenome assembly JAEEGL01 (sample SAMN16246548, study PRJNA631951) | gut metagenome | biome: gut microbiome; feature: rumen; material: fiber-attached | host: Bos | place: Iran: Karaj | collected 2018-10
CGGCAATGATCCCGATACGCTCAACCAAATTGCAAAATATGTAAACGCCTTGATGAAAATGCATGGTGAACAGCGGGGTTACGACCTTATTCCGACGATGGCCATCATTTTCTACAATGGTCGCACAAATTGGGACCCGTTTAAAAAGTTGGTAGAAGGTTATCCAGAAGATTACCTGCCTTCTATGTTGCCGTTTATGCATGCCTTTGTGAATATGGCCGATATCCCTGATAGCGATTGCCTTGCCTGCGAAGACGTAGCGACCGGTATGGGAATTATTGCCATGAAGTACGCGTACAATAAAGACAAGTTGCTAGAGATTCTTCCGCAATTCAACGAAAGATTGCGAAAATTACCGCGCAACGAGGCGTCTTGCCTTTGGCAAAAAATAAATATATATTTTCAGAAAACCCTACGCTTCGGCAATGGAAAAGCAAGCTTTTCCGCTGCACTCAGCATGTAGGTTTTTAGCGGAGTACCTCGGCAAGGACATTTTCAAGGAGTTGGACATGGCATTCGTAAGCATTGGGCAAAAATACGGCTTTGAAAGTGCCGGAGATTATTTCCGTAAGCAGATTGCTGAAGCAGAAGAAAGAGCAGAAAAAGCTCGTGACGAAGGCAAAGGCGAAGGGCACGCTGACGCAATCAGCGTACTGCAAGACATGGGGCTTCCGCCAGAAAAGATAGCCGAAGCCAAGGCTAGGCTTGATGCATTAAGTTCCTCACAAGCAAAATAATTTTTCAGCAAAGGCTCCCTCACGGGAGCTTTTAAAATTAAAGATTCGTAAAGTAAAAAATCAATCCCTTATGCAGCGGATAGACAAATAATCCCAGGTATCGTAGTACGTCATTGTCCGCGCCGTCAAAGTCTGCGTTTCAAAAAACACTCCATTCATAGTATAATCATCATCCGTTCCGCGGCTACTTGTCCATAGCAAAGCAACATAGCCATCATTTTTCTTTCCACCAAGGCCATTGCTTGCAATCCCTGAAACAGGAATCGGCAACAAAGTAAAGCCGCAATCATCCGTTCCATTAGAAAGCTGCCCAGGGTTCAAGGGCGTCCATCCGGCAGTTGCCTTAAGGCGAAGCCCGGCACTGTCAACGCCACCAACGCTATTGAAAAGTTCATTCCATTCATTGAGATTTGGCAAATGCCAACCTATTGGGCATGCAACCAGCGCATTCTGCATTCCGTAAATCCGTCCCTTCGACGAGCAAGTATCTTCCGCACACCAAGAGCCGTCATCAAATCTCAAATTTTCAGCCATCCACACTTGATTGCCGATAGTCGTGTACTTGTACACTTGTCCATCTCGTGCATCCGTAAAAGTTCCACGCATGTTTTCTGGGCAAACTTCGGAAGCGACAAACACATCTTCTGCAGATGACCCATTGTCAGAACAAGCCGAGAACAGCGAAATAAACGTAACCACACTAGCAAGCAAGAATTGTTTCTGATATTTCATTTTTTCACCAAACAGATTTAACTAAAATTCAAACAGCGTATCAGGAACCTTGTTCGACTTTTGCATACGGAGGAATTCGGTCGTTACGGTACTTTCATGACCGTTTACAATTACCGACACTTCCATTCTCTTCATTTTGTTGTTGGCGTCATAGGTAAAAGTCGTCAAGGTATTCGCCCGCCCCTTTACGGACTCAACCTTCTCAATGCGATTCTTTTTTTTGTTATAATAAATTGTCCCTGCAGAACCTTGTATTGTATAAACATCTTCTGAATAAAATTTCGGTTCAGTCCATTCACCAGAATCCAAAGGATTAAATTTGGCATAAGATTCAGATTTTAACGATTCTTCATTGTAATCCACAATTTGAGTCTTACTTGTTTTCAAATCTACGATTTTCATCTTGCCTTTATTCACAATGCTCCGTTGTTTTAAGAAATTGCTTTTAATTTCAGTGTAGCTCTTACCGGTCCCTTTTTTGACCATATAAACATCAGTCTGCTGATACACACTTGGTGCCTTCACCGTAACGCGAAGATTCATCTCAACAGAATCCTGCGGTATAGCATTCTCTTTAAGCGCTGCCTTGACCTGTTCTAAAGTAAGAGCAAACGATTGAGAAGCTAGGAAAAGAAGAAAAAGAAAAAAATGTTTTTTCATATTGGTATTCCTAAATTTAATTCAATAGACCCCACGAAAGAATTTCAGATCCTTTACGGAGCACAATGAAGCTGGAAGGCTGTAGGCTATTCAAGTCTATTGTTACAGAATGCTCACCAACATCCCATGTACCCTTGTACAGGGTTTTCAAAGGAATGCCAATAGCATTTACCGTTTCAAGAGTATAATAACCGTTTTCTTCGATATTTACGAAAATCACATCGCCTTCCCTATGCACTAGTTCCGCATAGCTTTCCTTGGTTACATAGTTTTCGCTGAACTTTGGCTGAGGTGCATAGCCCCACAGCAAGTTACCACGCCTATCCAACACCACTATAGAATCCGCTTCAACCATTCCGGAATTGTTCAGGTTATGATGTGAGGGATCATCTGCAGCGTTAAAATCATTTGTCCTGTTCGGATGATGCAAGGCAAACTGAACGCCGCTACCATAATCGGACTTGTCACCGGAATTCAGAATAACATCGTACATGAACGAAATATAGTACAAATCACCACCCGCATTCACCTTGCTATTCGTGGCAAAGGCACTCCAGTTAATATCCAAATCCGTCTTTGCGGTATCCCTAAAGTAATAGCGCATCTCAAAGCCATCTACAGGGGCGTTACCGATATTTTCGACATACGCCGCAATATCGCTCACGCTAGACGAACCATAGCTGTTGTCTTTGGCCATTACGCGAACCTTGATTTTTGCCTTCTGCATCGGGCCATCTTCATCGTAGCAGGCAAACTCATTGAGCAAGTTCCCCTCGCCATCCAGCAAGGCTACCCCTGTAGCCTCGACATATCCCGTCTCGGCCTGTTTGAGATAGCTCGGATCATCCGTCTTGTCCCAATACGGGAAATAGTCATTTGGAGAAGTAAGACGATGCAAACCAATCAAGGGCCCCTGACCAGAATATACCGTACCGTATGCCGCAATGGCCTCCGGCAATGCGAATTCGGCATAGAACACTGAACCGGCATCGTTGACAACGCTCATAGGAGCGTTCGGATAGAACGAAACCGCATTCACGTTTTCACCTTCGCCCTTGTAATAATAACGGATTTTCGCATTTTCTAACGCCTGGCCAGTTTGGTTACGCATGTCGAAACGTACCTGAGCCCATTTCTTGTCATCCATGGCTTCGTATTTCATGAACACCTTGGCTTTAGGTTCCGGATTGGTCCAAGAATGCTCATTGTAACCAATCTGGTTGCCGTCAATATTCGCGCTTGTGCTAGCCAACGCCAACGCCGCAATACCGAGATTACCCAACGGACGGATACCGATTTCGTTGACACCCGTTTTCAGGTTCAAGGAAACGCCTGCTACTTTTTCACTCTTCCACAAGCCCGTAGAGGTCAGCTTATATGTTCCGGAACTATTCCCGTTGACAAAGATTTCCACCTTAGAATCTTCAGAAACATAGTTCCGATGCAGTATGTAAAGAGAATAATTATCAGATTTTAAATCCGCATGCCAAGTCATTACACCACTGTTGTCAGCCGATTTTTGACGGAGATAAGCCTTACCTGGAGCCGAGCAGGACTGATCAACAATCAGGCCATTCCTGTCGGCAAGCGCCACAGCACGAACAGCCTCAATATTGATGGTTTCATCACTAAGAATTCCATTATAGATACCCTGAATTTGAGTTGCCGTAAGAGCAGAAGAATAGAAGCGCAAATTGGAAATATTACCCACAGCGCTGCGTAATTCTCCACGTGCACCGATAGAAAGTCTTCCGCTTCCACCATACAGAAGTTCACTACCAAGTCTTACAGTCTCAACATATTCGCCATTCTTGTACAGACTTACATTTTTCCCGTTTACGACAACAACAAGGTGAGTCGGGATATTGGCATCACGCTTTGCATTGAAATAATACAACTCGGTACCAACCTTAAGGAAATAACGATTATAGGTTCCGACGCCAAACGTCCATTCATTTTTTCCAACAAAGCTAAGAATAGCCCAATTAGCATGCTGAGTGTTACCGGCACTATAATTGAACTCGAATGTAAATGGACGCAGGGAATCCAACTTAGCCAATTTGTATTGACGACTACTTGCAGAATCCGCAGCCTTGAACAAATGCACACCGTATCTACCATTCCACGGATTGTCTATAGAAACAAGATCCATGTGCATCTTTTGGGGATTGTCCATCGTCATCAACTCATAACCAATTTTACCCGATCCTTCGGCAAACGGATACCACAACACCAAAGACGAGGGATACGGATACAGTTTTTCGGTCTGTCTCACTACTTCGTCCGAATTATGCCCCTTATCCTTCACAATAACCTTGACCGTGGCCTTGCAACCAACACAGTCATACAGGTTTTTCTTTTCCACCATAAAGTCATACACCGGGGCATGATTTTCTGGAATGGTCACGCTTTGCAGGAGGTTTCCACCCAAGAACAATTCCATAGTAGTCGTTGAAATGCCACTGCCAATTTCTTCTATTTCCGTTTCCACATGCACAATGCGTGAACCATCCTCGTTTTCGGAAACAGAGGTTTCCAGATTTTCAATAACAGGAGCAACGGAATCAAGCCTTACGACCGGGCCAAGTTTCTGTTCCGTATTGCCATCGATGCCATAGAACACGACAGAGGACTGATACATAGAATCCAGAGCATACAAGTCCGTATTTTTCGCAGTCCACACAATCGGCCTTGTAGAGGCACCACGATGTTCCGCAGACACATTACCTTTTGCGTTTAACTGTAAAAGATAGTTGCTCCTTCCCGTACACAGATACGGGAATTCAAGCCATCCATTTGCAGTACCCATCCAGAGTGTATCGAGCCAGATATTGTCCATCTGAGGGCAAGAGAACGTTTCGACAATTTCAGGAATGGAATCTGCAAGTTCAATACTATCAGCCTTCAACGAATCCAGAATGACGAATTCCGAGAAGGTGGGCGTTTTGGCGTTGATTCTCACATATTTACAAGACTGCCAATCAGAAGCCTTGCAAAGATCTAGATTAGCATCAAGGAGTTTTACTGCATTGCCAACTTCCAGCGGAACAATTTCCGGTTTGCTAGGATCCAACTTGTAAATTTTCAAGTTGCTATAATCGATACCATCATCCACCAAAGTCTTTACAGAAATATCCACCGTAACAAGCGGTTCCTTTCCTTCAGGGAACTTATGCGAAGGCTGTACCTCCAATACCGGCCCCACAGGCACCATGTTCCGGAACAAATCGCAATCGTAACATTCCTTCGGATCCATGGTGCGTACGGTAACATCCTCATCCTTTTCCCAAGCATTTTTCTCAAAATGGATATTGACATTGCCATACATGGAATAGACAAAACCGCCATCGCTAGCCACAACGCGATCACCGACATGAACATCCAACTGACGATAATAGGTCATACCACCCAATACACTATAAGTCAGGAAGAAAGACGTATTACCCTGGAGTTCATTCACGTTCATCGTCGCCTCTATCGGCAATTGTTTGCCATCCCCAACCTTGAAGCGCATTCCATTCCGGATGTAGGAAATATTCCAATCGCTGATGTCGTACGGGACACTGCCGCGAAGAGTCACGATTTCGTCTTCGCGGGAAGCATAGACATCCTTTGAATTGCGATTTATGGAAAACTGCTTGGCGGCAGAGTTATAACTGGCTTCAAGATACGGATGTGGCGTCAAGGATGTGTCTCCCAGCATTTTTCGCTTGTATATACCAACCGAAACCGACTGGTTTTTCGCCCACTTTGATACAAGGATTGTATCAGCAGGATCCTCACTCTGGGCAACAACACTTGCAAGCGGAATACTTTCACTTCGCTGACCATCGTTCAAACTTCTCTTAGATGTATAAACTGTATCATTGGAACGGAAGAAATTAACCAGCGTTGGTCCAACCGCTTCACCTTTATTGAATATCGTATATAGGCCTTCTTTAGGGTTTGACTTTGATGTATCGATTGTCCAAGTAGAATTCGTGCCAAGTAATTTAAGAATATAAGAATCAATATTGACTTCACGGAACAGTTCTCCACTGCCAACGACATTACTCTTATCGATGTCGATTCTCCAATCATTATTTTGATCGTTCCAGTCTTTTTGACAGTCCACCTTACGCGACCCCTTACCAACCACGGAGGCATTCCTAGGAGCAGCAATTCCAGTCAAGCCGAAAGAATCAACACTTGCATCTGTAAGCGGATTGCGGATATGTCCAGTCCCTGTAGTCAGGGTATCTATCCATTGCGACTCGTTCCAGTCGTTTTGACTATAATGAACATAGGACACCCACTTGTCACAGCCATAGAATTTATAACCACCGGACGTATCCGAAGAACAACCTTCTGATTTGAAAGGATACGGAATTGGACCAGGAGCATTTTGTACAATTTGCGCACGCTTGGCATCGGGCAACTTAATCTCAGGAGCCACTTCAAAATAAATGTCGAGGGGATTCTCCTTTCTTCCTATGGTCTGATCACCACCATTTTGTGCAATTTTACTATCGCTATTGAACCTAGACCATATTGACCCATCCCGATTCTTGGCAACAGCCTTATAGGGAACTTTACATTTAGCGCAATAAAAGCGCCATGTATACAAAGACGGATAATATTTCACCACAGAATCCACATGGTTATGAGCGCCAAGTTCGTCATTAAAGAGCAGAGGATTCTCAGGAACCGTATCCATAGGCAAGCGTAGCGCTTCAAATACCGTCGGTCCATTGTTAAAAGACCCGTCAGGAACCCAACTTGTACCATTGTAGAAATTAAGGACACCACTGTTTGCAAGTTTCGTTATATAGCCGTTATTTCCATACAGCGTTGTACTTAGTGGATCAAAACGAACATAACGGTTCGCAAGATTGTTTGTACCCCATGCAGGAGGATTCCAGTAGTTGGAATCCATTATCAGCATAAACTTTACTTTTATATCGGTACCAGAGCCACCATAAGAACAATGTTCTTCATTATAATTCTTATCAACAAAATCAGTTTTGCCATCTACAGGAATAGCTCTAACCTTCATCATAAACGCATGGGGATTGAATTGCGTGACAACATCCTTATTTACTTCTCTATAAACCTGATCCGCACCGCATACAAAATGAGAATCATTTTTGGCCAAAACCGTATCCAGAATATCATCTGTTACGCAGGATAGCTCCGTATCAAAAGTGTTGCTTAGGGTATTAATATTCTTCAATACATTAAAATTCTTATTTACAGCTTCATAATATAATGTCTGGCCCCAATTGTTAAACCAGTCATTCATAAAAGATTCTCGATCCCCATAGAAATTTTTTTCATATACATCATCCCATGGGAAGTCACTGACCTTTGTCCTACCAACATCGAAAACAGCGTTCCATGACACAGAATCACCTTGCAATCTTTGAACAATTTCACCATACGAACTTGCCGGCAATATTTTAACAGCAACTAAAGCGTTCAGATTCAAAGTATCATAGCACAACCTATTCTGATTGTATTGGCCTACAGAAATACAAGTATGTCTAAATCCATAAATATGCCTATCATTATGCATATTATTTTCTGGATCCAAATCAACACTAACTTCTACATTTTCACCTTTCTTGAAAAGTTTTTGTTGGACCTGAATTTTATAATGGTATTCATTATTCTCTGTAACCTCTTTACACTTCGTATCTGTATTAAACAAACCACCTTCAAATAGACCATTATAATCCAAAGTTTCTCCCATTACCAGCGTCACCACTGTCGCCCAGAATTCATCCCTATGTCTACGGATTCCAAGGCTCGGTCGAGTTTTCTTGTACCTCAAGGGATGTTGTAATCCATAAATGTCCCACTCGTAATCAATCGTTCTTTCATGTTCCTGCAACACTGTAGCGCTGATGCTTGCTTTAAGCAAATAGTCAGGCCGTCCCACATAACGGTATTCTCCATTGGAGTCTCGGAACGCTTCATCCATCTGCAATTCGGCAATACGACCCACCGAATCAATTCTAGCTTCCTTAATATTTTCGCCCAAACTTACTTCAAATGGGTACAGCGTATCTATAATTACCCCTGTCTCGTTTTCTACAAGAACATGAACATTGTATGATCCTTCCTTGTAAAAATGGTCCTCTTTTTCGCCATTCCACCGAAGAGTCTTCCATTGGTTCGCAGTTGTCGCCACGACAAGTTCACTATCCAACAGCGTACACACTTCCCCATTTGCAGAATCAAGAATTTTAGCAGTCACATACGCAGAGCGACCAGTCAATTTGAACTGGAATCCATAATCAGCCATCCTTATCGTGGCTGAATCTGAATCCGAACCCAAGAAATTGATGTAATACTTCTCAAGGTTATTGGAAGAAAACTCGATTCCCGTTTTTTCATATTCTAGGTACCAGGATTCACTACCACTGACTATATTACTTTCGTTCCCTTTTTCGTAAGCCACCACGTTTACCTTTACAAGACTGCCACTGGGAACGGCACCATTCACCAATCCGTTCCAAGCTACATGAGCCTTGTATTTTTCAGGATGGACATAGACAACCGGAGAAAGCGTATCCCTGAACATAGCCGAATCAATCGTGGAGGCATCAACCGTAAAGGGGACAGTCGTCTTGAAGACCAAATGAACGCTATCCACCCCAACATTCCAGATCCTGGTCGTATTGTAACGGGGAATGACTACATCTACATACTCATTCTGAACCTTCACGCTATCCATGACGAAACCCAAATTCGTTACGGAATCGGGCTCCGATGTAGAAAGCCAGTCAATTTCGCGCTCGACATATCGAATCACCAAACAAGGCGCTCTCCTTAAACCAGTTGAATCCTCTCCCATTTTTACGCCACGGGCATTTCCTACATAACGGACGTGCCATTTATCACCATCATTTTCCTGCCAAATGGAAAGTCCCGTATCCGTAGCAACTGCAGGAGTTCTAAAAGGAGATACCATCATCGGATCAAAGGTCTTTTCGACAGTCCGTATATAGACAGACGTATCCTTTGGGGACGATGCTTCGATAAAAGCCTTTACTACCCATTCAGATGTATCCGGGACATTCTGCAATTCAATAGAAACATCCTTGACATGACCAGCCACATGACTTCCAACTGGCGGAACAATCACCAGTTTCGGGGAATCCGCCGGATCCGGTAACGCGAAGTCATCTACAGAAACAATACGATCGCTGGAAATCCATTTGCAGCTATCGCACTTCCTTACAGAAAGCCTCAAGACATAGCCACCCTTGTCCATTTCATCCAAGTTCCATACGGCAAGATCCCTTTCCGAAGGCAAAAGGCTTCTATCATATACCAAGTACTCAACGCCTTTCTCTGACCACGCCGTATCCACGCCTTGTTTTTTCCAAAAAATACGGAATTCCCCATTATTGTCGTTACCATGAACTTCGGGATTCGGGGCAACGCCCTTAATCAGGATTCGACCCGTATAATAATCAGAACCACCTTTAGGATAAGTAATTTCCGGATAGCGAGTTCCCTTTCCCAAAAAATTCATGTTCTTTCCAAAATTCCCGGCTCCATCATAGCAGCCGAAGTAAACATACCAAAAGCCGTCGCTCGTATCCGAAATGGCATTCCTGTAGTCAAACTTATAATTGGAGTTCTGACCATTCTTGCTTAGCGTTTCGGCAACAGGACCAGTCCATTTTCCTTCCTTATTATCAATATTCACCTTTACATAACACGCCAGGTCAGAGCGGTTTCTCGCATCATCTATACTTTGCATCAAGTGGGCCGTACCCTTTCTTAATTCAGCCACATTTTCATACGCAACATCACCAAGGGTTATACCTCGTACTTGCGGGGGAATCCTATCCACACGCAACTTGTCTACAATTCGTTTGAAGCTCTTGTTACCCGCCTCATCGGTAAGATTCACAGTCAAATCATAGGCGCCATCATCAAGCCTGTTAATATCAGGTTCTTCAAAAACAAATCGCCTCAATGATTTTGTCACCACAAAATCCGAGAGATATCTTTTTGACTTTACTTCACCATTACCAAGAGAATCCTTAAAAACTAATTCTACAACTACCGTTTCAGAATCCCGCCCTAACAGGTTTTCATCAATATCAAAGGATACAACCAAGGTGTCCGTCGCGTTCAAGAGAATCTGAGATCCAATTTTCTGTTTGGAAAATACCGGCAAAGTCGAATCTAGCGATTCCTTGACGGTTACGCCCTCATTGATAACCTGCGGAGTTTCATTATCAACAAGGATCGTCTTGTGTATAGACACCCCATTGATTCCCGGCTTAAAGATCGTATCGCCCACCATCACAAGTGACCACGAACTCTTGGCACTATCCTCTACGACATGCGAAAGTGTGTCCATCATCAAGCTGTCCGGATTTGCAAAGTCGTACGCCTGCACATACAAGTCTACCAGACCACTCCACGAAACAAGATTGCCGTTCCATCCGATTCCATAGGAAGATTCTCCTTGATGAGCGCTATTAAGAAGTTGCACCGTATCCTTCGTGTTTTTACGAACCATAAAGCTACGTATACCACGCAATGAACGATTGTCCAATGAATCCATGTTCAACACATAGGCAATAACATCTTGATTCGACGAGACAACCTGCGGAGCAAAAACGGAATCAAAGACCAACTTCGGTGCGGAGGTATCCCCCCATACAACAACCTGCGGGTTATATATTACATCCTGTTCTCCTATCGAGCCATCATCCTTCAAGGTTTTCACCTTAAAGCCAAGATCCCATTTAAGAGTATAAACAGCATCCTTCAGTGGATGTTTCTTCCATACAGGCGACAAGTCCGCCCAAAATCTATATGGTACGCCATTACCAGGCAAGCTATCCACAAACACCTGAACAGTGTCTTTATTCAGCGAATCTGATACAATCAGGCGATATTTTCCCAACGAGGCCCCATATCCCCAGTCATTCGAATAGAAATCCACCGTATCCATTCTAGATACCCGTTCAAAGGATCTGGGCCACCCTTCGTCCATTATGTAATCAACCGCCTGGAACTTGAATATAATCCGCTGGTTGTTGGCCTTGCCAACCTTGTTGACAACATAAATATTGACACTGTTTGCACCATCTTCCTGGATTGCACTAAGCAATATACTGTCCTTCGCATCGACAACACCCCTATTCAAGACATCCTTAGGCCGGAACACAAACACTCCGTCTTTTTGAACCGGCGATTCAAACAATGTATCGATAGCAAATGAGCCCCAATTGTTATTTTTCCCACGATAGATATACCAACGGTCTCCGTCGCGTTCAAATGCAATCTGCATCCGTGCGTTGAAATCCAGCTTAATCAAGCGTAATTCATCCGGCTGAAAATCGTCTATTACAAATCGGTACTCTTCAATAAAATTCCTTACCGTAAACGCATCTAACGCCGCATATTTAGCGTTCTTATAAGTAAAGCCGCCCTTTTGTTCATATTGGACATCTTTAACCATCACAGTGCTGCTATTAGTCAAAGAATTACGGCTGATTTCAGCAAATTCCGATACAGGGAACTGGTAGCCATAAGGAATAGAGTCTCCATAAATATCATTATAACTCTTGACTTCGCTGAACGTCCTGTATAACGCCAGGGGAACAATATATTCTGCAGGCCCATCAACCCTTCGCACGCTCTGCAAGGATACAACGGGAACTCCAAACAACATACTCTCCACATCAGAACACACAATATCATGAGAAACTCCCTCATGATTATGCCAGGAACACTTCTGCGCCCGTTCCATGGATTGCTTTATGGCAACGTTCTTGACGGTTTTTAAAGAACTTACTTTTTTTACAGCACTTTCTATTTTTGAGGAAATATCTGCTATCAAGGCCACGTTCGCCATGAATTGAGCAGCACGGCAAGCCTTTTCCGCAGCCGGTGTAGCAATATTAGCCGCCAAACAGCCATATTTAAGTCCCTCGTCTATATCCTGCCTTATTTGCTCCAGCTCCCCAACTTTTGAGACGTCCCTCATGTAAGCATTCAATTCCGAATAATCTGACGCTTTCTCCTGAACATAACCACTTAAAGAATACCCTTTACTGAAGACGCTTGATTCCTTGAAAGCCTGGACATTTTTTCCAATAGCACTAAAGGCGGGAACATCAAACGTTCCTTCGTCAAAGAAATTGATTGCATAGTTGGAGAGATTGCTGGAAACCAAGTCCATTCCCTTTTTTAGCTCGCCCTTAATAGACTGCGCACTTTCGCGAAGTTCTGAAATTTTTTCGGAATATTCATCAATAAAGGTCGAATATAGTTCCGACTTATATTTTTCTGGCAAGTATTTATTTGCTATACGTATCACTGTCAATACGGATTTTGACAAATTTTCTTTATTGAACTTCAATTTGCTCAAAGTAGATACATCTCGAATACATTCAGAAATCTGGCCTACGGCGATATTATACCTTGACGCAATTTCATTCGCCGTCTGCATCATGTCTGATGCAAAATCGCCCTCTAGGGCTTTCGAAATAATTCCATCTATTTCTTTCTTTGCTTCGTCCTCAATATTCTTTCCTTTTTCCTTAAGCGTACTCACAACCGATTCCGTAAGAACTTTCTGCAATCGCTTTTTGTCAACATGGTTTTTAGCCTGATCAGCAAAATCGGCCAATGTTCGCCGGCCATTGCCTATTGTCGGAAGTCCGTATGAATAAACGTTATTGTACGCCGGATGATCAAACGAATTCAATTTGGAATAAGAGTTAAGCAATTGCGTACTTCCGGCAAAATCGTTTAACTCCAGTCCTTTTTCTTTAGCCTTCTTTTTTACATCATTATACGCACTATCTGTCAAATCTAAATCCTGGGCAAGATACAGCAAGGACTTGTAGGAGTTTTCCTTGTCTTCAAAATATCCCTTGAAGTTCTCTTTTATATTTCCTGCATCTTGGGCCATTCCAAGAACGGCTTCCTTAAGAAGCGACATCATCAAGTTTTCCACGGCATCTCCGCCACCCACAAGATATACCGCCAGCGCCAACGGAATGATATCGCTATAATCAGCCACAGATTTAGACTTGTTTAAAACGGAAGACTCGTTTAACAAGGCCTGGTCCGCAAAACCTGTTCCCTCATGTGGCGTATTAAAGAAAATAACATTATCTATCTCTCCTTGATAATCCTTACTCTGGATATACTCGCGAACAGCAAGACCTGCAACGCCTTCCGCCACAATAACGAACTTGGTCGGAGTCCTTTCAGAACTCAAAGGGCCAGCGTTTTTAGCCCATTTGTTCAACGCTTTATTAAATACCGAACTATCCCCCTTAAATAGGATTACCGCAGCCTCCGCAGGGCTCATAGAGGCATCATAGGAGTGACAATGAACAGAATTTGCATTTCCGTAGAAACCATATTCTTTCAAGAACCTGTCCATCTGCATTTTGTTCCAGGAATCGGGAGATTCCTCTTTGCACAAGCCAGACGCATCCAGCAATATAGCAAGAGAAGATTGCGATGGACTGACTACAGCGCTAAAGGAACATACCGCCAACGCCAACAGAATGTAAACTATCTTTTTCGTTTCACACATAATAATTTCACATTTTATTAGTTTGTCAAAATATAAAAATTTCGTACAAAATGCAATTGATCTTCTTTAAGATAAAATGACATTACAAATGTCATGAATGACGAAAGTTACTATTTTTAAACAAGACAAGCAATTAATCGGAAGGTTCCCTTTATGAAAGATAAATCTGGCTTCTCATTTGTTTATACAGCATTCCTCGCACTATTGTTTTCCGCCTGTGACGACGGTTCATCCGCGCCCGAGGAGCCCGTTGACACCTTCGATGCGGCGGTGGTTTGCCCAGCAGACGGTATGAATGCCTATGGAGAACCGAACCGTGGAACCTTTACCGATGCCCGCGATGGTCAGGTTTATAAGTACACGACTATCGGCAACCAAGTATGGATGTCCGAGAACCTGAAGTTTGATGCGCCCTATAGCCTATGCTACAACAAAATCGAAGGCTTTTGCGACACGTTTGGAAGATTCTATTCACTTCACGAGAATGGTGAGTGGTTTGATTTCTTTGACCAGGAATTATTGGATACGATTTGCCCCGCAGGGTGGCATGTTCCGTCTGTAGACGAGTGGACGTTATTGTCAATCTCTATGGGGGGTGGTGCAAAAGCGATCTACAGATTATATAGTTCAACAAGTTTCGGAGAAAATGGCAGAACTGGTTCGGACGATTGCGGATTTAATTCAAAACCAGCCGGATATTGGCTTTCAAATGGGGATATTTCTGGAGAATATAGATTGTCTATTTATTGGACATCAACAGCCCGTAGCATGAAAACCGCCGAGGAATGTGCATTTAATCCTGAAGGAATTTATTTTTGGACGAATCAACATAGAATGTCCATTCGTTGCATAAAAGATTAATGAATTACCAAACGAAATTTTGGAGCGCTCTTTTTTTGGCCGCACTGTTTTCTGCCTGTGACGACGGTTCATCCGCGCCCGAGGAGCCCGTTGACACCTTCGATGCGGCGGTGGTTTGCCCGGCAGACGGCGTGAATGGCTATGGCGAACCGAATCGCGGAACGTTTACCGATGCTCGCGATGGCCAAGTGTACAAGTACACGACTATCAGCAACCAGGTATGGATGGCAGAGAACCTGAAATTCGATGCACCTTATAGTTTGTGCTATGGAAAAATTGAAGGATTCTGCGATACATTTGGAAGATTCTATTCGTTGCATGTAAACGGCGAATATTTTGATTTATTCAACCAAGAATTATTGGATACGATATGCCCTGCAGGGTGGCATGTGCCTTCTGTGAACGAGTGGAATGTGCTGGTAGGCAACATGGGTAGTGCAGAAAACAGATCAATACGATTAAGAAGTTCGACAGTTCTCGGCAACGTAAATGAATATGGTTCTGACGACTGTGCATTTAATTCTTTACCAGCAGGAGTATGGTGGCCAACGGGAATAGACGGAGAAAGCTTTAATACAGCTGCTTATTGGACATCATCTGCTAAATCAATGGATATTTCATACGCCTATATAATTGATTGTATTAATGTTAGAATTGCAGATAATTTTCCCAAAATGTCCATACGTTGTATAAAGAACTAATAATATTGATTAATTCGCACATCTCACTCATTTGCGCTCTTTTTTCAGCCGCACTGTTTTCCGCCTGTTTCGACAATGGCTCCTCTGCTTCCAATGAATCCGACACTTTTGATGCAAGTATCGTTTGCCCGGCAGACGGTATGAACGCCTACGGAGAGCCGAACCGTGGTTCCTTTACCGATGCCCGCGATGGCCAGGTTTATAAATACACGACTATCGGCAACCAGGTATGGATGGCAGAGAACCTGAAATTCGATGCACCTTATAGTTTGTGCTATGGAAAAATTGAAGGATTCTGCGATACATTTGGAAGATTCTATTCGTTGCATGTAAACGGCGAGTGGTTCGATTTATTTGACCAAGAGTTGTTAGACACAATTTGCCCTGCAGGGTGGCATGTGCCTTCTGTGGATGAATGGAATGTATTGGTGAATAATGTAGGA
>JAEEGL011209052.1_pt1 | contig 15700 bp, 12 predicted proteins | sample 9134231 | NCBI WGS metagenome assembly JAEEGL01 (sample SAMN16246548, study PRJNA631951) | gut metagenome | biome: gut microbiome; feature: rumen; material: fiber-attached | host: Bos | place: Iran: Karaj | collected 2018-10
CGACTACAAATCTTGTAAACGGAAGGATCGCAACAAGGAGGATTAAAAAAGGAATTGAGCGTATAACATTTGTAATAAAGCCGAAGATCAGGTTCACGGCTTTGTTGGGTCTTATCCCGTTCGGACCCGTCACATTGAGTATAACTCCCACGGGAATGCCGATGATGTAGGCAAACACAGTGGAAAGTATGACCATATAAAAGGTTTCGTATATCCCCTTTACTATAAGACCCGCAATCTGACTGTTCATTTCATGCCACCTCTTCCTTAAGAGCAACATCCAGCTCTTCGTATCTGATCCCCTGCTTTTCAAGGTAACTTTTTATTATCCCGACACTTTTTTCATCGGGTCTTTCTATGAGCATCTGGCCGAAAGCGGTCCCGCCGATATCCTCCGTGTTTGCCCCGAGGATATTAAGCTTCACCTTTGTTTCAAGGATCAGATCCGCGATCACCGGTTTGTAGGAAGACACGCCGTCAAAAACTATCCTTATGCATCTTTTTTCCGACTTAATGTCATTTCTGTCCTCTCCGGAAAATACCAGCTTTCTGCTTGTCTCTGTCTTCGGATTCAGGAACACATCCCTCACCGGACCGGTCTCCTCCACTCTGCCGTTATTCATGATTGCAACACGGTCACAGATCTGTTCCACAACCTTCATCTCATGTGTGATGACCACTATGGTCACACCCATTTCCCTGTTGATCTTTTTTAGGAGTGAAAGCACACCCTTTGTCGTAATGGGATCGAGAGCACTGGTTGCTTCATCACACAGAAGAACCTGGGGATTGGTCGATAAAGCCCTTGCTATCGCCACCCTCTGCTTCTGTCCTCCCGAAAGCTGTGAAGGATAGGCATTTTTCTTGTCCTTAAGATCCACGATCTCAAGTAGCTTCTCGGCCCTGCTTCGTGCTTCATTTTTATTTATCCCTTCGAGTTCAAGAGGGTAGCATACATTTTTAATGACGGTTCTCTGTTCAAGGAGATTGAACTGCTGGAAGATCATTCCGATCTTTCTTCTGCTGTTGCGAAGTTCCTTATCACTGATCTTTAACAGATCATTCCCGTCAAAATAAACCGATCCCGAGGTCGGAACTTCGAGAAGGTTCATACATCTTACCAGAGTTGATTTTCCCGCACCCGAAAAACCTATGATCCCGAAGATTTCTCCTTTCGAGATCTTAAGACTTACATTATCGACCGCCGTAACGGTATTATCCTTAACCTTAAAAGTTTTCGTAACATTTTCCAGTCTTATCATATTTTTATTCCCGTAGAATTTTTTTATCTCCACTTAACATTTCCGGCTTTGTCCGCCTTTTCTTTAAGATGACTCAGTCTTTCCAGGGCCTCCTTCAGCGTATCGTCATTTTTTGCAAAATGAAATCTGACATAATCCTGTATATCTTCCTTAAAAAAGCTTGATCCCGGAACAGCCGCCACGCCCACCTTCTCTGCCATCCATTCACAAAACAGCGTATCATCCTTCACACCGAAGCTGCTTACATCCATCATGATGTAATAAGCACCCTGCGGTTCGTTGAATATAAATCCCAGATCCTTAAGGCCTCCCGAAAAAAGATCCTTCATGTGGGTGTAATGGGCCTTAAGCTCCTCATAATAAGAATCATCAAACTTAAGTCCGGTAACTGCCGCCTCCATAAGCGGCGCCGCAGCTCCGACAGTAAGAAAATCGTGAACCTTTTTAACTCTGTCTGCCACCTCTTCGGCCGCTATCACATATCCGAGACGCCATCCGGTAATGGAATAGGTTTTCGAAAGAGAATTGCAGATTATGGTGCGCTCCTTCATTCCCGGAAGAGTCGACATATAAACATGCTTAAAGGGCTCGTAAATTATATGTTCATAAACCTCGTCAGTTATAACAAAGGTGTCATACTTTATCGCAAGCTCCGAGATTTTTTTAAGCTCATCGAAGGTGAACACCTTGCCGCACGGATTGGAGGGATTACATACTATTATGGCTTTGACGCCCTGCTTAAATGCCCTTTCAAGCTCATTTTCATCAAATCCGAATCCAGGCGGGATCAACGGTACATATATCGGTTCAGCTCCCGAAAGAATCGCATCTGCCCCGTAGTTTTCATAAAAGGGAGAAAACACGATCACCTTATCCCCCGGATTTGTGACCGACATCATCGAAGCCATCATCGCTTCCGTGCTTCCGCAGGTTACGACTATCTCCTTATCCGGATCTGTCTTCTGTCCGGAAAAATGCTCATGCTTGGCTGCAAGAGCCTCCCTGAAATTCTGTGCTCCCCAGGTCAGAGCATATTGATGAGGTCCTTTATCCGAAACCTCCTTAAGTCTGTCAGTTATCTCCCCGGGAGGATCAAAATCCGGAAATCCCTGGGAAAGATTTACCGCTTTATACCTGTTTGCAACCCTTGTCATCCTTCTGATGACCGAATCCGTAAAAACCGATGTACGTCTGCTTAGCTCTGCCATAACTGCCTCTCTTTATTGAATGCATCAATAAGTTCCGTTATTAAGATAGTCTAACAGAGCTTCTTTATCAAGCTGTCCGATCCCGAGATCATCGAGCGTGATGCCTGTTTTATAAAAATCCTTACCTGTCATGACTGACCCAAGAGTTATCATCGAATCTATAACGGGAGTTTCAACCCCGTACTTCTTTCCCAGTTCATGATATAGATGACATCCAACCGGCACATCCTCCGTCACATAACGGTCCTGGATTGAAAAAGGTCCTGTCCTGTATCCTGTTTCCCACTGTTCATCAAAGGGAACTATACAATCGTCGCCCATATATTCCGGCCCGTGTATACTGGTCCTTGACAGGAAGTTCTTTTTCGGATATTTTGCTATTCCCACTCCTATGGCTTCAGCAAGCTTCACTTCTTCAAGGAAGAATGCGTACTGAACCTCGGCGATGGACTCGCAGTAAGCATGACTGTATATGGAATATGTATACTTGTCGTTTCCTCCGTATATCCTTCCCCAGTTTTCCATAACACCGACACCGAGGATGGTTCCCGGGCAGTGCAGTACGGGGTTAACATTGCTGAAACCTATGTCTAATACTGTATTTCCTCCAACTGCCCCATCGCCTTCTGTGATGGAATCAAAGCATCCAAGATGCTTTATACTGTCTAAAAACAACTCCTGATCGGTGCTTGGAAGAGCGGCTCCCCTTAAGGTCTTTGCCCTGTAGACAAGCCACATATCCGAGGTCTGTACTCCGCCTTCCTTTTCAACTCTTGTGCCATAGGGGGCACTTGACCAGCCCCCTATGATCACCTTTTTATCGGATCCGCTTTCTCTCATCTTTTTTCTGAGCTTCAGCGATCCGTAATTATCGGGAATGATATGGATTATCATCCCGTTCTCAAGGACGGGGACAAGCTTTTCAAAGAAAACATCGTGGGCCACGGATGGAATGGCAACTATTACGATTTTTGCTCCCCGAACGGCCTCTGCTATATCAGAGGTGACCAGGTTTATAAAAGCCTTTCCCGTCCTCTTGAAGCCATACTGGTTTTTCTGGATCCCTCCGAGGGTGATCCCGGTTTTAGGTACATTCTTTAAGTTCTTGTCAAAAAACTCCGGCAGCTCAAACAATCTCACATCTGTATTCCCGCCGAGCACACAGTCCGCCGCACAGGTCTTTCCGACTGCTCCTCCGCCCAGCACCGCAACCGGTAAAGTTTTAAGCTCGTTACTGTCAGACATTTTTTCTCTCCTTCCAGGATTCCCCGATTCTTATCACCTCAGAATACCGGTACTACCGCACCTGAGTATGTGCTGTTGATATAATCCTTAACCTTCTGCGTAAGAATGGCATCGCTTAACGCTTTGGTCTTTGCGCTGTCCTCTTCTCCTTCCCTGACGCATACATAATTTGCATAGGTTTCTGCAGCAAGTGAATCGGCAGCTTCCAAAGCTATTGAAGGATCGAGACCTGCCTCAAGAGCGTAGTTTCCGTTTATTACCGCAAAATCAACATCCTTTATGGCCTTGGGTACCTGGGCTGCTTCAAGCTCTTCGATCTCGATATTATGAGGGTTATCTTCTATATCAAGTACCGTTGCCTGGATTCCCACGCCTTCCTTAAGCTTTATAAGTCCCTGAGCCTCAAGGAGAAGCAGCGCCCTTGCTTCATTTGTCGTATCATTGGGAACCGCTATCTTCGCGCCGTCCGGAACGCTTGAAAGATCCGATGATTTTCCGGCATATACACCCATGGGTTCAAAGTGTACGGCAGTGACCGCTGCTATATGGGTTCCGTTTTCCTTATTGAAGTCATCCAGATAGGGCTTGTGCTGGAAATAATTTGCATCCAGATCCCCGTCCTCGAGGGCCGTATTGGGAAGTACATAATCGTTATATTCGACGATCTGAAGATCCCATCCGTCCTTTGCAAGATCATCCTTTATCTGCTCTAATATCTCTCCGTGGGGTGTGACGCAGGCCCCGATCTTTATCGTCTTATCCTGTGCCGCGGATGCCTCGACCGGTGCAGCCGCCGATGCTCCTGCGCATCCTGTGAAAAGTGCCGATACAAGTGACAATGAAAGTACAACTCCTAAAATCCTCTTTTTCATAACTGTGTTTCCTCCTCAGTTTAAATTATTTTTCGCCTACCTACTTGATAGGTGTTTCAGATCATGGTCGTATGATATCATCTGAATTATGTTTTGTATAATCTCTAAAAATTATAGCCGGTTATAGCTTTTGACTATAACCGGCTGCCCCGCAATTCAAAATTAAAAGCATCCCCGGTCTGTATTTCCGGGGATGCCCTTTATGGATCATTCCATAACCATATCCTTGTATTTTGCAAGCTCTTCAACATATTTTAAGCCCATCTCGCTAAGTTTAGAATGCTTTCTTGAAATGTAGCCTATTGTCATCTTCTCGTCTGTCTTCAGCTTCACGGCACAGTAATTACTTCCGTTTAAGTCTTCACAGATAAGACCCGAGCATAGGGTGTACCCGTTTATTCCCACCATGAGGTTAAGTATCGTGGCCCTGTCGTTTGCCTTTATGATCCTCCTGTATTCATAAGTGCTTAAGACCTCTTCCGAAAAATAAAACGAATTATGCTCTCCCTGGTAAAAAGCAAGACAGGGATAATCGGAAAGCTCCTCCATCGTCACCTCTTTTCTGTCTGAAAGAGGATTATTCCTGCTCATATAAGCATAAATGCTGCATTCAAAAAGCGGGGTGAATTTAAGATTCGAATCCTTAAGGATCTTTCCGAGAACCGGGCCGTTATACTCATTCATATAGAGCACACCTATCTCACTCAAACCGTTCTTCACATTTTCGATAACCTCAAAGGTGCGGGTCTCGTGGATCTCAAATTCATATTTATCCATTCCGTACTGTTTGATGACGGATACGAAAGCGTTTACTGCAAATGTATAATGCTGCATGGATACATGGAAGCTTCTTTTGATATCACTCTTTGATATGTATTTGGCATCAAGTATGTCTGCCTGTTCGATAACGGATCTGGCGTACCCCAGAAATTCTCCGCCTTTTACTGTCAGGTTTATCCCGGTGTTGGTCCTGTTAAATATCTCAAACCCGATCTCCGTTTCCAGTGATTTGAGAGCGGATGTCAGACTCGGCTGTGAAACAAACAGACTTTTTGCAGCCTCATTTATTGAATTCTGTTTTGAGATCTCGCAAACATACCTTAACTGATTGAGCGTCATAAGTCTTAAAATAACCCTTTGCTGATATATCTGTCTCCCCTGTCAGGAAGCAGGACGACGATATTTCCGCCCTCTGTCTCTTCCGCAAGCTTCAATGCGGCATACAGAGCTCCGCCGGAGGATGATCCCGCCAGTATCCCTTCCTTTTGCGCCAGCTGTCTGGAAGTCGAGAAAGCATTTTCATCGGTAACCTTTATTACCTTGTCTATAAGCGATACATCCATGGTTTCGGGAATGAAATCGTTTCCTATCCCCTCTATGTCATAATCTGCATGATCCCCGCCCCCGATTATCGATCCGTAGGGATCGGCAAGCACTCCTTTAATGTTTTCATCCTGTTCCTTAAGATATCTTACAACACCGGTATAGGTTCCGCCGCTGCCGGCGCCTGCCACAAAATAATCCACCTTTCCGTTTAACTGTTTGTATATCTCAGGTCCCGTGGTCTCATAATGAGCCCTTGGATTTGCGGGATTTTTAAACTGCTTCAGGGATACCGCACCCGGTATTGATGCAATGATCTCCTCCGCCTTTCTGTCGGCACCCAGCATTCCTTCCTCACGGGGTGTATGGACTATCTCTGCTCCCAGGGCCATCATGACTCTCTGTTTTTCAATAGAAAACTTTTCCGGTACGGCAAAGATTATCCTGTAACCCTTGTTTAATGCCGCTATGGCAATCCCTATTCCCGTATTTCCGGCAGTTGCTTCAACAATGGTTCCGCCCGGCTTAAGTATGCCTTTTTTTTCGGCATCTTCTATCATATACATTCCGATCCTGTCCTTGACACTTCCGGCAGGATTCATAAGTTCGAGCTTTGCATAGACTCTGACCCCTTCCTTCACCCCCATATGGGTAAGCTTAAGCATCGGTGTATTTCCTATCATTTCCTGAACATTATCAAATACATTCATATCCCCTGCACTCATAACTCTCTCCTAACTTTCTTCTATAGCCTGCTTCAGATCCGCGATGATATCATCCGCATTTTCTATCCCAACGGAAAGCCGGATAAGCTCATCGGTTATTCCCACAGCCTCCCTTATGTCCTTCGGTATGGCCGCATGTGTCATTGTTGCCGGGTGGCACACAAGGGATTCCACACCGCCAAGACTTTCGGCAAGAGCCACCATCTTCAGATTCTTAAAAAACTTCCTGTAGTCATATTTTTTGTTAAGGGTAAACGAGATCATCGCACCCGGTCCGTCAGCCTGCTTTTTCTGTGTCTCATAACCCGGGTCAGACTTAAGTCCCGGAAAATACACCTTTTCAACATAGCCGCTCTGCTCCAGCCACTCAGCTATCATGACCGCATTTGCAACATGCCTGTCCATCCTGACTCCCAAAGTCTTTATTCCTCTTATCACAAGAAAGCTGTCCCAGGGGGCAAGCACGCCTCCGATGGCATTTTGAAGATAATAAAGCCGGTCTGCAATCTCCTTATCATTAACGACCACCAGACCGGATATGGTATCGCTGTGCCCTCCAAGGTATTTCGTACCGCTGTGGATCACTATGTCCGCTCCAAGCTCAATGGGTCTCTGAAGATAAGGCGTAAGAAAGGTATTGTCGACGATCAGAAGCTTCCCATACTTCTTTGCTATCTTTGAAACAGCTTCGATGTCAGTTACGGTAAGCAGCGGATTTGCCGGACTTTCAACATAGATCGCCTTTACGCTGTCGTCGATGGCTTTTTCCACCTCGGAAAGATCCGAGGTATCTGCAATTTTATATGTTATCCCGAAATTTTTAAAAACATTGTCGAGTATCCTGAAGGTTCCGCCATAGATATTGTCAGATACGATAAGAGAGTCCCCCGATGAAAAAAGGGACAGTACCGTATTTATTGCTGCAAGTCCCGAAGCAAATGCCATTCCGTACTTTCCTTTTTCAAGATCCGCTATCAGTTTTTCAAGTGCCGCTCTTGTAGGATTGCCGGTTCTTGAATACTCCCACCCCTTATGCTTTCCGAGCTCCTCCTGTTTATAGGTTGAAGTCTGATACACCGGTATGTTTACCGCTCCTGTAAACTCATCCCTTTCTATCCCGCCATGTATAAGTAATGAATCTATAGAATATGCCATTTTTCTTATTCCTTTCTTTTATTGTAGTCATCAAGTGCCGCCTGTATGGCCTCCTCAGCCAGGACCGAACAGTGCATCTTATAGTCGGGCAGACCGTCAAGCGCCTCCGCCACCGCTTTGTTTGTAAGGTTCATTGCATCAGAAACCGGCTTTCCTTTTATAAGCTCGGTTGCCATTGAGGTCGAAGCTATTGCGCTTGCACAGCCGAAGGTTTCAAATTTCACATCCTCAATGACCTCATTTTCTATCTTCATATATAATTTCATGATATCGCCGCACTTTGCATTCCCTACTTCGCCTACGGCATTTGCATCCTCTATCACTCCCACATTCCTGGGATTACGGAAATGTTCCATAACTTTTTCACTGTACAGTGCCATCTTTTTTCCTCCTGTAGGATCCCTCGACTTCGCTCAGGATGACAAAAGTGTGTCATTCCGGGGGTTTTAACCCGAGGAATCTTTTTTTTTATTCTACTTTACACTATCAAAGAATAAACTCAGCCTTGCCCGAACAGAGATCTCTCCATACCGGAGAAAACCCTCTCAGGTGATCAACAACTTCCTTTACCGAGCTTATGATATAATCCACATCCTCCTCCGTGATATCCTCTCCTATGGTAAGCCTTAAAGAACCATGAGCCACATCATGCACCCTTCCTATGGCAAGAAGAACATGACTCGGATCTAACGATCCCGATGTACACGCACTTCCCGAGGAAGCCTGAATACCCTTATCATCAAGGAGCAAAAGCAGTGACTCACCCTCGATACCTTCAAAACAGAAATTTACATTTCCGGGAAGCCTGTTATTTTCATCTCCGTTCAGAGCAGAATGAGGGATCTCTTTTAAGCCGCCGATCAGTCTGTCACGCAGTATTGTCGTCTTTTTCATATATTCATCCCTGTTTGCGTCAGCTTCCTTAAGTGATGCTGCCATGGCTGCTATTCCGGGAAGATTTTCGGTACCTGCCCTCTTTCCTCTTTCCTGTGCACCGCCTTCGATCAGATTTGTCAGGTTTATCCCTTTTCTTACATATAAAAATCCAACTCCCTTGGGTCCGTGAAATTTATGTGCCGAAGCAGAGAGCATATCTATGTTATCTTCTTCAACATTTACCGGGATATGTCCCATCGCCTGAACCGCATCCGTATGGAACAGTACATTTTTCCTTCTGCATGCTTCCCCGATCTCGCGGATCGGCTGTATCGTACCTATCTCATTATTTGCAAACATGACCGTCACAAGACAGGTATCATCCCTTATCGCCGCTTCAACCTCTTTGGCCTTTACTATCCCGTTTTCATGAACATCAAGCAGAGTGATATCAAACCCTTCCTTTTTGAGTCTGTTTAAGGTATGCAAAACTGCATGATGTTCAAAGGCGGTTGATATGATGTGCTTCTTTCCGTTTTTTCTTCCAAGCTCCGCAGCGGAATAGATAGCCTGGTTATCGGCTTCGCTTCCCCCCGAAGTAAATATGATCTCTTTGGGGTCGGCTCCGATTACATTTGCCACATCTTTACGGGCATTTTCAAGAATCTCCTTTGCCTGCTGCCCGAAAGCATACAGACTTGAAGGATTTCCCCAGGCTTCATCCATAACCGACAACATCGTTTTTTTAGCCGTTTCACTCATTTTTGTGGTGGCGGCATTATCTGCATATATCATGGCAATACTCCCTTTTTTATAACAGGATTCGGATACCCCGTATCTTACCCCTATTAACCTACCATGTCAATAGGTTTATAAAAATCTATCTATATTTATTATTATTTGTTACAATGACGTAAGGGTATGTGTTGCTTCAACAACGGAGCAATTCGTCACATCAGTAGGGGTCGTTAAGAAAAGGAGAAGGTAAATGAAAAGAAAGATCAGAACTTATTCAGGACAGAAGGACACAAGTGTATCCGAAAGGGAAACCAAAAACAGAGCCCTGTCAAGAAGGGCTGCATCAGAGGGCATAGTACTTCTTGAAAACAATGGCATTCTTCCTATTGATCCGTCCTGCTCATTATTTCTTGCGGGAAACGGCGCAGTGCATCCGATAAAAGGCGGAACAGGTTCGGGGGATGTAAATGTACGCGATATCGTTGACCTGTTAAGCGGAGTAAAAAATGCCGGCTTTTCCGTTATTAACGAGGCAGACATAAACGACTGCATCAATGATTATAATGAAGCCAGAGAAGAATACGGCAAAGCGGTAAAGGACAGGCTCAGTAAACTCAGCTCCGATAACGATTCCGATTTTTTCAAAGCCGTCTTTGAAATAAAACAGAGACCTATGAAGAGGATAACGATAGACAAAGAGCAGGCTGAAAAAGCCGATGCCGTGATCTATATGATAAGCAGGATCGCCGGTGAAGGCTCAGACAGAAATGAGGAAAAGGGGGATTATTATCCCGACGAAGATGAAATCTCCGAGCTTTCCACTCTTTCAGAATGCACGGATAAAATAATAGTCCTTATAAATACCGGAGGACAGATCGACCTTAAGGATATTAAAGGCAATTCCAAAGTAGCTGCACTTCTTAATGTATCCCAGGGCGGACAGGAGCTTGGAAATGCCATAGCCGATGTTCTTACGGGAAAGGTTACACCGGGCGGAAAGCTTTCTTCAACCTGGGCTGTTAATTACAAGGATTTCCCCGGTTCCGAAAACTTCAGCCACAATAACGGAGATCTTGAAAACGAATTCTACACCGACGGTATCTATGTGGGCTACAGGTACTTTGAATCCTTCGGAATCAATGTTGAATATCCCTTTGGCTACGGTTTAAGCTATACCTCGTTTTCACTTTCAGATCAGAAGCTTGAAGTTAACGGAGGAAATATCACTGTTGAAGTCACGGTTAAAAACACCGGAGACAGATTCAGCGGAAGGGAGGTTGTGCAGGTCTATTCGGCAGCCCCGCAGACTTCCATAAAAAAGGAATTCAAAAAGCTTACAGGTTTTAAAAAGACCGGCCTGCTTAAACCGGGTGAAAGTGAAACCCTTAAAATCACCTTTACTTCAAAGGATATTGCGGTTTTTGATGAAGAAAGCGGAGGCTTCATTGTTGAAAAAGGCCAGTACGGTATCTTTGCCGGAAACTCTTCTGCCGATGCGCACATAATCGGTGTCCTTCAGGTAAACGACACTGCAGTTATTGAGCATACGGATCATATCTTTCCGCTTCAGGATCAGGTTGATGAAATCGAAAGACCCGATGCCGTGATCGAAAAGCTTACCCAGAAATGGAAGGAAGAAGCCAAAAACCTCACTCCGGCAGTCTTTGTTCCCGCAAAGGAAGAAAAGGCAAAGGAGGGCAGACGGGATCTTGACGATGCAGCCTGGAAAACAGCAGAAAAGCTCACAGACGAAGAACTTACCGCTCTTTTGATGGGAGAGATAACAAAAGGACAGGAAGGCATGCGTGACGGTGTTCTGATCGAAACCGGCATCTATGTTCCCGGTGCCGCCGGTGAGACCACAAATATACTTGAAGAAAAATACGATGTTCCTTCCATATCCCTTGCTGACGGTCCCGCAGGCATAAGGCTGCAGAAATTCTACGATGTGGATAAGGCAAGCGGAAACATCTACAGCCAGGGCTTTTTTGCATCCATAGAGGGCGGTCTTTTCGCAAACAGGATCGAGTATGAAAATGCAGATACCTACTATATGTTCCCGACTTCCATCCCTACCGGGACCTGTCTTGCCCAGACCTTTGATACCGGTCTTTTAGCCGAGGTCGGCAAAATGGTCGGCGGTGAAATGGAAGAGTTCGGTATTTCCTGGTGGCTTGCCCCCGGAATGAACATACACAGGAACCCTCTTTGCGGAAGGAACTTTGAATATTATTCCGAGGATCCTCTTTTAACCGGAAGAATGGCAGCTGCGATAACAAACGGTGTTCAGTCCGTTAAGGGCGTTGGCACCACGATCAAGCATTTTGCCTGCAACAACCAGGAGGATAACCGCATGGGCGTAAGCAGCAATCTTTCGGAGCGTGCCTTAAGAGAGATCTATTTAAGAGGCTTTGAGATCGCTGTCAAGGAATCGCAGCCCATGTGTATAATGACCTCCTATAACCTTATAAATCATATCCATACTGCAAACAGCTATGATCTATGCACCGTTGCAGCCAGGCAGGAGTGGGGCTTTGAAGGAATCATAATGACAGACTGGACCACAACCTCAGCGGGCGGTTCTTCACCTCATGTATGTGCAATAGCCGGAAATGACCTGATCATGCCGGGAAAGAAATCAGATGTGGAGGACATATTAAAATCCCTTAAAGACGGATCTCTTCCGAGATATACGGCAAGAAAATGTGCCGCAAGGCTCATAAAGACTCTCTTCCAGACCCTCGGTATGGAAGATGTGCCTGCCTATAAAGACCAGTTCGGATTCTAAGCAGAAGGTATACGGGGACGGTTCCTTTGAACCGTCCCCATTTTTATCATCAGAATATTTCTTCCATCTGTGCGTATATCTCTTTCAGTCTTGCATCGCTCAAGTCAGTCTCATTTAATATGGTATATCTGTCCGCGCGGCTTGCGGCTGCTCCCTGCCAGGCCTTTACGAAGATTTCCTCCGTAACGCCGTTTACGGAGGGCTTAACCGGAATACCGTATTTTTTTATAACCCTCTCGAGCTTTTCGGTTTTTCTTCCCTGAAAGATACAGGCAGGAAAGCTTCCCATTGCGGTTGCTATACCGTGAGGAACTACTACCTTATCCGAATGATTTTCCTCCAATGCATGACAGAACAGATGCTCTGAACCGCTGCTGGGTCTTGAACAACCCGCTATCTCCATGGCAAGGCCTCCCATGACCAGAGCATCGGTAAGCCTGCGTATAAAATCGGTACTCTTTAATTCATCCTCAGGTCCGAGCAGGATGCTTTCACAGGCCATATGTGATAACATCCGTGCAAAATCATCCACTGCTTCACCGGTCCTTTCACCTGAGAGCTTCCAGTCGAATAAGGCAGTATACTTGGATATGGTATCCCCTATTCCTGCTAAAAGCTGACGATCCGGAGCGCTTTTGATCACATCGATATCCACGATTATCGCATCGGGAATGGTACACCTGAAGCTCTTCCTTGCTTTTCCCTCCGTACCCAGAACTGCCACCGGTGAGGCCAGGGAATCATTTGAAAGGGTAGTAGGAAGCGATATAAGCGTGGACTTTGAAACAAAGGCCGCAAACTTTGCAAGATCGAGCACTGTGCCGCCGCCAAAGCCGATGACCAGCTTAATATCATTCATCGTGATATATTTTGCCAGTTTCACCGCACTGTCATAATTAACTTCCTGAATAAGATAAAGCTCGCTTTTTGAAAAATCCCTCTGTATCTCATCCAGTATTCCCTGAAATATCCCCTTAAGATTTTCCTCGGTAACAAGGATCGTCTTTGATTTCTTTAACTTCGGAAAAACATCCTTCATGCACTCGGGAATATCATTAAAAATCCCTTCCTTAACCACAAGATGATACGGTAATCTGAATCTGTTCATATATCCTCCTCCATAAATTCATGTTTATATATGACTAAATGCTAACAACAGCAAAAAATTCCCACCCTAAACACCTTATTTGAGATCATATCATCAGGAGTAACATACATCTCCCTGCTATTAAGCCCGTGCTTCTCGTCACATCAATGATTCTCGTCTGTTCAACCTAAACTAACGTGTCTAATCCTTCAAACAAGATATCGGAACTACGAAAACCCCATCTTCGCGTCTATAAGCGAACGGAGCAATTCCACATAAAACCATCATAAAGGACGGCTTAGGCATTTTACCGGTATCAATCTTCTCCGATAGTTTTATCAAACTGGCTGCTCCTTCGTCTATTAAGTCGTCACCGCCGAGTTTAACCTCTATCAATCCATACTTTCCGTTCCTCAGATGAATTACTGCGTCACATTCGAGTCCGGTTTTATCTCTATAATGGTACACTTCGCCATCAAGAACATCTGCATAGATACGCAAATCCCTAATACAGAGATTCTCAAATATATAGCCCATAAAATTAAGGTCATTGATCAAATCCTTCGGTCCCATTCCAAGCGATGCAGTCGCGATAGAGGGATCTACAAAATACCGTGTATCAGTAGTCCTTATCGCTGTTTGAGATCTGAGATTGGGATTCCACGCATGTGAATCTTCAATCACAAAGATTTTTTTTAACGCATTCAAATATGAATAGACGGTTTCTTTATCAAAGGTGTCCGTTTCATTTGTTTTTACATCATCCCGGATTGTTTCTAATGCAGCTTGTGTTGCAACATTTCTAGCATACGATCTCATTAATCTTTTAGTTCTTTCGGGATCACGCTTTACTCCGTCAACTCTTGAAATATCATCATTTACTATCGCATCCAAATAATCAAGTGCCTGTTTCAATGATACTTTCTGCGTGTTTCCGATTGCTTTCGGCCATCCACCGCGGCAAATCAGAAATGCAATATCATCAATATCATGCTCATCTGAGCCGTTGACATCCTTCCCTTCAAACATCTCCGCAAGAGAGACTTGTCCATTAGAATCTTTGGATTCAAAGAGCGACATTGGACGCATTTTCATTCGAACAATCCTGCCTGTCCCTGTATGTCTACTTTCGTCTAATTCAGGGGGAACAGATGAACCAGTCAGGATAAACTGACCGAACTCATCTCTTTGATCCACTTCATATCTGACGGCATTCCACAAATTCGGAGATATTTGCCATTCGTCTATCAAATGCGGGACATCTCCATCAAGCAATCCTGATGGCTTGATTTTTGCCATTCTCTGATACTGTTCGGTCATATCGGGACGATCCATCTCAATATAACTCTTCGCAAAATGCTTTGCTGAGGTGGTTTTCCCACACCATTTGGCACCCTCCACAAGCACTGCTCCCTTTGAATCCAAGTGATCTTGCAATAATTTGTCTGAGACTCGTATCAGATACTCCTTCATATCCATACCCTCTTGTGATTGAACTTCAGCCCACTAAAATCTACCTTCGGCAGAAGAGCTGAGACTGTATGTCCGGTTTTGATAGAAAACTGGACACAAGCTATGTTGCTATTATAACTTTAACCGACAGAATGGTCAATGTTCATCCGAGTTATTGTCCAATAAAAATTCGAGTATTTGGCTAAATATCAGTCGACTATTTGTATCAAAATATCCTCCCTGGATTAAAGCTTTGTAGCAGTCAAGAAAAGTAGACACATCCTCGGAATGCGCCTGTTTACGGCGTTTCTGAACAAACTTCGGTTCCTCGGAGAGCACCCTGTTTTCAAATGTGTTTTTTCTCTCCAATTCACCCTTAAAAAATCGCTTCCGGTAGTTTACAGATCCACTGGATCATTCTTCCCGGCTTCGCCGTCGCAGCGGTTCGAATCCCTCTATAACGCACAAAAAGGATGCTCTGCAAGCATCCTTTTTCGTGCGTAACAGGGGAAGAGGGATTCGAACCCCGTAAGTACATTTATCCACAAAATTATCCACAGACCCCCGCAAGACCGCGTCACAAGTGTAACATAGAATACAAGCGGCTTTCAAGAGATTTTTGGCCTCAGTTTTTGAGTTCAGAAAAATGATAGAAATATAATATTATGACAAAATAACAGCAGTTTTATAGAATTTATGGCCACGAAATGGCCACGAAATTCCATACGCCCTCAGGTACAAAAAACAGGGCGATGACATAACCGTCACCGCCCCGCTTTCTGAAGGAGTATATGAATTTAAGAAAAAGTAGCCCTACTTGATATAGATCTTCTTGTCGCTGTATGCGCACACCCACCCGGAAGGAATCCGGATCCACTTTCCCTGAGCCTCCCTGCAGGTGACCTTTGTTCCTTTCTTCAGGATCGCATAGCCGTCCTTGTCGGCAAAGCCGTTTTTCTGGCCGTCAGC
>JAEEGL011874045.1_pt1 | contig 15700 bp, 11 predicted proteins | sample 9134231 | NCBI WGS metagenome assembly JAEEGL01 (sample SAMN16246548, study PRJNA631951) | gut metagenome | biome: gut microbiome; feature: rumen; material: fiber-attached | host: Bos | place: Iran: Karaj | collected 2018-10
CAGGGCACCCACGACGAACTGCTGCGCACCAGCCCCATTTACAGGGAGATCTACGAAGAGCAGACCACGGGGAGGGATGACGATGAATAAGCAGAACATGCCCAAGATGCAGAAGCCGAAGATAGACGTAAAGTCCATAGGGCGGCTAATAAAGATGCTTTTTAAAGCCTACCCAAAGCTTGTCCCGATCGTGATAGTGTGCATACTGCTCTCATCGGTAATGGCGAGCATTCCGTCGATTTTCCAGCAGAAGATCATCACTATCATCACTGACTCCGTCAAAAACGGGATTGGCTGGCAGGACGCGGGCAAACTGATACTCCCCAAAGTGGGGGTGCTCGCGAGCCTTTACGCGGGGTCACTGCTGGTGGTGCTGGCGCAGTACCAGCTGCTTGCATACGTTACCCAGGGCTTCCTGAACAAAATGCGCTGCGCCATGTTCGAGAAGATGCAGAACCTGCCGGTGCGCTATTTTGACACCAACAAGCACGGCGACATTATGAGCCGCTACACCAACGACATAGACACGCTAAGGCAGCTGATCTCCTCGTCTCTGCCGGCGATACTGCAGTCCGGTATTATCATCGTGACGGTGCTGTTCATAATGCTGTACTACAGCGTGTGGCTCACGCTGGTGGTGCTTCTGGGCGTGTTCGGCATGCTTATGATCAGCAGGAAAGTGGGCGGAGGCTCGGCCAAGTACTTTATCCGCCAGCAGAAATCCGTGGGCAAGGCGGAAGGCTTCATACAGGAAATCATGTACGGCCAGAAGGTTGTAAAGGTGTTCAACCATGAGGACCGCAGCCGGGCAGACTTTGAAAAGGTGAACGACGAACTCAGGAACGACAACTTCAAAGCCCATGCCTACGCCAACATCCTGGGTCCCATAATCAACAACATAGGCAATATCCTCTACGTGACCATTGCGCTTATCGGCGGCGTGTTAATACTGACGGGCGTAATGAACGTGGGTTTCTGCAGCGTAGTCGAGGGCGGGCTGAGCGCGCTTTCCATCGCCACCACCGTCACGTTCCTGAATATGGCCAAGCGCTTTTCCGGAAACGTGAACCAGGTGGCGCAGCAGCTCAACAACATCGCCATGGCGCTTGCGGGCGCGGGTCGTGTGTTTGAGCTGATAGACATGCAGCCCGAGACGGACGAAGGCTATGTGACGCTGGTAAACGCCGTGATAGATGCAGACGGCAACGTGAGCGAATCGGAGCACCAGACGGGCGCCTGGGCGTGGAAGCACCCACATCACGACGGCACCGTGAGCTATACCCGGCTGGAAGGCGACGTGCGTATGGAGCATGTGGACTTCGCCTACGAAGAGGGCAAGACCGTGCTGCACGACATAACGCTGTATGCCAAACCTGGCCAGAAGGTGGCGTTCGTGGGCGCGACGGGCGCGGGAAAGACCACCATAACCAACCTGCTCAACCGCTTTTACGACATAGAGGACGGCAAGATCCGCTATGACGGCATAAATATCAACAAGATCAAAAAGTCCGACCTGCGCCGTTCCCTTGGCCTGGTGCTGCAGGACACCAACCTGTTTACAGGCACGGTGATGGAGAACATCCGCTACGGCAAGCTGGACGCCACGGACGAAGAGTGCGTCAAGGCTGCAAAACTCGCGGGTGCGGACGAGTTCATAACCCGTCTGCCCCAGGGCTATCAGACCATGCTCACCAACAACGGCGACAACCTGTCCCAGGGCCAGAGACAGCTTTTGTCCATAGCCCGCGCCGCAGTGGCGAATCCGCCGGTGATGATCCTTGACGAGGCTACGTCTTCCATAGATACCCGCACCGAGCAGATCGTGCAGAGAGGCATGGACAAGCTCATGGAGGGCCGCACGGTGTTCGTTATCGCCCACAGGCTGTCCACCGTCAAGAATTCCAACGTGATCATGGTGCTGGAGCACGGGCACATCATCGAGCGCGGCACCCACGAGCAGCTGCTGGAGATGAAGGGCGAATACTACCAGCTCTATACCGGCGCGTTCGAGCTCGAATAAACATTTCACAGGACCCCCGCCTGACAAGCGGGGGTCCTGCGGCAAACGGAGGTAACAGGTATGCCAGTAAGCACGATCGTGAATAGCGGCACGCTGCCCGTCCTGACGATAAACGGCGCGGAAGTGGCCCCGTGCGGCTACATGAGCTATCAGGCGGAAAATGCGGATTACACGGGCTTCGTGCGTGCCGGATACAAACTGCTGTTCGTGCCGGTGTATGCGGGGGACAGGGGCATAAATCCTTTCAGCGGCATACGGCCTTTTTACTCGGGCTTTTGGAAAGGCGAGGGCAGATACGACTTTTCATCGGCTGAAAAGGTTTTCCGTTTGGCCATAGGGAATTCAAAGCCCGGGGAAGTATGGATCATTCCGCGCCTGATGCTCGAGCCTCCGACATTTTGGGAGAAAGCGTATCCGCAAGAACTGTGCCGCGACGCGGCAGGCGCCAGCGTGCACCAAAGCTATTCTTCGGAGGTGTGGTTCAGGTCCACTTCCAAAGCCATGGGGGCGTTTCAGGATTGGTTATATTCGAGCGGTCTGGATGAATTCGTGGTCGGATGGCAGATTGCCTGCGGCTGGACGGAGGAATTCATGCGCCCCATGACGCATCCCATGCAGCTGACGGATTATTCTGTAACTTCTTTAAAAGCGTGGCGTATGTTTCTGAGGGACAGATACGGGACCGTGGACGCGCTGAACGCTTCCTGGAAAAGCTCATATGAGAGGTTTGATGATATCAGTGTCCCGACGCCCGCGCTCAGGCTGTACGTGCCGGACGATAGCCGCAAGATCCCCGTGCAGACGAGAGATTACAACCGTTTCCGCAGTGTGGAGACCGCAAATGCACTGGTAAGGCTTGCGGCTGAAGCCAAACGCATAACCGGGGGACAGAGGGTAATAGGCGCGTTTTACGGCTACGCGGGGACGCGTTTCGGGCACGATGCCATTGATATAGTGCTTGGCAGCAAAGACGTCGACTTTCTGGCCAGTCCCTTCGCATATGATACCGACCGCGCTCCCGGTACCGACTGGGTGCTGCAAGGCGCGCTGGGTTCCTGCCGCCTGCACGGCAAGGTGTGGTTTACGGAATGCGATGTGCGCACCCACTTAAGCAGGCCTATAAGCGAAGCGATGCCCCGGGCTAATCCCGCCGGAAACACCCGGTATGAAGGGCCGATCTGGCTGGGGCCGCAGGATGAGCAAACGGCTGTGGATCAGCTTAAAAAAGCTATCGCCAAGACCATCTCCTGCGGCGCGGCAATGTGGTGGTTCGATATGTGGGGCGGCTGGTTCAAAACCCCTGCGTACATGGAATGCATAAGGCGCTCGCTTGGGCTGTACAGACAGCAGGCCGGAGAAAAGACCGCTGCAAAAGTGGCACTGGTATATGACACTTATGCGGGCGGTCAATACGCGGACACTGTCGGCATAGGCCCGCTTGCACGGCAGATGGCTGCCAGCGGCGCTGCATTTGAGCAGTATGCGCTAAGTGATTTCGAACTTCTCGATCCCGATGGCTTCCGCGCTGTGGTTTTTCTGAATGTTGGACAAAAAACGGATGGCATAGAGCGGTGGAGAAACAGATGCAGGTCGCTGGTCTATGTGAATTGCTCCGGCGACAATGAGGCGTCCGGCGGATACATGGCGAGGTGTGCAGACGGGAGCGTCAGAGTACATGATGACTGGCAGGAATACCGGTTCGGAGCCGCTCCGGCTTCGTCCGTTCTGCGGGAGGCGTTTCTTGCGGCAGGCGTACACATATACGCGTTCACCGATGACATCATATATGCCTACGGGACGATGGTGGCCATCCACGCGGCGACGGACGGGGAGAAGAGGATATATCTTCCGCACAAAGCGGCGCTTGTCGATGCGTTCACGGACGAGCGCCCCGAACCGTGCGAACATTTTACGGACTTCTACATGAGAAAAGGCGAAACGCGCGTATTCACGATTCTTGCCGATCAGCAGACAGCTTTCGCAAACGAGATCCCGGTTTCTTGCAGATCTGATGGATTAAGCTTGCCATAGGGCAGGGATAAACGCTATAATACTATCAAACAATTATGCGACAGGAGGATGGGAAGATCATGGCGAAACTCAAATTCGGCGTTATCGGAAACGGAGGCATTTCCGGGGAGCATCTGCGCGGATACGCGAAGAACCCGGACGTAGAGATCTACGCGCTGTGCGACATCAACAAGGAACGCTGCGACAGGCGGGGCGAGGAATTCGGCGTGCCGGAGGAAAGGCGCTTCCAGTCCTGCGAGAAAATGCTGGCCGCCTGCCCGGAACTCGACGCGGTGAGCGTCTGCACCTGGAACTCCGCCCATGCCGAGTGCGCCATAGCCGCGCTCAACGCGGGCAAGCACGTGCTGTGCGAAAAGCCCATGGCCATGAACGCCGAGCAGGCGCAGCGCATGAAGGAAGCCGCGGACAAAAACGGCAAACTGCTGATGATAGGCTTCGTGCGCCGCTTCGGCAACGACTGCGCCGTGATGAAGGATTTTATCGACAAAGGCTATTTCGGGGATATTTACTACGCCAAGGCCACGTATCTGCGCAGGAACGGCGCGCCGGGCGGCTGGTTCGGAAACAAGGAGCTTTCCGGAGGCGGTCCGCTTATAGACCTGGGCGTGCACATCATAGACCTGTGCAGGTATTTGATGGGCAATCCCAAACCCGTGTCCGTGTACGGCGCCACTTTCAACAAGCTGGGCGACAGGCCTACGGTGAAAAAACGCGCGGGCTACGCTTCCATGTCCACCGACATCGACAAGGTGTTCAACGTTGAGGACCTGGCTACCGCCATGATCCGCTTCGACAACGGCGCGGTGCTTCAGATAGAAGCCAGCTTCAGCCTGAACATCAAGAAGGACGAAGGCGTACTGCAGTTCTTCGGCACCAAGGCGGGCGCGAAGCTCGACCCGGAGCTGGAGATCTACAGCGAGATGAACGATTACATGACGAACGTCCAGTTGAGCAATTCCACTGCCCTGAGCTTTGACGGACTGTTTGCCAACGAGATCAACCACTTTGTCGAGTGCGTGAAGACCGGTGCGCCCTGCCGCAACCCGGCTGAAGACGGCGTAACGCTTATGAAGATACTGGACGGCATATACGAATCCGCCAGGACCGGGCATGAAGTGGTGATAGACTGAAAACCGGGCCTGCGGCGCGCGGATCACCGGACGGGGGGTATCAATGATGGCGGGGGGCAACACGCAGTTCCAGGAGTTTCTCGCTCAGGAAGTAAAAAAGTACAAGGGGATATACGTGCCCGTTAAGGCGGGCCTGCTTAAGCGCATATTCGTACGCGAGACGCCCCTCAAAAAGATACATCCAAACCCCGACGACGAGTTCTGCGCGCCCAAGGTGGGCCCGAACAACGAGATCATATCCAGATATATGCAGGTGTTCGCGGACAACCACCTGCACCACATGAAGCATTACTGCGAAGACCCGGTCGTCATTGAAAAAATCCGTCCTGGCGGATACATGATACTGAACGGTCACCACAGGTGGGCGGCGGCGCTGCGCCTGGGATACAGAAGGATACTCACCCGCACGGTCAATCTGACGGGGGAGATGGACATAAAGCTGATGCTTCAGAATTCCGTTCATACCCGCCGGGCGACGCTCGACCTGGACGAGGTGGTGTTCGCGAAAGACGGTTTCGTGCCGCACGAGAAAGCGCTGGCGTTCCCGTTCAATAAAATATACAAAGAACGTTTGAGGCTGGGAGTGCCCGCGCTGTTCAGGCTGCTCAACCGTGAAGGCTGGGACGTGTGGGTATACACGGCTGAGTATTATTCACTGGAATACATAAAGCGGCTGTTCGGCAGGTATCACGTTCACGTGACCGGCATAGTTACCGGCGCTGCGCGGAAAACCGGCAGCGTTTCCGCTGCCGGGCTGGAAAAACTGGTGAAAGGGCGGTACCGGTCCACGCTTCATATAGACAGCGATACCGTTCTTTTCACGCAAAGCTCCGGCGGAGATTTCAGGGAGTTCCGCATGCCAGGCGAAAACGTCTGGTCCGCAGAAGTGATGGACATCGTCGGGAGACTTAAGCGGGATGAATGACGGCGGGCGGAAGATGCGGGTGTCATTCGATCTGGATGAAGTGCTGTTTGTGGATCCCGCGACGCATAAAACCGAGAAGGCGCCCGTTTTTCCTTTCAACAGGATATTCAGGGAAAGGCTGCGCCTGGGCACGCCCGAAGCCGTAAACCGGCTGCAGGCGCTGGGATACGAAGTGTGGGTGTACACGTCGTCTTTCCGCTCCGAAAAGTATATCAGGATGCTGTTCAGGCTGTACAAAGTCAGATTTGACGGGATCGTCAACGGTTTTCGGCATCTTAAGGAAGTGCAGAAAGACAACAGGACCGTGCTGCCCCAGAAAATGCCCAGCCGATACCGCATTTCGCTGCATATAGACGATGAAACGGTGATATGTTCCATGGGATCTCAGTACGGTTTTAAGACATACCGACTGGACGCCCAGGATGACGACTGGGTCGATAAGGTGATCCAAAGCGCGGAGAAGATAAAAAAGATCGAACGCTATGAGTCGGAATACGATACCGGTGAAAACAAAGGACCTTAATGCCGAATGACAATGCAAAACGGCCGGCCGCGGACGGTGCTTTAAATAGGGACAGTTGCCTGACGCGCCAAACATCGGCCGGGAAAAATATAAAACCGGCGTGACCAGTTTGGCCGCGCCGGTTTTGTTTCCCGGATCTTGCGTGGTAAAGCCTATGCTCGTCATTGCAGCAGGCAACAAAAGACCTGCCCGGCAAATCGGGATATGACAGATCAGGATCGCAGGATCACGCCGCGATCCTGCGTATAAACCGACCCCACGATATCATAATCGTTTTTTGTATCGTATCCCTTCGGTGAAATGAAAACTCTTTGACGATTTGATGCACTGCAGCCATAGGCGCTGTTTAATGGAAGGCAAAACCGAAACATGTTTTTGAGCATGTAGTCGGAATACCATGAATCGTAATCGTCATACTCTATGCCGCACAACATCAGTACCCAGTCTTTTCTGATGTCAATGTGGCGGAACGAAGGCGATCTGCCATTTGCGTATGCTGAGCGGATCTCAAATATATCCATGGGAGCATCATCACAGAAATATGTATTGAATGTCGGATCAAAAAAAGCCCACTTATTTCTGTCAGCCAAGTATGCCATCACCCCGGCATGAAAGTCGGAATCAAATACATTCGGCAGGCAGGAAACCGAAACCGCTTTGATCCCCATGTACAGGAGCATCTCCGCCAAGACAGTCGCGTAATCCAGACACAAAAGTGCGCCCCTTTCTGCGACCTTCATGATCTCAATGGTGTTCTTGACGGCGGGAGATGCGTTTTGACCGTTTTTGCGTGCAATGCCATGCACATAACTCATGAGCGAGAGTATCCTGTCAAGCTCAGTGTCTCCGCAAAAGCGGTTTTTGGCATGAAACCGATCGGAAAGTCGGATCAGTTCAGGCGCATGAGGTGACTGGTATGAGATATGCAGATCACTATCCCGGACTTCCGCAAAAGGGAAATCTGCCAAATACTTTCGCCAAACATATCGCATACGGGTCATGGTACCGGTTTGGTCTGTATCAATGACCATCTGTCATACTCCTCATAGAAACAATTTGTTTTGCAATTCTATCATTGCTGACCGGCGCAGGCGATCGGCGCGCTTTTGAAGCAAAAGGAGACACTTACGACGAAGTGCCTCATCAGGGCAGCCGCTGCGTTCTATCCGGGCAATCTGGAACAGAAACTGTGATGTCCGCTGCCGCAAACGGCTTTCACATCGCCTATTTCAACTTCCGCCCGCGCGCCGAAAGGCACGTCGAGCTGCAGGAATACGCTGCCGTCCCGTTTTACCCAGCGGACGGACACAGCTCCCAGCGGGGTATTCACAGAGGCGTGACAGCTCAGCAGCTTTTCGGGAAGACTGGGCTTTACCAAAAACCGCTTCCAGCCCCAGTCCAGCGGTGTCAGGCCCGCCAAAGCGCTGTAAAACCAGGCGCCCAACGAACCGTACATGGGGTGGCAGTAGCTGTTCATGCCTCCGCTGTCCTTAAGTTCGAAGCGCTCCCAGACCGTAGTGGCCTCGTTTTGCAGCATCCAGCCCCAGGAGGGGTATTTTTCCCGTGTGACAAGTGCATAGGCGTCGTCCGCATGGCCGTACCGGGCAAGCACATCCAGCAGGTATTTGGTGCAGAGGTTGCCCGTAGTGAAGTGGTAATCGTTTGACTTAAGATCAGCGCTCAGCGCGTCGGCGATTTTTTGACAGTCTGATACCGGAGGCAGGCCCAGCCACAGTGCGAACGCCTGGCATGCCATGGAGCCGGTAGCGAACATGCGGTTTTTGCTGTCGTACCATTTTTCGAGCATGGCCGATTTGATGCTGCCGGCAAGCGCGAGGTACTTGTTTTCGGCGGATGCGTCACCCAGCAGGCGCGCGAATTCCGACAGCAGCACGCAGTTGTAATATGAAAAACCCGTGGACATGAATATGCCCGGCGTGACTGATGATTTGGCGTTTTCCATGCTTTCGCAGGCGTAGGCGGGGGCGGCCCAGTCGCCGTAATAGCTGTAGGATACGATATAATCGTCGCTGTGCCTGAGCAGACACTCTTCCCAGCGCTCATAATTGCGGAACTGTTCGCGGATCACGCCAAGGTCACCAGAGTGCAGCCATGCCATGCGTCCGGCCACGAGGAAACTGGAGCAGACGGGGTCTGCGGGCCAGGCACCGTAGACTTTGGGCGCGGTGCAGGCGATCGCGCCGTCCGGAAGCTGCGCGTCGGAAATGTCCCGGCATATCTTCCTGAACATGGCGGCGGTGTCGAAGTTGTAGGGAGTCTCCTCAAAGCGCACGGTGGCGTCGTTCATCCAGCCCATGCGCTCGTCCCGCTGGGGGCAGTCGGTGAGGATCGAATGCATGTTGTCACGCTCCGTAAGCACCACCATGTCCTGAACGGCGTTTATTATCGCGCTGCCGCAGCGGAAACTGCCGATGCTTTTGAGAGCGGTATGCAGGGGCACGGCGCGCACCCTGCAGCCGTAAGGATCGGCTCCTGTCAGTTCGATATAGCGAAAACCGTGGTATGTGAACTGCGGCTGCCAGCATCCGGCGGAAGGATCATCCGTTTCGGCGCCGGAAGCGATGTACGTGTCGGTCGCTTTGGCTCCCCGCAAATTGTCAAAATACGGCGTTCCGTCGCCATTCAGCCGCTCGAAATAATGAAGGGATATGGTCTGACCGGGTTCGGCGGGGGAGACAAAGCGCAGTCTGGCGACGCCCGCTATGTTCTTGCCGAAATCCAGGATCCAGCCGTCTCCGGCTTTGGAGACCGTGACCGGCTCTATCTCGTTTTCCTCCCGTATCGGCGGAATTGTCATCGGACGCATAATGCCGCCGGGCGAAAAAGCAGGAACCGCAGGAACGTAGCAAATGTCCTTTATGCGCGCGTCGTAGGTCTCGCCGTCGAAAAGCTGGGAAAACACAATTGGGCCCTGTCCGCATTCCCATGAACCGTCGGTCGTCAGGCATTGTTTCGAGCCGTCCGCGTATTCAGTGACCAGCATCGCTGATAGCTGCACAGGCCCGAAGAATCCCGGATTTCCGCAACTTCTCAGATACCTGCCGTCGTTGTAACGCCAGCCTGCGGCCACCGTGATTTCCAGTGTGTTTTCGCCGGCTTTCAATCCCTGCAGACCGGGGAAAAGCACGTATGTGCATGTTTTTGAGTAGTCCGTATGTGCGGGATCGAGGCGGAACGGCGTGAGCGGACGGCCGTTCAGAGCGGCGCTGAAGTAGCCCAGGCCGCACACATACAGCCTGGCGCTGACAGGCGCTTTGTCAAGATAAAAACGCTTGCGGAAATAGCCGGGCCGCTTGGCGTCGTCCCATGGCGGGGTTATCCATCCGGCGGTCCAGTCTACGCTGCCTAATGTGAACTCTGCGCGCGCCTCGGAGCTGGTGCGGCCGTGATTGTCCTTAAGCTTCAGCGACCAGGTGACGGTTTCGCCTTCGGGCAGATCTGCGCTCACCTTGCAGCGCTGCGCCTCGGAGGCGGTCCAGCCGCTGTCAAACAACTGTTTTTCGCCGCAGTACAGCTTAACGCGATAAGCGCTCTGGCAAGAGGAAGGAGTATCGCTTGCGGCGCCCCAGGACAATACCGGGTTTGCACTTTCGATCACGTTGCAGCGCCCGTATTCCGAGTCCAGCGGCTGAAAATCGGCGCACAGATTTATCGGCAAAAAAATACGATCACCCCCATTTACAGGCAGGGCATTATTCCCATAAGAACAATCGAACCAAAGAAGTATCCGGTTTGGTCCGTTCTGCCTGCCTGACATTCATTTTACGTTATAAACCCGCCTGCGTCAAGCATAACGGAAGAACGACCAAACGGGATTTGCGATACAGGCTTGCATGCCGGGCGGGTGTTCCGAACGCATGAATTGATTGACAAAGGCGTGCGCGGCGCGTATGATATCGGTAACACGGGATCCACCTTGAAGGCGGATCGAAAGGAGCGGAATCATATGACTGACGTTGAGCGCGTGTGCGCATTTCTGGATGAAGCCCAGACCTACTATCTGGCCACCGCGGAGGGGGACCAGCCCCGCGTGCGTCCTTTCGGCACGGCGCTGGTGTTTGAGGGCAAACTGTATATACAGACGGGCAAGGTAAAAAATGTTTCCAAACAGCTGGCCGCGAATCCTAAGGCGGAGATATGCGCTTTCTGCAACGGTAATTGGGTGCGTATAGCCGGCGAACTGGTAAACGACGACAGGCGGGAACCCAAGGCGGCCATGCTGGACAAAATGCCCGCGCTGAAAGCCATGTACAGCGCCGATGACGACAACACACAGGTGCTGTATTTTAAAAACGCCACTGCCACGTTTTTCTCCTTTGGCGGAGCTCCCGAATCCGTAAACATCTGAACAAGGAAAAGCGATGAATGATGCTTTTGAGCGGGACCTGCTGTCGCAGCTTAGGGAGCAGTACCTGCTTCGCCCTGCCATGCAGCCGCAGGACGCGGTCAAATTCGTGTTTCAGGGGCTTTTGGGCGTTGGGCATCTGCTTGCTTCACGCAAGGCGGTGACTGCCTATATAACGCGGGAGATGGACAGCGCGGAGGCGGACGCGTCAGAAGACCTGTGCGAAAAGCTCAGTCCCGGCTGGTGCAGGCTCAACCTGAGACGCGCGAAAGCGGAAGGGCTCGTACCGGACGTAATTGCGGGTCTTATGCTGACGTCGCGGGCTGGCGGGAACTTTACGAGAAACGATGTGCTGGAAGTCTGCGAAAAGCTGAGATCCGAGGACGGAAAGCCTTTCGACAGGCGGGAGCTTGCTTCGCTGCTTGATGAAAACCGACTGCCTTCCCATTCGGAAGCGTACAGGGAAGCGTACCGTCCGGCATATCGGGTGATATCGGCTGACTGGCTGCCGTATCTGAACGCTGTCCTCAAGATAAACGGCGCTTTTAGCGGCAGGGAACGCCTGACGGTCACGATCGACGGACCCTGCGCGTCCGGCAAGACCACACTGGCGGAGAGGCTGGCCGAAGTGTTCGGCGCGGCGGTAATACACACAGACGATTTCGTGATACCGCACGCGATGAAGACGCCCGAGCGTCTTGCGGTACCCGGCGGGAACTGCGACGTCTATCGCCTGGCGGATGAAGTTCTGGCCCCGTGGATGCGGGGTGAGGCTGTAAGATACAGAAAATACGACTGCGCTTCGGATCGCCTGCTGCCGGAAGAGACGCTGCCGGACAGCCGAATGCTGATAATCGAGGGATGCTACTGCAATCTTCCGCAAATAAGCGGATGCGCGGATGTAAGGCTGTTTCTGGACGCTCCCAGGGAGGAAAGAGAGCAGCGCCTTGCCGTCAGGGAGACGGCGCCTTCCCTGAACATGTTTTATGAAAAATGGATACCGCTTGAAAACGCCTATTTCGAAGCGTTCGGACTGCCGGACAGCGGTATGGAGCTCTCATATCTATCCGTTAGGTGAACGCGAAAAACAGCCCCTGTGCTTGCGCACAGGGCTGTTTGTGTTATTGTATCCGCCGCCAGTTGAAATAGCGTAAAAACCGCCTTTTGACCGAACCTAAAGGCACATTTGGATATGTCAAAGCCCGCCGATGATGGATCGACAGTCGATATAACTTAATAACTAATTCATTCAACGCGCCAATATTATTGTGCTAATGTCATAATGGCAATGTACAAATTAGTGAGATTTATGAATTTTATTGACAAAGGCGCAGGCTTGTGGTATCATTCATCTATACGGATTCAATTGCAATATGAAATCTGAACAAGGAGGTTAAAGATGCAGAGCACTGGCTTAGCCAAGCGTCGGAAAAGCTACTTCCGCAGGATAGCAGATAACCGCCAGATGTATCTTTTCCTCATATTGCCGCTTATCTGGCTTATCATATTCAAGTACGGACCCATGTACGGCGCGCAGATCGCGTTCAAGCTGTATGTGCCCAAGGAAGGTATATGGGGCTCCAAGTTTGTCGGACTCGCCAATTTCGACCAGTTCTTCAAATCCCTGTACTTTGCCCGCACGGTTGGGAATACGCTGATACTTTCGGCATATTCCATAGCTGTGGGATTTCCCATTCCCATCATTTTCGCGCTGCTGCTCAACTGTGTGCGCAGCAGGAAATGGAAGGGCTGGGTGGAAAACGTGACCTACATGCCGCACTTTATTTCCACCGTGGTCATGGTCGGCATAATGATGCGCGTGTTCGACTTTTACACCGGCGTGGTGCACAACATTCTGGCCGTGTTCGGCATACCGTGGAACCTGCACATGTTCACGGGCGACGCCAACTTCCGCAACCTGTATATCTGGTCCGGTGTATGGCAGGGCACAGGCTGGAGCAGCATCATCTACATGGCGGCACTGAGCGCCGTGGATCCGGAACTGCACGAGGCGGCGATCGTTGACGGTGCGACGAGGATCAGGCGGATCTGGAACATCGACCTCCCCAGTATAATCCCCACCATAACCATAACCCTGATACTCAGGTCCGGCTCCATAATGAACATCGGTTTCGACAAGGTGTTCCTGATGCAGAACGACACCAACATAGCCGCCAGTGAAGTTATAGCCACATATGTTTACAAAGTGGGTCTGACGGCGGAAAAGGGCATGCAGCTGTCGTATTCCACCGCCGTGAACATGTTCAACTCCATCGTGAACCTCATAACCATAAGCCTGGTCAATTACATATCCAACCGCGTGAACGGTTCGGGCATGTGGTAAGGGGGACAGTATGACGACAGTTCAAAAGACAGCCAGAAAAAACAAAATAGGCATAACCCACAGCGAGAAGATATTCTACTTTGTGGTGAATCTCATACTGGGGCTGTTCTTTGCGATGATACTTTTGCCGCTGATAAACATAGTGGCGTCTTCCTTCTCCACTGCCGATGCGGTGGGCAAGGGCAAGGTGCTTCTATGGCCCGTACAGCCCACGTTTGAAGGCTATAAGGCCGTGTTTACCTACAAGGGCATTTGGCGCGCTTACGCCAACACCATTTTCTATACCGTGGTGGGCACGACGCTGGACATGGCCATGACGCTGATGTGCGCGTATCCGCTGGCACGCCGCAATCTGCCGCTTAAAAAGCCCGTTGTCATGCTGTTCATGTTCACCATGCTGTTCTCGGGCGGCATGATCCCCAGCTACATCCTGATGAAGAACCTGGGGCTTCTGAATACCGTGTGGTGTCTGCTGCTCCCCGGCCTTATCAGCGTGTATAACCTGATCGTGTGCCGCACGTTCATGCAGAACATACCTACCGACATAGAGGAAGCGGCGAAGATAGACGGCTGCAGCGACATAAAATACTTTTTCTCCATGGTGCTGCCGCTGTCCACAACGGTCATGGCGGTGCTCTCCCTGTACTACGCGGTAGGCCACTGGAACGAGTATTTCAACCCCTGGCTGTACCTTACAAACCCCAAGCTGTATCCGCTGCAGATGATACTGCGCACCATACTTATCCAAAACTCCTTCGACCCGGAGTCCGTTACCAGCGAAGACGACATACTGGGCAACAAAGCCCTGCAGGACCTGTTAAAGTACTCGCTGATAATCGTGTCCAGCGCCCCGATACTTATGGCGTATCCCTGGGTCAAGCGGTTCTTTATGAAAGGCGTCATGCTGGGCGCCCTGAAAGGCTGATACCTGAGCGCAGAGCGCTTGAAGTATAAAAAGGAGGTTTACCCAATGAAAAAGCTCGCATTGCTGCTCACGCTGGTTCTGCTGTGCTCCTTCTCTCTGGCGGGATTCGCAGAAGACGGCGGCCTGAGCGAACCCGGTGTGCTGCCCATCTGGACAGGCTCCGAGCCGGCGGTCATCCGTGTGCTGACCCCCGACAACGCCAAGGTTATCTGGGAAGATAACGAGTATACCAAGTGGATCGAAGAATCCTGCAACGTAAAACTCGAGTTCGAGTTCCTGCCTGTTGAGAACCCCAAGGACAAGCTGGCCGCCATGGCTGCTGCCGGCGAACTTGAGAAGTTCGACGTAATCAACATTCAGTACTCCCTGACCGAGTGCGCGGCTCTGGACACCCAGTACGGCGCCATCAGAGACGTTTCCGACTTCTTCGAGGAAGGCCTCGCGGTCAACTGCGACGCGGCTGTGGCTGCCCATCCCGAGCAGTACCTGATCTCCGCCATCACTACCGGCGAAGGCAAGATCTACGGCGTGCCGAAGATCCAGATCGCGCCCCAGAACGAGACCAAGTATAAGCTGTGGATCAACCAGGGCTGGCTGAACAACCTGGGCATCGAAGCTCCCACCACCACCGAAGAGTTCTATGACATGCTGGTCCGCTTCAAGGAAGAGGATGCCAACGGCAACGGCGATCCGGACGACGAGATCCCCTTCATCACCTCTACCGGTTTCGGCGGCACCGCCAACAAATTCCTCACCAACGCTTTCGTGTTTGAAGGCGACGGCGACCTGTTCCTGCTGGACGAAGAAGGCCACGTGACCGTTTCCTATCTGCAGGACGGCTGGTATGAAGCCACCGATTACCTGAAGAAGCTGTGCGACGAAGGCCTGCTCTCTCCCGAATCCTTCACCTACAACAACGATGTGCTGAAGGCCGTTGCCTGCGCCGATGAAGATATCGTGGGCGTCGTGACCAACTCCTCCTGCGCGTTCATGGGCCAGAGCGACACTTATCCGCGTCTGCGCTACATCCCCATCGCGCCTTTGACCGGTCCCGAAGGCGTATGCTTCAGCGCTTATGCCGCTTCCTCCACCACCACTTGCTGGATGGTGACTTCCTGGGCGAAGAACCCCGAGCTGTGCTTCCGTGTAGGCGACTTCCAGTTCCAGGAGGAAGGCTATCTGCGCGGCCGTTACGGCATCGAACCCGACAACTGGATGTATGTTGAAGACTACCTGGCTCAGAATCCCGACGTGAAGCTTGAGCTGCTCATCGCCGGCGATCATGAGATGAAGTACGTCATGTACAACGATATCCGCGACCAGACCGTCAACAACCTGTACTGGTATGAGCATATGCCTTACTATGCCGGCGACGTTGACTTTGAGAACTGCTATGTGGCCGACGACGGCAAAGGCACTCTGACCAATTGGGAGAA